>Ga0187846_10001445_pt1 | contig 13427 bp, 12 predicted proteins | sample TC_taG_FD_161473 | JGI IMG/M metagenome (GOLD analysis project Ga0187846, IMG submission 161473) | Biofilm microbial communities from the roof of an iron ore cave, State of Minas Gerais, Brazil - TC_06 Biofilm (v2) | ecosystem: Environmental > Terrestrial > Deep subsurface > Cave > Wall biofilm...
GAAATTCAATCACGAACACAAATGGCACGTTGCCCGAGGACACTGGGAATGTGAAGTTTGTGGAAGAACCTATGGTACTAGAATAGAATAGGTTTGTGTTCAAAACACACAAAATAGCGCCTTTCTAATAGGAGACGTTATTAATTGGAATTTATGCCTGAATTTTTGCAATTTAGATTTGTTAATTGAAAATTATGGAATTCAATCTGTTAGTAGGTTCAGACCTGTGAGAGTTTAAGTCTTACCAGTCCCGTTTGTTGAAACGGTTCAATTTGATATATATGTTAGATAATTGTCAAGTATTTCTAATTTGATCAAATTCTCCACCAAATCATAACCAGAGTAATCTTGCATAGGATTACGAAATCCATACCGATTTGGCGAAAAAATGATTTAGGTTACTGTTAATTTTGCTGTGTCAGAGCTCTTGGCATGTTTTTTGCTGTCATTTAGTGTTATTAAATTACAGCTTGCGATCTATGAAAAGGTTTTAAATTGCTAGATCACGATGGTAGTTGGTATGGGGGACCTACGTAAAGATTATGTCATTGACAAGTACGTAATCATTTCTCCTAACAATCATATTGCTGATTCAAAAAAATGTCCATTTTGTCCAGGAAACGAAAACATGACAAACCCTTCTTCACTCTCCCTTGTCGCAAAAGATGGAATGCTACAAAGATTGCAAGATAGCGAGGATTATTATGTAGAAGGTTGGTCTGTGAGAGTATTTGAAAGTAACAATCCTGTAGTTGCTACCACATCAGAAAATTCCTACAGTGAGCGGCCTCTTTATAGTGAACCGGCATATGGATACCACTACATCGTAGTGGCTTCTGAAAAACACAAAGATTCACTTTCAACAATTTCAGTAGAGCAGTGGTCTAATGTTTTAGTTGTGATTCAAGATAGACTGCGCTGGTTATACACCCAGCGGGGCGTAACTTATGTATCGATTTACGTAAACTTTGGCAAAGAGGCAGGTGGCTTTACACCACATCCGCATCTGAACTTGGTTACATTCTCAACAATTCCTCCAGCGATAGAAATGGAGGCGGAGGCTTCTCATAAAATCCTAAATGAAAAGGGTATTTGTCCAATGTGCCAGGCAGTAAGCACTGAGGCGGGTGGACCAAGACAGATTTTGCAAACCGAGGGATTTTTGGCCTTTTGCCCATGGGCACCTTCACACCCATATGAATTTTGGATATACCCAAAGAAGCACATAACTAGTTTCTCAAAAATTACTCAAAAAGAGATTAATGATTTGTCGTTAATATTACGTGCCACCCTTGGTGGACTGGCTAACACTATGAAAAATCCATCTTACAACATGGTATTCCATCTTTCACCTGAAAAGAAAAACAACAGACAAATCCACTGGCACGTAGAAGTATATCCACAAGCTGATCATTGGTCAGGACTGGAACGAGGGTATGGTGTCTTTCTAAACAAGATTCCGCCAGAAAAGGCCGCTGAAGAATTGGGTTCATCATGCAGGAAAGAACTTGCTGGACTTGTTGGAATAATTTAAAATCTACATATAATTTTTTATGACATTTGTCAAGACTTGTTCAAGAATTAATCACTTGGTTTATTTATTGAACTGCCAAAGGATCTTTTGTGGCAATTGAACGATGGGTTGGAGCAGCAAGTCTCGGATTATTCATAATGTTTGTTGCCGAAATTTTGTCTGCTCTTAATTTTTTCATGCACCCAACCTATGTAGTTGATCCAGGAGCAACATTTTTAGAGTTTATTTCTATCGGTATTGTACCTGCACTAATTCTTGCTGGTTCGTCCTACATGTTATCACGTAGATATGGTTCAAGACTTATTGGCTCGATGATTGTTGCAGGAGGTGTGATAACATTGGGGGGAATGTATTATGCAAACACTTTACTTTCTTATCTAAGTTCACAATATCTTGTTACAGAAGTGAGACTTACTCCGCCTCTATTTATGGCAACATCTATACCAACTATGATAGTAGGTGGTCTTTTATTCAGATTAAAACCCCGACCAAAAAGAGATTACTTTTTTGACAGGTGATCCAATCTCATCGCGTTGGAATGATGCTTAAAGCCAATTTTTTCATAAAATGGCATTAACTCATCTGTGCAATCTAGTATAGTTTTATAACAACCCATCCTCTTCGCATGTGAGAGTAAGGCCTTGACTAACTTTTGTCCGATACCCATGCCTTGGTATTTCTTGTTTACAACTACGTCTTCAATATGGCCTACCATGCCACCTTTGTGGATAAACTTTTGTTCAATGAATATAGTTGCTGAACCTACCACTTTTGAATCCGCCAAGGCAACATAAATTACATAATCTGGTTGTAATTTTATTTTATTGAAGACCGCTATTGCCTTTTTTGGATCCATATCACTTGATTTTCGAAGTGAATCAAGTGACTCCAAAAAACCATTAAAAAGATCTTTTTTCTGCAATTTTCTTATTTTTACCTTAGCCATAATAGTATTTCTAAATTCTTATAATCAAATTTGACCCAATCTTTCAGTATAATGTTGATAGGTACGCCTGTATGCTGTCTTATCTCCAATATCAATAAATCCTTTTTTTACTAAAAATCCGCTCACCTTATTTTTGCGTGATATTGCAATTCTTATTAGCTCATCCATTCCAAATGGTTTATTGGGAGGAATTAGTTTGAAAACTCCAGGTTCTAAAACATAACATCCAATGTTAATATTTCCTTTTACTTCTGGTTTCTCTCTCCATGTCTTGATCTTTTTATTTTTATCAACCTCTATGAACCCATATTGTAGCTTAGTTTTGTATTGAAATAACCCCATTGTTACAAAAGATTTTTTTCTTCTATGATAATCTATCATATTTTTTAAATTAAAATCAAAAATTGAATCACCGTAAATACATACAAAAGTATCTTCTACAAACTCCTCTGCTGTCTTCAGTTGGCCAGCCGTTGCAAGGGGTCTGTTTGCTATTGCATATTCTATTTTCACTCCAAACCTAGAGCCATCTTCAAAATAATTCTCTATTGTTTTTCTAAGATAACTAACACAGAGAACTATAGAATCTATATTGTTTTTTTTAATCCATTCTATGAGGTGTTCTAAAAGAGGTTTTTCACCCAGAGGAAGCATCGCCTTTGGCAGAAAGGTAGTATATGGCTGCAGTCTAGTACCTAATCCTCCGGCAAGAATTACCGCTTTCACAAACTGTTCTTAAAAATTCAGAGTATTTATGCTGAACGATAAAAAGATTCGATCAGATGATCTTCATGAGCTTAGTAATAACTTCTTGGGGTCTACAACCAAAAATTAGAATCATTGGTTCCTTACCAAAATCTCCTTTATGAAATATCAAATCAGGTGACCTTGGCACATTTTTTATTGCATTTCTGATCCCCCACGATATTGTATTGCCTTCTTTATTTTTTGTTCTAGAGGGCTCAACACCTCTGTCATAATGCAAAACTAAAAATTGTTTATCAATCGCACGCTTGATCAATTCCTTATCATATTTTACATTCAGAGCAGATCTTGTATCTGGAAATTTTTTTGTCATTTCCAATACTGCCAACGCAACGTGACGCGAACCTCCGTACGTTATATTTCCAGCCAAGATTGGTTTATTGGCAGCCTTCACTATTCTGCCTGATATCCCCAGTATATCCTTTGGCGATTTAGGCTTGGCTTTTGAATAGACAAAATTTGTTTGAGATTCAGGTATGTATTTTGAGATTTCTTTCAGATTCAAAAATTTTGATATTGCATCAGACAGATTTTTTCTAATTTGATCCTTTGTGTGTGTTATGAAAATGCCTTTGCCAATTTTTTGTGAGCTGATTATAGATTTAGCAGAAAACTCTTTGGCAAATCTTACAGCGTCCTTGAGGTTATTTCCTTCTGCAATACTTATAGCTAGAGCTGCCGAAAAATTGCACCCCAAGCCATGGGTTGCTAATTGTATTCTTTTTGCAGAGAATGTATAAAATCCAGCGCCATCCAGAAGAAAATCGGTTACAATACTCCCCTTGAGATGTCCGCCTTTGATTATGACATTTTTAGCCCCCATAAGGCATATCTTGGTGGCAGCTTTTTTGACATCGTTTTTTGTTCTTATTTTCATGCCTGTGAGCTTTTCTGCCTCAAAAATGTTTGGCGTTATGACAAATGAAAGCGGAACAAGTAATTTCCTAAAATCGCTATGAGCGTCTTTTAGAAGTAACACTCCTCCAGTGGTCGACTTGAATACGGGATCTAAGATTATTGGAATTCTTGTGCCCTTCAACTTGGAGTGTATGACCTTGATTATTCTTGCATTGTACACCATTCCTATTTTTATTGCATCAATATGAAAATCTGATAATACTGATTCAATCTGACTTGTTATCATTGTTGGAGAGATTGCTTCCACTTGAAGAAATTTTGATGTGTTCTGACTTGTTACAGCTGTAACAATCGTCAGTCCATAAGCACCAAGCTCAGAATATGTCTTTATGTCACCTTGGATGCCGGCTCCCGAAGAAGGATCTGATCCTGCTATGGATAATACATTCACAAAGTTACGATCAGAAACTCACGATTATAGACGTATGCTCCTACCTTAAACCTGAATTTGATTGCACCCATTTAAGCTAGGATAATTCTCACGAAGACTCACGTTTAAATCCAATCATTCTGTAGAATTATTACATATGGGTACACAGATGAGTACGGCAAGAAGAGGTGTTGCAACTGAAGAGATGGAAGCAGTTGCAAAAGACGAAGATGTCTCACTTGAATGGTTGATACAAAAAATAGCTACCGGTTCAATAATTATTCCACATAACAACCAAAGACCTCAAAAAATTAGAGTAGTTGGAATTGGTAAGGGAATGAAGACCAAGGTCAATGTAAACATCGGAAATTCTACTTTGACAAATAACTTGGAAGAGGAAATAAAGAAGGCAAAAGTCGCAATAAAATATCACGCAGATACTATAATGGATCTAAGCGACGGTGGAGATGTAAGTCTATTTAGGAAGACTTTACTTGAAGCGGCTCCAATCACTTTCGGAACAGTTCCAGTCTATGAAGCATATAACTATGGAGTTGAGAAGCATAAGGACCCTCTAAGTATCAATGAGGATGATTTTCTTAATGCCTTTGAGAGAAACATAAAGGATGGGGTAGATTATACCACAATACATTCTGGAATTACGAAGGAAATTGCTAAGAGGATACTCAGTGTAAAAAGACACGCTGGAATTGTGAGTAAGGGTGGAACCATTACTGCTGCATGGATGTTAAAATATGACAAGGAAAACCCATACTTTGAATATTTTGATTACATAATTGAATTGGCAAGAAAATACGATGTGACATTCAGTCTGGGCGATGCATTACGCCCTGGCTCGATTCTTGATTCACATGATGAACTGCAAATTCAAGAAATGATAAACATATCCAGACTCACAAAACTGGCTCATGAAAAAGATGTGCAAGTAATGGTTGAAGGCCCAGGGCATGTCCCACTAAACGAGGTTGCTGCAAATGTAAGACTTGCAAAATCGCTAATAGGAGAAGTTCCCTACTATGTGCTTGGCCCCCTTGTAACTGATGTAGCATCCAGTCATGATCATATTGCAAGTGCAATAGGGGCTGCAATATCGGCAAGTGAAGGGGTGGACTTGTTGTGCTATCTTACACCTTCTGAACATTTAGCATTGCCAACAGCAGAAGAAGTAAAGGAGGGACTAATTGCATACAGGATCGCTGCACATGCAGGAGATTTGGTCAAGTTACGCGAGAAAGCAATAAGGTGGGATAAGGAAATGACTGAAGCACGACGAACCTTAAACTGGGAAAAACAAATCGCCCTCTCTATTGACCCAGAAGAAGCTGCACGTATCCACGGAAGAACAGGACAGCTTAAAGGAAATACCGTTCCCTGTACTATGTGCGGGGGGGCGTGTGTGTATATCATGCTTCCACAACAAAGATACAATACGCATGAAGAGATTAAGCAACTACAGTAATCTAGCTAGCACCTTACCCAAACTGGTCGGTATACGATATTCTGAAATGTTTTCTTCTATCATATCAATAGTTCAACAATTTTCTTGTACCTTTTTGATTGATCAATATAATGTACAAATTTCTACTTTAGAAATAAACGTGCCTATTCTGGATACAACTATTTTTCGACGGTATTTACCATTGTTAATAATTTCTTATAAGATTCTCCAAGATCTAGATTCTTGGAGAGCTTTTCTTGTGTGGAAATAATGTATTTTATCATTTCTTCAGATTTGTTTTCTTGAATTAATATAAGAATTCTACCAATGTCTTTCCATAATTCCTCTGCGTATTTTTTAATTTCTGGATTTGAAATTATAGTTTCTAAAAGTTCAGGTGATTCTGTCATGATTCCACCTGTTAGTATTTTTTGAGCCTTGAAGGTTGTCCCTTCCATTTTTTCTGTGAGAGACGGATTCTCATCTTTTGCAAGTATATTGGCCAACGCTAAATTGACAAGATGTGGCATACCAAGAATCATTGCGATTTTTTTGTCATGCTCTGTAGCATCAATAGTTACAAAGTTAGCTTCAGAAAAGAGAGATTTTGCTACTGCAAGCTCCTTTTTTGCATCTCTGATAGGAATTGATATTATGTTTTGTCCTTTCAGTTTCCTTGTGCCTGGACCAAACATTGGATGAATACAAATTGGACTCACTTTATCAGGAATTTTTGATAAAGCTGACACTGTTTTTAGTTTAAGAGATGATATATCGATGAGATAAGACTCTCTTTTCATTTCCTTTGCTATGAGTCTGATGGTTTCCGGTGTGCGCTTTACCGGTATGCATAAAATTACATAATCTGCTGAAAGGATAGCGCCTACTAGTGATGTAGCTTTTGTAATCAACTTGTTTAGTATTTCTTTTTCAGAATCGTAACCTATCACTTCATACCCTTTCTCTAAAAAATACTTGGAAAACCATTTTCCCATCTGGCCTTCTGCACCTATTATGGCAACCTTTTTCTTCATTTTTGATCCCTCAACGCATCATCTATTATTTTCATTCCTTGATTAAGTGTATCTTCTGGTTGACAAGCAGATATTCTTACAAAGTTCTTGTAATTTCCAAATGCCTCCCCCGGTGCTACAGCCACACCTAAATCAAGAAGTCGATTTATAAAATCAAAGCTATCAAAACTCTCTTGTTTTATTCTAGCAAAGAGGTACATTGCTCCGTCTGGTTCTACGAAGTCCAATTGCATGTTTCTTGCCTTTTTTGTCATGAAATCCAGTCTGTTTTTCATGGTTTTAGCATTGTTGCTTGTATCAGCTTCTAGGGCCTTAAGTGAGACGTATTGTATTGGTTCTGCCACATTAGTAATACAAAGGGCTTGGAGTTTCCCCATCTTATCTATAATATCCGGACTGGAAACAGCGTAACCTATTCTAAAGCCCGTCATTGCATGTGATTTTGAAAAGGATTGCGTTATGATGCTTTTACTATATTCATAACGCAAGATGGTCTTCCAATACTTGTAGGCGTAGCTTGAGTAAATCTCATCACTAAGTATGTATAGATTGTTTTTAGTGGCAACCTCTACTATCCCATCCTGAATCTTTTCTGGAAGGATTTTTCCTGTTGGATTGTTGGGGTAGTTCAGAACAATCATTTTCGTGTTAGGATTGATAATGTTCTCAACAGTTTCTATTTTTGGTTCCCATCGTTCCTCTAACGTTGTATGTATTGTTCTTACCTTTATGCCTGAATTTAGTGCATTTTCTTTATAGGCTGGCCAAGAGGGTTCTATTATTATAATTTCATCACCTCTATTCAATAAAGTTGATATTGCAAGAAAGACGGAGAATCTAGCTCCTGGGGAAACCATGACATTGTGTTTTTGTATTTTCATATCATATTGTTCTGAAGTTTTTTTTGCTATCGCTTCTCTGAATTCTATCATACCTTTTGAATCGCCATACTTTGTGTATCCTTGATCATAGACTTCAGAAAGGGCGGATTTGACTATTTTTGGTGGATAAAAATCTGGTTCTCCTACTTCCATATGGATGATTTTTCTTCCTTGTTTTTCCAGCTCTTTTGCTTTAAGAAAAACTGAAAGATGTGTAGGCTTGTTTGAAGATTGGATCTTGATTGATTCATTTAAAAGAAAATTCAAAAAAGTCGCTGCCGTTTTTTCATCTAAACCAATGTTTTTAGAAAGTTCAAGTACCTCAATTCTTAGATGATTTTCTCTTTCTTCGTTTGTTATTCCAAGTCTCATATGGTTTTTGAGGCTTCCGATTTGTTTTGCAGTCTCAGTTCTTTCTTTAAGTAACTTTACCATTTCAAATGTGATCTTGTCTATCTTGTTTCGTAATGCATCGATATCAGACATTTCTATTCAATAACAGGTGGTATGAGACCTGCCCTGACTGCATGATCTGCAAGAACTAAGGAAACCAAAGAATCTACAACTGGAGGCGCGCGTGGAACCACACAAGGATCATGTCTGCCTGCCACTACTAGCGATACTTGTTTCTTGGTCTTGATATCTACCGTTCTTTGTTTCTTTGCTATGGATGAAGCAGGCTTGAACGCAATTCTTAGAACAATTGGCATGCCAGTTGAGAGTCCTCCTAGTATTCCTCCTGCATTATTTGTTCGTGTGACTATTTTTCCATCTTTAATGATATACTCATCGTTGTTTTCAGAACCATTTACAGAAGAACCATGAAATCCTGAACCAAATTCTATCCCCTTTACAGCAGGAATAGAATATAGTGCACTGCTAAGATCTGACTCTAAAGATCCGAAAATCGGTTCACCTAATCCAACAGGAACATTTGTTGTAATGGATTCTATTACGCCGCCAACAGAATCTCCCGATCTTCGAGCATTCAATATTATGTTACGCATTTTTTTTGCAATCTTTTCGTTAGGGCATCGTACCTCATTTGAGTAGATCGAATTTTTCATTTTCGGTGTTGCTTTTTCCTTCATCTTTATTTTACCTACTTGACAAGTGTAAGAATAGGTATCTATGCGAAGAGTTTTCAAAAGTAATTTCCTTGCTATTGCCCCTCCCATCACAAATGTGGCTGTCAATCTTCCAGAGAACCTTCCGCCTCCACGATAATCATTGAATCCTTTGTATTTTACAAAAGCTGGAAAGTCAGAGTGACCAGGTCTTGGTTTTATTATTATATTTTCATAATCACGTGATTTTTGATCTTGATTCCAAATTATCATTGCAAGGGGTGCACCTGTAGTATGTCCCCGAAAAACACCAGAGAGAATCTCTACCTTGTCTTCCTCTTTCCGCTGTGTAGTGACAATAGATTGGCCTGGTTTGCGAAGGTCTAGCATCTTCTGTATGTCCTTTTCCTCCAGCTCAAGACCAGCAGGACAACCATCAATTACGGCCCCAACGCATCTCCCGTGGCTTTCTCCAAAGCTTGTTAATACAAATCTCTTACCTATAGAACTTGATGACATGATGCAATTTTCTTTTGGATGCTTATAATCCTTATAGGAAATTTCATTAGTTTATGTGATATTTGAGTAAATCAATTAGCCCTAAACCATTTAGTCGTTTGAGATTATGCCTATAGATATTTTAGAAGCATGAGTACCTGAAATTCAATTACTAATTGAAACTAAAATAGAAACTCAGTAAATAATAATGTCGTGCAAATACGTGATGCTATATCTCATGACAAAGAGTTTGTTTTGGAGTTCTGCAAAAACACATTTTCTTGGGGGGATTACATTGTAGATGTCTGGGATTCTTGGATATCTGAAGGTAAATTGTTCGTGGTTGCTGAAAACAGTACCATTATAGGCATATGTCATACCGCGATTTTGGATGAGCAAGTTTGGATTGAGGGAATTAGGATTCATCCAAAATATAGAAAACAAGGATACGGGAGAAAGATAATTGAATTTGCAGAATCTTATGGCAAATCAAAATTTTGCAGAATAGCTCGAATGATAATTGATAGTGAAAATAATCAGTCACTTAAGCTTGCAGAGTTTATGGGTTATCACATAGAGGACAAATTTAGGCTGTATAACCTGGTCCCAAAAAAGAAAACATCATCGGTAACCGTTGCTTTTAATATCAATCAAATTAAGAGTCTGATATCTTCTAACACATACGCTGATTCGTGGAGATGGTTTCCATTAGATGAATCAGAAATCCACAATTTGATACGACAAAAGAGAATTCTAATTTCATCCAAAAATGGAATACCAACAGCAGTTGGAATCTGGAATGAATCAAAGAACTTTGCTAATGTACTTCAGATTGGTTTGATAAGTGGTACTTTGCGTGGAATAAATGATATTTTGCGATATGTACAAAATAAAGGGCATGAGATGGGCGCAGAGAGAATTCAAATTTTCTCACAGGAAAAAATTGAACTTGTGATGGGAACCCTAGAGAAAAGGAACCTTTTCTACTTAATGAAAAAACACTTTGATGAAGTTCGAGAGAAAAATCAATAATTTAACATGGTAATACAAGAAAACTGTGAGCTATTGGCTTGCAAACAGATCCATCAAGATATGGATATTATGATCTAGAGCATGAAAAAAAGAGACGTGGGATGTAGTAATAAAAAAGTCAAACAGCTAACTGAGGAAAATTCTTCCTCCAATTTTACGCATATCGTCAATAAAACTTGGATATGAAACGTCAACTGACTGTGGATCTGAAACAGTACAATTTCCAACAAACATGCCAGCAATGCAGAATGCCATAAACAACCTGTGGTCCTCCATTGAATTTAAATCTGCTCCGGATAGATTTCTTGGAGGATTCAATATAAGACCATCTTCTTTTTCCTGAACTATGATTCCAATCTTTGTCAGCTCTCGTGCCAGAATTGCAATTCTATCTGTTTCCTTAAATCTTGCATGACTCACATTGTAAATCCCAATGGGTTTTGATGTCTTGAGTGCTAGAATAGCAATTGGAGGGAGAAGATCGGGAGTGTTAGAAAGATCAAACATTCCACCATTAAGAAACTTTGGAGCTGTCACGGTAATCGACTTTCCCAAGTTAACCTTGACACCCATCTTCTCAAGATGTGAAATCATTTCCTTGTCAGCCTGAGGAAGGTCTCCCATAGAAGCAGATATTGTCATGTCATCACCTAGTAATACTGCGGCAGAAAGGAGCAAGGCCATACTTGAAAAATCTGATGGTACTTCAAAATCAGCTGATTCGTATTCCTGCCTAGTTATTTTGTATTTCTTGTAAGGTTTGACGGTATCAACGTTCACACCAAACTTTTTCATTGCAGCAATAGTTGCATCAAGGTACGGTTTGGATACGAGGTCCCCCTCTATGTTCAGGATGACCCCTTTTTCTGTCCTCGGCGAAGCAATCATGAGAGCAGAAATGAATTGGCTAGAAACAGAACCTGGTATTGTCACTTCGCCTCCCTTGATTTTTCCTTTAACAGTCATTGGAGGTTTTCCATCTGTTGAGGTACATGTTGCCCCTAGCTTCTCTAGCGCATCAAGCAGAGGTTGCATTGGCCTTTTTTTTAGACTGGAATCTCCTGTGAGTGTGACAAAATTTTCTGAAAGGGATGCAACTGCTGCTGAAATCCTAATTGTGGTACCAGAATTTGAGGCATCAATTTCAGAAATTTGTGGTTTTACTTCTCCTGAACTCTCAACTATCAAATCTGTGCCATTAATTCGAATTTTAGCTCCAAAAGTTTTGCATGCGTTAATTGTGGCAGCAGTATCTCTTGATAACAATACATTTCTGATCTGAGATCTTCCTCTTGCAAGTGTAGCCAGAAAAGTGGCTCTATGAGTATAACTTTTGTTTGGAGGGCATGCTATATTACCGGAAAGTCTTGTTTTTTCAATTTTACACTTCATATACTTCTGCCTTTTTGTTGTTTACATCAGAAATTATAGTCGATCCATCAAATGAAGAAAATACCCTTTTGACATTTGGCACATTATTTTTTTTTGCAACAGCTGCAATAGATGGTCCATTTCCCGAAACAGAAGCGGCCAATGCTCCATTTTCTATCAAATCTGTAAGAATTCTAGGATCAGAATTAAGTAAGGTTGAGGTTGCTAAACCATTTAACATCATTGCATTCCAATAATCTGAATTGCTTGCCAAAGTCCATGCTTGTGCAAAAACGCTTTCCAAAATTTTGAGTTTTTTTACATTTCCACGGTTTCTAGATTTTGGAATGAATATCAAAACAGAAAGATCGTCGGGAGCCTTTTCTAATTTTACTATATTGATATTAGTGTTGTCTGTAACAGCAAAACCGCCAAAATAACAACCGCATGCATCATCAAATGCTCCTGTTATGCTAACTTTGGATTCGATGGATGCCTGTACACCATGTTTGAGTACTTCAAGATCATTTATCCTTGAATTGAATAACTTGGCACAAGCTAATGAAACTACAGAAGAAATCGCACTTGAACTTTTCAATCCATATCCAGAGGGTATCTCAGATTTGAGTGAAATGATTATTTTATTTTTTTCAAGGTTTGACTTTGGCACCGCTTTTCCAATTACTGCTCTAATTAACCGTTCACTAATGCTAGATTCTTTATTGTCAAAGAAGATCCCATTTCCTGGCGTTGATTCTATTATGGCTTCAACATTGAGAGAGATACCAAGCGTAGCACCCTTCCCAGTTGCTATTGCATTTACTATGGAAATTGCACCATGCATAACTGCTTTTACTTTTGGCAACTCAAAACCTCCCCAAAAGCGTCAATTTCATTGCTTCATAGGGTGCCTTTGTTTTCGTCCAAATCTCAAAAGAGCGCATTGCCTGCCCAATGAGCATTTCCCATCCATATATGATACTAGCACCTTTTTTTTTTGACTGTTCTATAAACTCCGTTTCTACTGGCATGTACACAATATCATAAACAATACAATCTTTATTGATGGTTCTAGTCGAGATTGGACAACTATTTGCTTTTAGACCAATTGAGGTTGCATTTACGATAAACTTGTATTTGCCTGCAATATCTGCAGCATTATCGAGATCAGTATGATCTGCTTCTGTTCCAAGCGTGCTAGCTAATCCAGTTAATTCCTGAGCTTTTTCTTTTGTTCTATTTGCAATCGTAATTTTACGTACTTTTTCCTTGCAAAACGCCACCACAATAGCTCTTGCCGCCCCTCCAGCCCCCACTAACAATACGTCATGGCCTTTGCAGTTTATGTTACGTTTTTTTATGGGATCTAAGAAGCCATCCATATCTGTATTGTAACCTTTTAGAAAGCCATTATCATTTACAACTGTATTTGTAGCACCAATGATCTTGCAATCATCATCGTATTCGTTTAGAAATTTCATCATGTCTAACTTGTGAGGTATAGTAACATTGAAGCCTGCGATCTTAATTTTCTTGAGAGCCTCTAATCCAT
>Ga0187846_10001446_pt1 | contig 13420 bp, 14 predicted proteins | sample TC_taG_FD_161473 | JGI IMG/M metagenome (GOLD analysis project Ga0187846, IMG submission 161473) | Biofilm microbial communities from the roof of an iron ore cave, State of Minas Gerais, Brazil - TC_06 Biofilm (v2) | ecosystem: Environmental > Terrestrial > Deep subsurface > Cave > Wall biofilm...
CCCCATTAACTCAGCGTATCGCTCAGGAAATTGATGGGCATGAACGTCGATTAGCATTTGCGTTTACCGAACATCTTGGGAATGACACTAGTCAGTGCGTACCTGAGTAAACCTCGGCGAGAAAGGCCGATGGACACGCGCGCTGTCGTCTGAATCCCTCCCCCTGACCAGGGGGAGGAAAAAACATGCTGTCACGCCGGGAAAAGATTCGTGGGTCCGGGGCCGCATCAGAGGGCAAATCCGTACAGGCGCGCCGTATTTTCCCTGATTATCTTGCCGCGATCATCGGCCGGCAGAGCCTGGAAGTCGCGTTCCACGGCTTCGCGCGAATGGGGCCACGTGGCGGCTTGATGCGGATAGTCGGTCGACCACATGAAATTATCACGGCCTGCCGGAAAATGACTATACGTCCGCAGCCCCTCCGGATCATCAATAAAAGTCGCATACACCTGGCGTGCGAAGTACTCACTCGGCTTGAGTGATAGTTGTATCGTGTAGCCTTGCTTCCATCGACGATAATATTTATCGGCACGCTCCATCAGGAACGGCACCCAGCCGATATCATTCTCGGCCGAGACTATCTTGAGCCGCGGGAACCGTTCCAGCACGCCACCGAATATAATAGTCAGTATCGTGTTCTGAACGTCCAAGGTGCGAGCCACGGCACGGGTGTAGAACAAGCCACGATCGGTCTCTGCGAGTGTATCGCGCCGTGCGGTTCCCAGATGCAATGAGAGCGGCATCTCATGCTCCTGCGCCGCCGCCCACAGGCGGTCATAGACACGGAAATGATAAGGGCGGTCATCGGGGGGTGCAGCCCAAATCAATGCACCCTTCAAGCCGATTTTCCGACAGCGCGCGAGTTCTTCGGCACCCGCATCGGGATCATACAGCGAGATCAAGCCGAGACCGGCGAAGCGGTTCGGTGCGTAGCTGACAAATTCCGCCAGCCAGTCGTTATAGGCACGAAAGCAAGCCTTTTGAAACTCGGGCTCCTCAATCCGGAATAAAGAAAATCCAAAGGTGGTGTAAAGAACTGCACAGTCAACGCCATCGAGTTCCATATCTTTGAGCCGCGCTGCCGGATCCCATCCTCCCGGCAGTGCACTGTCGAGACCCGACTCAAGGAATTTTTCATCGAATGTCTTGCCTGCAGCAAAAACGCCCGCGACACGCATATTGTTGTGGTCGTCGATAACGAAAAATTCGCCTTTTTGCCCCTTGAAGTTCCGCACGATGCGGGGCGCACGGTCGCGGAAGCGCCGGTCCAGACGCTCCGACCAAACCTCTGGACGCTCGCACATGTGAGCATCGGCGTCCATGATTTTGTAGGAATCCATGTTAGCGACCTCCAGCTCCTGAACTCCCTCGACAGCGGGACAATGGCGCGCTGCTTTAGTGCCGCAGAGAAGGTGCTTCTTGTGCGCCTTTCAAGTGCGCGATTTTGGCTCGGTCGATGATTCGGTCTTTAGCGCGGTGGGCGCGTCTGACGCAAGGCCACTGATTCTCCCGAACTGGCCGACCGTCCGTCGGCATCGATTTGATTCTGGGCTTGCAGCTGCGGGCGTGGGCCAAGTAGCTCGGTGAGTCTGTCCATGCTGACGGTCTCCTCCTCCAGGAGCGCTTTGACCAATTGATCCAGGTAAGGGCGGCGATCACTCAGCTGTCGCCGGACCTGCTCGTGACTCTGCTCGAGTAAATCCCTGACTTCCAAATCAATCTCGGCCGCGGTCGCCTCGCTGTAATCCTGCCGCTGCGAAAGCTCGTATCCGAGGAACGGCTGTTGTTCATCCACCCGGAAAGCAACGAGCCCCAGCTTGCCCATCCCCCAGCGGGTTACCATCCGACGTGCCAGACGTGTTGCCTCCAGCAAATCGTTTTCTGCTCCCGTGGTCACATCACCGAATACGATTTCCTCTGCAGTGCGCCCGCCCAGCATCACCGCTAGCCGCGCGTAGAGATATGACCGGCTCAAATTGTGGCGGTCCTCGCCAGGCACCTGCTCTGTAACCCCCAGAGCCTGCCCGTGCGGCACGATCGTCACCTTCTGCACCGGGTCAGCCTCTGGAGTGAACCAGGCGACGATCGCATGACCCGCTTCATGATAGGCAATAAGCCGTCTCTCCTTGGGGTCGATAAGCTGCGGATGGGCGGCGCCAAGCCGGATTTTATCATGCGCCTCTTCGAAGTCGGCCATGCTAACCGCTCCTCCGTTGTGGCGCGCTGCAGCCAACGCCGCTTCATTGCACAAATTGGCGAGCTCAGCACCGCTCAGGCCGATCGTCATCCCGGCCAAGGTCTCGAAATTTACATCGCCTGTAAGGCGCATTGGACGCGAATGAATGCGCAGGATGGCCTCCCGGCCCCTGCGATCAGGTAAGCCGATTACCACCTGGCGATCGAATCGTCCGGGACGCAATAGCGCTGGATCCAACACGTCCGGCCGGTTGGTAGCTGCCAGAATGATGACCTCCTGACGCGGGTCGAAGCCATCAAGTTCACCCAATAGCTGATTGAGCGTTTGCTCGCGTTCATCATTAACCGTCCCGACACCGGCCCCGCGGCGGCGGCCGACCGCGTCCAATTCATCGATGAACAGGATGGCAGGAGCCGCCTCCTTGGCCTGGCGGAAAAGGTCGCGCACCCGGCTGGCCCCTACGCCCACGAACATCTCTACAAATTCGGACGCGCTGATTGAGAAAAACGGCACCCCGGCTTCGCCCGCGACCGCACGCGCCATCAGCGTCTTGCCGGTTCCGGGCGGTCCCACCAGCAGAACACCTTTGGGAATCCGCGCGCCTAGCTCACGGTACTTGGCCGGATTAGCAAGAAAGTCCACCTCCTCTTGCAACTCCGCCTTGGCGTCGTCGGCTCCGGCGACGTCGGCGAAAGTTACCCGAGGTTGTTCCGCCGAATAGCGCCGCGCCTTCATCCGGCCGAAGCCGAACATCCCGGATTGCGCACGGCTGCTCTTGCCCGCCATCCACCAGAAAAATCCGATCAGCAGCAGCATCGGCAGCCAGTTGACCAAGATGGAGACGAGCCAGGAATTGGCCGGCGACGACGAAACCTCGATCGCAACATGATGTGCTTCGAGCAAAGCCATCAGATTCGGGTCGCCAATCGCGCTGGGGAAAATCGTACGGAACTTGGGATACCGGGGGGGCGTGGCCACGGCAGTCCCTTCAGTTTTGCTCGCAGCAGGTACGCCCGTGCCGGTTCCATGAGAATCGGCGCGGGGCTCAGCAGATGGCGCCGCCGATGTCGAAGTATGCGGCGGAGCTGCCGTCAAAGGCTCGGCCTTCTGCTTCGGCTCCGGCCACAGCAGTGGTTTGACAAACTCGCCGCTTATGTCATCGCCGACAATATGTACTTTGGAAACGTTGTCCGCCCGTATCTGGGTGAGAAAGGTCGAATAAGGAATATTGACTATACTCGATTCCGATGGCCACCAGGCGAAGAGATTCCAGGCCAACAGGGCGGCGAAGATTAACCACCAGAACCACAAGCTCTGCTGTAATTGCTGGCGCGGCTCGGGGCCTCGCGGCACCTGCCGGCGTTCATTCGACTTATCCGGGTGCTGGTTTGGTGCGGATAATGGCATTGAATAGGATCAGATATAGCCGTCGTGATTATGCGGCCGCCGCGCGCACTGTCAGCACCGGCGCACTGGACTCGCGGACTACACGCTCGGCGACGCTTCCCAATACGAGGTGCTTAAGCCCTCGTCGGCCATGCGTCGCCATAACCAACAGGTCGACTCCGAGCCTTTGTTGCGCAGCGATAATTGAATTGCCGGGCTCTCCAATTTCGACAGCCAGCTCACGCTTGACGCTTGCCGGTATGCTCTCAGCATACTCTGCGAGGCGAGCACGCGCGGCTTGCACTTGCGAATCGTAAAAGTGCTGGCCGGCAAATCCTTGGGCCGCCCCTTGGGCGGTTAGCGGATTTACTTGCAACACGTGCAACAGATAGAGGGTTGCACCCGAATTCATCGCCAGCGCCACAGCATGCGCCAGCGCCTCAGCCGAGTTGGGGTCAAAGGCAACAGGACACAGTATTATGCGATACGGGAAAGGCAATCGAGCATCTCCCTATGTGAAGACGTCCAAGCCCCATCCAATATTATCATCCAAGATCAATCCTAAGCGAAACTGGATTGGCCGAACGCCATGAAAGCGTCGGTCTGTAGTGGGTCGCATCCCTGTATGGCAATCGCTGTGGAATCGGGAATGTCTCATCAATGAGGAGTGCCCCTCCCCCCTCAGGGGGAGGGATCAAGGGATAGGGTCCTTGTTTTCTTATCCTGAGGATCTTTAATCGCGCGGCGCGCTGGATAAAGACCCCCTCTGGGGTGCAGCACCCCATCTCCCCTGATAGGTGGAGAACCCAGAGGGCGTCGCAATACGTCTGCGGAAAGCATGACTTCTCCGACCCGGCGGCTATTGCTCGAAAAAGCGGCGCGGATTGTCGACCATCATCGTGTTGATCTTCTGTTCGGGAACCCCCGCGTTGCGCAACGCCGGCAAAATGTTCTTGAAGATATGTGTCGGCTCCCAATTCTTGATGGTCTCCATTATCTCCGGAGGGAGCCCCAGACCACGCCCGAGGATGCAGGCGACCGAGTCGTGCGAAAGCACTATTTGTCGATCAAACCCCACTCCCAACAGGCCAATAAGAGATGCGAGCCGTAAGCGATCGGGCTGCAGAAACTCCAACCCAAACCGATCGAAGCCCAGGTAGCATCCCCGATCCAACATATCGGTATGATAGCGCAGGTCAGCGGAACCGCAGCTATGGCCGATGATTACCTTGCGCAGCTCGACTCCCTCCGATTCAAAAATATCGAGCTGCTCCCGCCCCATCGTGCCGTCGTCGGTATGGGTAGTGATTGGCGCGCCGGTGCGTTTTGAAGCGCGCGACGCTGCCCGCAGGCATTTTTCTTCATACTCAGTAATATGATCCTTGCCGGTGGCGCATTTAATCAAAGCGGCCTTGATCCCAGTCTCGCCGATTCCTTCGGTCAACTCTGCGGCGTAAATCTCGGCGATTTCGTCGGCTGAACGCTGCTTCATGTAAACCGTGTTGCCGAGGTCCTCTTTATAGAGACCGGTAGTGCAGATGATGTTCACACCACTGGCATCGGCGGCCTCAGCCATGAAGAGCACATCGCGTCCGATGTCATTAGGGCACGGATCAAGAAAAGTGCTGAGACCGAGATCCTTGAGTTGCTTCAGCCGTTGGACTGCCTGCTTGAGCCCAGTTTTCCGATCAAAGCGCGGCGCCTTGCAATCAAGCTCCCATCCGGCCCATCCAACGAGCAGATGCTCGTGCATCAATGTAGTTCCGAGCTTGTCTGTATTGACGGTTCCAGTCACCGTGTTGATAGTTTTCATTTCTTCTTGACTCCTTGAGCGCTGAGAAGGTCGGGAAGGTTGCGTTCCTACATCACACGCTGATCGAGCTGCAGGATAATCCCGTCAGGATCCTCGAAGAGACAGGTCAAATACTTATGTTGGGAGGTCTCGCCGAAGCCAGCAGGATCAACTTCCGAGGGCGCCACCAGAATCTTAGTCCCGGCAGCCTTGAGCTTCTCGTGAATCGCACGGAGATCGTCCACCCACCATGAGAAATGAGAAATCCCCACCTCGTCGAGTTTGATTGCTTCGCCAGGTGTTCCCCCCGGCCGCTCCGATAAAACCAAAAAGCCGCGGCCCGGACTCTTGCCGTAGCGCAAGTTGACGGCTCGGCGTTTGCCGGTTTCCGGTTTGGCGTACAGCGCCGGCATATCGCCGATCGGCTGCGTTTGGTCAGACATGACCTCCAATCCGAGCAGGTCGCGGTAAAAACGGAGCGAGCGTTCCATATCGCGAACACCGATGGCCACGTGTGAAATTGCGTTCATGAGACGCACCTCGTGTGATGGGATGAGCGATTTAAACGCTGCCCAGACCCATTTGGCAAGCACCGCACGAGCGAGCTGAATGTGGCAGAGACGATTGTCTAGTGGCTCTCGGCCGTCCGCTTCCAACGAGCAGCGTGACTCGATGATATTGCTGCAAGGGTTAACCTTACCGTGGCGCATCGCATTAGAATCCATCACAAACTGCACGATGGAGGCGGACCATGATAAAGTTCGACGATTACCGGGAAAAGTACAGCCATGTCCGGATGGAACGGCAGGGCGGGATTCTGCAGATCACCTTTCATACCGATGGTGCGGCACTCAAATGGAGTGGGCCGTCGCATGAGCAGCTTGGCTACGCTTTCGCTGATATCGCGCGCGACCCGGAGAATAGGGTTGTCATAATGACCGGCACCGGCGACGCGTTCTGCGCTGAGATAGATATGCGTGGATTCGGCCGCTTCACGCCTGACATGTGGGACCATATCTACAAAGACGGCAAACATCTGTTGATGAACCTGCTCGATATTGAAGTGCCGGTGATTGCGGCGGTGAACGGACCGGCGCTGATCCATGCCGAGATCGCGGTGCTCTCGGATATCGTGATTGCGTCGGAGAACACCGAGTTCCAGGACGCGCCTCATTTTCCCAACGGCGTGGTTCCGGGCGACGGAGTGCACATTGTGTGGCCGCTCGTGCTGGGAGTTAATCGCGGCCGCTATTTTCTGCTAACCGGACAGAAGCTATCGGCGCGCGAGGCGCAAACGCTGGGCGTCGTCAGCGAAGTAGTACCGCGAGAGAGGCTATTAAGCCGGGCGCGTGAGCTCGCCGAGCAAATCGTCAATAAGCCGACGCTGGCGACCCGTTATGCGCGTGTGGCGCTAACCCAGCAACTGAAGCGCGTGATGCTCGACAATCTGGGCTACGGGCTCGCGCTGGAAGGCTTGGGAGCCCTCAGCGCCGCAGCCACGCGCGGCTGAAATGCGTGCCATTGCATCAGCTTCGCATAGGGACCTAATCGGGGATTAAGCACAGCTCAGCGCGCGCTGTCGTAAACGAAACCGGGGTCAAGCTGGTCGAGACTCGCACAGCCAATCTGCCCCATAGTCAGATCGATCTCCCGGCGCAGAATGCTGATGGCTTTGCGGACGCCCGCGACTCCAGCGGCCGCGGCACCATAGAGAGTCGCCCGTCCGACGAATACAAAGCGCGCTCCCAGGGCCAAGGCTATCAGTATATCAGCGCCCCTGCGGACGCCGCTGTCGAGCATCAGGGTGACGCGGTCGCCAACAGCGTCACGAATCAACGGTAGCATCTCGATCGATGCAGGGGCGCGGTCGAGTTGGCGTCCGCCATGATTGGACACGATAATGCCGTCGACGCCAAGGTCGGCGGCGCGGATCGCATCATCCTTGTGCAGAATACCCTTAACGACCAGATGGCGCGGCCAGAGCTTGCGGAATTTTTCAAGGTCCGACCAGGTTGCGACGGATGGCATCTGGGTGGAGACAAAATCCGCGACCTGATCAGCGTTGGAGCCGGGGGGAGCGTACTGCGCCCAATTTTCTATCAGCGGTGTGCCATGCCGCACATAGTCTGCCATCCAGCCCGGATGCGTCAGCGCCTCCAGCATAATCGGCAATGTCATTTTCAGCGGCCGCCCGAAGCCATTGCGAATATTGCGCTCGCGCTTGGACGCCACCGGCACGTCGACCGTTAATACCAGCGTGCCCAGCCCGGCATCACGTGCCCGGCGAATGAGGTCTTCGGAAATTTTTGGATCGCGCGCCACATAGAGTTGGTACCAGGTGTGGGTCAGTGCGACCCGCGCCGCCGCTTCAATCGAGCCGGTGCTGGCACCTGACATGATGAACGGGATATTCGCCCTAGCCGCCGACTCTGCCAGCATCAGGTCGGCGCCGGGACGGAACAGTCCGGCCGCTCCCGTGGGCGAAATTCCGAATGGACTGGCATAGACCCGATCAAACAGCTTGGCGGTTTGGTCGCGCTGAGTAACATCAACCAGGTAACGCGGCATCAGGCAGAAGCGCGAGAACGCCGACTCGTTGCGTGCAATTCCAAGTTCGTCCTCTACGCCACCTTCGATAAAATCGAAGGCGACTTTGGGCAGGCGCCGGCGCGCCATCCGATGAAGGTCTTCGATATTGACCGCCTTTTGGAGCTTCATCGTTGGCCTCACACGACGACATAAATAAACAATTGAATCATCATCGCCAGCATCGTCAGTGCACCGACCGTGAAGGCAACCGTGCGCCAGGGCTGAATCGCGTTGAGATAGCAAATCGTGTGAATTATCCGCGCGATCATAAACACGACGCAGTAGATCACAAATGCTCTGGCCGAGAGGCCTGCGTACACGTAGATCCAGGCGATGATCAAAAAAATCGGGATGTTCTCGAGGTCATTGCGCCAGGCCTTGCTCGCGCGTTCAACAGCCGGCGCCTCCGCAGACGCAAGCTGAGTACCGAATGTCTTGGCGTCTTCGGGATTGGTAAAGGCTCCGGCACTGACGCGTCCACGGCCCTGTGCGATGGAAATGGCCGCCATTTTGAGGGCGAGCACAATTGCAGTGATTGCGTACATTTGAAGCAGCAGCATCGGCACTTCTCCTGTATTCCGGCCGCTATTGGGTCACGCACTGAAGCCCAAAGCCCTTGGCCTAGGCCGGCGGCCGTCTTGCAACACGTTTGATTTACTCGCCGTTACATACATCTGAATGGGCGCGCCGTAAACCATTGCCTCCCTGTCTTTTGTCTGTCACCCTCGCGTGGCCCGCCTCCAGAAGCCTTGCGGAGGGGCGGGAAAAGGAGCGGGCGAGGGGCAGAGGCGCAGAAGCGCCAGAACACGGGTGGCGACTGGGGTGAGGGCATGTACTCGTGATCGATCGGCTTATGACGGGGATGTCGGCTTGGATTGTCGCCACGATCGCTGCGATGGGTTATGGGGGTGTTGTGCTGCTGATGGCGATCGAGAGCGCCTGCATCCCGCTGCCTTCGGAAGTAATTATGCCATTTTCCGGTTATCTGGTGGCCACCGGGCGTTTCGGTCTCAACCTGGTTGCTATCGCGGGTGCGTTCGGATGCTTGTTGGGTTCGTGGGTTGGATATTATCTAGGCGCAACCGGCGGACGGTGGGTGCTTGAGCGTTACGGCCATTACGTCTTGATTACACCCCATGAACTGGACACCGCTGAGCGGTTCTTCGAACGATGGGGCGCACTATCAGTCTTCCTTAGCCGGCTCCTCCCGGTGGTACGCACCTTTATTGCCTTTCCGGCCGGCGTCGCACGAATGAAGCTGCTGCCGTTCGCGCTCTACACGCTCGCCGGTTCTTATCTGTGGTGTCTGGGACTAGCGTACGTTGGAATGCAACTAGGCCAGCACTGGGCTCTGCTCGGCCCTTATTTCCATCGCTTCGATGGGCTGGTCGCGCTCGCGACATTCGGGGCCGCCTTATGGCTGACCTATAATCGATTGAGGAGCCGAAACGCGGCCGTTTCTTCCTCTAAACAAGCGAGAGCGTAATTCTTGGTTTCGATCCTAACGAGCTGGTCATCCCTGGAAACAGTGTTCCAGAGCCCATGGCAGCGCGCTAAGCTGAGCGCGCCTGATGGCCTGTTGCATTGAGGAGGCGCTAATGAAGCGCAGCACTGATCGGATACTCACTACCCATACCGGTAGTTTGCCTCGGCCCGACGATCTATTGACGATGCTTCAGCATAAAGAGACCGGCGAGGCTTTTGACCCCGCGGGGCTTGCTGCCCGGGCTAAATCAGCAGTGGCGGAAATCGTGCGGAAGCAAATAGAGGCGGGCGTCGATATTGTCAACGATGGCGAGATGGGCAAACCGTCCTATTCAACATATGTCAAAGATCGCTTGAGCGGGTTCGAAGGCACTGAAAAGAGTGCGCCGCTGCGCGCGACCGACTTGGGCGAATTTCGCAATTTCGCGCGGCGCGGCGCCAGCGAAACGGGAGTCGCGGTGCTGAAACGGCCCGCCTGCAGTGGGCCGATCTCATACCGCGATCGCAACGCGGTTCAGGTCGATGTGCAGAACTTGCAGGCGGCGGTTGTCGCGGCTCATCCGGTTGAGGCGTTTATGACCGCAGCCTCTCCTGGCGTCATCACCTTTTTCCTGACCAACAAGTATTACCCGACACACGAAGCTTATTTGCGCGCTCTGGCCGAAGCCATGCGCCCCGAGTACGAGGCGATATGCGCGGGCGGCTTTATCCTGCAGGTCGATTGCCCGGACCTCGCGATGAGCCGGCATGTGCAGTTCAAAGATCTCAACCTGGCAGAGTTCCGCAAAACCATTGAAATGCATATCGACGTGCTGAATCAGGCGCTCGTCAATATACCGCCCGGCCGCACCAGGCTGCATTTATGCTGGGGCAATTACGAAGGGCCACATCATCATGACGTCCCCCTGCGCGACATTCTCGACATTGTGCTCAAGGCCCGAGTCGGCGCAATCTCGTATGAAGCTTCGAATCCGCGCCATGAGCATGAATGGGCCGTCTTCAAAGAAGTTAAATTGCCCGATGGTATGATCCTGATTCCAGGGGTGATTGATTCGGTGACGAACTTTATCGAACACCCGGAACTCGTTGCCCAGCGAATCTGCAACGTGGCGCGCCAAGTGGGCCGCGAGAACGTCATCGCAGGGACAGATTGCGGGTTCGCCACAATCGCGGGTTCTTCCCGCGTGGATAGCGAAATTGCCTGGGCAAAGTTTAAAGCGATGGCCGAAGGCGCACGGCTCGCTTCGGAAGAGTTGTGGCGGTCCTGACCTCTCCTGCCCGTCGCTGTCGATCCTCTCCATCAGCGCCGCTCCCGGCCTGTCATCCCGAGCGGAGCTCGCATTTGTCCGCGAGCGGAGTCGAGGGATCTACGCGCAGCGATTTCTGTTTTTTCCGTGCGTCGTCGGACATATCGCTTCGCGGCGATCCGTCCGCGCCTTCGCTACGGCTAGCGGCTCGTTCACTTGGTCGGGATGACAAACAAAGGCACAGCAAGAAAATCGACCGTGTCGCTCGAAAGACGTCGGCGCGAAGCGCCCGGTGGCAATAGATGGCGCGCGCCAACCAGAAACAGGCAGCCAAGGATGGCAACCTACTTGTCGCTGATAATCGAAAGGCGCGCCACGATTTCTTTATCGAAGAATCGCTCGAGGCCGGACTTGCGCTGCTCGGCACCGAAGTCAAGTCGCTGCGTGACCATCGTATCAACCTGCGGGACAGCTATGCGCGAATAAAAGACGGCGAGGCCTTCCTGCATGGCGTCCACATTGGCGCCTATGCACCTGCGGGCCAGTTCAGTCATAAGGAAACGCGCCCGCGCAAACTGTTGATGCATCGCCGCGAAATCAATCGGCTGTGGGGCCGCGTGCGCGAGCGGGGTTATTCCCTGGTACCGCTGAAGATCTACTTCAAGGACGGCCGCGCCAAGGTCGAAATCGCCTTAGCCAAAGGCAAAAAGCTTTACGACAAGCGCCAGGCGATCGCGCGCAAAGCCAACCGTCGCGAAATCGAGCGCACCATCAAGGGCCGAAATCGGTAGGGTCACTTCTGGGCCGCGATAATGTCCGTCCTGGCAAAATCATCGCCCTTGTACAGCAACGGTTCCGCTCGCTCCTTTGCAAGTGCGTAGGCAAAGCAGTCACCGAAATTAAGCTTCGCGGGATGCCCGCTGCCCCTGCCAAAATCCCGGTAAGCCTCGCGCGCGATCCGCGCCTGGGCTTCAGTGACGGGCTCGATCACGATCCGCGCCTCTCTGATGAGTTGATCAAAGCGGCGGCTTGCGATCGGATCACGACTTCCGTCGATAACGATCGCGGCCTCAACAAAATTGACCGCAGATATCAGGTGGCTGGGATCAATCGCGATTGCTCGGGCGTAAGCGAGCGCCTCCGGCTCGTCCCGTAAAATCGCGATAATGGCCGAGGTGTCGATAATCATCGCGGCAATCCGCGCTCATCATACAAAAGCTCGCCATGATCAGCAGACTTAAAAGGCCCTTTGAGATGTGCTGCGCAATCCTTGCCAATGCTCACAAGACGCTCTGCGAGTCCGATGCCTTGGGCACATCTAATCCGTTCCAGACGCTCACGAACTGCTACAGTTACCGCGGTGGTCATACTTTCACCCGTGAGCTCGGCCAATTCTTGAATGAGTCGATGTGTCTCCTGATTTTTGATATTAAGCCCCACCACTATACCTCTCTACCAAAGGTCTCAGTTATTCTACCTACCCTGCACCCTTAAAAGCGATTGTGTGCGGATCAAAAGGGAAGGGAGGCTAGCTTCTTAGAGAGGATGGTACTTCGCCTTGTGTTCGCCCGTAAGCTATTCTACTCTCTCGTGTCATGAAACAGGGTCTGCTCGAGCTCACGGTACTGCTTGACGCCTCCACCCCACAACGGAATTGTAAACCTAACGTCAGGGACTCAATTTACCAGCCCATCAGTAGCGTGTGGGAGGGCACTGACAGCGAACTGCTGGAAGCGATGTTCGCCTTCTATGCGAGTATTGACCCGGAACCTATCCTGGACTCGACGTACAACGCCGGGCGCTTCTGGAAGGGTTCGCAACGGCGCGTGATTTCGATGGACATCGACCCGCGCTACAAACCGACGATAGTCGCTGACAATCGCAAGATGACAGGCGTGCCTTCATCTCACTTCGGCTCAGTCATCTATGATCCACCTCATGTTGGACCGCAAGGCCGAGACAAGAGCAGGAAGAAATTCGACGTGGACTTCGGGGCAACGGTGGAGTGTGGGAAAGACCACAATTGGAACTTGAGTTACCTATACCCTCCGTTCTTGAAGCAAGCCAAGAGGGTGCTGAAACCCGACGGGCTCCTGCTGGCCAAAATCACTGACATGGTCAACAACCATCGCTCGAAGTGGGCTCATTGTGACTTTATGCGGAGAGCCGAAGAGGCCGGCTTTTCGGTATGCGACTTGATCATCAAGATCCGCAACGGCCCGATGCTCTCTGATAAATGGAAGGAAGCTCACCACGCCCGCAAACGTCACTGCTTTTGGATCGTCTGCCGCAACAGCCTTAGCTGCGAGCGCTAACTCTTCTTTCGAAACATTACTAGCGGCTGACTCGGCATGTTCTATGCCGGTCGGCGCTTGCGATTAAGCGACCCATTATGGTGCAATCGCGCGATGTCCGGAGGAAATTGCCATGGCCGAGAATTATCGCAGCAGGCTTATTACTGAAGGGGTCCAACGATCGCCGAACCGCTCGATGTTGCGGGCGGTGGGCTTCAAGGATGAGGATTTCACAAAACCCATCGTCGGCATTGCCAATGCCTACAGTACGATTACGCCCTGCAACCTCGGCTTGAACCTGCTCGCTCAACGCGCTGAGCGCGCCGTCGGAGCCGCGGGCGCAATGCCGCAGGTGTTCGGCACGATTACTGTCAGTGACGGCATCTCAATGGGCACCGAGGGGATGAAATATTCCCTGGTCTCACGCGAG
>Ga0187846_10001447_pt1 | contig 13417 bp, 12 predicted proteins | sample TC_taG_FD_161473 | JGI IMG/M metagenome (GOLD analysis project Ga0187846, IMG submission 161473) | Biofilm microbial communities from the roof of an iron ore cave, State of Minas Gerais, Brazil - TC_06 Biofilm (v2) | ecosystem: Environmental > Terrestrial > Deep subsurface > Cave > Wall biofilm...
CGGTGCGCGCGCTGCTTGGGCTCGCGCCGAACACCGCGGTCCGAGTAGAACCGGGCGGCAGCGAGCGCGAAGTGCCTCTCGCCGATGTCAAGCCGGGCGACGTGCTGCGCGTGCGGCCCGGAGCGAAGATCCCGGTCGATGGCGTGGTGACCGAGGGTCATTCGGTGGTCGACGAGTCGATGATCACCGGCGAGTCGGTGCCGCTCGAGAAGCGCCCCGCGAGCCGGGTGACTGCCGGCACCGTCAACCAAACCGGCGCGTTCCTGATGCGCACCGAAAAGGTCGGCGCCGAAACGCTGCTCGCGCAAATCGCGCGGCTCGTAAGTGAAGCGGCGCGTTCTCGCGCGCCGATCCAGCGGCTCGCCGATCTCGTCTCCGCGTGGTTCGTGCCGGGCGTCATCGCGATCGCGCTCATCGCCGCGATCGTCTGGCTCGTGGCAGGACCAGCGCCCGCTTTTGCGAACGCGCTCGTCGCGGCGGTGTCGGTCCTCATTGTCGCGTGTCCGTGTGCGCTGGGGCTTGCCACGCCGATCTCGGTGATGGTCGGCGTAGGCCGCGGCGCGCTCGACGGCGTACTGATCAAGGATGCCGAAGCGCTCGAGCTGTTGGAGAAAGTCACCACGCTCGTCGTCGACAAGACCGGCACGCTGACCGAGGGCAAGCCGCAGGTGCAGTCGATCGAGCCAGCCGGTGCGATGGACGCCGGCGAGCTCCTCCGGCTCGCCGCCAGCCTGGAGCAGGCGAGCGAGCATCCGCTAGCGGCGGCCATCGTCGATGCCGGGCAGGCGCGGGGCATCGGACTCGCGGCGGTCGGGGGCTTCGAATCGACGACGGGCAAGGGGGTGCGCGGCGAAATCGGCGCTCGCCGCGTCGCGATCGGCAACGCGCAGCTGCTGCGGGACCTCGGTATCTCGTTCTCGGCGCTCGAGACGCGGGCGCAGGCGCTGCAGTCCGAAGGTCAAACGGTGATGTTCGTCGTGGTCGACGGGCAGGTGGCGGGGATCATCGGTGTCGCCGATCCGATCAAAGCCTCGACCGCAGAAGCGGTGCAGTCGCTGCGCGGCGAGGGCATACGAATCGTCATGCTCACCGGCGACAACCGGCATACGGCGCAGGCGGTTGCCGCCCAGCTCGGCCTCGCCGACTTTGTCGCCGAAGTCCTGCAGCAGGACAAGTACGCGGCCGTGGCGGCGCTCCAGGAGAAGGGCGAGATCGTTGCGATGGCGGGCGACGGCATCAACGATGCGCCGGCGCTCGCGAAAGCCGACGTCGGAATCGCGATGGGGCGCGGCACCGACATCGCGCTGCAGAGCGCGCGCGTAGTGCTCGTGAAGGGCGACCTGCGCGGCATCGCGAAAGCGCGGCGGCTGTCGCGCGCGGCGATGGGCAACATTCGCCAGAACTTGTTTTTCGCGTTCGTGTACAACGCACTCGGCGTACCGATCGCGGCGGGTGCGCTTTACCCGTGGTTCGGTCTATTGCTCTCGCCGATGATCGCGAGCGCCGCGATGAGCCTGTCCTCGGTGTCGGTGATCGGCAACGCGCTACGGTTGCGGCGGGCGAAGCTCTAGGAGGTTGGTCGCTGGCGCCCGCGGTGGCAATGACGGGCGCGAACCGCTAAGGCGCTCGGCGTATCATCGCCCAATTGGGGCAAACGCCCGTTTTGCACGAGCTGCCGAAGGCAGGCACGGACGCGCCTTGAGCGATCATCAGCACACGCACACCGGACACCTGCATGCGCACGATGCGCACCCGCACGACGGGCACGCGCATACCCACCACGTGCCGGTGGCGGCCGAGAACGAGCGCCGGGTCTTCTGGGTGATGCTGCTCACCGGCACTTTCATGGTCGCCGAGGCCGTCGGCGGCTGGCTGTCCGGCTCGCTGGCGCTGATTGCCGATGCCGGGCACATGCTCTCGGATACGGCCGCGCTCGGTTTGGCATGGATCGCTTTCCGCCTCGCTCGCCGCCCGGCCGATACCCGGCGCTCGTACGGATACTACCGCTTCGAGATCCTCGCGGCGTTCGTCAACGGACTCACCCTGGTCGTCGTCGCCGTATGGGTTGCCCTCGAAGCGTGGCGGCGCCTGCATGCGCCGGTGACGGTGCTCGGGGTGCCGATGCTCGTCGTCGCCGCGGCGGGACTCGCCGTCAATATCGCGAGCTTCGCCGTCCTGCGTCGCGCCGATAGCAACAACGTCACGCTCCGGAGCGCCTTGATGCACGTGATCGGCGACTTGCTCGGTTCGGTCGCGACGGTCGCGGCGGCGGTCGTGATCCTCGCGATCGGGTGGACGCCGATCGACCCGTTGCTCTCGGTGCTCGTTGCGCTGCTCGTCCTGCGCGGCGCCTGGGACCTCGTGCAGCGCTCGGGGCATGTCCTCATGGAAGGCGCGCCGGAGGGGTTCGACGCGCGCCTGCTCGGCGCCGATCTCATCGCGCACGTTCCAGGTGTGTGTGGCGTGCATCACATTCACGCGTGGATGATCACCGCCGAGCGGCCGATGGTCACCTTGCACCTCGATCTCGCGCCGGGTGCCGACGCAGTGCGCGCGATGGCGGTAGCAAAGGAGCGGCTCAGGAGCGAGTTCGGCTTCAGCCACTCCACGATTCAGATCGATCCGGCGGGATGTCCGGATTGATGGCTGTTCCGGCCGCCAGCTGGCAGGGCAACGAGCGGACAGCGGCGCGGAGCGGGCTCTATTGGCGCGCGACAATGACCCGGCGCGCGTCGCGCGCGAGCAGCCGCATCGGCAGGCCTGCCGCGAGCAGCTGCTCGTAGAGCGCCGGCGTCATATGGGCGTAGGCACGCGGCGACGCGAGCCAGTCCTGCTTGAACCGCGTGATCGATTCGACGTACTTTGACGGCTCGGCCGCGATCCCGGGGCCGAGTTCGCCTTTGTATTCCACGAGCGTTACCGTGCGCCGCAAGTAGAAGGGCAGACTGTCATCGAAGGTCTCGACACTGTAGAACGGCGCGTCGTCGGCACGGCGCGGCGGGTCGCCGAGCCAGCCCGCGACCAGACGCTCAGACGAATAGTACCCGTCAACAGCATGCGCGCCGGCGAGGGCGAGTTGCCCGAAGATGAGGCTCGTCGCCGACAGTGCGACCAGCGCCGCCCGAGCGCGGTCTGTCCGCGCGAGCAGCCAGGTGCCTGCCGCTCCGCCCCCTAGCGCGAGCGACGCTGCAGTGAGCCAGGTCGACGCCGCAGGGAGCAGCGGGCCCAGATCGGCGACCTTCTCCCATTTGGGCAGGGCCGGAATCGCGATGAGGAACGCGCACGCTGCCAGCGCAGCGGCGAGCGCCGTGAGGCCGATGGCGGCGCGCGCGTCCTCCGTGCGGGGAAACCGGCGCGCCGTGAGCAGGGCGAGCGCCGGTAGCGCCGGCAGCACATAGGGCGGCAGCTTCGAGCTCGACAGGCTGAAGAACACGAGGATCGTCGCCGCCCAGACGAGTAGGAAGCGATCGACGTCGATCCGGCAGGACTGCTCGGCGTGCGCTGGTCCACGGCGCGCGATGGCCGCGATCATCGCCGGCGTCCAAGGCATGGCAGCGACAAGCACTATCGGCAGGAAGTACCACACCGATCCAGGCCGGTTATGTCCCGGCTCCACAAAGCGCTCGAAGTGCTCTTGCACGAAGAAGAACTGGAAGAACTCGGGGTTCGCCGCCTGCACGAGCAGGAACCACGGCACGGCGATTGCCGCGAGGACTGCGAGTCCAGGCAGCAGGTGGAGCCGGCGGAGCAGCGCCGCGTCGCGCGCCGTCACGGCGTAGACCGCGAGTGCCAGACCGGGCAGCACGACCCCGATCAATCCCTTGCTGAGGACGGCGAGCGCCATGCTCGCCCACGCGGCGAGCATCCAGCCGCGCTCCGCGTCGGCGTCGAGCCCGGTGCGCTGGGCGAGCAAGAACGCCCCCAACGCGCAAGTGAGGAAAAACGTGAGCCCCATGTCGAGCGTGACGAACTGGCCGGCCAGAAAGTAGCCCCAGCTCGACGCGAGCATCAGTCCCGCGAGCCAGGCGTCGCGCCGCAAGCCGATTTGCGCGGCGACCAACGCCACGACGAGTGCGCCGCCGAATCCGGTGAGAGCGGTCCAGAGCCGCGCCGTCCATTGGTGCTCGCCGAGGAGCGCGAAGAGCGCCGCAGTCGCCCAGTACTGCAGCGGCGGTTTCTCGAAATACTTGAGGTCGTTCAGCCGCGGCGTGATCCAGTCGCCGTTCGCGAGCATCTCGCGCGCGATCTCGGCGTAGCGTCCCTCGTCGGGCGCAAAGAGCCCCCGCAACTCGAGCCCGCCGAACCACAGCACCGCGAACACCACGAATACGGCGGCGAGCAGCCGGCGGCGGCCGAGCGCACTGCCGGCCGGGCGCGCCACGGCGGTGGTGGCGGATGGGTTGGGGGCCATGGGGGCTCGCCGAGGCGGACTGACGGGACTCTGAACGCAAATCAGGCCGGTGGGGGCCCGCGCGCTAGAATGGGCCCCTAGGCGCGCGGAAGCTTCTCTATGACCGATCTTAGCGTGAGCCGCAAGCTTACCGCTTACAAGGCGAAGCACAAGGTCCGCTTCGTCACGGCGGCGTCGCTGTTCGACGGCCACGACGCGTCGGTCAACATCATGCGGCGGATCCTCCAGTCGTCGGGCTGCGAGGTGATCCACCTCGGACACAACCGCTCGGTCGATGAGGTCGTCACCGCCGCGCTGCAGGAGGACGTGCAGGGGATCGCGGTCAGCTCCTACCAGGGCGGCCACGTCGAGTACTTCGAGTACATGATCGATCTCCTGCGCGAGCGCGGCGGGGAGAACATCAAGGTCTTCGGCGGCGGCGGCGGCGTCATCGTTGCACCGGAAATCAAGGTGCTGCAGGAGTACGGCGTAACGCGCATCTACTCGCCCGAGGACGGCCAGCGGATGGGTCTGCAGGGCATGATCAACGACATGATCGAGCGCTGCGATGTCGACCTCGCCCAACACGCGCCGCACGATCTCGGGGCGGTCAAGGCCGGCGACCGCAGAGCACTCGCCCGGCTCATCACGGCGCTCGAACTTGAGGCGGCCGGCAGGCTTCGCGACGAGCTCATCAACGAGGCGGACACGCTCACGGTCCCGACGCTCGGGGTCACCGGGACGGGCGGTGCGGGCAAATCGTCGCTCACCGACGAGCTCGTCCGCCGCTTCCGCCTCGATCAGGACGACCGGCTCAACATCGCGCTGCTCGCGGTGGATCCGTCGCGACGCAAGACGGGCGGCGCGCTGCTCGGTGACCGCATCCGCATGAATGCGATCAATCCCTGGGCGAACGGCGCGCGGGTTTTCATGCGCTCGCTCGCGACGCGCGCTGCCGCGAGCGAGGTGTCGGCGGCACTGGGGGATGCGATCGCCGCCTGCAAGGTCGCCGGCTTCGACTTGATCCTGATCGAGACCTCGGGCATCGGCCAGGGCGACGCGGCGATCGTGCCGCTCGTCGATGTCTCGCTCTACGTCATGACGCCAGAGTATGGCGCCGCGACCCAGCTCGAGAAGATCGACATGCTGGATTTCGCCGACTTGGTCGCGATCAATAAGTTCGACCGCAAGGGCGCCGAGGACGCGCTGCGCGACGTGCGCAAGCAATACCAGCGCAATCGACAACTCTTCTCGTACCAACCCGAAGACATGCCGGTGTTCGGCACGCAGGCGAGCCACTTCAACGACGACGGTGTCACCGCGCTCTATCAGGCCGTCGTGCCGACGCTGCGGCTGCACGGTCTGAAGCCGCACTCGGGCCGGCTGCCAGCGATCGGGATCCGGGCCTCGACCAGCAAGACCGCTATCGTGCCGCCGGCGCGCGTCCGCTATCTCGCCGAGATCGCCGAGACGGTGCGCGGCTACAAGCAGCACGCCGCGGCGCAGGCCAAGCTCGCACGCGAGCGCCAGCAGTTGGTCGAGTCGCGGCACCTGCTCGCGACCGAATGTAAGGAGCAGAACGCGAATCTCGATCGGCTGATCGTGAGCCGCGGCGCGAGACTGGACGACCGAGCGAAGAAGCTCCTCGCCATGTGGCCCGATCTGCAGAAGGCCTATTCGGGCGACGAGTACGTGGTGAAGATCCGCGACCGCGAGATCCGGACCAAACTCACCCACCAGACCCTCTCCGGCACGACGATCCGCAAGGTCTATCTGCCGCGCTACGCGGACCACGGCGAACAGCTGCAGTGGCTGATGCTCGAGAACGTTCCGGGCTCCTTCCCGTACACCGGGGGGGTGTTCGCGTTCAAGCGCGAAAACGAGGACCCGACCCGCATGTTTGCCGGCGAGGGCGATCCGTTCCGCACCAACAAGCGCTTTCATCTGCTGTCGCGGGACACGCCGGCGAAGCGCTTGTCGACGGCGTTCGACTCGGTGACGCTGTACGGCTTCGATCCCGATGAGCGGCCCGACATCTACGGCAAAGTCGGCAACTCGGGTGTCTCAATCGCAACGCTCGACGACATGAAAGTGCTCTACTCGGGCTTTGATCTGTGCGATCCGGCGACCTCGGTGTCGATGACCATCAATGGTCCGGCGCCGACGATTCTCGCCATGTTCTTCAACGCCGCAATCGACCAGCAGATCGAGAAGTTCAAGGCCGACAACGGCCGCGACCCGACCGACGACGAAGCGCAGAAGATTAAGGACTGGACGCTCGAGACCGTACGCGGCACGGTACAGGCCGACATCCTGAAAGAAGATCAGGGTCAGAACACGTGCATTTTCTCGACCGAGTTCAGCCTGAAGGTGATGGGCGACATCCAGGAATACTTCGTCCATCACGGGGTGAAGAACTTCTACTCGATCTCGATCTCGGGCTACCACATCGCCGAGGCCGGCGCGAATCCGATCTCGCAGCTCGCGTTCACGCTCGCGAACGGCTTCACCTTCGTCGAGACCTATCTCGCGCGCGGGATGCACATTGACGACTTCGCGCCGAACCTCTCGTTCTTCTTCTCATACGGGATGGACCCCGAGTATGCGGTGCTCGGGCGCGTCGCCCGCCGCATCTGGGCGGTGGCGATGCGCGACCGCTACGGCGCAAGCGAGCGCAGTCAGAAGCTCAAGTTCCACTCGCAGACGAGCGGCCGCAGCCTGCATGCGCAGGAGATCGCGTTCAACGACATCCGCACCACGCTCCAGGCACTGATCTCGACTTACGACAACACCAACTCTCTGCACACCAATGCCTACGACGAGGCGATCACCACCCCCACCGAGGAGAGCGTCCGCCGCGCGATGGCGATCCAGCTCATCATCAACCGCGAATGGGGCGTCGCCAAGAACGAGAACCCGAACCAGGGCGCATTCCTGATCGAGGAGCTGACCGACCTTGTCGAAGAGGCGGTGCTGAAGGAATTCGAAGCGCTGAGCGAGCGCGGCGGCGTGCTCGGCGCAATGGAACTCGGCTACCAGCGCGGCAAGATCCAGGAAGAGTCGATGCATTACGAGCACAGAAAGCACGACGGCTCCTACCCGATCGTCGGCGTGAACACCTTCCGCAACCCGCACGGCGACCACGTGCCCGAGAAAATCGAACTGATCCGTTCCACAGAAGACGAAAAGCAATCGCAGCTCAACCGGTTGCGGGAGTTCCAGGCGCGGAACCAGGACAGGAGCGGACCGATCCTGAAGCGGCTGCAGCAGGCGGTGATCGACAACAAGAACGTGTTCGAGTTGCTGATGGACGCGGTGCGCGTCTGCTCGCTGGGGCAGATCACGCACGCGTTGTTTGAGGTGGGGGGGCAGTACCGAAGGAGTATGTGAATCGCGGCAATGAGAATCCTCGGCCTGAACAGCGATCACTCGGAGATCGAGCTGGACCCTGCCCGGGCGTATCGCCGCGGGCGGGTGCTGGACGCCATGCTCCGCTCCGCCCTGCCGCCGCCGAAGCGTGGGGTCTATCGGGGCACATTCGAAGCGTTCGCGCTGATGGACGAAGCTCGCATGGTCGAGGCCGCGCGTCGAGTCGAAGACGCATGAGCGCGGAGGACCCGCTCCTCAAGTTGCTCTTGCGGTTCAAAGAAGAGGGGGTGGAATACGTGCTCGTCGGCGGCCAGGCCGTGCGCCTCAACGGGTTCCTGCGGGCGACGGAGGACGTGGACGTGCTGCTTGAGGCCACCCGCGACAATGGCCGGAAGGTAAAACAAGCAATGAGCTTTCTCGCAGCGTCGCGCGAGCTCGATCCGGACTGGTTCGAAGCGAGCGATGGTAAGCCCGACAACATTCGTGTTGCCGACGAACTGATCGTCGATCTCCTGTTCGCTGCGAACGGCGAAACATACGAGTCCGTCCAGCCATTCGTGCGCGAAGTGGTGGTGGAAGAAGTGCCCATCCGCGTCCTGAATATCGATGGACTGCTTCGGACCAAGACCGACTATCGTGAGAAGGACCTCCTCGACCGGCAGGTCCTCAATCGCATTCGGCAGCGGCTCGAGGACGAGCGCGGCGAGTGACCGTTCGGATGGACGGGTGGATGGGCGGGCGCGGTTCCAGTGCTGCGTGCGGTCGCGCTGTTCAGCGCGACGAGAGCCTGGTCGGAGGCGCAAAGCTCAGGCGCCGTATCTCCGTGATCCGCTTAGTGTCGATCTTCCCCTCGACGATCTCGTAGCCCATCAACGCGAACACGCGGTCACGCAGGAAGAGCGGTCGCGAGTTGCCGTACCAGTCGACGCACGAGGCGCGGCAGCCGTCGTTGCGCTCGGCGGCGCCGGGGCGCGCGTCGAGCGTGCCGAGCTCGCTCAGGTCCAGGCCCTGGTTGCGCAGGTACAGGAGCGCGGCCGACTCCTGGCGGAGCTGGCGCGACGCTGGGCCGGTCGCGCCGATGATCGGCAGGCCGAGCAAGCCGTCGTAGTCGCCGTCCTGCTTGTAGAAGAATCCATGGCTGCGCGTTTCGCCCTGCGCAGCGTCCTTGCGCGTGTAGCGCCGGGTCGCCACCGGTGCGAGGCCGAGACGCACGCTGGTGAAATGCAGATCGCGGCCGTCGCTGCCGACGACCACCGCGTGTGGGCCAAGTGCCTCGATCCGATCGACGGCATGGACGAGGGGCAGCGCGAAGGTCACGCCGTCGGCGTAGCGCACCGCGTAGGCGAGCGACTCGCTCGTCTGCTGCGGCCGACGCCACCCGGTGCCCGCCCCATAAAGCAGGTACGAACCGATGTAGCGGCTCTGCAGCGCGTACCCGTCCGCTCGCGGCAGCGGGCGGTAGGCGTCGGCGGGGGCGCTGTCCCGACCGTCAGAGAAGCTCGCCAGCGGTACGCGCAGCAGCGCGAGCTCGCCCGCGTTCACCTCGGCGGCCCACATGCCGTCGCCGCGACCGCTCGAGCGCACCAGCACGTTCAGCATGCCATCGGCGCCTTCGAGGAACGAAAACTGGTCGATCGGACTGCCGGCGACCTTCAGCGCACTCGGGGCCGAGCCGTCGAGCGGGATGCGGAATACCGCCGAGCCGGGCGCGGCCGGTTCCCCGCGCCGTCGGGCCGTCGTCCAGACGAACACCGCGGTGGGCGAGACATAGAAGACCCGCCCCAGTGGCCCCATCACCGCGGTGCTCTCGCACTCGAGCTCGGGTCGGGCGAGGTCGCAGATCGACACACTGTGCAGCGCGATGCCCGCGAAGGGGTCGATCGGCTCGTCGGCGCGGTAGATGCGGGTGGCCGGAGCGATGCGCTTGAAATCCGCCGCGGTCGCACCCGTCCGCCACTTGCGGACCGCCGGGAACGCCGCGTACGGATCCGCCGCCCACGGGCTGAGGAAGAGCGGCGAATAGAAGATGAGCTTCGTGCCGATCAGGCGGCTCGCGTAGTTCCGCGACGAGTAGTAGTCGTTGGAGCGCAGGTGATAGGTGCTCTTGTAGGCGAGCTCGCCCGCGCGCGAGATCTCGAACAGTCCCACCTCGGTGCCGCCGCGCGCGTAGCTATAGCCGAGGACCGCGATCGTGTTGTCCGAGATCAGCATCTCGTCATACCACGCGCCGCCCGGATCGATGTCCGGCCCGAAGGCGTCGACCGACGACACGGGCCGCAGCTGCCGCTCGCCGATGGCGATCGTGAACAGCCGCCCGCGGCGCAGGATGACGAGGTAGTCGCCGTGAACCTTGACGATGCCGCCCTCGTCGACGCCGGCGTGCTGGACGTTGGTGACCGAGTCGGCCACGCCGGCAGCGGCTGCCATGGCCGCGGCGGCAGGTGCTGGGGAGGCCGGCGCGGCCCGCAGCGCTTGGCCCAGCAGGCGTGCCCGCTGCTCGCCTCGCCGCCGCTCGGCTTCCGCGGCCCAGCCCTTGAAGAGCGCCGCGAGCTCCGCCTCGCTCGCGAAGGCCGTGAGGGTCTTTTTCGGCGCGGCCACAGTCGTCCAGCCGGCGACGGGCAATGTCATGGCGATCGCCGCGAGGGCGACCGATAGCGCAAATCCCTTGGCCATCTTGGTTCCTTTCGTCCGACCGGCGCGTTGGCACGCAACGCGACCGTGCGAGCGGAGGCGTTTCCGCTCTCGGTCGATAAACGATGGCGCTGGGCGGGCGGGGTTAAGCCGGGGGGAGGGGGTTAGCCTGTCGTGCGCTCGACGGTGCGGTGGGCGCTGCACCGACGAATCGGGCGGAAGGAGCAGAAACTGTTTGACCCCTCGCGCGCGGCCCTGTATAAGACGCCTGCCGGATTCTCAAGCAGTGAAATAGCTGGTTCGCCACAGCGTATACGCGTGACCCATCAGGTAGTCTTTTTCTCTTCCTTGAAATTCCAGCACCCTTTTTTTAAATTTCAGGAAGAACGCAAATGGCTACAGGCACGGTCAAGTGGTTCAACGATGCAAAAGGTTACGGCTTCATCACCCCGGACGGCGGCGGCAAGGACCTGTTCGCGCATTTCTCGGCGATCCAGGACAGCGGCTTCAAGTCGCTGAAGGAGAACCAGAAGGTGTCGTTCGACGTCACCACCGGTACCAAAGGTGAGCAGGCGTCCAACATCAGGCCGATTGGCTGACCGCGGCGGCGCGGTGAAAAGAAGCCCGGATAACCGGGCTTTTTTTATACCCGCAGGCGTGGCGAGGCGGCGTCGACCAGGTGCCGGCCGAGATCGGCCGCGTAGCGTGTCGCGCCCTTTGCGGTGGCGAACACCGGCTGCAGGCCGGGAAACGACTGAACCCTGGAGAGCGCTTTGCCGCTAGGCAACCGCGTCATGGTGAGCCGGGGCTGCCAATTGGTCCGGTCTGGCAGCTGCACCGCGCTTGCTTCGATCAGGTATGGCCCGCATTCCTCGCGGTGGACCGGCACGGTGTTCTCCTGGTTAGCTCGGATACGGTAACACGATTGCAGTTTCTCCAAAGGAGATCCATGGACAAGCGCAAGGCATGGCGCGAGCAGGAGCAGCGTTTGGTGGAGTGCTGGAACACGGCGCTGACGCGCTATCGGGAGGCGCAGGCGGAAGTCGAGCGCGAGCAGCTCGCGCCCGGCGGCCGCGCGAGCGAAGAGCTCAGGCTCCGGGCCGAAGCCGCGCGCGCGGAGATCGACGCCGTGCGCCGGCAGGTGGCGCGCCTCAAGGTCGAATTCAGCTCCGGAAAGCGGTACTAGCTCGGTCGGAGTGCGGCAAGCGGCGCCCTAGCGGCGCGCGCCACTGCGGCGGTACGCCGCCTGTCCTGGCGATGTCGCGCGTCGTCGAAGGGTGCGCCGCGCGACGCAGGGGACGAAGTTACTCCGGGCGCGCGCCCGGCGAGCCGGCGTCAGGGCCCATTGCGTTGGCGGAGTGACCGCCCGGTCCCCGCACTGCAACAGAACGGTGGCCCCGGTTCGCGCCGGCACGGGATAGAATTTTTCCTTCGTTCGATTCAGATCCATCGCGCGCATGGCCGAGCCGCCCGGAATCGAGCACGCCGAGGTCTATGGTTTCCGCCCGGCGCTGGGGTGGACGACCGATCTTGAGCGCGCGGTCCACACGCCCATCAACGCCCGCCTTCACCCGGTGGGCCCATGAGAGCGTTGCCGCGGCCGGGCACCACATGAAGTTTGCAATGGCCAAGGATTCGCTGTTTGCGATCCTGCTGCGCTCGCCGTGGTGGATCAGCATCGCCATCGCCGCGGGGATCGCGGCGGCGGCGAGACTCGTGGTGCCGGACCTCTACGCGCTCTTCACCGGGCTGCCGTTCGTGGTGATCGGCGGCATTGCCCTGTGGCGGCAGCTGCGGACGCCGAGCCCCGCGCGCGTCGCCGATACGCTGGCCGGGCTGCGTGCGATGTCGTGGGCCGAGTTCTCGGGCGCGATGGAAGACGCCTTCCGCCGTGACGGCTACAGCGTGAGCCGGATAGTCGGCACGGCGGTTGACTTCGAGCTGACCAAGGCGGGACGCATTGCGCTGGTCGGCTGCAAGCGCTGGAAGGTTGCGCGCACGGGGATCGATCCGCTGCGCGAGCTGCATGCGGCCCGGCAGGCGCGAGCGGCTCACGAGTGCATCTACGTCGCCACGGGCGAGATCACCGACAACGCGCGCGCGTTTGCGCTCGACAAGGGCATCCGGCTCGTCCACGGCGCGGAGTTGGCGCGGCTGCTACCGCGAGTTGGGCGCGCGTAATTGCAGCGCGACTACAATCGCGCCTCCCTGTCAGGAGGCGATGTCTATGTCCCAAGCACCCCACCAGAGCCTCGTCATCGAAGAGCTCGAGATTGGTAGCGGCGAGACCGCTGCCACAGATCACACGGTGAGAGTCCACTACACCGGGTGGCTCGCCGACGCGCCAAGTTCGATTCGAGCACGGACCGGAACGATCCGTTCGCCTGCTCGCTCGGCGCGGGTCAGGTGATCCGCGGCTGGACCAAGGGGTGCAAGGCATGCAAGGGGGCGGCAAGCGCAAGCTCACCATCCCGCCCGAGCTCGGCTACGGCGCGCGCGGCGCGGGCGGGGTCATCCCGCCGCACGCGACGCTCGTATTCGAGGTCGAGCTGCTGGGGATCGACTGACAGGGTGACGCTGCTCACTCTCGCCGCCGCACAGCTCGCGTACGGCGATCTGCCGCTGCTCGACCGGGCGGCGCTCACCGTGCAGGCGGGCGAGCGGATCGGCCTGATCGGCCGCAACGGCACCGGAAAGTCCTCGCTCCTGCGAGTCATCGCGGGATTGACGCCGCTCGACGATGGCGAGCTCAAGACGCGGGACGGACTGTCGGTCGTCCTCGTCGAGCAGGAACCCGAGCTGAGCGCTGCCTCGACGGTGCGCGAGAGCCTCGCGCACCGCGGCCGACTCGAGCATGTCCCGGACGAGCGCGATCGCTGGCGCGCGGACGCGCGGCTGGTTGAGTTCCTGCATCGGTTCGGCCTCGACGGGGCGATGGACCCGGCGGTGCTGTCGGGCGGTGAGCGCAAGCGCGGCGCGCTCGCGCTCGCGTTTGCGCTCCAGCCCGAGCTGCTGCTGCTCGATGAG
>Ga0187846_10001448_pt1 | contig 13415 bp, 11 predicted proteins | sample TC_taG_FD_161473 | JGI IMG/M metagenome (GOLD analysis project Ga0187846, IMG submission 161473) | Biofilm microbial communities from the roof of an iron ore cave, State of Minas Gerais, Brazil - TC_06 Biofilm (v2) | ecosystem: Environmental > Terrestrial > Deep subsurface > Cave > Wall biofilm...
AGCCGACTTGCAGACCTTGCTCGGTGCCGCCTTCGTCCGTTTCAGTCAGGAAGCAGGCAAGAAACGGGATTACATCCTTGTCCGGACGTCGCTCGATTGTCTGGCGGAAGTGGAAAAGGCCCGGCCGAGCTGGGTGCAGGGCTTGCGGCCGCGTATCGGTGTGGAAAATCGCCTGCCGGAATTCATTGAGGAGGCGCTCAGTGCGCCAAAGGTGCCCGATGGTCTCCTCGATGTACTCAAGTGCATGCCGCAAGTCGCCGCGGATCAGCTTGCGGGAAGGCTTTCGCGCTGTGTGCTGGTTCCCGAGCGCGAGCGGCTGATCGAGTTGGCGGAACAACTGGGCGCCCCGTGCATCCAGAATCTTCGCGAATCCCTGCGCATGCAGCCGGCCTCACGCGCTGTGCTGACCATTGGCTTGCTGAGCCGGCTGGACCCCGAAGCCTTGGAATCCATTTTGCCGGGACTGCTTCCGCAATGGAACCGCGCCTTCCATGATTCCGCGCTGCGGCAACTCTCTGTGGCCGGAGCGCCGGGGCGTGGCCGCCTGCTTGCCAAATTGCTGGACGGCTTTGATGTTCTCGTGCAGCCGCTTGTGGTGGACGAAATAGGACTGAGCGGCGATGACGGTGCTGCCGAGCTTCTGCAGTTGTTGGTGGAGGATAAATCGGATATTCCGGGTGCTTCCTATGTGCGTGTGAAGGCCATTGAAGCGCTGGGCCGCCTGCGCGCGCTTTCGGCGGTCGATCTGTTGCAGCAAATTGTAGAAACGAAGCGCGCCTGGCGCTGGGCTTACCCTTCCGAGTTGCGCATGGCCGCGGCGCGTGCGCTCGAATACATCGACCCGGATTGGGCGCGCAGCTTCCTGGCTCGTTCGGGCCTCGAAGTCACGGCGCTGGCGATGGGTCCGCAGGAGTTTTGTCCGCGGGTAGCGGCGGTGCGCCTGCGGCGGTATCCGCGGGTGCGACTGACTCGGAGCGTATCCGCGCTGGTCAGCAATGCGCGCGGGAAGTTCACACTGAACCTGAAGTCCCTCAGCCTCGGTGGCGGTGTCCTCTTTGGCGATCATCAGCTTCCCGGCGGCACCGAAGCCCAACTGAAGATTCATCCCGGCTTCTGGTCCATCAGTTGCCAGGCAATCCTGCGGCTGACGAAATCGCAGCACACCGTCTTTGAGATCGTCGCGATTGATCTTGAAGAGCGCGCCAAGCTCCGCAGGTTGCTTGTTTCCCTTTGCGAAAATTCGCAACCCGATCGTCAGGCGCTTTCCACCCGCCCGTAGAGAACTCGTTCCTGAGGGCTTATAAACCTCGCACCCGTCGCGTTGACACCCCTTCGGCTGGCTGTTAAATTGCTCGTTTCCCTTCACAGTGGAGGAGTTCACTGAGAATTCGTGGCCCAATTTGTATGGTGTACCTGGCAGCAGTGGCGGCTTTTACCTCCGGTTGCGCCGTCAGCAAGAAGCACGTCGTGCCCCGAGAGCAGGTCAGGCCCGCCCTCGAAGCCACGAAGGGCCAACTCCTGGCGCAGTACAATGAACAGGCACGAGCGATTCACAGTTTGAACGCCGCAATGAATCTGGTTCCCACCGCGGGCTCGGCCTATAGTGGTGTGATCGAAGAGTATCACGACGTCAATGGGTTCGTCTTGGCCGAGCGGCCCGCGTTCATTCGCGTGATTGGCCAGGCCCCGGTGGTGGCAAAGGATGTCTTCGACATGGTGAGCGATGGCGAAACCTTTCGCATTTTTATCCCGTCGAAGCGCAAGTTCATTGTTGGGTCAACGGCGATGACGCGGCCCGCCAAAAAGCCGATCGAGAATCTTCGCCCGCAACATTTGCTGGATGCCTTCTTCTGGCCGGAAATTTCACCTCGCGCAACTGTCCTGTTCGAAGAATGGGACGCTACACCGGACCGCTTCTACATCCTGACGCTTGTGCGCGAGGAAGAAATCGAGCGCAAGATCTGGTTTGACCGCGCCGATTTGAGTATCGCCCGGCTCGGAATTTACGCTTCGGGCGGGCGGTTGGTGTCCGACATTCGCTACGATGTTTGGCAACCGGTGGAAGGGGCGGGCGGCGTTCGCTTTCCGAGGCAGGTCTGGCTGACGCGGCCGCATGACGATTACCAGCTCAAGATTCATATTACGAAGCTCGCGGTGAACGAAACCATCTCTGCTGACCGCTTTCAGCTTGCACAGCCGCCGGGGACGGAGTTGGTGCGCGTGGGCGATGGCGCGGAGGGGCCACACCCGTGATCCGGCACATGATCGTGCGCAATGTGCTGCATCGGCCGGTGCGGACGTTGATTAGCGTCATCGCTGTCGGCGTTGAAGTGACGCTGGTGCTCATTGTCGTCGGTTTAACTACCGGTCTGCTGACCGATACCGCGAAACGCATTGAAGGCATTGGCGCCGACGTTATGGTGCAGCCTCCTTCGGCCTCGGTCTTTATGGCCTTCAGCGGCGCGCCGATGCCGATCCGGCTCCGCGAAAAGCTTGAGGAGCTGAAATACGTGAAATACGTCGCACCGGTGCTGCTGCAGTTCAACTCCGTCGGCGGCCTTGAAATCATCTACGGGATCGAGCCGGATAGCTTCCGCACGGTTTCCGGAGGTTTTGTTTTTCATTCAGGCCACGACCTGCAAAACCCCGACGACATCCTCGTCGACGATTGGTACGCCAAAGCTAAGGGGGTGGAGGCGGGCCAAACGGTGCACGTCCTGGGGCACGATTTCCACATTGCCGGCGTGGTCGAGCATGGGAAGGGCGCTCGATTGTTCGTCCTGATGTCCACGCTGCAGGAGCTTTCCGGGGCGCGCGACAAGGCCTCCGTCTTCTTCATTAAGTGCGACCGCCCGGAGCGCACGGCTGCAGTCATGGATGAAATTCGCGAGCTTCTGCCGCGTTACGAAATTCGCCCGCTCAAGGATTTTCTCTCGCTGATGACTTCCTCGAACCTGCCTGGCTTGCAGACGTTTATTGACTCGATGATCGGGCTCGCTGTTTCGATCGGCTTCCTGGTGATTTTCCTTTCGATGTACACGACCATCATCGAGCGCACGCGCGAAATCGGCGTTCTGAAATCGCTCGGTGCGTCGAAGGGCTACATCGTGCAGGTCATTTTGAGCGAAACCGCGCTGCTCTGCGCCATCGGCATCGGCGCCGGCATCGGCATGAGCTACGCGGTCCGCGCATTCTTCTTGAGGGTATTTCCTACGCTGACGATCCTGATCAGTGCCCGTTGGATTCTCCGGGCTGCCGTCATCGCCATTTTGGGCGGCATGGTTGGAGCCGCCTATCCCGCTTGGTTGGCCAGTCGCAAAGACCCCGTCGAAGCGTTGGCGTACGAGTAGGCGAAGAGCAACGAAACGCGATGAAAGTCGTCCTTTGCCGGGCTGCGGGCCATCGGGGACACTTGTGTCGGGGGCAGGCAGCAGCTGGAAGGGTTGAGTCCAGGGCCCGTTGGCTCGTGCTGGGCAATTCACTAGTTCCATTTGAATTGATATATTGAAGGGAGCTTGCAATCGTGGTTCGCCCTGTGCATTTGCGCTAGTCAGGAATGGCAATCACGACTAGAATATTTTTGTCTTCGGATGCGGCGGATCCTGCCCGGGAGCCGGTCTTGGAGCCGATACTCAAAACCGAGAATTTGTGGAAGGTCTATCGCACCGGCAAGCTTGAGGTGCTGGCGCTGCGCGGCGTGAGCTTGGAAGTGTTGCCCGGCGAATTTGTGGCGGTGATGGGGCCTTCGGGTTGCGGAAAGTCCACTCTGCTGCACGTGATCGGCGGGCTGGCACAAGCGACGCGCGGGCACGTTCTTCTCGATGGCAACGATCTTGCCGCGATGAGCGACGGGGAGCGCACGAAACTGCGCCGGCACAAAGTCGGCTTTATTTTCCAGCGCTTCAACCTGCTGCCCACGCTCGATGCCCGCGGAAATATCGCACTGGCGCAGCATATTCACGGCGACGGTTTCGATCCGCATCGCTTCGAAGTCGTCACGCGTATGCTGGGCCTTACAGAACGGCTTCACCACAAACCTTCAGAGCTTTCTGGGGGCGAGCAGCAGCGCGTGGCTATCGCTCGCGCCATCATCAACGAGCCGAAGATCGTACTTGCCGATGAGCCTACCGGCAACCTGGATACGCAGAATTCCGAAAATGTGCTTGCCATGCTCCGTAAGCTAAACCGGGATCTCAGCCAGACGATTGTAATGATCACGCACAATCCCGATGCGGCGGCATACGGCCATCGCGTGCTGCATATGCGTGACGGCGTTGTCGTAGACGGAGTGCCTGTCAACTGAAATGCGCACCCTTTGGCGCGGCCTGTCGCGGACGGTCTTCTGGTCCTACGAACGCGGCAGTTGGCCCTACGATGTGATGGTCCTCGCCATCGTCTTGTTCGTGTTGCTCACGCCGCGAAGCTGGTTCCACGATCAACCGCAGAGCGGCATGCTGCCGGGCGCGGACGTCCAACTGCTCAGCGAAGATTCGGCCAGCCGGACAAGAACCTATCGCATTGACGCCCACCTGCTCGCTCCCCCCAAACGGACTTCGAAACCCACGCCGGAGCTTGAGCGGCAGACCCACGATATCCTCAGCAAAACCGTGGATGAGCTGAAAGGACACACCTTCCAAATCAAGCGAATTGATCCCATCTTCGGTGATGATGGCGCAGTGCTCTATTACGACGTTGCCGTGAAGACGTAGTACCGGTTCTGGCGCGGAACACTGCCTGTGAGAACACGCAACGATGCGCGTATTCAGCGCGTCTTAAACCATGTGCTATCATGGCGGGGTTTTTCTGCGCCTGCCGGGAATAAAGCGGGAGACTGTCTTTGGTTCGCAAGCGGATTCGAGTGGCACTGGCTATGGTTGCAGCATTCGCGTCTGCGCATGCGGCGCAGAACCATGGGAACTGGACGCTCGGGACGGTTCTCCGCCAACTGGACTCCGAAGCCAAGGGCTTTCACAGCCTCACCGCTGATGTCGAGCGCACGAAAGTCACCGTGGTCGTCAACGACAAGTCCACAGAGTCCGGCCAGCTCTGCGTCCATGGCGATAAAATGCGGCTGGAACTCACCAAGCCGGACCCGCGTACCATCCTGCGCAACGGCGATAACCTGTACGTGTACACGCCGGGGTTGAAGCGCGTCGAGGAATACGATTTGGGGAAGAATCGCGCGCTTGTAGACCAGTTTTTACTGCTCGGCTTCGGCACGCCGGGAAAGAAATTAGAAGAGAACTATCTGCTTACGGTGTTGGGAGAGGAGAAGATCGATAGCCAGAAGGCTGTGCTCTTGGAGTTGACGCCGAAATCGGAGAAAGTGCGCGATCAGATTGCCAAAATCCACATCTGGCTCGATGAATCCTCTTGGCTGCCCGTGCAGCAGAAATTCTTCGAAGCTGGAACACAAGACTACTTCGTAGTCCGCTATTCAAATATGGTTCGAAACCCCAAGATCCACGAATCTCGCTTCAAACCGCATTGGCCGAAGGGCACGCAGAAGATTCATCCCCAGGGCTAGACTGTCTCATCCCTTAGCGTCTTTTCGAAGCCTGGAACTGTCTCCCGGACGTTGCTTCATGCGCGAGGAGCGCTCGTTTGCGCTCGAGGCCCCAGCGATAACCGGCCAGATTGCCATCACCGCGCACAGCGCGATGGCAGGGCACAACGATCGAGACTGGATTCGTGGCGCAGGCCCGCGCGACCGCGCGTGTCGCGCTCGGGCGGCCGATAGCGCGCGCGATTTCACTGTACGAGCGCGTGCTGCCGTACGGAATCCGCTTCAGTTCCTCCCACACACGCCGCTGGAAGGCAGTAGCCTGTACGTCGAGCGGGAGTTGCAGATGGGGCTCTTGGCCGCGAAGATGCCGGAGGAGCGCGCTCACCCATTCTCTGAGGCCGTTGCGGTCGCGGAAGATCTGTGCGGCTGGATATTCTTTTGCCAGCGCTGCTTCCAGCGCACGGTCATGGTCCCCCAGATAGACAGCGCTGACCCCTTTCTCTGTAGCCGCGACAAGCAAGCGGCCCAACTGGCACGGCACAATCGTGTAGCCGATGCGCATCCCCTGGCCGCCGTGGCGATAGGTGGCGGGCGTCATGCCAAAGTGCGCGGGTGCGCGTTCGTAGAGCCGGCTGCTTGAGCCGTATCCAGCTTCGTACAATGCCGTAGTCACGTCGTCTCCCTTTTTCAATTGTGTTTTCAACCGCAGCAGGCGTTGTGCGTCGGCATACTGCCGCGGGGTAATCCCCATCACGCGCTTGAATACGCGCTCCAGATGATGCGGGCTCATACCGGCTTCAGCGCCGAGCGAGGCGAGCGTCAAAGCCTCGTCCGGGTGGTCGGCAATCCTCGTTTCGATGAGGCGGCACAAGCGCTGGGCGAGTTCGGCTTGCGGGTGCCGGGCTCCGGCACGAGGGCGGCAGCGCCGGCACGGTCGGAAACCTTCACGCTCGGCCGCGTCCGGCGCTGGGAAAAAGACCACCTGTTCGGGACGGGGCCGGCGCGAAGGGCACGAGGGGCGGCAATAGATTCCCGTCGAGCGTACAGCAAACACAAATGCGCCGTCGTAATGATGGTCCCTGGTGCGAATGGCTTCCCAGCGGTCTTCACTGTCGAAGGTTGGCTGGATTTGCAAGCTAACTGGCTTCGCGCTCATTTCTAATTCCCTCGCAACCCAACTTACCGGAAGCGCCGGTAAAGTTCTATCCGAATCTTGCGTTCAAACCGGGAATCTTTGCAAGCGGGACATCGTCGGTCTTAGGGGAACGCATGGCGAGTCAGGAGCCCACTTCGAGAGGTTCTCTTGATTCCGTCACCGGAGTGGGAGTCTTCTCGCCGGCGGAGATGACCAGCACCACCCCCGCAAGAATGACCGCAGCCGCAAGGAGTGTGCGCAGGGTGATGGCTTCGCCCGCGATTGCCCATCCCAGGAGCATTGCCACGACGGGATTCACATAAGCATAGGTTCCTACGCGGGCGGGTGAAGCATGATGCAGCAGCCAGTTATAAGCGCTGAGGCCCAGCAGTGAGCCGAAAACCACCAAGTAGCCTACGGCCAGCAGGGATCGTGTGGACACCGTCGCAAGCCGTACGGACTCGCCGCGGCCGAAGAGAATGCTCGCGAGAATCAGCAAGACACCACCGACTAAGCTTTGCATCCCTGTAACTAGCAAAGGGGACCGGGGAAGTTTCAAGTGCTTCGCGGAAACCGAACCAGTTGCCCAGGAAAGCGATGCCAGGACGAGGACAGTCGCGCCAATCGGATTCACACGCCCGCCGCCAAGCTTGGAAGGGCCGACCAGGAAGACCAATCCCGCAAATCCAAGCACCAGGCCGATGATGATGCGCCTCATTGGCCGAGTGCCGCGGGGCCTGAGCCATTCGATAATTATCATCCAGAATGAGACGCTGGCCACGAGCAGAGCCGCCACCCCGGAGGGGACAATCTGCTCGGACCAACTGACGCCGCCGTTACCCCCCAGCAGCAAGAGCGCTCCCATCAATGCCGCTGAGAACCAGTTGGCGCTTGTCGGCTTTTCTTTGCTTTGCACCCGCGCCAGCGGATACAGAATCAGCCCGGCGATCAGGTGGCGCGACCCGGCCATGAAGAGTGGCGGTAGCGTGGCAATGGCAAAGCGAATTGCAAGATAAGTAGAACCCCAGAGGGTATACACCGCCGCAAACATGACAATGAGCTTGGCGCGCGAGGGCTCATGATGCGCCGGTGCGGCCCGGGCGTGCGCCTCAGGCGCGGCCACGGCCCTTCTTCCTTGAGTGTGCCGGGGATTTCGTCGCGCTGGCCGAATCAGGAACCGGGAGATTCGAAGTTTCCTCGATTGTTTCCAGCACGATCGTCGTTCGCGTCGAGCTGACTTCTGGGATTGCACCGAAGCGTGTCCGCAGAAGCTCGCCAAGAGCCGCTGGATTCGCGGCGCGCACCTTGGTCAGAAAACAGTCTTCACCGGCGATATGGTGTACTTCCTGCACGCCGGGAATGGACGCAAGCCGCCGCCCCGTTTTCGTTCCGCCCCGCCGTCCGCTGGTGCGCACAAGTACAAACGCGAGGAGGTCAAGCCCTAAAGCAGCGGGATCGAGCCGCGCCCGATAGGCGCGGATGATGCTGCGGCGTTCCAGCTTGCGGATGCGCTCGAGTGTCGCCGAAGGTGCCATGCCGATCCGCCGCGCGATCTCCACATTCGGCGTGTGCGCATCCGCTTGGAGGATGCGGAGAATAGAGCGATCCAGTTCGTCTAGATCGTTATTTTTTAGAATTTTATTCTGCATATTAAATCTGAGTGAGAATAATATTCTCCAAGGGAACTTGTCAATGGAGATTTGAGCGCTACCGAGAATCAGGCCTGCGAGAGGGCCGGGCAACGACGCGTCTCCGGTGCGCACGGCCGAGGGAGCCGCAGGGGTAGTCGCGTATGGCCCAACTCCCCCGGGAAGGGTTACAATTTAGGGCACGCTGGCGCGACGCGGCGTTGACGCATCTGGGCTTGCAGCGAGATAGTTCCAGTCCCAAGCCTGACAATCCGAGTACTACGGGGGTCATCTATGGGCGCTGCTCGCGATCCGAAAGAGCAGCCTTTCGCCGAGTGGGCGAGGCCTGAGCAGGAGAGGCGAAAGGAAGCACGGCGTTTAATCGAGATTGTCCGGCCGATTAAATTCGGCCGCATTCCGACTCACGCGATTGGAGTCGCCCGCGAGCGCCGGCGCCACCCCCGGGCGGCACTAGGCCTCCCGCTCCGGCTGATCCGGATTGCCGACCGGCCGGAAGCTTTGCCCATTAGCTTGGTGACCAAGAATATCAGCTCGAGTGGCGTTTATTTTCTTTCGCCGCGCCGGATCGAACCCGGCACAGCGATCATGCTCGAAGTCGCTTTAGTCGATCGTCCGCTTGGCCATGGGAGCGTGCGCATGTGCACCGCGGCGCACGTCGTCCGCGCCGAGCCCGCGGATTTGATGGGCTGGCACGGCCTGGCGGCCAGTTTCGACGATTTTGATTTCGAGCGCGACGAGCATCTCCCCTCGCGCTTCCGCCAGTAAGCATTCGTTTTTGGATTTCTCTGCTACTATTTCCACTTGTCGTGGCTCGTGTTCCCCTTGCCGCCCGCGCCGTGCTTTTCGATTGGGATGGAACACTGCTCGATTCCTACCATTCGGATGCGCGGGCTTACTTGGCGATGTTCCGTGCATTGGGCGTCGGCTGGGGTCTGGCAGATCTCGCCCGCCATTATTCCCCGAATTGGTACCGCGTCTACCGCGCCGCGAAAATTCCGCCTTCACTTTGGAAACAGGCCGACCGGCTTTGGGGAAAAGCTTATGAGAAAGAATCTCCGCGCTTGCTTCCGGGGGTTCGACGCGTGTTGCGTCAACTCGAGAAGCGTTTTCTTCTTGGACTGGTGACGAGCGGAAACAGTCATCGTGTCCGCCGCCAACTCCGCGAGTTTCGCCTTCGCCAGGTGTTTTCTGCGTGCGTTTGCAGTGAGGATGCGCCTCGGCGAAAGCCGCATCCAGCCCCTCTCGAACTTGCTTTGCGCCGGTTGCGGACCGGGCCGGAAGCTTGCGTGTACGTTGGCGACACACCGGATGATATCGAGATGGCGCGGCGTGCCGGCGTTCGCGCCATTGCGGTGCTCGGCCCCTTCCCTACTCACGGCCGGTTGCGAGCGATTCGACCCGATGTACTTCTTGACTCAATCGCTGAGCTGCCAAACTGGGTGGCGTGGGACGGCGATCAGACCTAATCTTGCGGCAGCTGCGGCGGCTTGGCTGCCGCGGGCTTGGGAGATTCAGCCGGAGGCGGGGCCGGCGGACCGGCCGCAGCGGCCGAGCTCTGTGGTTCAACTTTGCTCGACCGCATGACCAGGCGTAGATGCAGCTCGCCTCCCTTGAGTGCCAGCATTTCATCGGAGCGTGTGTAGGTGGGGAACCAGTATTTTCCTGCGAAGTTCTCCCGGTATGTTTCGAACGTCGTGAACGCCAATTCCGGAGTCTTGGCGGTAACCTCCGTGACAAATTTGCCGTAGCTCTTCACGATGGCGATGTCGTGATCGTCCACCCAAACAACTCCGTCAAAAAGCCAGCGGCCGAGTTCTGGCTGCTTCGGCTTCACGCGAAAGATGAATGTGTAGATCTCATCGAGTTTTTCTTGGCCTTCATAGTTCAGGTCATAGTGCGGCAATTCTTCGGTAGTCAAGAAAAAGAGCGGCAACCCCGCCAGGGCTCTCACATCTTCGAGGGAGAAAGCCGTTCGCCGGAGGGTTGACTCTGGCGGCTTTGCGACGCGCAGATATCGCTGGCCGTCCGCTTTCGTATGGACCTCATCGGTGACCGTAAATTGCCCGCTTGGGCTACCGTCGTCACCGAGTTCCTGCACTCGCACCGTTTGTTCCAGTTGGTAGCGGTTGTAGGCCTGCTTGAACAGGTCTTCATTGGCGGCGAACCGATGAATGATCTGCTCGGCCGGCAGGGGCGGTGCACCCGCATTTGGACTCGCTGGAATGTGCTTCACCTCAAACTTCGGAGGGGGTGCGATAGGGCCTCGCGTGTCCTGCGCTCGAGCAAGAGTCGAAACCATAAATGCCGTCGCGAGAAAACTGAGAGCAAGTGGCGCGCAGATCTTCGAATGGCTCACGATTTATTGGATGCGTTCACCATGATAACCGATGGCAGCTTCATTGCGCGCTTGCTTCTTCGGCCGGGAGAACGCTGAAGCGAATCGAGTATTCGCCGGGCTCGCCTCCCGGAATGAGTGGAGGAAATTGCAGCGTTAGCATCGCGGAGAACCGCTTCATCTCGATTCTCATTTGCCCGCATGGCTGTGCGGGCGGCTTGGTGCAGCTCCACTCGAGCGCGAGGCCTGGCCGCCCCGGCGTGCGCACCTCAAGCTGGCGGCTGCCTTCCGGCAGCTCGACTGCGGCGTGTTCCGGCGAAAAAGCTTCGCAATGGGCTCCGGTATTGCTGCTCATCCAACAGAAACGCGTAGAACGGTCAGCGCGGAATATGGCCGGAACGGAATTTACAGCTACGAACGCTTGCGGCGAATTCGCCTCTGCCGCCGCGCCGCCGGCCTGGAAAAGTTGGACGCGGTAGTCGGCCCGCAGGGTGTTGGTGTTCTCCAGGCGAATGGTCTTTTGAATTCCCGCGCCGGCGGGAAGAATGTCCGGGGCGTCATAACGCATCCGCAAAGCCGGAACTCCCTGTTTGTCTACCCATTCGGCGCGATAGGGCCGGTTGAACAGTCCGTAGCGGCCGCGGGCCCTTTCGGCCGGCACTCCGGCGGGATTCAGGCCATAGGAAAAGTTATCGCGGAGCGCCCCGACACTGGTGATCAGATTTGTGCTCGGGTCCTTGTTCACGAAAGCCAGCGCACGCCCGCCCGATTCCGGCGAAACGATCAGCCGCAAGACCGAATTTTCGAGCACCCATTCCATTGCACCGTCGCGATCGAAGTCGAACTGGTAGGCGCTCACCGCGCCCGGGCGCACCAATGCGAACAGAATCGGCGAGTTCACGCGTTCATTCCCGGAACGGATTTCGAGTGTGCCGTGAACCAACCCGTCGGAGGCCGGCTGGATTCCACTGAGATCCGTCTCCCGGCCCGCAGCCGCCTTCAGCTTTGCCGTGACAAATGCCGTTCCGTCTTGTGGGACACGAAGTCCGGCGGTCCCATGCAACTGTCCTTCGACGCGAAGACTGAAGTCGTGGTATTGCTTGGGATCGGGATTGATCACTTGGAAGATCAGTCTTGCCGGATGGCCGGCGTTGAGCGCGAGCAGCGGCGGATCCGGCCACAAGGATGTCCCTTCGCCCAATGGCAGGCGAACGGCATCAGCGACGGTGTATTCGATGCGGCGCCGAGACTCGTTGCGCAATTCTGGTTCCTCCGCAACCTGCGGCTTGTAGGGCAATACGATGTTCATGGTTCGCAGAAAATTGGGTGAGGCGCCGCGCGGCAACCCCAGCTCGAGTTCCTGACGTTCGACGTCCCATTTCGCTTCGGACTTTGTTTCTTCCAAGGTGGCGTGGGAAGGGCGGTCCGCCAGCTTGATCCGGGCGCTCGCGCGAGTGGGCGCGTAGAACATCAGCTCCAAAGTGTCGCGCTTGCGGCTGGCGTGAAGCAATTCCGCTCCAGCGCTGACTATCCAGTCGCGGCAGTCTTGGGGCTGTATGTCGGGGGAGCAGAGCGGCTGCATGAGCGGGAGCAGCAGCGATTCCTTCGCCGACACAACGACACGCAGGGGAAGATACGGATTTCCTGGAGTACGAGCCGAAGTGCCGGGGGCAAGGACTTCGATAGTTTCGTCCGCTGGCGCGTCGCCGATGTTCGTTACACTCAGCAGGCCGGTTCCACCGCTGCGTGTGCCCAGCAGGCGCGTGCCTTCGTTGCTCACCAGCTCGGTGACAATTAGGTCCGGGGAGCCTGCTCCCCTGCCGCGCTTGACGACTGCGCGCACGCCTGCTGCATTCAAGAATTCTTCCAGCACCTGCTTGGCCCAGTCGGCTTCCGGTTGTCCGCTATTTTCCGTGAAGCCCTTGTCGAGTGCGGCCCAGGAGTAGAAGTCCTTCGTTGCCTCGATCACTTGTCCTGTGCCGAAGCTCCACCGGCGCGAAATAGCCGGGGAGGTTGAAGTGCCCGCGATTGGTGGAGTGGCCCAAAGCTCTTGGAGCAACTGTCCGGCGGGCTGGCTGGGGAAATATATGAGCGTGCCGCCGTGCCGGACATATTCTACGAGAGCGCGCTGTGACCTCTCGGACAGCTCGAATTTCGGTTCGGTTGGATCCGGTACTGGCAGCAGCAGGATCGCGTGTCGCAGGAGCTGTTCAACCGGCTGGTATTGCGGGTCAACGAGTTCGCCTGACAGGCGTGCTAACTGCGCTACCCGTTCGAGGCGCAGCACCGTGTTTGAGACCTGCAGAATGTCGCGGGCACCAAGCAAACCTTGCGGAAACGCGCCGGCGGGATAAACAATGCCGAAATCCGCCCGCGTGTGTGATGCTGCCAGCCATTCGCCCCACTGCCGAAGCATCTGGCCATTGCGACCCACCGCTTGGGCGCGAGGCTCAAGGTTGCCGTTTGGATCGATGGCGGCGTCCCAGCGATAAGACCGGTTCACCCACGGCACCGAATAGCCTGCCGGCGTGTACGTATCCTGGAGCGGGAGATAGTTCAGCCCGTGCAGGCCGTGCCCGATCGCCAGCCGGGTACTCAGCAACGTATTTTCCGGAGGGCTCGCGAGCGGCCGATCATCATCTCCCGGACAATACCATCCCGCCTGGTATTCGATGAAGATCGGAGGAAACGCCGGTTGCGTCTTCAGCTCTTCAACGTAGAACTCAATATCCGACACATCCTGCGCGATCAGTTCCGAAGTCCGGCTCTTGCCTTCCCCGCGCGGCGACA
>Ga0187846_10001449_pt1 | contig 13413 bp, 10 predicted proteins | sample TC_taG_FD_161473 | JGI IMG/M metagenome (GOLD analysis project Ga0187846, IMG submission 161473) | Biofilm microbial communities from the roof of an iron ore cave, State of Minas Gerais, Brazil - TC_06 Biofilm (v2) | ecosystem: Environmental > Terrestrial > Deep subsurface > Cave > Wall biofilm...
GAAGCGACGGCAGCGACGCTGCGCCACGCGCCGGCGGCGGGCGAACGGGTTCAAGCTGCGCACTCATGCAAGCAATGATAAGGCGTTGGCGTTATTGCCGCCGGTACTCTTGAACGCCTTCCGCAGTTCCGAGCAACAGCAGATCGGCTCCGCGCCGCGCAAACAGGCCCACCGTTACCACGCCGGCAATGCGGTCGACCGCCTCCTCGAACGCCACCGGGTCGCGAATCGACAGCCCGTGCACATCGAGGATCTGGTTGCCGTTGTCGGTGACAAACCCCTCGCGCAGGCGTGGCGTTCCTCCCAATGCCACAAGATGCCGCGCAACGTGGGCGCGCGCCATCGGGATCACTTCGACCGGCAGCGGAAAATGTCCGAGCACCTCGACCCGCTTGCTGGCGTCGGCTATGCAAATGAAGCGGTCGGCCACTGCGGCTACGATCTTTTCGCGCGTCAGCGCCCCGCCTCCGCCCTTGATCATCGAAAGGCCGGAATCGATCTCGTCGGCGCCGTCGACATACACGGGCATCGAGGCAACGTCGTTCAGGTCGACGACCACGAGCCCGTGCGCCCGCAGCCGTGCCGCGCTTCTGTCGGAACTTGCGACAGTGGCGGCGATCGAGCCGCGGTGCGCCGCGAGGGCGTCGATGAAACAGTCGGCGGTAGATCCGGTACCCACTCCGATCACGGCCGAGGTGCCGAAATGCGAAGCGATCCGCTTAACGGCTGCGCTGGCGACCGCCTGCTTAAGCTGATCCTGTGATGTCATGGTCAGGATCATAGGCGGACGTCCTCGCTTCGCCGCACAGGCGGGAGCGGCTCCCTAGCCCATCGGTGCCGGGTCACAAAAGCGGGATTTCTTAAGCAACCGGTACCCCAGAAAGACGTCACAAAAGCCGCCCAATTCTGGCCGATATGACAGATGCGATGGGACGTGAAATCAATTTTGAAGACTTGCTTTCCGAGGAGCGGGACAGCGCTGGGGTGGTGGTCAACTTCCGGCAGCTGCTGCATGACGGGTTGCCGCTGCACGGCGGCATGGCACTGCTCAGCGCTATCGAGCAGGTGGTCGACTCGGACCCGGCGCTGGCGCACGTCTGGCGCGACTATCTGCAGATCCTCGAGATCCAGAGGCGAGGGGCCAAGCCGGCGCGGTGAGGCGTATCGAACTGCCGCGGCCGCGACGTACCAGCCAAAGCCTACTTCCAGAAATCCTCGGCCGGGATCGCGAAATTGATGTTCTGGGCGCCCCGCAGCGAGTACGACGTGATCCCGATCAGGTTGCCCCTGGCGTCGAAAAGGCCCCCGCCGGAGGATCCCGGCGAGATTGCCGCCGTCGTCTGCAGATAACGCCGCTCTGCCTTCACGCGCTTGGCTGACAGCAGTCCGTCCGACAGGGTCCGGTCCAGGCGCAACGGATTGCCGATGGCGTAGACGGTTTCGCCAACCTCGAGCGCGTCGAAGCGCCGCATGCCCGCAACCGGGTGAAGATCCATGTGGCTGACGCTGACCACGCATCGATCAAACTCGTAGTTCGCCCCTTCCAGCTGGATCCGTTCGAGCGGTTCGTCGCCTCGTTCTCCGAGATAGACCTCGTCGCCCGCCTTCTCCAGGATGTGGCAGTTCGTGATTGCCAGCTTGTCGGTGACCGCGACCGCCGATCCGAAGACGATCCCGCCCGCACCGTTGGCGCCGGACCGATTCCGCCCGGTGAGCGCGTAGACCGAGGCTGAAGCAGACCGGAAGACGTCCTGTGCCGTGACTCGGGAGCCGGAGGCGACCTCACCAGGCATGTCGGGTGCATGAAACCACTTGACCGGATCCGGCACCTCGAGCGATTCGTACGCCACGCCCAGGCCCGGTTGCGACCGAGTGATCCGGGTCGCTCCGTCCGAGTCGACCCACCGGTACAGCGTCTCCGCTGCCGCGAAGTTGGACAACAGCAAGCTGGACAACAGCACCAGGCAGACGAAGATTGCGACCGGTTCCTCTCTTTTCAGCGCGTTCGACACGACCGTATCAAAGTGGTGGACTAGCGTTTCGCCGGAGGAAGGTCCGTACACACTCCTTCCGCGGCCTCGGCCGCCATCCCGATCGACTCGCTCAGCGTCGGGTGTGGATGGATCGTTCGACCGATGTCGACAGCGTCGGCACCCATCTCGATCGCCAGCGCGATCTCGCTGATCAGGTCGCCGGCATGCGTGCCGACGACGCCACCGCCGACGATCCGATGCGTTTCGGTGTCGAACAGCAGCTTGGTGAAGCCCTCGTCGCGCCCGTTCGCGATGGCCCGGCCGGATGCCGTCCAGGGGAACATCCCCTTGTGCAAGCTGCGTCCGGCGGCGCGCGCTTCGTCCTCGGTGATGCCGACCCATGCGATCTCCGGGTCGGTATAGGCCACCGACGGCACCACGCGCGCATCGAAATGCGACTTCAACCCGGTTGCAGCCTCCGCGGCAACATGGGCCTCGTGCACCGCCTTGTGCGCCAGCATCGGCTCGCCCGCGATATCCCCGATCGCGAAGATGTGCGGCACATTGGTGCGCCGCTGGCTGTCGATCGGGATGAATCCGCGTTCGTCCACTCGCACGCCGGCGCGCTCGGCGCCGATTCGCCGCCCGTTCGGCGCCCGGCCCACCGAGACCAGGATGGCGTCGTACGTCTGAGGCTCCGGCGGCGCCCGCTCACCCTCGAAGCGGGCCACCAACGCATCGCCGCGCGCCTCTGCCGAGACGAGACGCGTACCGAGCATCACCCGCGCGAAGCGCTCAAAGTTGTACTTCTGCCAGACCCTGACGAGGTCACGATCGGTGCCAGGCATCAATCCCGCGGTCATCTCGACCACGTCGATCTTGCTGCCGAGCGCGCCGTACACGGTCGCCATTTCCAGCCCGATGATGCCGCCGCCGACCACGAGCAGCCGCGGCGGTACCGTTGCCAGCTCCAGCGCCGAGGTCGAGTCGAGAATGCGCGGATGGTCCGGCAGGAAAGGCAGGCGCACGGCCTGGCTGCCGGCGGCGATGATTGCCTGCTCGAAATGGATCCGCTGGCGCTCGCCGCTCGTTGCCCGGCCCGGGCCGGTCGTGAGCTGCACATCCACATGGTGCGGATCGGCGAACTCGGCAGTGCCGCGCACGACGGTGACCTTGCGCATTTTCCCCATCGCCGCCAAGCCACCGGTCAGGCGTCCGACCACCGTCTCCTTGTAGCGCCGCAGCTTGCCCAGATCGAGCGCGGGAGCCGTGAACGACACGCCGAGCGCGCTGAAGTGGGCCGCTTCGTCGATCACGGCGGCCACGTGCAGCAGCGCCTTTGACGGAATGCAGCCGACGTTCAGGCACACGCCGCCCAGCGTCGGATAGCGTTCCACCAGCACGACGCGCTTGCCAAGGTCGGCTGCACGAAAAGCGGCCGAGTAGCCTCCGGGCCCCGCGCCAAGCACGAGAACGTCAAACGTGGTCGCCGACGGATCCCTCGCGCTCGCCGCGGGCGCTGCTGCAGGCTTCGGTGCCGGCGCAGCGCCGACAGCGGCTGGTGCAGGAGCCGGCGCAGCCGCGGCTGGTTTTTTGGCGGGTGCCCCCTCTTCGCTCGGCTCGAGCTCCAGGATCGGCGAACCTTCCGACACCTTGTCGCCGAGCTTCACCCGCAACTCGCGAACAACGCCCGCCATCGGCGACGGGATCTCCATCGACGCCTTGTCCGATTCGACCGTGATCAGCGACTGCTCACGCGTGATTCGATCGCCCGGGCCAACCAGCAACTCGATGACCTCGACGTTCTTGAAGTCGCCGATGTCGGGTACCTTGACCTCGATGGCCATCAATTCACCCCCTCAGCTTCGAAGAGCCTTGCACACCACCAAGGAGCGGCAGCTCGCCGACCTCACAGCAGCACGCGGCGGAAATCCGCCAGCACCTGCGCCAGGTACGAATTGAAACGGGCTGCAGCCGCGCCGTCGACCACGCGATGGTCCCACGACAGCGAGAGCGGAAGGATTAGGCGCGGAGCGAACTGCTTGCCGTCCCACACAGGCCGCATCGCGGTGCGACACACGCCCAGGATCGCCACCTCCGGCGCGTTGATGATCGGCGTGAAGTAGGTGCCGCCGATGCCGCCAAGGGAGGAGATCGAGAACGTTCCGCCCTGCATATCGGAAGGCGAGAGCTTGCCCTCGCGCGCTTTGGCGGCAAGCGCAGCGGTCTCGACCGCCAGCTCGAACACGCCCTTGCGGTCGGCATCGCGCACCACCGGCACCACCAGCCCATTGGGCGTGTCGGCCGCGAAACCGATGTGGAAGTAGCGCTTCATGATCACTGCGTCGCCGGCCGGATCGATCGAGCTGTTGAACTCGGGAAACTTCTTCAGAGCGGCAACGCAGGCCTTGATCAGAAACCCCAGCATCGTCACCTTCGGCCCGGAATGCTCGTTCTCCTTGTTCAACTGCACGCGGAACGCTTCCAGTTCGGTGACGTCCGCATCCTCGTGATTGGTGACGTGCGGGATCGACACCCAGTTGCGATGCAGATTGGGACCCGCGAGCTTGCGGATCCGCGATAGTTCGATCCGCTCGACCGGCCCGAACTTGGCGAAATCGACCTGCGGCCAGGGCAGCAAAGTCAGCCCGATGCCGGCAGCCGGCGCCGCCGCCAGCCGCGCACCGCCGGCCAGCGACGTTTTCACGAAGTTGCGCACATCGTCCTGCAGCACTCGTCCCTTCGGACCGGTCCCACGGAGCTGGTTCAGATCCACCCCCAGCTCGCGCGCAAACCGCCGCACCGAAGGTGACGCGTGCGCTCGCGGCGACGCCGCCTGGGCGAGCTGTTCGACGTCCGGCCTGGCTCCCATCTCGACGGCGAACGCTCCCGACGGCGCAGAAGCGCCCGCCGCCGGCTGCGGTTGGCGCGGCGCCGGTGCCGCCGACGCTGGAGCAGGCGGAGCTGCGGCAGCCGGCGCAGGCGCCGCCGCAGCTGCGGCCGCGGCCGCGGCCGCAGCCGGTTTCTTGGCCGATGCCCCTTCTTCGCCCGGCTCGAGCTCCAGGATCAGTGAGCCCTCGGACACCTTGTCGCCGAGCTTCACCCGCAACTCGCGAACGACGCCCCCTAACGGCGACGGGATCTCCATCGACGCTTTGTCCGATTCGACCGTGATCAGCGACTGCTCGGGCTTGATCCGATCGCCCGGGGCCACCAGCAACTCGATGACCTCGACGTTCTTGAAGTCGCCGATGTCGGGTACCTTGATCTCGACCATGTTTCCCATGCGCAAACCTCCGCTTCCAAGGCGGCCTTCACAAGCGTCGCTCTTACTCCCTTGTTGCGCCCTACTTCACACCAGCCACGGATCCGGCCGCTCGGGGTCGATACCGTAGCGTTTGATCGCCTCTGCCACCTGCGTCGGCGCCACGGCGCCCTCCTCGGCCAGCGCGCGCAGCGCTGCCACCGTGACGTAGTGCCGATCCACCTCGAAGAATCTGCGCAGCTCCTCGCGCGTATCGGAGCGGCCGAAGCCGTCGGTTCCGAGCACCTTGTAGGCACGCCCCTGGGGCATCAGCGTCCGGATCTGGTCGGCGAACAGCCGCATGTAATCGGTTGAGGCGACAATCGGGCCGGCCGTGCGCTCCAGCTGCTCGGTCACGTACGCCTTGCGCGGGCGTCCTGCCGGATGCAGCATGTTCCAGCGCTCCACGTTCATGCCGTCGCGCCGCAGCTCGGTGAAACTGGTCACACTCCAAACGTCCCCGGCGACCCCCCAGTCCTTCTCGAGCAATTCGGCCGCGGCCAGCACCTCGCGCAGGATCGAACCGCAACCGAGCAACTGCACGCGCGCGATCGACTGGCCGCGCCCGCTGCCGGCCGGGCCTTCGCGCAGCCGGTACATCCCCTTCAGGATGCCGGCCTCCTGCCCGCGCACTAGGCCCGGATGCGGGTAGTTCTCGTTGAGCAGCGTCACGTAGTAAAAAACGTTCTCCTGATCGTCGACCATGCGCCGCACCCCGTCACGCAGGATCACCGCGACTTCGTAGGCGAACGTCGGGTCGTAACACACGCAATTGGGGATCGTCGAGGCCAGAATGTGCGAATGGCCGTCCTGGTGCTGCAGTCCCTCGCCGTTCAGGGTGGTGCGTCCGCTCGTTCCGCCCAGCAGGAAGCCGCGCGACTGCATGTCGCCCGCGGCCCACGACAGGTCGCCTACCCGCTGGAAACCGAACATCGAATAGAAGATGTAGAAGGGCAGCATGATGCGGTCGTTGCTCGAGTAGCTGGTCGCAGCCGCGATCCATGAGCTCATCGCGCCAGCCTCGTTGATGCCCTCCTCCAGGATCTGGCCGCTCTTGTCCTCGCGGTAGTACATCACCTGGTCGCGATCGACCGGTTCGTACAGCTGTCCCACCTGCGAGAAGATGCCGAGCTGGCGGAACATCCCCTCCATGCCGAACGTGCGCGCCTCGTCCGGGATGATCGGAACCACGCGCGGCCCGATCGCCTTGTCGCGCACGAGCTGCGTCAGGAAGCGCACGAACGCCTGCGTGGTCGAAATCTCGCGCCCCTCGGCAGTCGCCTCGAGCAGTGCCGCGAATGCCTCCAGCGGCGGAGTCTTCAAAGTCTCGGCGCTGCGACGGCGCCGCTGCGGCAGAGAGCCGCCGAGCGCCTTGCGCCGCTCGTGCAGGTACTTCATCTCCGCCGAGTTCTCGTCCGGCCGGTAAAACGGCAGGTCTTCCAGTCGATTGTCCGGCACCGGGATGCGGAAGCGGTCTCGAAACTCCCGCACAGCGTCGGTATCGAGCTTCTTGAGCTGATGGGTCGGGTTTTTCGCCTCGCCGATCTTGCCCATGCCGTAGCCCTTGATTGTCTTGGCCAGGATCACGGTGGGCTGTCCGCTGTGCTTGACGGCGGCCGCATACGCCGCGTAGATCTTGTGCGGGTCGTGCCCGCCGCGGTTCAGGCGCCAGATGTCCTCGTCGGTCATCCGCGACACCCGCTCGAGCAGCTGCGGGTACTTGCCGAAGAAGTGCTTGCGCACATAGGCTCCGTCGTTGGCCTTGTAGTTCTGGTACTCGCCGTCGACGGTCTCTTCCATCAGCCGCTGCAGCAGTCCGTCGCTGTCGCGCGCGAGCAGCGGATCCCAGTACGAGCCCCAGATCACCTTGATCACGTTCCAGCCGGCGCCGCGGAACACGCACTCCAGCTCCTGGATGATCTTGCCGTTGCCGCGCACCGGGCCGTCCAGCCGTTGCAGGTTGCAGTTGACGACGAAGATCAGGTTGTCGAGCTTCTCGCGAGCGGCCATGCCGATCGCGCCGAGCGACTCGGGCTCGTCCATCTCGCCGTCGCCGCAGAACACCCAGACCTTTCGCTTGGAGGTGTCGGCAATTCCGCGCGCGTTCAGGTACTTCAGGAAGCGGGCCTGGTAGATCGCCTGGATCGGGCCCAGACCCATCGATACGGTGGGGAACTGCCAGAAGTCGGGCATCAGCTTCGGATGGGGATACGAGCTGATTCCCTTGCCCTGGACTTCGCGCCGGAAGTTCACCAGCTGCTGCTCGCTGATGCGCCCTTCCAGGAACGCTCGCGCGTACACGCCCGGCGACGAGTGCCCCTGGATGTAGATCAGGTCGCCGCCGTGTTCAGCGCTGGGCGCACGCCAGAAATGGTTGAAGCCGACCTCCATCAGCGTGCCGACCGACGCATAACTGGCGATGTGGCCGCCCAGGTCGCCCTCGCCGCGATTGGCGCGCACCACCGTGGCCATCGCGTTCCAGCGCACGTAGGAGCGGATCCGCTCCTCCAGCGCGTGATCACCGGGGGACCGCTCCTCCAGGTGCGGCGGAATCGTATTGACGTACGCGGTGACCGCCGACAGCGGAATGTAGGCGCCCGACCGCCTGGCGCGCTCGACCAGCCGTTCCAGCAGGTAATGCGCGCGCTCGGGCCCCTCCTGTTCGATGACCGTGTCCAACGCCTCGAGCCATTCTTTTGTTTCGATGACGTCGGCATCGTTCGCAGCGATCGCGACCGGATTTGCAGACATTGGAATCCCCCCAGCAAAGCGGCGCCGCATGGATACGCACCGCGGAAAGCGGACATTCTCACTCTATCAGCGCTTCGAGTTAATTTCAAATCGTGCGGTGTGTATTCATAATATGAAATGCACTCCCGGTCCGCTAGACTGCGGCGCGTAATGGACCAGCGCGCCATCAATTCACTGCTGCTCTTCGATGGGCCGATCGCGTTCGACCGGATTGCTCCGGAGCACGTGACGCCGGCGATCGATCTGTTGCTGGCGCGATGCCAGGCGGCGGTTGATCGCGTGACGGACCCGCAGACGCCAGCGCAGTGGGACACCGTGGTTGAGCTGCTCGAGCAGGACATGCAGCGCCTGGCGCGTGCGTGGGCAGCGGTGTCGCACCTGAACGCGGTCGCCGACAGCCCGTCCCTGCGCGCGCAGTACAACGCCTGCCTTCCGAAACTCACCAGGTTCCACTCCGAGCTGTCGCAGAACCTCGCTCTGTATGCAAAGTACCGTGCGATAGCGATGCAGCCGCAGTTCGGACAATGGCGTCCAGCGCGGCGCCGCGCGATCGAAAACGAGCTTCGTGATTTCCGCCTCGGCGGCGCCGAGCTGCCGCCCGACAAGCGCGAACGGCTGCGGCAATTGCGCGAGCGCGAATCGCAGGTGTCGACCCGCTTCGCTGAGAACGTGCTCGACGCCACTGGAGCGTTCGCGCTGTTCCTCGACGATGCGCGCCCGCTGGCCGGCATTCCGGAGGACGTGCTGGAGCAGTACCAGGAGGCGGCACGCGCCGACGGCCGGAGCGGCTACAAGCTCACGCTGCACGCCCCCAGTTACGTACCCGCCCTGCAGTACGCGAACGACCGGGATCTGCGCGAACGCCTGTACCGCGCCTACACGACGCGTGCCGCCGAGTTCGGACCGTCTGAATGGGACAACACGCCGCTGATGCTGGAGCTGCTGAAGCTGCGCAGGGAACACGCGCAGCTGCTGGGCTACCGCGACTTCGCCGAGCTGTCGCTGGTGCCCAAGATGGCACGCTCGGTGGACGAGGTCGCGCGCTTCCTGCGTGATCTGGCGCGGCGTGCGCGGCCCCAGGCGCAGCGCGAATTCACCGAGCTGTCGCGTTTCGCGGCCGACGAGCTGGGAATTGCGCAGGTGCAGCCGTGGGATGTGTCCTTCGCCGCCGAGCGCCTGCGCCAGGCGCATTACGACTATTCGGAGCAGGAGCTCAAGCGCTACTTCCCGCTCGATCGCGTTCTCAACGGCCTGTTCGCGCTGATCCAGCGCCTGTTTTCGGTGCGGATCCGGGCAGACCAGGCCCCGGCGTGGCACGCCGACGTGCTCTTCTATCGGATCGAGACGCCCGATGGCGAGCTGCTTGCCCAGTTCTACCTGGACCTGTATGCGCGCGACCACAAACAGGGCGGTGCCTGGCAAGACGATGCGCGCAGCCGCTGGCGGCACGATTCCGCCTTGCAGACGCCGGTCTCGTTCCTGACCTGCAATTTCTCCCGACCGGTACACGGGCGCACCGTGCTGCTCACCCACGACGAGGTGCTGACGCTGTTGCACGAATTCGGTCACGGACTGCACCACATGCTGACCCGGATCGACGAGCCGCAGGTGGCGGGTATCCACGGGGTCGAATGGGACGCGGTCGAGCTGCCGAGCCAATTCCTGGAGAACTTCGGCTGGCAGTGGCAATCGCTGCCGATGCTCACCGAGCACGCCGAGCGCGGCGGACCTTTGCCGCGCCAGCTTTTCGACCGAATCGTGGCGGCGCGCAACTTCCAGAGCGGCATGTACCTGGTGCGCCAGCTCGAGTTCGGCCTGTTCGACCTGCGGCTGCACAGCGAACTGGATCCCCAGCATGCCAACGCCGCTGCACTGCAGGCGCTGGCGCACGAGGTCCGTTCCGAGGTCGCGGTGGTGTTCCCGCCTTCGGAGCATCGAGGCGCCAACAGCTTCACGCACATCTTCTCCGGCGGCTATGCGGCCGGCTACTACAGCTACCTGTGGGCCGAGGTGCTGTCGTCCGACTGTTTCGCTGCATTCGAAGAGTTCGGCGATGTGATCGCACCTGAACAGGGTCGGCGTTTTCTCGACACGATCCTGTCCGTCGGCGGCAGCCGCCCGGCGATGGAATCCTTCGTCGCCTTTCGGGGGCGCGAGCCCAGCATCGAGCCTCTACTGCGCCATAACGGCATCGCCGACGCCGGCAGCTAGCGTATCGCCGGCGCCCTCACCTGCCTGGAGGTGGGGACGGATACAGTGGGGCGCGATGCAGCGCCAGTGACATGTCACGAAAATGTCATAACTGCTGCACTGCGATGTAACCGAACGGACATATTGGCCTTTTAGGCTTGCCCGGTTAACGACCAAGAAAACCCGGGAGCCCAACACATGTCCGATCGAATCCTCCGCGCCGCGGCGCTCGTTGCCGCCGCCGTCCTTGCGGCGCAGGCGCCGGCCGCCGAGATCACCGGCGCAGGCGCGACCTTCCCGTATCCGGTTTACTCGCAATGGTCCACCGACTACAGCTCGAAGACCGGAGTGAAGATCAACTACCAGTCGATCGGATCGGGTGGTGGGATCGCGCAGATCAAGGCGGGCACGGTCGACTTCGGTGCTTCCGACAAGCCGCTCGATCCTGATGAGCTTGCCCAGTCGGGGCTGGTGCAGTTTCCGATCGTGATCGGAGGCGTCGTTCCGGTAGTGAACCTCGAAGGCGTGACTCCGGGCCAGTTGAAGCTGACCGGCCCGGTGCTGGCCGACATTTACCTGGGCAAGATTCAGAAGTGGAATGATCCAGCGATCGCCGCGTTGAACGCTGGCGTCGCCCTGCCCGACGCAACGATCAGCGTCGTGCACCGGTCGGACGGCTCCGGAACGACGTTCAACTTCGCCGACTACCTTTCGAAGGTCAGCGACGAATGGAAGTCGAAAGTCGGCGAAGGCACGTCGGTGCAATGGCCGGTCGGAATCGGCGGAAAAGGCAACGAGGGTGTTGCCGCGTACGTGAAACAGATCAAGAACTCGATCGGCTATGTCGAGCTTGCGTACGCCCTGCAGAACAAGATGTCCTATTGCTCGATGAAGAACAGCGCCGGCAATTTTGTCCAGCCCAGTCTGGAGTCATTCAGTGCCGCAGCAGCGGGCGCCGAGTGGGGCAAGGTGAGGGACTTCCACCTCGTAATCACGGATGCCCCGGGAAAGGACTCGTGGCCCATTGCCGCGAGTTCCTTCGTGCTGATGTACAAGCATCCGAAGGACGAAGCGCGCAGCAGGGCGGCACTGGACTTCTTCCGCTGGGCCCTGAAGAACGGTCAGAAGCAGGCGGCTGCGCTCGATTACGTTGCGCTGCCGGAAGCGCTGGTCAAGCAGATCGAGGCGTACTGGGCGAGTAACATCAAGTAAGGGTAGGGAGAAATCGGCGGCGCCGGCAGCAGCGTCGGCGGCCGCCCCACCGCAACAAATCGCGAATGCCAGGCGCTCGGGCGCCTGGCGGAGCAGTGCTCGACTGGAACCGGACCGAAGATGACGGCCTCTTCCACCAGTGCGGCGATTCCGATGGGAGTCGAGCCTGCCGGCACGCGCGATCGGTCGGCCGCCGAAACCCGGCAGGACGCTGCCTTTCGCGGGGTGCTGTTCGCGGCCGCTGCCGTCGTGCTGGTGGTGCTGGGGGCGGCTGCACTATCGATGCTCTGGGGCGGCCGCCTGGCGTTCCAGACGTTCGGCTGGCGTTTCATCACGAGTGACGAATGGGACGCGGTCGGCCGCCATTTCGGCGCGTTCGTTCCGATCTACGGGACGCTGGCGAGCTCGGCGATCGCGATGCTGATCGCGGTGCCGGTCAGTTTCGGCATCGCGTTGTTCCTGACCGAGATCGCGCCGGGGTGGCTGCAGGCCCCGATCGCCGCGGCAATCGAACTGCTTGCCGGCATTCCGTCGATCATCTACGGCATGTGGGGGCTGTTTTCGTTTGTGCCGTTCATGTCCGACCACGTGCTGCCGTGGATCGACCGTCATCTCGGCGCGCTGCCGTGGATCGGGGCGCTGTTCCGCGGGCCGCCGCTCGGCATCGGGATGCTGACCGCGGGCATCGTGCTCGGAATCATGGTGATCCCGTTCATCTCGTCGGTAATGCGCGACGTGTTCCGCACCGTGCCGGCGTCGTTGAAGGAATCGGCGTACGCGCTCGGATCGACCACGTGGGAAGTCGTTTGGAAGGTCGTTCTGCCGTACACCCGCTCCGCCGTAGTCGGCGGAATCTTCCTCGGCCTCGGGCGCGCGCTGGGCGAGACGATGGCGGTGACCTTCGTGCTGGGCAACGCGCACCAGCTGAGCGTATCGCTGCTCGCCCCCGGCAACTCGATCGCCGCCACCATCGCCAACGAGTTCACCGAAGCCGACTCGGACATCTACCTGTCGTCGCTGATAGCGCTCGGCTTCCTGCTGTTCGTCGTGACCTTGATCGTGCTGGCGATCGCGCGACTGATGCTGCGCAACCTGGCGCGCCGAGAGGGGCGCTGATGCAGTCCCCCAGGAGCCTGGTGCTGCGCAGGCGCGCCAGCAATGTGGTTTCCAAACTGTTGGGCACGGCCGCGACTCTGTTCGGTCTGTCGTGGCTGGTGTGGATCCTGATCGTTACGCTGCTCAACGGCGCCCGCGCGCTCAGCCCGCGAATCTTCACCGAGATCACGCCGCCGCCCGGCTCGGACGGCGGCCTGGCCAATGCGCTGGTGGGAAGCTTGATGATGAGCGTGCTGGGCGTGGCGATCGGCGCCCCGCTCGGGATCGCCGCTGGAACCTACCTGGCCGAATTCGCTGAACGTCGCCCGATCTGGCGCGAGAGCGTCCGCTTCGTCAACGACATCCTGCTGTCGGCGCCGTCGATCGTGCTGGGCCTTTTCGTGTACACGATCTACGTGCGGCAGGTCGGCCACTTCTCCGGAATCGCCGGTGCCATCGCGCTGGGGCTGATTGTGCTGCCGGTGGTCGTGCGGACGACCGACGAGACACTGCGCCTGGTGCCGAACATGATGCGCGAGGCGGCGTTGTCGCTGGGAATCCCGCGCTGGAAGGTCACGGTGCAGGTGCTGTACCGGGCCGCCCTTCCCGGCATCCTGACCGGCGTGCTGCTAGGGCTGGCCCGCATCACGGGCGAAACCGCACCGCTGCTGTTCACCGCGCTGAACAACCAGTTCTGGAGCGGCGATCTGAACGGCCCGACCGCCAGCGTACCGGTGGTCATCTTCCAGTTCGCGATGAGCCCGTACGATTCGTGGCATTCGCTCGCCTGGGCCGGAGCGTTCGTCGTGACGATGGTCGTGCTGGTGTTGAGCGTGGGCGCGCGGGCCTATCTGTTGAAGAACCGGATGGATTCGAATGCCTAACGAC
>Ga0187846_10001450_pt1 | contig 13412 bp, 11 predicted proteins | sample TC_taG_FD_161473 | JGI IMG/M metagenome (GOLD analysis project Ga0187846, IMG submission 161473) | Biofilm microbial communities from the roof of an iron ore cave, State of Minas Gerais, Brazil - TC_06 Biofilm (v2) | ecosystem: Environmental > Terrestrial > Deep subsurface > Cave > Wall biofilm...
ATGCGCGTCTGCGGACGCCTTTCGTTTCCTCCCTAGGGCTGAAGCCCAGGGTCTCCACGAAAGGATTTTTTGATGAGCCGCTACTTCTGAAGGAGGCCGACGTACAAACATTGCGCTAGAAACTTTCTTGGATGATCGAAAGTGAGCTCCAACCAATCTAATGGGGACAGTACAGAACTCGAATTCATACCAGATTTATAAGGATTATCAATAATAGAACACATGTTCTACTATTGATAAAGTTCAGTATGTTTTACTTGCTTTAAATACTATTATAAGTTATACTAAAATTGTAGTAAAGGACCTCCTTTCTATTAGGTAGTCTTTAGCTTCACAGGGATGTGATAGCTAAGGAGGGTTCTCAATGGCTGCGCCCATCAGCTCAAAAACCGCCAAGGGGGCAAATGAGGGACTGCAACCAGAATTATTGGCTGAGAAGTTAGACCCCTTACTAACTGTTAATAGTGAGAATCAGCTGCTAGCTTGGACTGAGACTCTATCTGGTCACTTCCCAATCACTGATGAGCGCGTTCAGGATTTCCTCACCTATTTTATGGGTGGTCATGAACTTTTTGGAGATCCACTTACTCCCCCTCCAGTGTTAATTCGCTTTCGGTGCCCCATAGGCCCCCATATTGTTTACCAATCGGAGGTGCTGGATCACGACGTTTTTGGAAGGCCACTCTGTCCCAGGCATCGTAAACCGATGACCAAAGTACACTAAGGAGGAAAATAACTATGCTAGGTACTTTTTTGGATAGAATAACTGGTTTTTTTGACCAGCGGTTTATACTCTCTTATGTAATTCCCACCCTCGTCTTTCTAGGTCTTTTTATTGGTTTGACACAAATATGGTTTGGGTTTCCAATCACCCTTAGTTTATGGATGAGCTTGACTGTATTTGAACTGATTTTTATAGGAGTAATCGTTTTACTTGCTGTAATATTAATGGCCTATATGCTTCAAATGCTTACGGCTCCTGTAGTCCGTTTCTATGAGGGTTACTGGCCTGAGTGGAAACCAACTAAATGGGCGATTGCTCATCAGCGAAAAAAATGGAATCGTTATGCTCGCAGCGATAAGCGAGAAGAGCTAACTAAAAAGTTGGAAGAACTAGCTGAAAGTCAGAAGATGTCGGAAGATAATGAGCAAATAGCTTCAATTGGAGAGCAGCTGGCTCAAGAAGTAAAGCAAGCTACTGCTGCCTGCTACTATAATTATCCACACAATCCTGACCGTCTAAAACCAACAAGACTAGGTAACGTCCTGATCGCTGTAGAAGAGTACCCTTATCAAATCTACCAACTAGATGCCACTATTTGGTGGCCTCGACTGGCAGTACTGCTGCCTCAGGATTTCCGAGTCCAAGTAGATATGTCTCTTAGTCCAATGCTAGCGGCAATCAACTTGAGCAGCCTATTAACTCTTCTGGCTCTCATAAGTTTGGTCTCAGTTGTATTCAATCATCAATTGCTTCTGTTCGGATTGATCGTCATAATTGGATTATCACTTGCGATTGGTCTATATTATACAGCGATTAGCCAGGCTACAGTCTATGGAAAATTGGTGCGGGTAGCATTTGACCTCTATAGACACGAAATTCTCAAGCAGATGCATATCCCAGTCCCAGACAACCTCTTTAAGGAAAGAACAGTCTGGGATATGCTTACTAAGTGGCATTACTACTATGTTGCACCCTGGAATGCTAGATCAGAAACTGACGTCCAGCTACCTGAAAATCCCTTATATTACGATAAGAACTCAACATCAACGACTTTCGCTCAATTGCAAGAGGTCAGCTTTACTATTAAGGATTTGCCCAATTCACTCCCGAAGAATGGGAAGGCTAAAAAGGAAGTTTAGATAATGAATTACTTTGTCCCTCTACTTCTGAACAAGCAGGCATAGATAGATTTGTATAAGGGCAATCCGTCCTCGTCTTTCGTAACTTGCTTGCTATTTGGAGATGCTCAAATCGCAGGTTTGCAAGCCTCGACAACTGGCATCTACTTCAGCCTTCACATTGATTAGTTTAGGCAAGCGACAAGCATAACTCCAGCTACGTTTAAGACTGCACTTGCTTGTAAGCTGGTTTGGGAAAGATTACTCTGACAGGTTGGCGATAGATGGCATGGCTGAATAGCAGTTCCCCTTTTGCCAAACGAGTCACAGCCATACGGATATCCTGATCGAGGAAGCGATAATCCGGCGCATTCACTTCAGATGAACCGGTGCGACCTATGATTTTGGTGGCGCTGTTACCGGTTACTCGAGAGTGAACAGCACTCATGAATTGTTGAGCAGAAATGAGGATTACTCCTAGGCTACGACCACGTTCAGCCACATCCAGCACTTGCTGAGTAATAGGACTTTCCTTATAGCCACTAGGTGCATATTTGTTTAGCTCATCCACAAAAATGATAACTCTTTCGGGTACCGGGGCTGTTTCAGTACGGTCTTCAGGTACCTCGGATTTGACTGAGTAAATAGTGCGCAAGATATCACCGAAAACCAGTGTTTGCTCGTCATCAGCTAGTTTTGCAATATCTACTACGTAAGTCATCCCGCCCTTGATGTTAGTTAGCTCTATGTTAAGTAGTTTTTCATTGCGTGACCGACTATCCACAAAGATGCCTGTTTGTCGCGTCTGAACGATTCGCCGTAAATGTCTGCGGAACATGCCAATTGATGAGCCCATAAACATTCCGCGCCAGCGGCCTTTATCTTTCTGTTTTTCAGCGAGAAATCCTAGCAGCGTCTCCCAACTCTGTATGTCTTTAAACTCAGTGTCTCTACCAGTGATACCAGTCATGATTTCCGCGTAAATACCTTCGATTGTTCCACTGGTATCAGCAATGTTACTGAAGAGTAAATCTAGTTTATCGGCTGTACCTTCTAAATCGTAGGCATATAGCGTATACATGTTGGGCAATGGCGGATAACTGTTAGCCTGTCCTCTTTCATTGCGTGGTAGAAAATAAAGCACTGTATCAAAAGGCTTAGGTACTAAGCCCATCGCTCCCCAAATTTCTCTTTGCTTAGGCGACAATTCAAGGCCTGGTTCGTCAATGTGGAGCAGGTCTGCCTGCTTGACATTCAGAATAATCACTGCAATATTCTCTTTATCAGGAGCCGTTTGAAGAATGGACTGGAGGAGGAACATTGCATAGGAGGTTTTTGTTGCTAAACCGCTAATACCAGAGATATTCACATGAGCGGATTCTGGGCCAAGTACATACTGGCGGTCGAGATAAGCTACTGCTGCCGCACCATTGCTCATCTTTATGAGACCGGCGGGAATAGCATCTTGCTTACGTTCTTTCAATAGTAAGTCTGTTCCTAAGGCTTGCTGGATATCTTCCGGTTTAGCAAAGTGAACCATCCGCTCGCTGGGGACAGGCATATAGATATCAGCCGTATTGTTTAGTACATGTGCAGAAGCTACAGTGGTTCCTTGGCGGGTGGTGTTTGGCTCCTCATCTAACCGCCCAAAGTTACTAGAAATGTAATTGGCCAAATGGTTAGGCGCGTCTGTGCGATGTTCCAGCGTCGTCACTAATCCATAGGTATGACTCGAGGCTTGACCTGGTTGGTTCATTTGCTCCACAGTCATAATGTCGAAAGGGTTGACAATGACATCATCAGACAGCCAGAAAGCGAACTGGTCTGAGGTGATAGCCTCGCGCTCTGTCGCCGAGGTACGGCCAACAGGATGAGGCCTAGAATCCTCTTGTTGTTGGGCCTGATCAGCAGTTTTTTTCTGATCTTCATCATCCATAAAAGTATCTCCCTTGTTATATTGTTTGCGGCCGTGGCCAGCGTACAACACCCATAAGCACCTGCTGAGAATAGAATTGATTTTTAATAGCTTGCTCAGCTTGAAAGATGGGATACAAATGACAATGCCAGCGACTATCACGACCATGTGGTGTTACATTGCGTTCGGCAACTAATGTACTGGAAAGCAGGTCAACTAAATCTGACTCAACCGGGGTTCTATCAGGACGAGGAAGTTCGACTTTCACTACTCCCATAAGTGGATAATCTACTTCCCCTTGCTCGCGAAGCCGCACATACCAAAAAGCGACCTGACCATTATGAGAACTAAACGCAGCCGTGCGATGCGCGTAAGGAAGCCCAGCGATAATTTGCGTAATGTCTTTCCGTTGGCTAGATTTTTTCCCGAAATTGAATTGCGGATCTTTACGAAAGTTCTTCGCTACCCCAATCATATTGGAAGTCTTGATAAACTCATCTAATTTAACTGCACCGTCAAGGATGAGCCAATGTTCAGCATCGCGACGACCATCTGTCAGATTGATCATCTCAATTTCTAATTTATGCATACGATTGCGAGCAATTCCCCCTGCACGCGTACGTAAGGTATCTCTGTCAGGTTCCTGAGGAGCATTTGCATTTCTTTCTGTAATATCGATAACCTGGAAAAACCCATCTGCCGTATTCAGTTTCTCCAATTCCATCCACACAGAATCTGAGATTCCAAATTGTCCTTTCGGGACGAGAAGGAGAATACGATTTTTAATCCCGAGGGGATAGGCCTTCCCCATATCGGTTCGCCCCATTACAGCTGCCCCAATTTGAGCAAGTTCAATTGGAAATGAACGACCTCCTTCAATACCAGTACCCAGATAATAGGTACGCAAGCTTCCATCAATGAAGAAGCGGTACAAGTGCTTTTCGGCGCGAAAGATAGGGGGAGTTGAACGATAAAGGTTTGTCAATGTCGGTGTAGGAGTCTCCGCAAATGCCGTAATCTCCCGGCTATCCCGATTAATAAGCATATCTTCCAACTCATCTTCATCAGGGCGTTGAAGATCTTCCACTGCTCCACCTGAAGCGGGCAAAATGTCTATTTTATCACTGAGCAATCTTAAAGCGGGAGTAATAACTCCTATTGGAAGAGACATAATATACATTCCTTTGGTCTCAACAGAATAACTTCTCCTGAACAAATACTTGTGGTAGCTCATCCCATGTTCGGCCATCAAGTAAACGGCCTCCAGCCTTTGGAGTGCGCCCTCCCCATTGCTTGTGAAAGAAAGCAACGCCTTCAGCGACGCAGCGGTCTCGAAGCTTCCGCACCCAATCAGGGTCGCAAGGTCGATGCCCAAATCCACTCTCACCCCCAGTAATCAACCAGTGAATGCCATCAAGATTCAAGTGATCCAGCGGTCCTAAGAGTGGTTCAGCGCTAATGAACCGAATATATGCAGGCACTTTTCGCAAATGGTCGGCTCGCCAGATATAACCTTCCGTTTCGATAGATACCCCAGCCCAAATATGTGGTCGCCAGGGAAGAGTCGACCCAAGCCGAGCCAGCCGGGCACTACGTTTCGTGAGCACTTGAAAGATATGCCAGTCGGCCTTGACCATTACATCAAAGACGCGATAAATATACTCATCCGGCACATCCTTATGGAACAAGTCTGACATCGAGTTGACGAAAATCCGGCGTGGCTTCTTCCATTGTAAAGGCAGCTGCAAACGTTCCGGCCATAACTTCAGGTCAAATCCTTGTTCATAGGGATGCCCTGGCACACCTCGGAAGCGCTCGGCGAAGGTGAGAGCGTAACAATGATCGCAACCTGGGCTTACCTGCGTGCAGCCTGTGACGGGATTCCAGGTAGCATCCGTCCACTCAATAGCAGATTTGTCGCTCATCGTTGCATCTCCAAGATAGTACGACTAGGAACAGAGGCAAGAATCGACGCACGGGTATCTTCTGGCAAAAATCCCAGGTTTACTTCACAGTGGGCGTAGTCAAAGCCCGGGTGTTGTATAGATGCTATCTGCAGTTGACCATTTTCACTTCGAAGAAGTGGCAACTCTAAAAGTTCACGGTCATCCTGTGGGCTAAATTCACGTAATCGGATACCCTGACTATTTGAACCAGTAGCTTCCAACTCGAAAACGAAGTGAATCATGTGAGCCCCATACCCTTTATAGGCAATGGGTGGTCTCGAAATACACCGAAACACACGTGTTTCTGCTACACTATGTATGAAAGAAGGTACTATAGCCTTCAATTTATAATCTCGTTCACCTTTTGTTCGATTTAGGTACCAATCAAGCATTTCGTGCCATCCTTCTCCACGATCGCGACTCTGTAGACCATTCAAGTAATTTTCAACTTCTGGACCTAGAGTATCACGTAGATTAATGGTCAAAAAGAGTATGAAGCTATGACACTCTTGACGTTTAAAAAGTTCTTTGATCGCGTCCACTCGCTTTGCTGCCCCATGTGTTCGCTTTGCTGAGGCCTGTTTGGCTCGATATCCGAGGCCACCATCAAAGTCCAAATTTATAACGTCGTAGGTAAAATGTGCCAGGTGAGCTGGGCGCCCGTCATTCAATTGTGGTGGGTTACCATAATTATCGACAGAGTTAAGAATCACATCTTCTACGTCTGCCCTCAAGAGTTGAAAACCTGATGATAAGCCATTTAACATGATATTCGCGTTCAGGCGTCCGATCGTTTCGTCGGCTTGCTCTCGCTCTTTCTTATTGTGTCCCGGGCTCTCAATACCCGTAACGACTCCAAGCAAATGTTGCCAATCAAGCAAGTCATGAATTTCTGGTCCTGGTAATCCAAAATAGGAAAGCCGTCTGCCATTCTTTGTATACCAACGTTCAAGAATCGGTAGGTCCCAACATTTGCGAATTATCGCTTTGTTAGGTGTATTTGCATAAGCACACACTACTGGCATCTCCCTAACTACTCGTCTACATTATTCGCAGTTAATTTGGCTTCGATGTCGTTGAGCAAGTTACGATAGGTCGGACTTCCTAACGTCAATACATCTTCCATGCCTTCTTGAATCAGTTTTACAAGAAGTGCAATCTCCCCTTCAAGTTCCCAACCTGAATCTGTTAATATCCCTGGCAAGGTTTTTGTAGGTAGGGGAGGTGGTGGTTCGATCACTGGCACTGGCGCTCGATCAAGCAACTTGTTATTACGGACAGCACGCTTTCGGCGAGTAGATTCAGGAATTGGAGTGTCAACTTCCTTGCGAAGTTGCTTCTGGATTCGTTTGGCACGACTAATGATATCCTCAGCTGAGGACCGCTTATCTTGACTAGCTTTGGGTTTCTGACGTTGTAGATCGATTAAAATAGCATCGAGACGTGAGTATGTATCATATTCATTGGCTTGAGTATTGGCAGCCACCTGATTTTCAAATTTGGCAACTTCTTCCTGATACTTTTCAATGCGTTCATCAGCTACCCCCCTGGCTTGAAAGATTTCTGCCTCGTCCTCAAGATGCTTCAGAGTGTCTCGAACCGCCAACTCCAGTGCGCGCTTGGCTTGGTTTGTCTCGAAGTCATTCCGCTCAGTATTTGGAAGTACATTTGCGTCTATGACATAGACTTCACCAGTGTACCAAGGATACAATTGCGGTTTACGTTGAAATGTTGCCTGGAGTTTATGGCGGTCTCCGATAGTAAAACCTTTAACTTTATAAACAAAGCCTGCATGACTAGGATATTCATTGAATGTATTGTACCTGCTAGGAGGCTGGATACGTCCACGGTCTTTGTTAAGGCATGCCCAATAGTAAGCAACAGGTTGACCAGAACTAGTTCGAATATAATCAAAAGAGGGAAACTGGAGGTTTGGGATGGCGTCCTTTGCAACTATCTCGTCTTCCAGCCCATCTGACTGTAAGGTTATCTTAATTGCACTATACCCAGGAACATGTGAATATAACTTCTCGTTAATAACCTTTTTATGTTCAAAGTCATCTGCAAAATCAATTGGCAAGTTTTGGAGTAAGTAGAGTCTCAACTCAGTACGATTGGACAGTTGCTTAATATGAGTGTCACTGATATCCTGGAGCTCAACTTGAGTAAAGTGGCGATCTAGTGGGAACTCTGACGACTCTCTCTTTATATATGTATGTTCAGACAGGAGCTTGATCAGCGAGGTTTTTCCTTTACCTAGTTTGTCTCGTTTCTCATCCTCAAGTTCAGCTTTCATTGGAGCAAAATCAAACACTAGTACATGTAGATGCGGATCATCCTCCTTAGAAGTGGTAACACGTAATCGCCGACATAAGTCAAACCCTGAGTAAATACCTATACCACGGAAGCCTACGTATTCCGTAAAGGATTTGTATGATAATCCAAATTGACGGGCTTGAAGCAGTTCTTCTAAGTTCATCCCACTGCCATCATCGAAGATGATTACAGAATTTCCAGTGATCTTGATTGTTACATTTGACGCACGCGCATCTACAGCATTCTGCACATACTCACGAATACAATCCAAAGGATTCGTATAAAGTCCCTTTGAGAGAACTGCTAGCAATTCGCCACCCACGTCATTGGGATCAATTGGCAGCTTCATCAGCTTTCCCAGCTGTTCGTCAAGTGTTTCATCTAAAAGCTCGTAGAAGGATAACTGTTTTGCGTCTGTTGCACGCGTTTTCGCTATTTTCGCCATCACTTCCTCCGTCTAGTATCTACTCAACCAATTACTCATGTTCAATGTTTGAAGGAGGTTCCTCATTGAAAAGCGAGCTCAACTCCTGGCGGAGCCAGGTATTAATTGCTTGTTCCCGACCCGCAATGAGACCTAATTCGACTGCCTCGCTTAAGCGGTTCCATACATCTATATCCAAGCGTATACTCACCATTTTCTTACGTGGAGTAGACAATTGTGGCCGACCAGACCGTTTAGGCATAACTTGCCAAGCTCGTCTAGCTGCGAGGCTATAGTTAGTCACGTCCTTGACAGGAACACTTACAATCTTGTTTTCGTCTAGTTCTATCTCTAACAGTCCATCTAACTCAGCCCGAATTACTCCTCTCGCTCCCGTATACGACCCAGAGCGGACACGAATCTTGTCACCGAGCTGAAAGCCGCTTGGATCCTGTAGCTGCTCTCCCATCTCAATACCTTTAATGCCTTTGTATGCTTAATGCACGCTAGCAATCATTAGGATACTTCATTTTCTAATAAATGTCAATACATAAAATAGAAATGGGAGAGATAAGTCAAATTTGTCGCAAATGTCATGTTATTTGCAGCATGCATAGAAATTAATAAGCGCAGGCGGTTATTAACCTTCTACTTGCCTCTTCCGTAACTCTTTAGTAAGAGCAGAATAGCAGTCTATCCTAGACGTATACCACAGTGGGAGTACGCATACTGTTTACTCTCATCTAATGTAGATTTCATAACATGAATTTCTTTGACATGCAAAGTTTCCCGGAATGCCAGCCCGACTACGCTATCATCACACAAATCTACTGCCCGGGATAGCACTTTTCCTTCGTTGAGGATAGACATCAACCCTTCCAACTCCAAATAATCCGAAGCCCGCAGGCCTGGATTACTACGCTGGTTGTATTCCAAGAAAGGTAGGAACTTGCCATTGAGGGCTTGAAGGTCCCAGCCCATTTCCTTTAGGAGATAGTCGCTGTGCTTACGGAAAACTTGGGTACTAGGAACAGGGCTGAAGAGCATAGGTATCACAGACCCAACCATATGATGGGCGTAGAGTGTGCTGTCGATTACATCTTCTAGCCGCTCGTCAGGTAGACCAAAGAGTACAAAGGCATTAATCTCTTGTGTGCGCGGTCGAAAACCTGCCCGGATAGCTGATTTTAATGCATGTTCAAACGATTCAGTGCTCGCGTGACGTCGATTCCACTGGCGATTAATATCTGAACGCACAGTTTCTAGAGGCAAATGAACCTTCTTGAAACCGGCCAATTTCATAAGTCGCAGCAAGTCTTCATCCAATAAGCGCGTCTCAAAGCCCTCCGGCGCATAGAGTTCCAGCGGTAAACCGCTTTTAATGATGGCCTTCATTACTTCGATAAAATGTTCACGATTGATGAGGGCATTATCCTCATAGAAACCAAATCGTCGAATACCTAGATGCTCGTATTTATAGAGAATCTCTTCAAGAATGTCCTGAGTGGTCCGAGTGCGAACCCTCGCACCTCCATTAAGTGTTCGTGCTGCACAATAGACACAATCCCAGGGACAGCCTCTACTCGTTGCTAAGATCGCATAACTAGGCGGCTTAGCATAAAGCGAAAGATCAGTAGGAAGTTGACTGGCCCCCCGAATCTCCCCCTTAAAAATGAGGTCGGCCCCAAGATTTTCAGCAGCGTGCTCTGGCGCTAAGGTGGGATAAATACCTCCAACTAGCACAGTAGCTTTGGGAAAAAGACGTTTTGTGAGAGCTACAACATCACGTGTACTTTCCCACCAATAAGTCATGATCGAAGTTATCCAAACCTCATCTGGTTCCTCTAGGTATCTCAAACGGTGCTCTAGTTCTTGCAAGGATAAACCAAAATGGTAAATAGGCTTTGTGATATCGTCTCGCATAACAGAAATAGGTTTTCCATTGACGTCATAGCGGCGGGCCTTGGTAACTATGCCTCGGATATCAGTCTCCATACAATCGATGAAATCAATCTGATATCCTTTCTTCTTGAGGAGAGTAGCAATGCGCAGGAGTCCTGCAGGTTGACTCCAACGTGCCCAATATTGTGCATCGTAGACAGGAGGATTAATCAGCAAAGCGCGACGTGTTCCTTGTGGATATGCCTGAACAGAGTAGGTCTCTTCCGTTACGATCGTACCCATTTTCCCTCCTTGTTGAACCAGCCGGCAATAACTGGTCGATCATTCTGTATACCAGGTGTATTACGAGGGTCCCAACTCTTACTTACAATACTAGACCGAACCAGGTGTGGGATTAGGCCATCTCCTAGGAAATCAAAGGTATGCGAACGATATTTAGCGTTGAGAACTGCAGCAAGCCCCAGTAAGTCCTGATAAGTGCGGTAGCTCTTACCATTGTACTCGGCAAAAGGGAAGAGCTTGCCATTTTGGTGCTCTAGAGGGAGGTCTGATGCACACTCATTTGGGGATGGCTGATACGGAACAACTATGATCGACCCAGTCACATGAGCAACTTTTGTTATAAATGCGGCAATATCCTCCAATTGTTCATCTGGACGACCAATGCAGACTGAGCCGACAAGAGCTTCTGTGCGCCATCGATATCCAGCATTGACACAATGCTCTATTGCATAATGATATGATTCAAGTTGCTCCTCTCGAGCTTCCTCTGTAAGAGGCATGTCGCGGTCATCAGCAAACACTAGCTGCTTGAAGCCGGCACGAAATAGCAATGATGCTAGTTCTGGATCATCCACAAGATCATGTGGATATATGTTTCCTAAAGCATAGAGGCTAATCCGAAGTTTCCGATCAATAATTGCTTTGAGTAGCGTCCGAAATTGCTCAGGATACTTGTGGATAACATCATGATCAGCAAAGGCAAACTGTCTGACACGTTCTTGCTCGTTCTTTGTGTTTGCCTTTGCAAGAAACTCATTCACAAGGTCGCCACTTGAGCCTGTGCCTGTTGCAATAGAGAGATAAGAGAAAAGAGGGCAAGTGGGATAAAGCGAAAGATCAAGAGGAAGTCCGCTAAGGCCTTCTATGGCTCCAACTACAATGATATCAGCGCCACTATGAATTACTGCATGCTCAGTAGCAAGTGAAGGATAAGCACTACAAAGAATGATTCGCGCGTCGGGAAACTTTTCTCCTACTAAAGAGATTGCTTCATTTATACCTCTCCACCAGAATGTGGTGAAACCTTCTAAATAAACCTCATCTGGTTGCCAGCCTTCCCGTTGCCAGCCGTTTAGCTGAGTATTGAGCTCAAACCGAAGCTGCCCAAAGCGCCAGTAGTTGATGGAGACTTCTCCGCGAGTGAGCACTTCTATTCGACGACGAGTAAGTTTTTCATCAGGTCTACGATATAGAGCATCAATCAAACGAACATCGCATCCACTACTACGAAGCAAAGTGGCCAGCTTGAGGAGAGTTACTGGCTGCTGCCAATGACTCCAAGGAAAACGCGTATCATAGACTGGAGGATTGAAGAGTAGCACTCGTCTAGGGTCGGTTTCTGGCGTATAGCCTTGTACAATCTTAGCTGAACTCGCTAACATCTTACTCCCCTAACCCTAGCTTATTTCTCGGCAGTTCATAACGAGATATTGTTGCTGGCTGCCGCTATTATCTATACATTGATAACGATAGTCTCTGTGATTGATAACGCGACAGCCGTTAAGCAGCGAAAACAATAGAGGTGTCTGAAGGATGCCGATAAGACCAGTCATGTAACACCACCATCAATGATTGCTTACAAAACGAAGAAGGGTCTCATAAGTACAAATGTCTGCTGTTCAAGTGTAGAACGTATGTTTAGTCAATGTCAAGGAGTTTGCTTTATGATTATGAACAAAGGCCCGGAAATTGGTCTTGACTTCCAGCATTATTTCGGATATGATTCCTGTATAAGATAGCTCATCTACCATGTGTAGAAGGAGTAACGGTGCCGTCCCAAAAGGGCGGCACTAGCCTTTTTTGCTAAAAAATGCCTCGTATTCTCTACGTAACTTTTGCCGCCTGTGTTCCTGTTCTACACAATAGGCTGTCCATAGAAGTACATATTCACCACGATCGGCTAGTACAGCGACATAACTAAAATCTTCCAGAGCAATTACTATCCTTTCTTCCTCTTTGCGCTTATTTCTCCACCACTTGATATGGCTTGACCCGAGCGCTTCAATCATTGGACGCGGCCAACGTATACGCTCACAACGGCGCAAATCTGGTAGGCGCTCATCTTCTACTTTGCCTTCACTGATAATATGCCAAAAAGTGGCTTCTTTCCCCATTATCATAGGATGTCGCTTCAACGCAAAGCGTTTGCCTTCAAAATTTGGTTTAGAAGTAACAAAATCTTGGCAGAAAAATTGATAGATTGTTTCCAAATATAGATGCCAATTGCTTTCACAATCTTCCAATAGAACTAGAGGAGGAAGCAAATCTGTGCTACTGCTCATACCAGATTTACCTCGCTTCCCAGCGGAATAAATTAACCTTATCTTCACGCAATAATGTCGTTTTCGTAAGGCTATATTGTGAACGATGTCGCATCCTTTCGACAAGGGCTAGTTTGGCTTGACTGGTATTAAGACTCCGATTCGCATAACCTACAATCCCGATCATTAGATCGACTAACTGTAGTTGCTCGACTTCATGTGAACGTATGGTCTGAATACGCTTAATAATCTCGCGCTCGAAATCATACATATTATTGCAGAGAACTTCATGCAGGTCTGCAATTTTAGCGGCACTTCGAGTATCTTTAATATCGAGGTAAATCCTGTATTCGGCCCCAGGAGTGAACAGCACTTTTAACATATCAAAATACATCTTGTAGTACCATGTATCATGATCTTGGTGCCTGACCCCGTAGAGGAAACCAGCACAAGTGTGAGATATACTGAACAGCAAGACGGAGGTGTATCTCATGGCCAAGAAACTAAAGACCCATGCCGCGTCG
>Ga0187846_10001451_pt1 | contig 13402 bp, 13 predicted proteins | sample TC_taG_FD_161473 | JGI IMG/M metagenome (GOLD analysis project Ga0187846, IMG submission 161473) | Biofilm microbial communities from the roof of an iron ore cave, State of Minas Gerais, Brazil - TC_06 Biofilm (v2) | ecosystem: Environmental > Terrestrial > Deep subsurface > Cave > Wall biofilm...
TGGTCACGCACAGCATGGACGCCGTCGCACGGCTGTGCGAGCGCTTGATCGTGATGGACCGGGGACGGGTCGCCTCCGACGGACCGATCCGGGCGGTGTTCTCCGACGCGGCGCATCTGGCCGCGCTCGGGTTGGGGTTGCCGCAGGTTACGCTGGTCGCTCACCGGCTGCGGGAGCGCGGGCTCGATGTTCGGCCGGATGTCCTGACGGTCGAGGAGGCCCGCGCGGCCATCCTGGATGCGCTCGCCGTGCGCCATGGAACTTCTTAGATCCTTCGCGTTCGGCCAGTACGTTCCGGTGGACTCGGTGGTGCATCGTCTCGACCCCCGGACGAAGATTCTGGCGACGGTGCTCTTGGCGGCCGCCATCTTCGGCATCGCCCAGCCCGCGGGTTTGGGGGTGATCACGGTCTTGCTGGCCGCGGTGATTGCGGCCGGGCGAATTCCGCCGGGGTACGTGTTCCGGGGACTCAAGCCGGTCTTCTGGCTCCTGGGCTTCGCCGTGGTGCTGCAAGTGCTGTTCGGAGAGAGCGGCGGCCACCCGGTGTTTCACCTCGGCCCGATCAGCATCACGCGCGAGAATCTCGCGGCCGGCGCCTTCTACGGCTACCGCCTGGTCCTCCTCGTCGTGTCCACGACGCTCATGACGTTCACCACCTCCCCCATGGAGCTCACCGACGGCCTGGAACGCCTCCTGCGCCCGCTCCAGCACGCGCGCGTCCCCGTCCATGAATTGGCGCTGATGATGACGATCGCGCTCAGGTTCATTCCGACGCTGCTGGAAGAGACGGAGAAGATCATGAAGGCGCAGATGGCGCGGGGGGCCGAGTTCGCGCGCGGCAGCCTGGTGCGCCGCGCCCGGGCGCTGGTGCCGCTGCTCGTGCCCCTCTTCGTCAGCGCGTTTCGCCGGGCCGATGCGCTGGCGCTGGCGATGGAGGCGCGGGGCTACCGGGGGGGAGAGCACCGGACCCGGATGACCGAGTTGCGCTTTCACGTGCGCGATTACGTCGCCCTCGCGGTGATCGTGCTGGCGGGTGCCGCCTCACTCGCCCCGTCGAGCTTCTGGAGCGCGCTCTAGGATGCGTACCATCAAGTTAACCGTCGAGTACGACGGGACCGGCTACTGCGGGTGGCAGCGGCAGCAGGGATCCGCCGCGGCCGGGGCGCCCTCGATTCAGGCCACGCTCGAGGCCGCGGTGCGGGACATCGCCGGCGAGCCCGCGGTCGTGGTCGGCGCGGGCCGCACCGATGCGGGCGTCCACGCCCGTGGCCAGGTGGCGAGCTTTACCACGACAAGCCGGATCCCGGTCGAGCGGTTCCCTCCGGCGCTCAACGCCCACCTCCCCGACGACATCTGCGTGCTTGCGGCGCACGAAGTGCCGGAGGGATTCAACGCGCGTCGAGACGCGGTGTCGCGGACGTACCGGTACGAGATTTTGAATCGCCCCGCCCCCTCCGCCCTCCTCCGCCACCGCGCCTATCACATTCCAGAGCCGCTGGACGTGCAGGCCATGCGCCGGGCCCTCGCCGCGTTCGCGGGCCGGCATGACTTCGCCGCCTACCGAGGCCTCGGCAGCCCCGTGCGAACGACACTCTGCACGGTGCTGGAGGCGGACTGGAGCGCCCCAGACGATCGGTTGGTCCTGACGATCACGGCCGACCGGTTTCTCCGCCACATGGTGCGCATGATCGTCGGCACGCTCGCCCGGGTAGGCCTGGGACGTCTCCCGGAGCCGGCACCGGGAGACTACCTGGCTGATACCGACAGCAGGCGAACCGGCCCTACCTCCCCCCCGCACGGGCTGTATCTTCTTCACGTCGAGTACAAGCCCAACGCCTAGCCGGCCCGAAGAGAGATCCGTCACAGCGCTCCTGTGACGCCGGCCATCGCGGTCCCCTCTTCTCCGCCCTAGCATCAGGCTATCACGGGCTGGGAGGTGAGCGTCATGGCATGGTACCAGTGTTCCTGTGGGGCCCTCAAAGAGGAGACGCCCCGTCTGGGTGATCAGATCGTCTCTGTGTACCACCTGCATCCCTCTGCTCGACTAGACGGCAGAGCCGCCATCGTCCGCATGGAGGAGGTCCGTGACCAAATTCACAGCCCGAGTGTGTCGCCGGTCATCGCGGCGCCCGCCCGCTTCGCATAGAATGGGGCCATCTTAAAAAGAAAGGAGGACGCGACCATGACACGGATCCTCGCAGCGGTGGTTCTGGGGACGAGCCTGCTCCTCACCTCAGCTGCGGCGTTTGCGGAGAACAACTCGGCCATGGACCGGGAGCCAGTCCGGCAACTGATCGAGCAGCCCGCGACCGTCGCGCTGGATGCTGGCGTGGTGTCCGGCGCCCCCGACGAGTACCTCGGGCCCCTGCATCAACTGCGCCTGGACAACATCGACTCACACACCAACTTCTAGGGTGGCGGGTGTCGCTGCCGGCCGCCCGGGGTTCACCCGGGCGGCCGCCCCTTTACTCTACGGTCCCGGTAACGGTGGCAACGGTGGAGCGGCCGGGAGCGGAGCCGGCGCAAGGGATGGTGAGTGTCGTCGATGCGGTTGCGGCTCCACCAGGCCCCGTAACTACGAGCATGTAGGCGGTCGTCAGCAAGGGAGCGACAGTCTGGAGGTGAGAAAGAAAAGGTACCCTGAACCGTGGGTGAGGAACTTCACCCGCGGATCGCTCTGGCCCTGGTTGGCCTCAAACGCCAAGGGCACCGGCCGTACGCCTCGCTCACCTGCGCCTGGGTGACTGGACGAGCGTTGACCTTGCCCGAGACCGGGACCCTTTTCTCCCCGGCGAAGCCAAGGGAGGAGCTGGCGGCCGAAGAAGGAATCGTCTGTGTGACGCCAAGCGGGGCAATCAAAAGCATCCACAACACTGCGGTCGCTTGGCGAAGGCGAAATCGGCTGCGCATAGAGGTCACGAGGTTCCTGCGTCCCCCCCTTGGGCCCTCCCCCGCGCTCTTTTTTTACAGCCGTGATGGGGTATGTCCAATCCGGTAAACTCCCAAATCGGCGGATGGGAAGATGCTTGACCAGATCGGGAAGACCCCCCTCGTACATCACCCTTGCGAAGAGGCCGTGTTTTCACGGTGAGGGCGCTTACGGCGGGGCTACTCGTGTCCCTTTGGGGATCGCCCGGTGTCTGCTGAACCCGAACACGTCGTGACCGGGGCGTTCGGGTTCACCGGACGCTTCATCACCCGCCGGCTGCTGAGCATGGGGGTGCGCGTCAAGACGCTGACGCGCACCCCGGCCAGGACGAACCCGTTTGGCGACCGTCTCACCGTCGCCGCATACAACTTCGAGAACCCGGGAGCGTTAGCGAGGAGCCTGGAAGGGGCCGCCGTCCTGTACAATACCTATTGGGTGCGCTTTCCGCACGGCCGCACGACCTTTGAGGCGGCGATCGCGAACACCCGGACGCTCCTGCGCGCGTGCGAGGAGGCCGGGGTCCCCCGAATCGTCCACGTGAGTGTGACCAACGCGGCGACGGACTCGCCGCTCCCCTATTACCGCGGGAAAGGCCTCGTGGAGGAAGCGATCAAGAGGTCCTCATTGACGTACGCGATCCTCCGGCCGCCGCTCATCTTTGGCCCGGGGGACATTCTCGTGAACAACATCGCGTGGTTCCTCCGGCGCTTCCCGATCTTCACCGTGATGGGCGACGGTCACTACCGGCTCCAATGCCTCTTCGCCGAGGATTTTGCCGAGACCGCGATTGCGTGTGCTTCCCGGCAGGACCGCGGGGTAGTGGACGTGGTGGGCCCGGAGACGTTCTCGTTCGATGAGTTTGTGCGGCTCATCGCCGACACGATCGGCAGCCGGGCCAGGATCGTGCACCTCTCTTCGCACACGGTCCGCGGGCTCCTCGGCCTTGTGGGACGCGTGATCCGGGACGTCGTGCTCACGCCGGACGAGATCGCAGGGCTGATGTCCGGGCTGCTCGTCACCCAGAGCCCGCCGCTTGGCCGAACCCGATTCCGGGATTGGCTTGGGGGGGTCGCGGGGACCCTGGGGAGGACCTACGCCTCGGAGCTCGCTCGGCACTACCGGTGAGTGGGCCCGCTCGCAAAGAATTCGAACCGCGGCAGAGCTTCCCTTTGAGATTCCGCTGTTCCAAGCAGCCGCGGCGCGAATCTATCAGCGCATCGCCGCGCGAGCGTTACGTTTGAGACAGTTGGGGCTCACCCCGGCGGTCATTGCGAGGTATCTTGGCGTGAGCGATAAGACGGCCACAAAAGCGATCGCCTGGATCCAACGCCACGTCGCCGATTAGTCCCCGCACGATATCCGGATGGGCGTTAAGTTTTCATAGGCGCCGCCGGTCCGTGACTCTATGTCTTCGGTTGCAACCGCTTGAAGAGCGCCATCCAGCGCGTCTCCGACCCAGAAGTTCGCAAGGTTTCCATCATCTCGATGATCTCCTCTGACGGAACGCTGGAACTCTTGATAACGCCGAGCACCCAGGGGAGCTCCTTGATTCCTTCGAGATAGGCCTGTATCGAGCGTTTGGCGTATTTGCGCGCCCATCGCACCTGTACAGCTTTGCGGGCGGCGTCCCGACGCTGGTCCGGCGTCATGCGCTCCGCACGGGCCTTACCGCCCTTCTGGCCGCCGATCCGCCCTAGTTCCTGGAGCAATTTCCGGGCTTCCGGAGACAGCCTCATGACTTCAGAATAACAGGCGCGGCCTTCCTGTCAATACGTAAGGGGTTACCTATTGACAAATACGTAAGGCCTTTAGTATAGTGGAACCGACGGGGCATAATAAACTCCCGATAGGGCGCATGACAACGGCAGCACAAATCGAGAGTTCGAAGTACCGCCTCCAGCGAGTCCGTGACAGCATTACAGTCCCACAGCGCGACGGAACGCATGCCGAGATGAGATCTGAGCGAGACGGTGCCGCCCCAGTCAATCCTGCCCTGGCCACTCTGCAGGATCATCTCGCCGCGGAATTGGCCCGTGAATACATTCGTCTGATGGAAGAGGCCGTCCGACACAGCGTAGTGTTGCCGAACGTCAAGACACGCGGGGAGGGGTAGCCATGCGGGCCGCCATTTACGCTCGCTACAGCTCGGAGAATCAGCGCCCGGAAAGCATCGAAGATCAGATCGCGGCCTGCCGACGCCTCGCGACACAACGCAATTGGACGATCGTCGAAGACCAGATCTACACCGACGAGGCCCAGTCGGGCGCACGCCGCGACCGACAGGGATTGACCGCGCTGCTGGCCGCCGCACAAGGGCGCCTCTTCGACGTGGTGCTCGTTGACGATCTGTCGCGGCTGGCCCGTGATAATTACCTGATGCTCACAGTACTCGCGGAACTCCAGTTCGCCGGCGTCAACGTGGTGTCCGTCGCCGACGGGCTGGACAGCCAGGATGCCGAGGCGACGCTCGGCATTCAGATCCGGGGCATCTTCAACGAACTGCAGCTGCAGGATCTCAAGAAGAAAACCCTCCGGGGTCAAATCGGGCAGAAACAGCGGGGCTTCTCAGTCGGCGAGCATCCCTACGGCTACACATCGATCCCCGTGGGCGCCGCGCGCGTCGACAAGAAAGGGCGAGAAAGGCCGGAAGGGTACAAATTTATCATCGAGCCGCGCGAAGCAACCGTCATCTTACGCGTCTTCCACGCGTACGCGGCCGGCCAGTCCGTCCTGCGGATCGCCCGCATGCTGAATCGGGAGTCCATCCCGGGACGATGTCGAGCGGCGAAAGGCTGGTCGCCCACGACGGTGGGCCGCATCTTGGATAATGAAAAATATATCGGCCGGTGGGTGTGGAACAAAAGAGAGTTACGGCGAGATCCGCGGACGGGTCGCCGCCGGGCGTTCGCGAAACCGACTTCCGAGTGGATCACCCATGAAGATGAGACACTTCGAATCGTGCCGCAAGCATTGTGGGAAACCGTGCGCGCTCGGCGGCAGCAAGTCCGTCGGAATTGGCCGGGTGGGAAAGGCCAGCGGGGGTTCTCTGGCGACCAACGCGGCCGCCAACAAGATTTTCCGACCCATCTCCTGTCTGGTGCAATGGTCTGTGGACAGTGCGGTGCCAATATCGTCCAGGTCAGCGGCAAGGGCGGCGGCTACTACGGCTGCCTGGCTGCGACCCGAGGGGCGTGCGATAACAAATTACTGGTCCGCCGAGCATTGGTGGAGAAGATCGTCCTCGATGCCGTCCGAGCACAACTCTCCGAGCCTGAGCAACTGTACCGTATACTGCAGCGCGTGGCGACGGAGGTCCAGACACTCTACAACCACGTCCCTGAGACGATCCGCCTCAAGGAAGCAGAGCTGATCGCAGAGGAACGGCGGCTCGCGAATTTTGTGGATTTCGTCGGCGAAGGGCGCGGTAGTCGCACGCTTGCGCAGGCCTTGGTGGAGACCGAACAAAAGGTCGATGCGCTCAAGGAAGAATTGGCAGGTCTCCGACGCAGTCGGGAGCAGGTATTTCAAGCCCCGCCGATCGAGTGGGTCCAGGAGCGCGTGGCCAAGCTGCAAGAGATCCTCGAGCGCAGCCCTGATCGATCCGGGGTACTCCTACGGAACCTGCTCGGATCGCTACGCCTGATCCCAACGCAACGAGACATCGGTCGCCCATTCTATACGGCGCAGACGTCCCTCAACACGCTTGTTCTTTTGGATGCTCCACGAGATGATTGGATGCACCCGGAAAACAGTTCGAATTCTTTACACTGGTGGGCCCGCCAGGACTTGAACCTGGGTCCGCCGGTTATGAGCCGGATGCTCTGCCCTTGAGCTACGGGCCCGGAGTGCCTTCGCAATTATAACACGATGCGCCAGCGGGCCGATCGGCGGAGCTAGCCCTTGAGCCCCGAGAACATAAAGCTCTCGACGAAACGGCGCTGGAAGAGGACGAAGACGACGAGGAGCGGCAAGATGACGATGACCGTGCCGCCGGCGATGAGGTTCCACTGCGCTCCGGACTCGGCAGACTGCGTGAACGAGGCCAGACCGACTGTCACCGTGCGCGCCCGCTCCGTATCGGTGATGATCAGGGGCCACAGGAACTCATTATAGTGGTAGACGATGCTGACAATCGAGAAGGCCACCAGGGTCGGGCGCGCCAACGGCACAAAGACGTTCCAGATCGTTTGCAGGCTGTTGCAGCCGTCGATCGCCGCGGCGTCCTCGAGATCCCGCGGGACGCTCCGGAACGCCTGCCGGAGCAAAAACATCCCCAACGCGGAGGCGAAGTACGGGATCATGATGCCGAGGCGCGTGTTCAGCAGTCCCAGGGTCCGGAGGGTGACGAAGTTCGGCAGGATCAGCGCGGACGGCGCCACCATCAGTTGGAGAAGAAACAGCCGGAACAGGACGTCGCGCCCCCAGAACTCCCGCCGGGCGAAGGCGTATGCGGCCAGCGTGATCGTGACCAGCTGGACCGCGAGAATGCCGAAGACGACAACGGCGGTGTTGTAATAGAGCCGCAGAAATGGGGCGTCGGACCACGCTTCGCGAAAGTTGCCGAGCGTCGGATGATGGACCCACAAGGAGGCAATCTGGCTGCCGAGCTGCCCCGGCGGCCGCAACGAGGTCGCAAACGCCCACAGCAGCGGGAAGAGCCAGACGAACGCGAGTGCGCCCACGCACACGGCCCACACCAGGACGAAGACCCGCCGCCGGACCCGGGCCATCTCACACCTCGTAGTGAATGCGCCGTTCCAGGAGTCCGAAGCTCGCGGTCGCGATTGTCATGAGCACGGCCAGCAGGAAGACCGTCAGCGCGGCCGCCTTCCCCAGGTCGAAGAACATGAAGGCAACCTGATACACGTAAAATAACAACAGATTCGTCGCGTTGTCCGGACCCCCGCCGGTCATGAGCCAGATGTGGTCCACCGATTGGAACGCGTTGATGCTGGCGATCAGCAGGACGAACAGCGTGGTGGGGCCGAGAAGCGGGAACGTGATACTCTGAAACTGGCGCCACCCGGAGGCGCCCTCGATCCGCCCCGCTTCATACAACTCCGCCGGAATCGTCTGCAGCCCGGCCAGATAGAAGAGCATGTAGTAGCCGGCGTTTTTCCAGATCGTGAGGATCATCACGGCCGGAAGCGCGAGCGAGGGGCTGCCGAGCCAGTTCACGCCGCCGCTGATCCGGCGAAGGTAGACGTCGAGCAGCCCGTACCCGGGCGTGTAGACGAACAACCAGATCGCCGCCGCGCCCACGAGCGGGAGCAGCGCGGGATAGAAGAACGCGGTGCGAAAGGGCGTGGTGAGGAGGTGGGGCCGGTTCAGCAGCAGCGCGAACGCAAGCGCGAGCGCGACTGTGACGGGGACGGTTCCGACGAGGAACTCTGCGCTGTTGACGAGCACCTGCCGGAAGATCGGGTCCGCACCCAACGCCGCGTAGTTTCCGAGACCCACGAACACAGGGTGGCGGACCGCTGCACTGCTCCGGTAGAGGCTAAGCTCGAGGGACGACAGGATCGGGTAGTATGTGAACGTGGCAAGAAAGACGAAGGAAGGGAGCAGGAAAAGATACGACCCAATGTGTCCGGGGCGGAGCAGGGCCGATCCGCCCCGCCCGGCCGCCCTGACCATTAGGCGGCGGCCACCGCTGCCCGGCCGCGCAGCCCGGTCAGTACTTCGCCAGGATCGCAGTCGCGTCGCGCTGGGCCTGGTCGAGCGCCTCCTTGGCATTGAGGCGGCCCGATTGCGCCGCCTGCACCGCGGTAACCAGAATCTGCCCGATCTGGTCGACGTCGTGGATCGTCATTTGCTCTCCGGCGACACGGAGCTGAAGAGTCGCGGTCAGCGCCTGTGGGACTTGTTGCAAATAGGCGGCAAAGGCCGGGGTCGAGAGTTCGGTCTTCCGGATGGGCACATACCCCGTCCCGATGCTCCACCGGGCCGCCTGCGCCGGTTCGGTCATCCAGCGGATGAACGCCCACGCCGCCGCCTGGTGGTCCGGCGGGATGTGGTTGAAGACGTAGAAGCTCCCACCCCCGGTGGGGGCTCCATACCGCTTTCCGGCCGGCATGAACCCGGCGTTCCAGTCGAACGTTGCGTTGGTGCGGATGAATGTCATGTTCCCCGTCGTCGAGTAAATCATCGCCACCTTCTGCTGGATGAAGTCCTGCGGCACCTGGCCCCAGAACGCCGCGCTCGATGGTCCTGGGGGATGGACCGTGTACTTGGTCTGCAAGTCAAGGATAAACTGCAGCGCGCCCACGGCGTCAGGCGTGTTGAACTTTACCCACTTGCCGTCGGGGTCGAAGAACGTCGCACCGCTCTCGATGAGGAAGCCCTGGAACACCCACGGGGAGGTGTCCACGACGGGCGCTTCGACCCCCCACTGGGTCACGTTCCCGCCGGCGTCGCGGATCGTGAGCTTCTGGGCATACTCGACGAGCTCCGTCCAGGACCGCGGCGCCCGGTTGGGATCCAGGCCCGCTTTGCGGAACATGTCCTTGTTGTAGTAGAAGATGGGCGTGCTCCGCTGCCAGGGAATGCTGTATACATGGCCATTCGCCCGCGAGTTCAGGAGGAGCGCGGCGTAGAAGTCGTCGAGCCAGGCCTTTCCTCCGCTTTGGGCGATGAAGTCGTCGAGTGGGATGATCGCGTCCCGGTCCAGGAGCGAGAACAGCTCCGGTGTATCCAGCACCGCGACATCAGGCGGAGTGCCCCCGAGGACGCCCGTCATCGCTTTCGCCATCGCCTCGACGTAGTTCCCCGCGAAGACCGGCTCCACGGAGATGCCGGGATGGGACGCGTTGAAGTCGTTGACCATCGCCGTCATCAGTTTGTTCAGTGGCCCGGAGACTCCCACGGGGTAGTAATACTTTAGCGTGACTCCCCCCTGGGCGCCCACACCTCCCGGCGTGAGGCTGATGGCCAGGACCAACGCCGCCAATAGCACCGCCCATCGCCGCATCATCGCCATTCTGCGTCACCCCCCGATACCCCGCAAGCACAGGAAAGGTTCTCCCCTGAGCGAACAGTACCTCTGTGATCGGTGAGAAGCTGACCCTACGCTTCCGGGCTCTCCTACCGCATGACGCAAGACGCGGCGCAGCGGTTGACCCCCCCGGAGTTCGAGTTGGTTTGGGACGGGCCCCCGAGGACGAGCAGACCAGATATATTCGCCGGATGTTCGGGGCGATTGCGCCGCGATACGATCTGGCGAATACCCTCATCAGCGCCGGGCTGCACTGGAAGTGGAAGCACGAGACCGTGCGCCTGGTCGAGGTCCCGCCGGGTGGTCGGGCGCTCGATCTCTGCTGCGGGACTGGAGACCTGGCCATCCTCCTGGCCCGCCTCGTTGGTCCTCACGGACACGTGTTGGGGGTAGATTTTAGCGAGGAGATGCTCCGCATCGCCCGCCGCAGGGCGGCGGCTGCGGGTGTAGCGGCGGTGTGCCGGTTTGTCCAGGCCGATGCCACGGTTCTTGCGGTGAGTCAAGCGGCCTTCGATGTGGCGACGATGGGCTTCGGCCTGCGAAATGTCGTCCACCCCGAGGCCGCGCTGTGGGAGGCGTTCAGCGCGCTGCGTCCGGGCGGGCGCCTGGCCGTCCTGGAGTTCAGCCGCCCGACGAGTCCCGTCGTGCGCCGGTTGTACGACCTGTACTCGTTTACGCTGCTGCCGTGCGTGGGGCGTCTTGCATCGGGCCATACTGATGCCTATCTGTATCTTCCGACATCGATTCGGACGTGGCCGGATCAGGATGCGCTCGCCGCGATGCTGGCCCGGGCCGGGTTCGCACAGGTGCAGTATCGGAATCTGTGCACGGGCATCGCGGCCGTCCACATCGGCTCCCGGCCGTCCGCCGCGCGGGCGCCGGAACAGGGGTGAGTCATGGGGGAGCATGAAAAGACGGGAATCTTCCAGGTCGGGACCCGGCAGTTACGGGACGTCGGTGAGGTGCTCCGGTACGTGTTCGAAGCGCTCAAGGAGCGCGGGTATAACCCGATCGATCAGATCGTCGGGTACCTGGCCTCCGGAGATCCGACGTACATCACCAGCTACAAGAACGCCCGTACGCTGATCCGGCAGATCGACCGCGACCTGTTGCTCGAAGAGCTCGTTCGCTCGTATGTCCGCATGACCATGGGGGAAACCGCCGCTGGTTCGCGCTGAGGCGGTCGCCCAGAAGGCCGGGACGGAGCGGCTGCTGATCGAGGGCGGCACGCCGCTCCACGGGCAAGTGCGCGTTGCCGGAGCGAAGAACAGCTCGCTCGCAGTCATCGCCGCTGCCGCGCTCGCCCCGAACCGATCGGTGATCGAGAACGTTCCGCGCTGCCGCGACGTCCTGACCCTGCTTGATATCCTTCGGGCCCTGGGCGCCCAGGCCGATCTCAGCGCCGCGGGCCGCCTGGAACTGGACCCCAGCCAGCTCACCGGCCATATGGCGCCCTACGACCTCTGTCGCCAGATGCGGGCCTCGATCTACACGGCGGGAATGCTCCTGGCCCGTCTGGGGAGAGCGGAGGTTCCCCTTCCCGGTGGGTGCGGCATCGGGAGTCGTCCTGTGGATTTTCACATTCGGGGTTTCGAAACCTTGGGGGCGCATGTGGTGACGGAGCACGGCTATCTGAAGGCCCGAGCCCGGCGTCTTGTCCCAGCGACATACTACGTTCCGCGGAGCAGCGTGGGCACGACCATCAACCTGATGATCGCCGCGTCCCGGGCAGTGGGTGTCACAACGCTGCAGAATGTCGCCCGTGAGCCGGAGGTCGTTGACACGGCCGTGTTTCTGTCGCTGATGGGCGCCCGCGTCAGAGGCGCCGGTACCAACACCGTGACCATCGAGGGCACGCGCGATCTCCACGGGGCGACGTATGCGATCATTCCCGATCGGATCGAGGCGGGCACATACCTGATTGCCGGCGCCGCGACCCACGGGAATGTGTTGGTGGAGGATCTCATCTCCGAACACGTGACAGCGCTTCTCACCAAGCTCGGCGACGCCGGTGTCACGGTCGACCCCGGACCGACCGGTGTGCGGGTAAAGGCGGAAACCGCGCTCCACGCCATCGACGTGGATACTGCGCCGTACCCGGGGTTCGCGACCGACCTGCACCCACAGATCGCGGCCATGCTCGCGACGGTCCCGGGCCGCAGCGCGATCCGGGAGACGATCTTCGAGAAGCGGTTCGGCTATGTGGACGAACTGCGGCGCCTGGGCGCCGACATCCGGGTCGACGGCGACACGGCGATCATCAGCGGCGTGCCCCACCTCACGGGCGCGCCCGTAGAGGCCGTGGACATCCGCGCGGGCGCCGCCATGGTCATCGCCGGCCTCTCCGCCCGCGGCGAGACCCAGGTGACCAGTCTAGAGAATCTGGACCGCGGGTACGAGGGACTGGAAGAGAAGCTGCGGAGCCTCGGCGCTAAGGTTCAGCGGGCCCGCGGATAGCCCTCTGCTATACTCGTCCTGTGGGCGAGTAGCTCAGCGGTAGAGCGCCTCGCTTACACCGAGGAGGTCGCGGGTTCGACCCCTGCCTCGCCCACCAAGCAAATCACGGCGCAGCGCACGATCCTCAAACGCCCCGTTCGCCACCCGGATTGCCCGTTTTCATTAGGTACGATGAAAGCGCTTGTCCACGGAATTGGCAGGACAAAACGCGGTCCACCTCTCCTACCAGTCTGCCCCGAGCAACTCGTTGCTGCCCAGATGCCCGGCCAGACCGCGTTAGCCCTCCTGCGGAGGATTAGGGTCCGGCAAAATCGGCTTGACCGAGATGTCATCCTGCGATAGGATTGAGTTGGGTTGTAGTAACGTCACTACTTCAGGTTGCAACGATGAGGATGGGCCTGCGGGAAGCCAATCAACGATTCTCCCTGGCGATCAGAGCGGTGCGCGCTGGAAAAGAAGTGATCCTGACGGAGCGCGGCACCCCGATCGCAGTGATCCGGCCGGTGCCGCGGTCTCTGAGTCCTGATGAAGCCCTCCGCCGACTGGAAGCGTCTGGTGCCCTGCGGCGAGCGGCGAAGCCGACTCCGATGCCCCCGTGGAGGCCTCGGCCGATTCGCGGGGGGTCCATCGTACAGACGCTCCGTGAGGAGCGAGAGACCTCGTGATGCCTGCTCCTTGGGCTTACGTGGACACGAGCGTACTCTTGAAGCGCTACGTCAAGGAGGCCGGATCGGCGGATGCCCGGCGTCTCCTTCGACGGTACCGTGTATTGTCATCGGCCATTGCACCGGTAGAGGCGACTTCGGCGCTCTGGCGGCGGCGGGCTGTGGGCGACGTTTCAGACGCCGACCTGCAGGCTATTCTGGGACGCCTTGCAGGCGACCGGTCACATTGGGAACTCGTTGACCTCACGGCAGACGTGCTCGACCAGGCCGAACTGGTCATTCAACGTGCGGGGGTCCGTACGTTGGACGCAGTCCACCTCGCGTCCGCCCTGGTCGTACGCGCGACAAGTGGTCGAC
>Ga0187846_10001452_pt1 | contig 13399 bp, 12 predicted proteins | sample TC_taG_FD_161473 | JGI IMG/M metagenome (GOLD analysis project Ga0187846, IMG submission 161473) | Biofilm microbial communities from the roof of an iron ore cave, State of Minas Gerais, Brazil - TC_06 Biofilm (v2) | ecosystem: Environmental > Terrestrial > Deep subsurface > Cave > Wall biofilm...
AGCCAACCTCCAGAAATACCGCTCGATCGAAGCCTTTGCCGCCGGGCACGGGATCGATTTCTATCCCGCCGGCTCCGGCATTGGACACCAGATCATGATCGAGCGCGGATATGTCGTTCCGGGATCGTTCGTGGTGGCGTCGGACTCGCACTCGAACATGTACGGCGCGCTTGGCGCAGTCGGCACGCCGATCGTCCGCACCGACGCGGCCGCAGTGTGGGCCACAGGAGAATTCTGGTGGCAGATTCCGCGGACCATTCAGGTGGTGCTGGAAGGCAACCTGCCCCGGGGAGTGAGCGGCAAAGACGTGATCATCACGCTCTGCGGACTCTACAACCACGATGAAGCGCTGAATGCGGCGATTGAATTCTCCGGCCCCGGCGTGGCGACGCTGTCGATGGACGCACGCTTCACCATCTCCAACATGAGCACTGAGTGGGGACCTCTGGTCGCCTGGTTTCCCGTCGACGCTGTGACACTCCACTACCTGCGCGACGTTCTTCATCGGCTACGGCTGCAGGGGATTCATCGCTTTACCGAAAATGACCTTGCCACCTGGAACGCCGCCCCGCCGCAACCGGATCCCGGTGCAGCCTATGCAGCCCAAATCACCCTTGATCTGGATCTGGTCACACCCCACGTCGCCGGACCGGATACGGTCCAGGTGATGCAATCGCTCGCCACGATTGCCCTGAAGAAAGTGGCGATTCAGAAAGCCTATCTGCTTTCGTGCGTAAACTCGCGAGTTGACGATCTGGAGGCTGCAGCTTGGGTCTTATGCGGCAGGAAAGTCGCGCCCGGAGTGAAGCTCTACGTAGGAGCCGCGAGTGCCTGGGTGCAGGAGGAGGCCGAGAGACGCGGCACATGGCAGACGCTGATCGAGGCCGGAGCCATCCCGATGCCGCCTGGTTGCGGGCCTTGCATCGGCCTGGGCACCGGACTTCTGGAAAAGGGCGAGGTGGGCATCTCGGCCACTAATCGCAATTTCAAAGGCCGTATGGGCTCCCGCGACGCGCAGTGCTATCTGGCCAGCCCGGAAGTCGTCGCGGCATCCGCCCTCGCGGGCTACATCACCGGACCACGCGACTTCGCAGACCGAACTGCAGCGCAAAACTATCGCGAGTTCGCGACTGCGCAACAGGCCGCCGAGCGGGCGGAAATCCTCCCCGGATTTCCGCAGCGGATAACGGGCCGCCTTGTCTTCCTTCCGCAAGACAACGTCAACACCGACGCCATCTATGGCAAGGACTACACCTATCGTGACGACATGACGCCGGAGATGATGGCGCGCGTGGTCATGGAGAACTACGACCCGGATTTTGCGCCCCGCACTCGCACCGGAGACGTCATCGTGGGTGGGTTCAACTTCGGGACGGGTTCGAGCCGCGAGCAAGCGGTTACGTGCCTCAAAGCGAAGGGCATTCCACTTATTGTGGCGGCCAGCTTTTCTCAAACCTATCTGCGCAACGCCTATAACAACGGGTTTCTCTGCATCGAGGTTCCCGCGCTGCTGAGGCGGCTGCACGAACAGTTCGCCGGTGCGATTGACGCGAAAGAAAAGACGATCATCCCTGGCGAGAACCTTGAGATCGACTTCACCACCGGCGCGGTCACCTGGCGCGGAGAAAGATTTTCTTTCCCGCCCTTAGGCACGGTACCGCAGTCGCTGGTGATTGCGGGTGGCGCCGAAAACGTGGTCGCGCTGAAACTCGGCTTAAAGGAAAAACAGGTAGAAACCGTCGTATCAGGAGATTGAGCAATCATGGCAAAACACACCGTAGTCACCATGCCCGGAGACGGAATCGGCAACCAGGTTCTTCCCGAGGCTTTGCGGCTTCTCCAAGCGGTTGGATTCGACGCCGAATACATTCACGCCGATATCGGCTGGGAGTGCTGGCGCAAAGAGGGCAACGCTCTTCCCCAGCGCACGATTGATCTTCTAGCCAAGCACAAACTCGGACTGTTTGGCGCGATCACTTCCAAACCGAAGAAGGAAGCGGAAGCCGAACTCAAACCGGAGCTCAGAGGCAAAGGCTACTCGTATTTCAGTCCCATCGTGACCATGCGGCAGCGATTCCACCTCGACACCTGCATACGGCCTTGCATTTCGTTTCCCGGTAATCCGCTGAACTTTATTCGCAAGAAAGCTGGTGGCGGCTTCGAAGAACCATTCATCCACGTCGTTGTCTTTCGGCAGAACACGGAAGGGCTGTATGCCGGGGTTGAGTGGACCAATCCCCCGGAGCAAGTCCGGGCCGCGCTTGCGACGCATTCCAAGTTCAAGCCCTTTGCCGCTGTGGCGGGACCGGACCTTGCCGTCTCGGTGCGGATCATTACCCGCAACGCCGCCCGCAAGATCTGCCGCGCTGCTTTCGAGTGGGCGAAGAAATACGGCTATGAGTCCGTCACCATCTGCGAGAAGCCGAACGTATTGCGGGAGACTTCCGGATTGATGGAAGAGGAGGCGAAGTCTGTCGCCAGCGAGTACCCCGGCATTGCCTTGTGGTCGACCAACATCGATGCCCAGACCATGTGGTTGACCAAAAACCCGGAGGACTACGGCGTCGTCGTGGCTTCGAACCTTTTCGGCGACGTGATCTCTGACGCTTTTGCTGGCCTCATCGGCGGGCTCGGGTTCGCGGCCTCCGGCAACATCGGCGACGAAGTGGCGGTCTTCGAGCCCACGCATGGCTCTGCTCCCAAGTATGCGGAACTCGACCCGCCCATCGTGAATCCCATCGCCATGTTTCTTTCTGCGGTCATGATGCTGGAGCATGTTGGTGAAGTGGAGAAGGCCCGGCGCCTCCGCGAGGCCATCGCGGACGTTATAAAAGAAGGCAAAGTGCGGACCTACGACATGATGCGCATTCCCGGAGGAGCTAGAGCGCTCAGCCAGGGCGCCGCCAGCACATTGGCGATGACCGGCGCCGTTCTTGACAGGATAGAAGGCGGGCGGCTGCTGGCCGGTGCGGTTCACAGCGGGAGTTGGCGTGAAGACTAACCAGCAAATGGACGTTCTCTACCAGGAAGTTCGCGAAGAGCACCTGGATGCGGACGAAGAGTGGGTAGACAAGGACTCCGGCGGCTACGGTCACGAGGCAGTTGCTGTCCTGGAGACAAAGGAGTTGGAACCATGAGCGGCATCGCCGAAAAAACGCTTTCAGCCGGCGAGGCCGGGCACTGGGGACCAGACATCCGGTCAGACCTGCACGTGCGGATAGAGCCCCGCGAGCGCGGCGGCATCGACATTAATCTCGAGTCGCGCGTGAAGCCTTACTACGGAGATTCCATTCGCAGGCAGGCCGAAGAGGTCCTCGAAGCGCTGGGTGTGCGGAACGCGGCGGTCGAGATCCACGATGAAGGCGCCCTGTCGTTCGTGATTGCGGCGCGCCTCGAGGCGGCAGGGAGGCGGGCCGGACTGGGAGAGGGCACGCGCGTGCTCCCCGACCAGATCGCGCTTCCGGATGCATCGGCGCGCGATCGCATGCGTCGCTCGCGGCTCTATGTGCCCGGCAGCGAACCCAAGTATTTCATCAACGCGGCGCTGCACGGGGCTGATGGCATCATCCTCGACCTTGAAGATTCCGTGCATCCGAGCGAAAAGGATGTCGCCCGCCTGCTGGTGCGGAATGCGCTCCGCGCCGTCGATTTCTTCCAGTGCGAACGCATGGTGCGGATCAATCAACTCCCTCTCGGGCTGGCGGATCTTGACGAGATCGTGCCTGAGTCTCCCGACCTCATTCTCATTCCCAAGGTCGAAAATCCGAGTCAGGTGGTCGAAGTCAGCCGGCACGTCGATGCAGTCAAAGCCGGCTATGGAATCACGCGTCCGATCTGGCTGATGCCGATTCTCGAGTCTGCGCTTAGAATCGAAAACGCCTTTGCCATCGCCAGCGCAAGCGATCAGATTGTCGCGTTGACGATCGGGTTGGAGGACTACACCGCCGACCTTGGAGTGGTGAAAACCGCCATGGGAGCGGAATCGCTCTATGCCCGGCAACGCGTGGTCAACGCCGCCCGTGCGGCCCGAGTGCAGGCCATCGACTCAGTCTTCGGCGACGTCGGCAACATGGACAGCCTGCGTGCCTGGGGCGTGAATTCCCGAGCGCTCGGCTTTCAAGGAATGGGGTGCGTTCACCCGCTGCAAATAGCAGTAATTCATGAGGCATTTGCTCCCACCTCGGCGGAAATCGAGAAGGCACAGAAGATTGTTGCGGCCTACCACGAGGCCCAGGACAAGGGATTGGGCGTGGTAAGCCTGGGCTCGAAGATGATCGACCCGCCCGTCGTCGAACGAGCGCTCAAGCTGATCGCGCGGGCGCACGCCATGGGATTGGTGGAGTGAATAGTCCACGCCGCACGGAGGATCTTCATGGCCGTTCTTGAGAAAACCGGATTGATTGCGAACGCCGCGGGGCGCGTGGTGCCCGAAACCGTCAACGGGCGTGTGCAGGTGCCGTACTCGGGAGTGGGGAAGGATCGGCCGTTTGGCGGCAAGGCTTCGCCTCCCATTCGCACCGCAGCCGCCTACCCGCCCAACGGCGACAAATGTCTACGGGATCTCGAAACCGCGCTGCGGAAGTGCGGGTTGCGTGATGGCATGGTCGTGTCTTCGCATCATCATTTGCGGGACGGCGATCGTGTCGCGCTCATGGCATTGCAAGCGGCGGCCAGCATCGGTGTCAAAGATCTGACCTGGTTCCCCAGCGCGTCCTTTCCTTCGCAGAGCGCTGCCATCGAGTTGATGGAAGCCGGCGTGATCGATCACATCGAAGGGAGCATGAACGGGCCGCTTGGCGATTACTGCACGCAGGGCAAGATGCGCGGCATGGGCGTGCTGCGTTCCCACGGCGGACGATGGCAGGCCATCCAGGATGGCGAAGTGCACATCGATGTCGCGGTGATTGCCGCGCCCACAGCGGATCCCTTCGGCGATTGCGACGGCTCCCACGGAAAGTCCGCCTGCGGCTCGCTGGGCTTTGCCCTGGCCGATTCGATGTATGCGGATCACGTCGTGGTTGTCACGGACAATCTGGTTCCCTTCCCCTGCATCCCCTGGCAGATTCAGGGCAACAATGTCGATTACGTCGTCCCGGTGGAGAGCATTGGCGATCCTTCGAAGATCGTGTCTGGCACCACGCAGATCACGCGCTCGCCTGACCGCTTGCGCATCGCCGAACTCGTTGCCCGTTTCCTGCGCGACGCGGGCATCATGCGCAACGGGTTTTCCTTTCAAGCGGGAGCAGGCGGAATCGCGCTGGCATTTGTCAGCTACCTGAAGCCGATGATGAAGCAGGCCGGCGTGAAGGCGCGCTTTGTACGAGGCGGTTCGACCAGGTACCTGGTCGATCTGCTGGAGGAAGATCTTACCGACTACATCCTCGATGGACAGACGTTTGATCTCGACGGCGTGCGGTCCCTCGCGAGCAATCCCCGCCACGTCGCGACCTCGCCATTCACCTCGTACAACTATCACGGCAAGGGAAACTTCGCGTCGATGGTCGATGCGGCGGTGCTCGGCGCCACCGAGATCGATATCCATTTCAACGCCAACGTTGTCACCCACTCCGATGGGCGGCTTCTCCATGGCATCGGCGGATGGCAGAACTGCCTGGCCGCGGGATGCACTATCCTCGCAGTCCCTTCCTTCCGCGATCGGATTCCGGTCATCGTCGACGAAGTGACCACGCTATGCGGGCCCGGCGAGTTGATCGACGTAGTCGTGACCGAGCGTGGCATCGCCATCAATCCGCAGCGGCAGGACCTGATCGATGCGGTAAAGGGTTCGAAGCTTCCCATTCGCCCGCTCCAGGACATTAAGAGCGAAGTCGAGCGCATCTGCGGTGGCAGGCCTCAGCGGCCGAAGCGTGGCGAGCGGCCGGTAGCCGTCGTGAAGTGGGTCGACGGCACGCTGCTCGACACCGTCTGGCAAGTCTCGGAGTAGTTCGTCGCCGCATCTCTCAGGAAAACGGCGCAAGATTCCTACACTGGCTCGAGCACTTCCTTCCGATCTTTCTCCCGCACTTGCGCGCTCAGGCTGTCGAACTGCGCCTGGTCGAGGCACACAGCGTGCTGGCCGTATCTGGCGTCTTTCCCCGTGACGTGCCAGTAAGGCATCCAGCAGAATTGTTTGCCCTCGCGGGCCCGTTGCAACACCACCAGAAACGGGTAGAACGTGACTTCCTCTTCCTCCTCGCCCAGCCACGATTCCAGCTTGTCGGGCAGGAATGCGGAAATGACTTTGAAGTCCGAGTCCCCCGCACCCAGCGCGAAGTCGAGGGTAATGTGCAGGTCCCGAGTTCCTCCGCAGGCCGGACAACCCTCGGGAGCCGCCTTCTGGAAATCGTACAGCGTGTCGAACAGCTTCTGGTGCAGAGAGTATTTCCTGTCACATTGAATGCAGCAATAGTATTGCGCAGCCATTTCAGAACCCTCCCTATTCGAGTACCTTGCGGATGCGGTCGAAAGCCCAGTCAATTTCTCCGGCCGTGATCGTCAGCGGCGGGGCGATGCGAATTACGTGATCATGCGTCTCCTTGCAGAGCACGCCCTCTTCCCTCAGCGCTTCGCAATAAGGCCGCGCCGGGTGCAGGAGTTCAATACCGATCCAAAGCCCCCGGCCCCGGATTTCTTTCACATCCCAGCTGCGAATCGTCCGTAAACGTTCGAGGAAGTAGCGCCCCAAAACCGCGGAATGTTTCACCATGTCTTCTTCGATCAAGACACGCAGCGCCGTGCGTGCCACCGCGCAAGCGAGCGGGTTGCCGCCAAACGTGCTCCCATGATCTCCGGGATGAAAAACACCCAGAACTTCCTTTGACGCCAGGACCGCAGAGACCGGGCAGAAGCCGCCTGACAGCGCTTTGCCGACAATGAGGACATCAGCACATCAGGGAGGACATCAGGGGTGATCCCCACGTTATTGCCGTCACCGACAAACGCGATCTTCAGTCCCCGCACATCGTCTTTCAGCTCGAGCATGGTCAGGTAGTCCGCCATCGCCTGGCAGGGATGACTGAAGTCCGTAAGACCGTTGATGATCGGGATGCTCGCGTACTCGGCCATCTGTTCGACGACTTCGTGCGCGTAGGTGCGGATCATGATGGCCTGCACCATGCGCTCGAGGTTCTTGGCCACGTCGTAGACGGACTCCCGCTTTCCCAGGTTGATTTCCGCGTTGGAAAGATAGAGAGAGAATCCGCCAAGCTGCTGAATCCCCACATCAAACGAAACGCGAGTTCGCAGCGACGGTTTTTCGAAGATCATGGCCAGGGTCTTGCCCTTCAAGGCCCCGGCGTGCGCGGAAGGATAGGCCTTCATTTCCCGCGCCAGATCAAGCAGGTACTGAATCTCTTCCGGAGAAAAGTCACGGATAGAAAGAAAATTATGACGTCCCATGAGTCACCCCTTGCACACGCGGACCCTACGCAAATGCTCTCTGGTCGAGCCCTGTCCGACAATGAAGAGCATCACGGGCGCGGGTGATCGAAGTCACGTCGAAACCATCGTTTGCGCACGGAAGGAGTCTTTCACGTGACTGTAATCACGGCCGGATTCACTGGATTTGGACGGACAGAAGAAAGGGACTTGCCGACTAACTTCTTCACTCCCAAGGTTTTGCAGGGCAGGTGGGAGCAAGGTTATGATTACAGAGTCGGGTCTGAGGAACGGGCACACAAGCCCAACCCGCAATCTTCGAAAACGTATTCATTCAGGAGGATAACGATGTCCGCACCCAGCCGTCGCCCGGAGATCCGGCGCCGCCGCGCCCGCAAAGCAAAAATTTCCCATCTGCGCAAACGCCTGGCCGCGGCCAAGACGGACGCCGACCGCGCTCCGGCTCTGGCCAAGCTGCACAAACTCGCCGTGGGCTCCCCCGGGCAGCCGCTGGTGAAGTAGCGGCTCACGCCACGCCCACGGTCGTTTTTGAATCCGGCGTGGGCGCCTGGCTGGCGATCTCGCTTCCCGGCCCGCCCACTTCCCGGTACAAGTCGAGAATCCGCCGCACCGACTTCTCCCAGGAAAACTTTGCTGCCTGTTCGTAACTGCGTGCTTTCATCTTCTCGCGCAACGGCTGGTCGAGCAGGACACGGTGCAGCGCCCGCATGATCTCAAACACGTTCTCCGGATTCACCAGCACGGCAGCATTTCCCACCACCTCCGGCAGCGAGGACACGTTGGAAGTCACCACCGGCGTGCCGTGGGCCATAGCCTCGAGGGGAGGCAGGCCGAATCCTTCGTAGAGGGACGGAAAAACAAAAATCTTCGCCGCATCGTAAAAAGTGCGCAGAACTTCGATCGGGACAAACCCCAGAAACCGCACATCATTCTGCATGCCGCTCCGGATCACTGTCCGCCGCAGCGCGGGATTGCCCGAAAGATCGTCCCCGATAATGATCAGCTTAAGGTCCGGATACGCCTTGTCCTTGTCCAGTTCCGCCTTCAGCGCTGAAAAGGCTTCGATCATCCGGACCACATTCTTGTGCGGGCTGACCCGCCCGGCGTAGAGCAGAAACGGATACGTCACCTGGTAGCGCTGCGCGATCAGCTGGCGATCGGCCTCGGACGCGTGCCCATGCAGGAAGCGCTCATCGATCGCGTTGTAAACCACCTCGATACGTCCGCCAGGGATTCCGAATAGTTTTTCCATCTCCAGCTTCGTAAAGTTGGAAACCGCGAGAATCCTCGCCGCCCCGCCCAGCACCCGGCGCGTCAATTGAAAGTGCAGCGAGCGCCAAAACCCGCTTTGCTCGCGCGCCCGCGCCATGTGCTCCAGCATGTCATGCACCGTCATCACGTATGGGCAAGGCAGGGCGCGAGGGATGGAAAACAGATTCGGGATGTGCACCAGATCGCAGTCCAGCCGCTTCAGAGCGGTGCGGAATTGACGGTATCCCTGAATCGACCGCTCCGGCGCGGCCAGAGGGACCGTGTGAAAGTTAGCAGGTAACGGGTCGATTTCCTGGACCTTGCCGGGCGGGCCGATCAGAAGGTACTTATTTTCGCGGTCGAGCCGGCCCAGCGTCCGCACTACGTTGCGGATGTATGTGCCCACGCCGAATTCGCTCATCCGCCGGATGTCGATGGCGACCTTCACGGATGGCATTTAACCACAGTTTGTGCTGATGCTGTAGCTTTGTGGTTCAAGGGGATCGCAGGGTCACCGCCAAGAGAGCCGGTTCCCTCAAGTGAACCTCAATCGGCTGCCGTAACTGACCTCACGCCCGCATTTCCGCCTGCGCCTTGGCCCGGCGCTCGGCATAAAGCGGAAAAGACTCGCACAGCTCCTGCACCTGCTTGCGCACCTTGCCCAGTAACGCGGCGTCAGTCCGGTGCAAAAGAACTTCCGCGATCCAGTGCCCGATCTGCCGCATCTCCCCTTCTTTCATTCCCCGCGTGGTCAGGGCGGGAGTTCCAATGCGGACGCCGCTGGGCTTCAGTGGCGGATTCGTGTCGAAAGGAATCGCGTTCTTGTTTACCGTGATCGCAGCCTCGCCCAGCGCCTTCTCGGCCTCGCTGCCCAGCATGCCTTTGGAGAAGACGTCTACCAGCATCAGGTGTGTGTCGGTCCCGCCCGAGACGACGCGGAAGCCCTCCGCGGCCAGGCTCCCGGCAAGCACCTTCGCGTTCGCCACGATCTGCCGTGCGTAGTCGCGGAACTCGGGCCGCATCGCCTCGTGGAAACACACTGCCTTGGCCGCCATGATGTGCACCAGCGGCCCGCCCTGCATCCCGGGGAAGACGACCTTGTCGATCGCCTGCGCAAACTCAGCTTTGGAAAGAATCATCCCCGACCGGGGGCCGCGCAAGGTCTTGTGCGTCGTGGAAGTCACAATGTGGGCATGCGGCACCGGCGAGGGATGTTCGCCTCCCGCCACCAGTCCGGCGAAATGCGCCATGTCGACCAGATACAGCGCCCCTACCTTATCGGCAATCTGGCGCATCCGCGCAAAATCGATGATCCGCGGATATGCGCTGCCTCCGCCGATGATCAGCTTGGGATGCTCCTTTTCCGCCAGCTTCTCCAATTCGTCGTAGTCGATCGTTTCGGTTTCTTTGGTGACCCCATACGGAATGATCTTGTAAGTCTTGCCGGAAAAATTCAGATGATGGCCGTGCGTCAGATGCCCGCCGTGCGCCAGATTCAGGCCCAGAATCGTGTCGCCCGGCTGCAGGACCGCGGCATAGGCCTCCATGTTGGCCTGCGAGCCGGCATGAGGCTGGACGTTGGCATGCTCCGCTCCGAACAGCTTCTTTGCGCGATCGCGCGCCAGGTTCTCCACCACATCAGTGAATTCGCAGCCGCCGTAGTAACGCTTCCCCGGATATCCTTCAGCGTACTTGTTGGTGAACACCGAACCCGCCGCTTCTAACACGGCTTCGCTGACGAAGTTCTCAGAAGCAATGAGTTCCAGGCCCTCATGCTGCCGGCGGGTTTCGTTGTCAATCGCGGCAGCGATCTCCGGGTCGACTTCGTACAGCGGTCGCGACATCGAGGAGTTTTTCATGATCAAGTCTCATTCCTAAGCCCATTAAAATTCGCGGCCTGAGCGGCTTCCATGGAATATTCTAAACCGGCGGCAAGAAAGCCTTCAGAAGCTATTTCATAAATCAGTTTTGAAAGGGAGCGCCTTTCAGCCGCGCGCGCCTTTCAGTCGCTAAGCATTCTGGCTTTAGCCCCTCAGGGCAGAGTGCTGAAAGCTTGCAATTCCTACGCTTCAAACCCAGTCCTCAAGAACGAAGCGATCCGCCACCCGTCGATATACTTGAACGGGGTCTCGCCGGTTGTGTAGTGCCCGCAGGGCAAGACCGCGACTTTGTGGTCCAGTCCATGCCGCTCGAACTCTTCCACTACCTGTCGCGAGAATTCCGGCAGGAAGGTCAAATCGTACTTGGCATAAACGATCAGCGATTTGCGCCGCCAGCGCGAAAACTGGTTGAAATACGACATCGGGCTGATCGCCAGCCACATTCGCCGCAAACGCTCCAGGTCAATCTGCGACTCGAGCCCCTGGCGGATGTGCCGCGTCGATTGCCCGTGCCACACCACATCGGCAAAGTAAGTCGAAGCATGATTGAACACGGCAACCCGCACCCTGGGATCATGTGCCGCGGCGATAAATGCCAGGCACGAACCCAAACTCGTCCCCACGATTCCGAGCTGGCCGTATCCCTGCTGCTGGAGCCAGTCGAAACAGCATCGGACGTCGATCACTCCCTGGCGCACCGCATCGAGTGTGCGCCCCACGTTCGCCGAGACCGCGTAGTCGGCACGTCGAATTTCTGCCGGCATGCGAATGTCGTGATACGGCATGCTCAAACGCAGCACCGCAATCCCCAGCATGTTCAGGATGCGGCACAAACTCGCGTACGCGATCGCGTCGGAATTCCAGTGCGGCAGTAGCACCAGAGCCCGCCGCCCGCACGCGGGAAACCAGCGGGCATTGACCAGATTGTTCTCCGGATAGGGCGTCCGCGCCGGCGAGGTGAACCGCAGAAACTCTCCAACCGTTCCTTGGACCTTGGCCTCGAGCCGGGCATCCGGCGCCTCGCGTGTGCTGAAGACCTGAACCTCGCGCTGTTCCAGCCGAAAATCGGTCGGACGCCGGTACGAAAAGAACTCGTCGCTCGAGGCCAGGATTCGTCGGCTAAAATCGGCAAAGAATCTCTCGGGATCTGCAGCAACCTGCCCCGGTTGCCAGCCATTGCGGCACGGCCAGTCGCCCGCCCACTCCGTCCCCCACTCCAGCGGACGCACCACGCGGTTGTTGTCCACCGACGTGAGCCGGTGCTCCCAGTCATACATCCACTGTGCGTAGCGCGAGGCCATGGTCAATCTTCTAGTGTAGCAAGCAAGCGCATGGAATCTTGGCAGGAAGCACCCAACGGTAACAGATAGAAGTCAGCGGCGGAGTCTGATCGCCGAATGGGCGTGCAGCTGGGACTTGCAACTAACTCCCGTACCTTCGCGGCACGCGCTTGGAAATGTTGCAAAGGATCTCGTACGGAGAGCTGTTGGCCAGCCGCGCGTGCTCCAGCGCATCCACGCTCAGCCCGTCACAGCTTCCCAGCAGAACCACTTCATCTCCCACCGCAACACCAGGAATGCCCGTCACGTCTACCAGGGTCAGGTCCATGGAGATGCTGCCCACGATCGGCGCGTAATGATCGCGCACCATCACACGCCCGCGATTCGAGAGCTGGCGGTTGTACCCGTCGGCGTAGCCCACCGGCAGAACGGCGACGTGCGTCGGAGCTTTAGTCACGTAAGTTCCGCCATACCCGAGCGCCTGGTTGGCGGCGAAGTTTCGCATGGAAAGAATTCGTGTCTTCCACGTCAGCACAGGTTTCACCGCGAGCCGCAGCGTGCCTCCGCTGACTTCCCGCCCCGCGCGCTGAAACGGCAGGTAGTAGCCATACAGAGCGACCCCCGGGCGGATCATGTTCTTCCACGTCTCTTTTCGCGAAATCACCGCGCTGGTGTTCGCCGCGTGCACCAGCGACGGATCAAGTCCTGCCTCGCGGACCATTTGCCGCGCCTTTTCGAAGCGGCGTTCTTGCTCGCCCACCGAGGGCGCGTCCATGATTTCTGACGACGCCAGATGCGTGGAAAGGCCTTCCAGCACAAGATGTGGAGCGCCCTTGAGCGCATCCAGCACCGCCGCCAACTCGTCCAGCGCCACTCCAAGGCGGCCCATTCCCGAATCTACTTTCAAATGCACCGGTTGATGCGCAACGTTCATAGTCGCAGCGGCTTTGTTCAGCGACGTGATCTGCCAGGGCTCCCACACCGTAGGGGTTAGCTGGAGGCGAACGATTTCCGCTTCTTCGCCCTTCCAGAAGCCCGTCATCAGCAGAATTCGCGACCCGATACCGGCCTCGCGCAGAGGAATCGCCTCATCGAGCGAGGTCACGCCCAGCCAGCTCGCCCCCTCGGCTTCCAGCGCGCGAGAGCACTCCACCGCACCGTGGCCGTAGGCGTCGGCTTTGACCACGGCGCACAGCGTGACCTGCGCGCCTACATGTTTCTGGACGGTGCGGAAGTTCTGCCGCAGCGCCGATAGCGAAACCTCCGCCCAGGTCGGGCGGGTGGCCACGCGGCTCAACATTTCTGCTGTGGTTGCCACTTTCCTTGATTATAGCGGGAGCGGCGCAGGCTCCCAGGTTACGCAGGGGCTACTCCCGCGCCTTTCATTCCCGATTCAATTTCCCCCCAGCGAGAACTTCACCGTGATCTGCGTCTCCACCTCGACCGGCTCGTTGTTCAAAACGTATGGGCGGTAGCGCCACTGGCTCACCGCGTCGATGGCCGCGCGCACCAGCATGGGGTGCCCTTTGACGACGTGCAGGTTTTCAATCGTGCCCTCTTTGCTGATCACGGCCTGCAGCCACACTTCGA
>Ga0187846_10001453_pt1 | contig 13394 bp, 15 predicted proteins | sample TC_taG_FD_161473 | JGI IMG/M metagenome (GOLD analysis project Ga0187846, IMG submission 161473) | Biofilm microbial communities from the roof of an iron ore cave, State of Minas Gerais, Brazil - TC_06 Biofilm (v2) | ecosystem: Environmental > Terrestrial > Deep subsurface > Cave > Wall biofilm...
CAGAGGCTATTGCCTGCCCGCCAGGCACGTGATCCACACGGTCGGTCCGGTCTGGCGCGGAGGAGGACGCGGCGAGCCGGAGCTGCTGGCATCGTGCTACCGGCGCTCGCTGGAGCTGGCCGCGGCCCACGCGATCCGCTCGCTCGCCTTTCCCAGCATCAGCACCGGCATCTATGGGTACCCGATCGACCTGGCGGCCCGAACCGCAGTCGATACGGTCCGCTCGCAAGTGCGTCAGCACCCCGTGATCGAGGAGGTGGTGTTCTGCTGCTTTTCGCGTGGGGACCTGCTCGTGTATCAAGGTGTGCTCGGCGATGTGTCATAAACCGGAGCGATACTTTGTGAAGGCCTGCGAAACCGAACTTCCTGACAGGGAGAGGACTTCATGCACTATCTTTTGATCTACGAAGCAGGACTCGATTACGCCGCGCGCCGTGCTCCGCATCGTGCCGCGCATCTGCAACTGGCGTGGCAGGCCGTCGAGCGCGGAGACCTCGTGCTCGGTGGCGGCGTCGGGGATCCGCCCGAAGGGTCGATTCTGCTGTTCTCGGGCACCTCACCCGCGGCCGCCGAAACGTTCGCGCGCGCCGACCCCTACGTCGTACATGGAGTCGTGAAAGGCTGGAGGGTGGCGCCCTGGAACACCGTCGTGGGCCACCAGGCGGCAAATCCGTTTCGCGGCTGATCGCGTGCCTCGATTGCTGCTGCTGGCCGCTTGCGGCGGCGCCTTCGTCTGGATCACCTCGCTCGGCTTGCCAGACGTCGTCGCATCCCATTTCGGCGGTGGAGGCAGCGCGAACGGCTTCATGTCGCGGGGCACCTATGTTGGCGTGATGCTGCTGTTCGTAACCGGGGCCCCCGCGCTGCTGGGCGCCCTGTCGCACTTCGGCCTCGGCAGCGCGAATGCCCGGATCAACCTGCCGAACCGGGACTACTGGCTCGCGCCGCAGCGAAGGGCCGAGACCGTTTCCTACCTGCAGCGCCACCTCATGGACTTCGGCACCGCGCTGATCGTTTTCCTGTGCTACGTGCACTGGCTGGTCGTCCGGGCCAACGGCCTGCAGCCGGCGCGCCTGTCGACCTCGGCGACCAATATAGGTTTGGCGGCATTCCTGCTGTTCGTGCTGGTCTGGCTGGGTCGGCTGCTATGGCATTTCGGCCGGCCGCCGGAGCGGGCGGGATAGGTGGCTTAAGCGGGAATCAGCGATGGAGAAGGCGGAGCACGGAGCGATGCCGCAGATCCGACCGGTTGCGGACGGCGATGCCAGCGCGATCGTCCGGATTTACAACTACTACATCCTGCACACGGCGATCTCGTTCGAGGAGGAGCCGGTCTCCGGGGAGGAGATGGCGCAACGCATCGCCGAGGTGCGGTCGGCCTCGCTTCCGTGGCTCGTCGCCGAGCAGCAGGAACAGGTTGTCGGCTACGCCTACGCCGGCAAATGGAAAGGGCGGTGCGCGTACCGCTACTCGGTCGAAACCAGCGTCTACCTGGATCCGGCTTTCACCGGCCGTCGCATCGGCACGCAGTTGGTTCTCGCGCTGCTGGATCGATTGCGCGAGAGGTCGATTCACGTGGCGATCGGAGGCATCGCCCTGCCGAATGAGGCGAGCGTCGCGCTGCACGAGCGACTGGGCTTCGTGAAGGTGGCGCACTTCCGGGAAGTCGGTTATAAGTTCGATCGGTGGATCGACGTTGGCTACTGGCAAAGACATCTTTGACTGCTTTGACTGCTTTGACCGCTTCGATCGCCTTGACTGCCTGACTGGCGCGTTCCAGCCCACTTTCGGTCGGCCCAAATGTACCTTCCGGCGCACTTCGAGCAGAAGCGGCTTGAGACCATTCGCGAGCTGATCCATTTCCGGCCGCTGGCCACGGTTGTGACGCTGTCGGCGAGCGGCATCAATGCGAACCACGTTCCCCTGCACCTTCGTGCGGAACAGGGGAAATTTGGTGTGTTGTGCGGGCATGTCGCCCGCTCCAACCCGATGTGGAATGACCTGTTGGTGGACCGCGAGGCGCTGGCCATTTTCCAGGGACCGGACGCCTACATCTCGCCGTCTTGGTACCCGACCAAGCGCGAGCACGGCAAGGTCGTTCCGACCTGGAATTACGCCGTCGTGCACGCGTACGGGTCCCTGCGAATCATCGACGATCCGGTCTGGCTGCGTAGCCTGCTCGAAGAGCTGGTGAGCCGGCACGAAGCGGGCTCGGCTGTGCCCTGGTCGATCTCGGACGCTCCGCCCGAATTCATCGAGCGGATGATCGCCTCCGTCGTCGGCTTCGAGATCACCGTCTCGCGCGTCGAAGGAAAATGGAAGACGAGCCAGAATCAGCCGGCGGCGAACCGGGCCGGTGCGGTGCAAGGCTTGCGACAGCGCGGCGGCGCGGATGCCTTGCAGATGGCCGACCTGATCGAGAAGGCTTCGCGCGATGCCGGCTGAAGCGAAGGACCGGATTGCGCTGGAAGGCGGCTGCACCTGCCGCGCAGTGCGCTATCGCCTCACGAGCAAGCCGATCTTCGTGCACTGCTGCCACTGCCGCTGGTGCCAGCGCGAAACGGGCGCTTCTTTCGCGCTCAATGCGTTGATCGAGTCCGATCGCGTGCTGCTGCTGCAGGGGCAGCCCGAGATCATCCACACCCCTTCGCTCAGCGGCGTCGGGCAGAAGATCGCGCGCTGCCCGGTGTGCCGGATCGCTCTGTGGAGCAACTACGGGGGCGCAGGCGACCTGGTGCGGTTCGTGCGCGTCGGCACACTCGACGAACCGGACCGGCTGCCCCCCGACATACATATCTTTACGTCGAGCAAGCAGCCGTGGGTGGTCCTGCCACCTGGCACGCCGGCCGTTCCGGAGTACTACGACCGCAACGTCTACTGGCCCAAGGAGAGCCTGGCCCGCCGCGATGCGCTGTTCGGGGTCGCGCCGCCCGGGCGCTGACAGCTCCGATAGCGCCCGCAGCTCCGGCAGACCGACCTGTTTGTTAGCCTGACGACTCCGCGCCTGTTGCCTCAGCAACGGCGCTCGGCGGCCACAGCTGCTCCGGTTCGACCTTGGTGCGCACCGCCTCCGGCTTGACGTCGGCGACGATGTCGAAATCACGGCGGCTTGCGGTCAGGCGCTTCTTTGGCGTCGCGTACGGCGCGGTGGTGTCCTGGTGCAGCGCGTACACGACCGGATGCTTCGGATCGAGCAGCCGCCGCACCACAATCGCGGTCTCGCCGTTCGCCAGCCGCACGTACGCGCCGGGCGGAAACAGCCCGACCGCGGCGATCAGCGCGGCGATCAGGCTCGGCTCGATGGCGCTGGCAGCCCGTTCGTGCAGCTCCTTGATCGCGCGGCGCGGCGCGAGCGCAGGCCGGTACGCGCGCGCGCTCACCAGCCCGCAATAGCGGTCCGCGAGAGACACTACCTGCGCCTCGCGCACGATCGCACCCTCTTCCAGCCCGGCCGGATAGCCCGAGCCGTCACGCGCCTCGTGGTGCTGCTCGACCGTCTGCAGCCAGACCGGATCGGCCACTCCATGGCTGCGCAGGGTCTTCGCCGCCTCGATCGGATGCAGTCGTATTGCGGTGCGCTGCTCGCTGCTGGGTGGCTCCTGCTGTCGAGACAGCGCCTCCTGCAGGTCGAAGATCGGAACGTTCATCGTCAGCGCGGCGGCGATCGCGGCATCGATCCTGCCAGGGTCGTGATGCAGGCGTGCCAGCAGCAGCGCCACCAGGATCGCGGAACCCACCGAGTGACGCAGCGAATAGCGCGCCGGCGCCGCCAGCATGATGTAGGCGAGCGCAGCGTCGCTGTCCAACGCACAGCACTCGCGCACCGCGGTGGCGACCGCCCGGATGGCCGTTTCGAAGCCGGGCGCAGGCGCAGACAGGGCGCTAGTGGTTTCGAGCGCCTGCATCGCTTCGGTCAGGCGTTCGAAGATCGAAACGCGGGTACGCACCGGGTGCGAATGCAGGGTGCCGGTTTCGCTTGTGGTCCCGGCGGCGTCGCCGCTGCCGACGAACGCCCCCTCGATCTGGTGCGGATCGAAAAGACCCGTCTGCAGCAGGCGTTCGAACTGCTGCTCGGATTCGATCGCGTGGCCACGCCGCAGCAGCAGCCGTCCCGATCGGTCGTAGACGTCGACGGGAACGGGTGCACCGACCTGCAGCAGATCGCTCCTGATCCTCGCGCGCTTCACAGCGAGCCGCTCCGGCCTTCCCCCTTCGAGCCAGTATAGGCTGGCGTGCGCACGTCCTACAATTCACCCTCCGTGCGGGGATACCGCGCGGTGGCGTCTGGTACGAATTGGAGAGCAAGAGACGGAGTGTCCATGCGCAGCCCGCGAGCTAGTGTTGCGCCGTCGAAGGACGGATATCGAGGGCGAAAAATGAAATCGCGCATGGACTACGAGCAGGGTGGCGAGCAGGCGCTGACCGATCCGCGCTGGGCCGCACTGGCGGCGCGTGATCCGGACGCGGATGGCCGCTTTTTCTACTCGGTACGGACCACTGGGGTGTACTGCCGTCCCAGTTGTGCCTCGCGCCGCCCGCGGCCCGAGAACGTCAGATTCCATGCGAGCGCGGCCGAGGCAGAGGCGGCCGGGTTTCGCCCATGCCGCCGCTGCCGGCCTGACCGCGAAGTCGCGCCCAGTGCACAGGCGGCGATGGTGGCCGAGCTATGCCGCATCATCGAGACCGCCGAGCGGCCGCCGACGCTGGCGGAACTGGCGCGGCGCGCCGGCATCAGCGCCTTTCATCTGCACCGCGTTTTCAAATCGGTCACTGGCGTGACGCCGAGGGCCTATGCCGCCGCGCACCGGGCGCAACGCCTGCAGCGTGAGCTGGGCAACAGCGGCTCGATCACCGATGCGATTTACGGGGCGGGATACGGATCTGCGGGCCGCTTCTACGAACAGGCGGGCGCGCTGCTCGGCATGACGCCGTCTCGCTATCGCGCGGGTGGCAGCGGCACCGAGATCCGCTTCGCGGTCGGCCAGTGCTCGCTCGGATCGATCCTGGTTGCCTGCAGCGATCGCGGGATCTGTTCGATCATGATGGGCGACGATCCGCAATCGCTGCTGCGCGAATTACAGGACCGCTTTCCCAAGGCGCACCTGATCGGCGCGGACGCGAAGTTCGAACAATGGGTCGCCCGTGTAGTGGGCCTTGTGGAGCAGCCGCAATTGGGGCTGGATCTGCCGCTCGACGTGCGGGGCACCGCTTTCCAGCGCAGGGTATGGCAGGCATTGCGCCGCATTCCCGCCGGGCGCACGGCCAGCTACGCGGATATCGCGCGGCGAATCGGCTCGCCCCGCGCTGTGCGCGCGGTGGCGCGGGCGATTGCCTCCAACCATCTTGCGGTGGCGATTCCCTGTCACCGTGTGGTACGCAGCGACGGCTCGCTGTCCGGCTACCGCTGGGGTGTCGAACGCAAGCGGGCGTTGTTGGAGCGCGAGACGCGAGCGCAGGCATGAACGCGCCGGAGCGCGTGGCGCGGCACGAGCAGGACGGTGTCGCGCCGGGCGAGCGCGTTGCCGCGATCGACTGGCGGCGCGTCGAGACCGATCTGAATGCCGATGGCTGCGCACGCCTCGGGAGCGTGCTGGCGGCCCCCGAATGCGCGGCGCTGGCTTCGCTCTACCAGGACGAGCCGGGACAGGGCTCGGGCTCGTCAGAGACGTTTCGCAGTCGCGTCGTGATGGCGCGGCACGGCTTCGGTCGGGGCGAGTACCGGTACTTCCGTTATCCGCTGCCCGAGCTGATCGCCGGCCTGCGGGAAGCGCTGTATCCGCGTCTGGTGCCGACCGCGAACCAGTGGAACGAGGCGATGGGCATCGTGGGAGCTGGCACGCGCTTTCCCGAGCGCCATTCCGCCTTCCTGGCACGTTGTCGCGCGGCCGGACAGTCGCGGCCGACGCCGTTGCTGCTGCGGTACGGGCCGGGCGATTACAACTGCCTGCACCAGGATCTGTACGGCGAGCAGGTGTTTCCGCTGCAGGTGGTGCTGCTGCTGTCGGAGCCGGGTCGCGATTTCGAAGGAGGGCAGTTCGTGATGACCGAGCAGCGGCCGCGGATGCAGTCGCGGCCGATCGTGTTGCCGCTGCGCCAGGGCGACGGCGCTGTGATCGCCGTGTCTCACCGCCCGGTGCAGGGCGCTCGCGGAATCTACCGCGTCAACCTGAGGCACGGCGTCAGCCGCGTGCTGCGCGGTGAGCGCTTTGCTGCGGGAATCATCTTCCACGATGCCGCCTGACGAGGCGCATCGATGCAATCGGTCCTTCGGGCGGGTCGGATGAAGCGCGGGCACAAGGTCGCGTGCACGCTCGCTGCGCTGGCGCTTGCAAGCCTCATGGTTTGCTCCGCCGTCGGTCAGCAGTCCGGGCTGCTGCGGTACGAAGTCGTCACCGAGACCGATATGCCGCACCTGGAAGAAAATCTGCGATACGCGACACGGCGGGAGGCGCTCTGTCTCGACCGACATGACCTGTCCGATGCGTTCTGGATGCTGCGGCATGTATCGCTGCAGGACTGTCGCCTCGTGAAGACCGCCGAGGATTCTGTCTCGGCGATCTACCGTTTACAGTGCGACGGCGGACACGGGACAATCGGCGATGCCCGTTGGCAATTCGACGCCGACCGGATGACGGGCACGCTGCGCGTGCGCCTGGGCGGCAAGAACATGATTTTCTATCAGCGGATCACTGCCACGCGAGCGAGCGCTCCTGGCAATTGCTGACGGCGCGCCTTTCCCTCCCGAACCGCCTGTTGCAGCCCACCAGGGTTCCAGTGTGGTCAAATGAGGCCATGCTGCGTGAAGCTTGGAAGCAGGTTGCCTCGGACCCATTGCTCGCAACGTTCGAGTATTCGTTCGGGGGCGGTACGGCCAACTCGCTGCTGGCGGCGGTCGGCGGCGGGGTGATCGTCGTCAGTCCCCCGTGCCGCGTGGGGACGGACGTGCTCGACGCAGCGGCGCAGTTCGGCAGCGTGCGGGCGCTGGTCGCCTCCAACGCGTTCCACTACATGGGCGTTCCCGCCTGGAAGGCCCGCTTTCCGGATGCGCAGGTCTTCGCCCCGGCGCAGTCGATCGCGCGCGTCGCTGCGAAAACGGGGCTGTCGGGAATACGGCCGCTGGCTGATTCCGCCGCGGTCTGCGGCGAGCGGGTCACGCTGACCGATATGCCCCATTACAGGACGGGCGAGGTTCTGGTCCGGATCCGTGCCGCGAGCGGCTTGGCCTGGTACGTGACCGACGTGGTCCTGAATTTGCGGGAGCTGCCCGCGCACCCGATCGTGCGGCGCATCTTCCAGTGGACCGGAAGCGCGCCGGGGCTGCGACTGAACGGGGTCGGGCCGCTGTTCATGGTCAAGGACCGCCCCGCCTTGAGGCGATGGCTGGGGCAGGAGGCCGAGCGCGACCGCCCGCGTTGGCTGATCCCCGCTCATGGCGACGTGGTCGATCTGGCCGGGACGCCGAATCGGCTGGCCGAGCTGTTCGGCCGATAGCCGTCGCGGCCGATAGTCGGCGGCAGAGAGGGAGGAGACCGGATGGACTCGTTCGCATCCCCAGCGCCCTCGGGCCTGCGCTGGTACAGCGGTCTCGATGGGAAACACTGGCGCGTCCTGACTGCCAGCTTCCTCGGGTGGGTATTCGACGGCTACGAGGCATACGCGCTGTTCATCGTGATGCCCTTTGTGCTTGGCTCGATGCTCACGTCCGATCAGTCCGCCCACCGCGCCGTGTGGGCTGGCGTGGCGATCGGCATCACGCTGCTCGGTTGGGGCATTGGCGGAATGGCCGGCGGCGTACTCGCGGATTACGTGGGCCGCAAGCGAATGATGATCTATTCGGTGTTCTTCTATGCGCTGTTTACAGGGCTGACAGCGCTCGCCAGCACGTTCGGGATTTTCTGCTTTCTTCGTTTCATCACCGGCTTCGCGATGGGCAGCGAATGGAGCACCGGCGTAGCGCTGCTCGCCGAGACCTGGCCGAACCACGCGCGGCCCAAGGGAGCGGGCTTTCTGCAGTCGGGCTTCGGGTTCGGCACGCTGATCGCCGCGCTGGTGTGGCTGGCGCTGAGCCAGGCGCAACCGCTCGGGGCCGACACCTGGCGACTTGTTTTCGTCATCGGCGCGCTGCCTGCGTTGTTCTGCCTGTACATCCGCCGTTCGGTCGACGAATCGGAGCGATGGCTCGACGCGATCCGCAAGCAGCAATGGGCCGTGACGGAGGACGCCGGTGCAGCGCGCACGCCGAGTGGCGAACGGCCGTTTACTCTGGCGGAGATCTTCCGCGAACCGGAAGGGCGACGGCGCATCCTGCTGGCCTTCCTGCTGTCGCTGTCCACCACCGTCGGCTGGTGGGCCATTTCCAGCTGGCTGCCGCAGTACACGGTGCTCGCCGCCAAAGCGGCGGGCTTGGCCAACCCTGCGCAGTGGGGACTGCGGGCGACGCTGCTGTACACGACCGGGGCGGTGGTCGCCTACCTGGCGTCCGGCTTCCTGGCCGATGCGATGGGACGCCGCCTGTACCTGTTCTTCACCTTCCTGGGCGCGCTGGTCACGACCGCGCAGACCTATCTGTGGACCACCTCTTTCGATGCGCTGCTGGTCGGATCGTTCGTCAACGGCTTTTTCACGCTCGGCTGCGCATATTCGTGGATGGCCATTTATCCGTCGGAACTGTTCACTTCGAGCGTCCGTGCTACGGCCGCCGCCTTCATCTTCAACGCCGCCCGCTTGATAGCCTGGGTGTTCCCGATCGTTGCGGGAACGATCATTCAGGCGTTTGGCAGCATTCCCCGTGCCGCGATGACGCTGGGGTCTGTGTACGTTATCGGCCTGGTGGTGCCGTGGTTCATGCCGGAGACGCGCGGCCGGCCGCTGCCGCAGTGATTCCCGGCACGCGCCGCACGAAGGGATCGGAATTGTGATCGATCCGGCCGGATCCGGCGAAACTGGAGCGACGGCTGCGCCTTTGCCGCTGCAGGGCGTGAAGGTGATCGAACTCGGCGCGCTGATCGCCGGCCCGTACGCGGCGGCCGTGCTCGCGCAGTTCGGTGCCGAGGTGATCAAGATCGAATCACCCGACGGCGATCCGCTGCGCATCTGGCGCAAGCTGCATGCGGGCACCTCGCTGTGGTGGTACTCGCAGAGCCGCAACAAGAAGTCGGTGACGCTGAATCTGAAACATCCGCGCGCGCGAGAGCTCGCGCGCCGGCTGATCGAGCGCTCCGACATCCTGATCGAGAACTTCCGCCCTGGCACGCTGGAGCAATGGGGACTGGGTTGGGAGGAGCTCTCGCGCATCAACCCTTCGCTCGTGATGGTGCGCGTGTCGGGTTACGGACAGAGCGGCCCACAAGGACCGGCCCGGCTTTGCTGCGATCGCGGAGTCGATGGGTGGCCTGCGCCACGTCACCGGCTACCCGGATCGGCCGCCGGTGCGCGTCGGCGTGAGCCTGGGCGACACACTGGCTTCGCTCTATGGAGTGATCGGGGCCCTGCTCGCGCTGCACCACCACAAGGTCAACGGCGGCAAAGGGCAATTCATCGACGTGGCGCTGTACGAGGCGGTGTTCGGAGTGATGGAAAGCCTGATTCCGGAATACTCCGCGTTCGGCCACGTGCGCGAACGCACCGGCGCAGCCTTGCCCGGCATCGTTCCGTCGAACACGTATCCATGTCGCGACGGCTCCTACGTGATCATCGCCGGCAACTCGGACGGGATCTACAAGCGCCTGATGCATGCGATCGGCCGCTCCGATCTTGCCGAGGATCCGCGTCTGGCACGCAACGACGGACGCGCGCAGCACACGCAGCTGATCGACGATGCCATCTCGGCCTGGACGATGCGCAACGACCTCGGACAGGTGTTGGCGGCGCTGGAGGCGGCCGATGTTCCCAGCGGCAGGATCTACACGGCCGCGGACATTGCCGCCGACCCGCACTATCGCGCGCGCGACATGGTCCAGACAATGACACTGCCCGACGGCCTCGCGGTGGACTTCCCCGGAATCGTTCCCAAGCTGTCCGAGACTCCGGGCCGCACCAAATGGCTGGGACCGCGCCTGGGAGAGCACACCGCCGAGGTGCTGGCGACGATCGGCATCGACCGTCAGCAGTTGGAGCAATTGCGGAACCAGGGCGTCGTGTGACTCTACGCGCTCTGCGTGGGAAGGATGAGCGCGACCGCCCGATCGATGTCGAGCCTCTTTCCCTCCTCCTTCAGAGTCGACAGTCGATCCGCCGCCACGCGTTCCTGCAACGTTCGCTCAACTGGCTTCGCGAAAGCTCGTTTCGCCGTTTCTCTGGGTTAAGCGACTAAGGCAATGCGATCGCCGTTTCCACGTGATAGGAGGTTGCCGTCGTGGCTGCGTTCCTGCTTGCAAAACCCCGAGGATTTGCGCTGAATACGCAACATGGAAATCTGGCGTTGCGCCAGGACGGCGCTGGCGCGGCAAACATTGGTTCATTTTGAACAAGTAATTTGTCAGGCGAGCCCATTCGCACGTTGAGCTCTTTGAGGAGGTGGCTGTGGAACAAGACAGGCTGAAAAGGCCGGATCTGCTTTGGCTTGAGGTCACTGGTAAGTGCAATCTCCAATGTAAGCATTGCTACGCAGAGTCGAGCCCATACCGGCGCATCAATGAGGGCATGGAACTCAGCGACTGGATGGGCGCATTGGACGAGGGAGCCGATCTAGGCTTTCGGCGGGTTCAATTTATCGGTGGCGAGCCAACGCTGCACCCTGACTTGCCACGCATGATCGAACGAGCACGGCACCGTGGATTTCAAGACGTGTGTGTCTATAGCAACGGCACACACCTGAATTCTGCGATCAAAGAGAGCCTCTTGAAGCACCAAGTGAGCCTCGCAGTCTCCATCTATGGCACAGATGGATCTGTGCACGATGGAGTGACACAGCGTCTGGGAAGCTTTGATAAGACCTGCCGGGTCTTGCAGTGGGCGTTGGATGTAGGGCTGAAAGTCCGGGTCGGCGTCGTCGCCATGGAAAGCAACCTTCACGATGCGTTTGCTGCGGAACGGTCGCTTCGCGAAGTCGGGATACCAGTACATCTGGACATGTTGAGAGGATTGGGACGTGCTCGTAAAGAGCGACCGGACAATGAACCGCTCGAAGAACTATGTGGACGTTGCGGCGATGGCAAGCTCTGCGTCAGCGTATCCGGCGAGATCTTCCCATGCATCTTTTCCCGCTTTCACTCTCTCGGCCACATACGCGCGGTCGGACTGCGGGGTGCGCTCGCCGGGGAGACGCTTGCACGGTTTCGCGACGCTTTGCTCGTGAGACGTTCGACGGAGCCTTCTTCCGGTACCCGAGCACATGTGCTCTCCGACGGTGGTTGCAGCCCCGAACAGGATCCGGGTCCATGCAATCCCGAGAAGGATCCAGGGCCGTGCAATCCTGAAAAAGACCCGGGACCATGCAACCCTGAGAAGGACCCCGGGCCATGCAACCCCGAGAAGGATCCGGGGCCGTGCAACCCGGAGCGCGACGGATCACGCGATGTTCGATGGGTCATGGCTAAGGCTGGAGCCACGCTTTCCTATCGGCGACGGCGACACATGATTCCCCTGCATTTCAGATAGACACTGGCCATGAAAGACGGGATGCGCGTGTTCGACGCCGACCTCCATACGTTCGAGCTGGGAGACGATTGGTTGCGCTACCTCGACAAGCGGTTTGCCTCTCTCTTAAGGTCGCCGTCACCATGCCGCGTCGTCACTCACTCTAGAGAGAGTTCAAGTGTGCATCCGCACTATCGCGCAGCCGCAGCCGCAGGATATGACCCTGCCTCGCACTTACTCGCGATGGATATCGAGGGAACCGATGTTGCCGTGCTTTACGGGACACGTGGGCGGCACGTCCAAATGTGGGACGACCTAGAGCCGCAGTTCGCGGACGCACTGGCTCGCGCTCACAACAACTGGACGCACGATTTCTGCGCGGCCGAGCCTGAGCGACTGAAGTTTGCGGCGCAGATTTCGTATCACGATGTCCACCTCGCCGTCCGTGAGGTCGAGCGCGCAGTCGAGGAACTCGGAGCCGTTGCGGTGATAGGCAATCCGAACCCGATCAACGGTCGGCATATCCACGATGCGTACTTCGATCCGTTGTGGCGGGCTATCGAACAGCTCTGTGTACCGGTTTGCTTCCATCCAACGGGCGTATGGACATTGCGCGACGATGTGGGACGTAGATTCATTGGTCACGTCGGCGCGGATATGATCGCCAACGCCGCGCGCAACCCAATGGAACTGATGCTTGCGTTTGCCAGCTTAGCAGTTGGAGGGGTGCTGGAACGCCATCCGGCTTTGTACTGCGGGTTTCTCGAAGGTGGTTGCGGTTGGGTGCCATGGTGGTTGACCCGTCTCGACGATGTCTGGTCAACTTTTCCTGAGGACGCAGACGTGATGTTGTCGGTGGCGCCGAGTGAATACTTTGCGCGGCAGTGCTATGTCTCCATTGATGCCGATGAGAAGTACCTGGGCGGCGTAGTTGCTGCGATCGGCGATGCCAACCTAGTGATTGCGACCGACTATCCGCACCGCGATAGCTTGTTTCCAATGGCGATTAGCGCGCTGATGGAACGGAAGGACCTGTCTTTGGCGACGAAGGAACGAATTCTCTGGGGGAATGCAGCAAATCTCTATCGGCGGGCGACCGGATGCTAGCAAGCCGTTTGCCTCGCTGCGCAACATGTTTGCTGCTGTGGAATCCTGTCCACGCAGCCCGTCGCAATATCTGATTTTGGTGGCCAAGGGCGCTGTCAACAACGGCGCAGCTCGCGGTTTTCCATCGATCCGCGGTGAGAATCACCGGCGAGTCACAGCAGCACGGGGTGCGCTCCTCAAGATTTCGTGATCGGTAGCCGCCGCACTCGATAGCGCGCATCTTCGATCAGCACCAGCGCGCCTGACGCCAACAGTGCGGCCTGCTCCGAAAGCACTGCCTCGAGGCGTCGGTTCACAGAATCGGCCCGCTCGTCCGCCAGGCGAAAGATGACGGCGCTCGGATCTCTCAGGACTCCGAGCGCCAGAATTTCGCCGAAGTCGAGATCGAACGTGAGCAGAATGCGGGATTCCGCCCGGGCCCGGGCGACCAGCTCAATGTCCGAGGCGCGCTGCAGCAGAAGTTCACGCACGTGCACCGCGTCGTGACCACGCTGGCGCAGAAACTCGACCGTCCTGGGTGAGATCCCCGCGTCAGCGAGGAATCGCATCACTTCGCCGCGGGAATCGGGTAGAACTGATCTTCGGCGATCGCTGCCGCGTAAGCGAGCGCCTGCCGCACGTCCTCCTCCTCGAGGTCGGGATATTCGGCCACGATCTCAGCGGCGGTCATACCGTTGGCCACGAGGTTTACCACATGGGCAACGGTATGA
>Ga0187846_10001454_pt1 | contig 13387 bp, 10 predicted proteins | sample TC_taG_FD_161473 | JGI IMG/M metagenome (GOLD analysis project Ga0187846, IMG submission 161473) | Biofilm microbial communities from the roof of an iron ore cave, State of Minas Gerais, Brazil - TC_06 Biofilm (v2) | ecosystem: Environmental > Terrestrial > Deep subsurface > Cave > Wall biofilm...
GAAATCGCGCCTGTGGCTCCTCGGCAAAACGACACAAGTCCTCTCGCACTATGGCTCTTACAGCGGAAATGCGTCAACAGTACGCCGGTACCAAGCCCAGCCGGCTCATATCGTTAGGCGGGTAGTGTCCTAATTTAGCTTTTTCACCGTGCAAGTTCGGCATTGAGAGTGCTCCGAATCCATTCCGAAAGAGCCTGGTTCTTACCCTTCGCTCGCTCTGTCATTGCTCGTAGGGCTTCGCCAGTAAAGCGCACGGGCACGATACGGCCCTTCGCTTCACCCTTCGGCAGTTTGGGACGCCCGACCTTAGCTTTCTTCGCCAATCCTGAACTCCTGAACGATTGCCGCTCGCACAGCCAGGAGCGGTGAAGTGACGGGATGAATATGCAGTACGGTTGTGTGGCGCGGCTTGCCTTCGTTGGTCTTGTGCGCCCATGCGTAAACCTTCGGAGCTTTCGGATGACCGATTAGCTCGAACACCTCTACGACGCCTTCCCAGACAGTTCGTCCTTGAAACGTCTCCTTCACCGGCACACTCTCGACGTGCTTGGACTCGACGCCATGCAAATGCCGAATCACGTCCCCCAATTCTTCGATGTAGCTCAAGCCGCCGCCTCAATCAGATTGCCGACCGACCAAAAATCGCGCTCGATTCCCGCCGCCATCGCCGGAGTACAGCGAATAGCATTGTGGCGCTTAACGAAATTGTAGTAGGCGAAATGGAGCGCAACTGCCGCCTCGAAATTCTCACGCTTCTTGCTGAACGCATAAGTAAGGCGAGTCAGGCGACGCATGTGAAGGCGCGTTGTGCCGTTCAGGCGCTCAATATGACTGGTGGACGCTACAGACAGATTCGGAGTGCCAGCAACCGCTTTGATCTCCGTCGAGATTACTTCGGGTGCGCTGAACTTCCGCTCCGGCTCAATTGAATAATCGTGGGTGTACGTCTTGACGATTTGCGCGAAGTCCACGTTCGCGCCGAAGGCTTGCTCTACCGCTTCCACGTAGGCTCGGAGTGCGTCAGCAGAGATTTGCGTGCGATTCTCTATCCGGCTCGCCACATCCCGCACAAAGGCATTCGCCGTGGCTGAATCGCGCTTTCCCACCTTGAATGACGGGACAATTTTCGTATCCTCATCAATCGCGCAGAATGTCCACACGTCGCCAAGCGTCGGGTCATCTTCCGGCTGGACGTGCCGCTCCTTCTTACCGATGAACCCCCATAGCTCATCGAATTGCAGATGTCGGCAGGAAAGGTGCCGCATCTTCGCATCCAGGAGTTCCGCGCATCCTTGGCCTATCCGAACGCCTAGCCGCATGATTGTGTCCCTGTGGACGCCAGTAATGCGCTCTAACTGGCGGATTCCAGAGCCTTCTGCCAATCCGCTGATTACCGCTACCTGCTTATCCATTGGTAGAACGTTTGCCATTTGCCCTCTCCCTATGAGCATAACCGTATTACAGTAATTAGTGCTTGTCAAGAGGTATTTCTGTGTTACACTTACTCCACTATGAGCAGCGAGAATCCAGCCCACGAACAACCCAAAGTACCCCCGAACAGTCACCCAGAAATCCAGACTCCCAAGCCTGTTCAGCCCCCAATAACAACTCAACCACAGCCCGACAGCGAACTCCAAGAGGTAAAGAAAGAGTTGACCGGCTACGAGAAATCGACGCTCAAGTGGACACGCGTTATTGTAGGAGTCAATGTGCTCACGTTGTTCTTTATTGGTCTGCAATGGTACGAAATGAATTCTGGTTCCAAGGACACTCACACTCTCGCTGAGGCTGCCAAAGAATCGGCTGATCTGACAGGTAAACAGCTTAAAGGGACCGCAGCTGCCGTCGTAGACATAGCCGATCTTAGCGCAACGTCGGTTATCTCCCCAATACTCCCACCTGTAACGCCAAGCAATCTTCGAGTAGGGGCGATTTTTGAAAATAAGGGGCAAGTCATAGCCCACAAAGTGAGGGCGGAACTTACAATCACCAAACAAACACTTCCAGCACGAAAAATCATCGGAAAACAAGACAGTTGGCTTATTGACGTTGGTGAACTGATTCCTGCAAAAGCCGACGGAAGCCATATGGAAAGTTTGGAGATCGTTCTCGCCCGAGAGGATATTGACCGAATAAACCGAGCTAAGGAGACCATCAAAATAGAGGGAGTTCTTTATTATTTGAACGGATTTGATAATGATCCGATAAAGCAACCCGTCTGTTTTGGCTTTCTCCCGACAAGCCCAGTCGGATCGAATGCTTGGGAGGCGGACGCCAACGGGCAATTTCAACGTTGTAACTTGTTTGAAACTAATCTGCGCGACCGAGAAATACGCGAGCAATACCCCCACAAGCCAAATTAGGACACTACCGCAGGCTGGGAAGGAGACGGCTCGCTCGCCCGCTTATACTACAATGGGTTGTCCCCAGCGCAACGTATTCGTTACACTCCACGGGCGTCCACGACACCTCCTCGACCGCATAAGTGGCGGAATAGAAGGGCCTTGCCAGCGGTACTGCATCGGGTGGATACCGAGGGCATGTAACAAGGGCGCCCAGGGCGAGACGGGTCATCCAAGGCGGTCTGACGAATGAACGCACGTGGCATCAGCCGGCATTTACGCACCAGTGGGTTTCGCCTCCGGCGCAAGAACGCCACGTTATGGTTTGAAAGAGACTCCATGAGCGCAGCGGCGATGGACGACTTTGCAGCGCTTGCCAACCAGGGCGTCGAGGACATCAGGAAGTTTCTGGGAATTCCCGCGTCGGGCGGCAAGCTTGCGGAGCGCGTTCGGTTTTTCGTCGGCTGCGACGTCGAGATCTCCTTCACACAGGCGCGCTCCGTCTTTCTGCCAGCGCATCGCGTCCGGAATCAATGCGCGCCGTATTTGCATGAGACCTTTCATGCGCTGGCCCCGTGCCGGCGCTGCCCCTTGTGGTTCAGCGAAGGCGTGGCGTGTTACGTGCAGAGCTTCGTCAGCGAGCACTATTCGGGGTATGACGCGCCGCTATTCACCGGCAACGGAAACGCAGAGGTGGACCGAGACGCGGCGCGCTGGCTGGCCGCTTCTGAAGGCAAGGCCGTGCTTCCGTTCATCGCGAAGAATGGGGAGCCGCGCAACCTGCGCTCCGACCGCGAGCGAGTGGCGTCGCCGTTTTACGCCCTGTCGCATTCTTTCACAAAGTTTCTCGCGCAGAGCTGTGCGCCCTCGGCGCTCTACCGCATCTCGCTAGCGACGAATTTCAAGGCGGCGTTTCGCAAGCAACTCGGCGCGGCGCCTCTGGGCCTCAGAGAGCGCTGGTTGGAGCGGCTTCGGGGGCGGCAATGAAGCGCCATCTGCGTGGTGGGGTCGCGGGCGCCCTGGCCGGCGGAATCTCGAGCGTAGTCCTGGCGATGACGCTCGGCAACGCTCCGCTTGCACTGGCGTTGGGGTTGACGGTCGGAGCGGTGTACGGTGTGAGTGTCCGACGCGAGCGGAACGCTTACGCAGACAGCCTGATGTCCGCGGCCGCGTTGGGTGTTCCGCTGTGGTGCCTCCTGAGCGTAATTGCCTTCCCGCTTCTTTCCCGACAAGCGCCCCAATGGACCGCCGAAGAAATGCGCACACGCTTCCCGGCGCTGGTGGGGTGGGTGCTGTACGGCGCCGCGCTGGGATTGATTTTGCAAGCGCTCACCGACCTGGACGACCGGCTTTGGGGGCCGGAGCCCGAGGAGGCCGCAACTGCTCGGGAGCGCAAGACGGAAATCCTCATTCTGGGCGGCGGGTTCGCAGGGATGACGACCGCCGCGGCGCTGGAGCACGTCTTCGAGAGCGACCCATCGGTTTCTCTCACGCTGGTGAACGAAACGAACGCACTGCTGTTCACTCCCATGCTCGCGGAGGTTGCGGGCAGCAGCCTCGAGCCGACGCACATCAGTACTCCTCTGCGGACCAGCCTGGGCCGCACGCGGGTCATCCGCGGGCGCGTTGTGGAGATCGATCTGGAGCGGCGCCGCGTGGCCCTGGCGATGGACGCGCAGCGGACAAAAGAGCTTTCTTTCGATCAATTGGTATTGAGTCTCGGCGCGGTATCCAATTTCTTTGGCCTCGCCAACGTCGAGAAGGTGGCGTTCAACTTCAAGAGCCTGCTCGACGCGGTGCGCATCCGGAACCACGCCATCGACATGTTCGAGCGCGCGGACCGCGAGCCCGATGCTCGTGTCCGGCAGAGCCTGCTCACATTTGTGATTGCCGGCGGAGGTTTCGCGGGCGCGGAGCTGGCCGGCGCTCTAAACGACTTTGCTCGCGGCATCCTGGCGGATTATCCGAACCTGAAGCCCGAGGAAGTGCGCGTGATTCTCGTGCATCCGCAAAACCGCATTCTTCCGGAGCTGAGTGAATCTCTCGCCGAGTACGCGCGGATCAACATGGCGGCGCGCGGCGTGATTTTCCACCTCAACACCCGCCTCACGGATGCGCGGCCCGGAACCGTGTTCACGAGCAACGGCGAGATCGCAGCCCGGACGCTGGTTTGGACCGCCGGCACGGCGCCGAATCCACTGCTCAAAGCTCTTGCAGTAGAAAAAGACAAGCGCGGCGCCGTGCTCGTCGAGCATTCGCTCGCGGTGAAGGGACACCCCGGCGTGTGGGCGCTCGGCGACTGCGCTGCGGTGGCGGACGCGGTGACGTTGAAGCCGTGCCCGCCGACCGCTCAATTCGCCATCCGCGAAGCGCCCGTCCTCGCCAGGAACATCAAGGCGCACCTTGCCGGGCGGCCGCTCGAACAATTCCATTTTGCTTCCCTGGGGGCGCTGTGCGTCGTAGGCCATCAGACGGCCTGCGCCGAGCTGCGCGTGCCTTTGACGACCGGCAAGTTCCTGCACTTTTCGGGACTGTTCGCCTGGCTTCTGTGGCGCGGAATCTATCTTTCCAAGCTTCCGGGTTTCGAACGCAAGATTCGAGTGCTCGTGGACTGGGTGATCGAGCTGTTCTTCCCACGGGACATCGTACAAACAATCGAGCTGGACTGAGCGGAGCGTGCCGACACAGATGAACGCCGATTCGAGCGCAAAGCAAAATACGACCCGGACCGAAAGTGTGAAGGCGAGCCGCTGGGTTCCAGTCGTCCTTTGTCTGCTAGCGGGAGGGACAGGCGGATTTTTTCGGGCTGTGGCGCTCTCGGCACCCGTTTCTCACAGCGTGATTCTGGGCGCGCTCTGTGGAGTTGCGTTCGCGTTGATGGTCGCGCCGCGGGCCACCAGCGCCGGGGCCGGGTTAATCTGGGGCCTCGCTTACGCAGCGCTGCTGTGGCTGGCGATTCCGGCGGGCATTCTTCCCGCCTCACAGGGCGCCGCCGGCGAGAGAAACATGCTGGTGATGGTCGAGAGCCAGTTCCCCCAGCTCGTCGCTTGCCTGGTCTGCTTCGGGATGCCTCTCGGAATCGCGCTCGGGATTTGGGGCGGGCGGCAGCCGCGCCCGGAGCACATGCGGTTCAGTTGGCCTCGCGCCATCGTCGTAGGCGGCTTTTCGGGAGTGGCGGGCGGATGGCTTTTCGGATGGTGGATGTCGTTGGGCGATTATTTTCCGTTGATCGTGGGCCTCGGCGAAAGACATTCGCACGCGGCAAGCGTGGCCCTGAATTTCGTGGTGGCCTTGATCATCGGCGCCACGTTTGGGCTTCTTTTCCAGCGCGACGTAATCGGCTACGGCTCTTGCATGGGATGGGGCCTCGGTTACGGGATGTTCTGGTGGTTTCTCGGCCCCATGACTTTGATGCCGCTTCTGAGCCGCACCCCGCTGGATTGGTCGGCGGACCATGGCGCCGAGATATTCGGCTCCCTGATCGGCAATGCGCTCTACGGCGTGATTCTTGGGGTCCTGTATGCGACCATCGACCGCCTGTGGCTGCGGATGTTCGTCGAATCCGACCCCATCAAGCGCGAGGCCGAGGGGACGGGATTGCGCGCGCTGCGGTCGCTGGAGTGGGGCGCGGCGGCCGGCCTGCTCGGCGGCGTGATGGCGAGCCCGTTGATGTACGTAACCGGGGTGCTCGCGAAGATTGCGGGCGCCGAGGGAGGGCTTTCGCTTTCGCAAGGCTTGCTGCTGCACTTGCTGGTCAGCACAGCGATCGGAATGAGCTACGGCTTGCTGTTTCGCCGCGAAGCGTCAAGTGTGGGTTCGAGCGCCGCGTGGGGCTGCCTCTTCGGCACGATCTGGTGGTATCTGGGTCCGGTGACGCTAATACCCCTGATCGCCACCGGCGAATGCGATTGGCGCGTGAGCGCGGCGGCGGCGCTGCTGCCTTCGCTGGTCGCGCATCTGGTGTACGGAGCCGTGACGGCGGTGACGTTCTTCTGGCTCGAGCAGCGCTACCTGCGCCGGCTGCTATTCGATCCGCGCTCCGCGGCGCGCGAACAGCGCCGGCGGCGCCCGGTGGGAACTCCCGCGCCAGCGCTCTGGCTCTTTGTTCTCAGCCTGGGTCTGCTGCTGCCCATCCTCCTCGGCTAGTGTTGTGTGTGGCAAACAACTCGCATCAAGCGGGCGCAGCATGCTGCGCCCCTACAAGGACTTACTGGATCGGACGAGGGTCTTCCAGCGCGGCGCGGACGCTATTTCTTCGCGGCCGTACCGGGGCAGCCCACGCCGTAGCACGGGCCGTCATGGTGGAAGTATGTGGTGTAGGGCTGATAGTAAGAGTGGTGGTAAATCGCGAACCAGAACAACAAGAACGCGAAGCGCGCTGACTTGGTTTTCATTTGGCCTCCCTCAACGGACACTAAAGCCCTGATGTGCAACTACATCGGCCCAAAAGCCGCGTTGCTTTAGATTCGACCACGCAGCCGCTCGTTGCTTTGACACTCTCGCGCTTGGCGACCATCCGGTGTAGTCTAGCAAAATGACAGAAAAGATCCGCAAGAGCGACTCCGAATGGCGATCCCACCTGACCGAGGAACAATACTACGTGACGCGGCAGAAGGGAACAGAGCCGCCCTTCACCGGCGAGTATGAGAACACGGAGGCAAAGGGAACCTATCGGTGCGCCTGCTGTGGCCAGCCGCTGTTCAGTTCGGATGCCAAATTCCATTCCGGGTCGGGCTGGCCGAGCTACTGGCAGCCCATCGCCGCCGAGAACGTCGAGCTCCAGCGCGACGTGAGCCACGGCATGACCCGCACGGAAGTTTTGTGCAGCCGCTGCGACGCTCACCTCGGGCACGTTTTCGAGGACGGCCCACGGCCCACCGGGCTGCGCTTTTGCATCAACTCGGCGGCCATTCGGCTGGAGGAGAACAAGCCCGGCAAGAGCTGAAGCAGGCTTGCGCTTTGACTGCACCAGCGATCAGTGGTCGAAGAAAAAGACTTCAGGATGGGCATCGCCCGCGGTGACCGAGACGGCTCGGAACTTTGCCGGCGAAACGACATATAGAACAAGGTTCGAAGGAAGCCCCGTGAGCCCGGCAGTGGTGATCGTTCCCCGGCCGTCGGCGGCGACCGTGTACGGCACGGCAACAACTTGACCCAAGGTCGATGTACCGTTCGGTCCCGCCTCGTCGAGCGTGCCGTTCAAGGTTCCAGCGCCATCCGCAACCAACTGACCGACGACGTTCAGGACTTGATCATCCAGCGCAACGGGCGCGCTCAGCGTATAGCCGTCCAGAACAGAAGCGACGCTGAACACAGGTCCCCCGGTCTGCTGTTCGAGGAGCCCTACGGTGGCGGCGTTATCAGCGCCGATCAGGAAGCCCTGGTTCCGATCGATCATGTAGGCCACGCTCAGGCGCGTCCCCAGGCCGGTGAGGGTGACGCGTCCATTGGGAAAGACGAAGTACGTACCCGCGACGGAAGCCGGCGTCGTCCCGCCCGTAATCGTCCCGGCGTCATTCTCATCGAAGGACAGGCTGGCGTTGCCGTTGCCATCGCCCTGCAAGAGTCCCGCGAACACGCTGGCGTTGGTGTCCACGCCCGAGCCGCTGGCCACGCTCGCGCTGGAGGCGGGGAGTATCGTCAAGTCGAAAACAGCATTCGCATTTTGCGCCAGCATTTCGCCGCTTAAGCGCGGATGTGTCGCATCCGTGGTGTCAACCGCGGCGAAGAAGAGGTCCGTCGGGGAGACGAAATAGAACACATACGTCGGCGTGACCTGCGGTTGGTGCGGGAGCTGGTAGGTAAAGCCGGCCGAGCCGCGGTTGAAGCTGCCGGAGGTCAAGAATGTTCCACTGAGCGGCAGGGCCGCGCCGAGCATTCCGGCGTCGTTGAAGTCCGCCTCTCCCCCGCTCAAATTGCTGCTTCCGTCGGCGAAGATCGTTCCCGCGAAGGCCGTGGGCTTGCCGCTCAGATCCTGGCCGCCGAAGGCAAAGGCGTAGCGCCCGGCGAAGCTGCCGACGCCCAAGTTGGCGGACGACTGTCGCTTGATTACTCCCGTCCCTTGGGTTCCGGTGGTGTCGTTCTCGATCATGCGCGCGCTGCCATCGGATTCGAGAACCAGATCATAAGCGGTTTTCAAAACTCCGCCCGTGCCGGTCGTTTCGGTCAGCGACAGCGTCCCGCGACCGTCCGAGCCGACTGTAAAAGTGCCGGTCAGGCTCGCCGCCAGGATCACTCCAGAGACGCGATTGCTGTCCAGCAGACCGGCCGGGATCGTGCCGCTTGAGCCCGAGCCCGCGGCGGTGAACGCGCCAACCACCGCTACCGAGCCCTGGGCGTCAAACCCATTGAACAAAAAGGCGTACGAGCCGTTGAAGAGCGCGGTGTTGTTTGTGCCCGCCGCGATGGTGATGCTGAGGGGCGTGGAAAAAACCACGTTGGGGACCGGAGTCTCAGAGTCCGTCACCTGAACTGTAAAGCTCGAGGCACCCGCGAGGATGGGTGTTCCACTGATGCTAGCGGAATTTGTCGGCTCTGTCGGCAGGCTCAGGCCTGAAGGCAACTGGCCGCTCGACAAGCTGAACGTATAGGGTTGCACGCCGCCGCTGACCGCCAGAGGGCTGGTGTAAGCCGTGGCAGTCGTGCCCGACGGCAATGAGGTGGTGCTGATTTTCAGCGGCTGCGCGGGGTTTACAGCCAGAGTGAGCTGCACGTTCGCCGTTTGATGCGTGGGCAGCGCGGAATCCTGCACGGAAAACGCAAACACGGTCGCCGATGTTGCCACGGTCGGCGTGCCGGAGACCACCCCGGAAGCTGTATTCAGACTCAGCCCCGCCGGCAGATTTGGCGTAACGCTCCAAGTGAGCGGCTCCACTCCTCCCTTCGCGACGACCGACGCCGTGTAAGGGACATTTACGGACGCCGGAGCGAGAGAGGTGGTCGTAATCGAGAGGGGCGGCGCCGGATTGACGGTGATAGAAAGCGCTTGCATAACCGGAGCCAAGCCTCCGCTGTCCACCACTTGAACGGTGAAATTGGACGTTCCGGAGCCGCTCGGCGTGCCGACGAGATTGCCGCTGGCATTCAGGCTCAAGCCGGCCGGCAAGCTGGCGCTGCCCGCGGCAAGCGAAAAAGTGAGGGGCGCGACCCCACCCGTCACCACGATGGTCTGGCTGTATTGCACGCCATTTTGCCCATTCGGGAGGGAAGTCGTGGTGAAAGCTGGAGGCAGGACCACGGAAATCGTCAGGCTGGCGACCGCGGCGGAGGCCGCATTCGAGGTGGCTTTCAGGGTCACGCTGAACGCCGCGGAGACGGGCGTGGGCGCCGTATAGGTCATGGTGGGCGCCGTAGTGCTCGATAGCATGCCGCAGCCGCTTCCCGAACAGCCCGTTCCGGTCAGCGACCAGGTCACTCCCTTGTTTTTTGTGTCGTTGCTAAGAGTCGCAGTGAAGGTTTTTGGCTGGCCTTCGTCCAAGGTTTGCGAGACACCGGGGTTTATTTCCACGGTTATTGCGCCGGCGCCTGCCTTGCCCTTGCAGCTTGTCAGCGAAGCAAGGGAAACGACTGCGCCCACGATCCAAAGCAGCGGCAGCGTGTGGAACAGGAACGGCGAGAATTTGCGGGCGCGCGTAGGCATTGTGTCGCAGGTCGCTGATTTCCTCGTCATGCCGGCGCAGGCCCTCGGCGCAATCGTTTCATACCTTGGAGTGGTCTTCGGACGCGCCCCGGAGGGAGTAAGTGGCTAATCGAGCCCTCGGCGCACCAAGCGAATCATTCTGAATAGCAAAACGAGCCGGGAGTGTCAACGCACATCTCGCGGCGTTGCTGTTGCCGGGCAGCGCCGCGACCGGCGGTTGAACGCCTTCGCACACCTCTGGGATAATACCCCGCATCGTTCAGCCATCATGAGGATGCAGCTAATCGTGCGACCGTTGCCCGCCGCGTTTCTGGCGGGCTGGCTCGCTTTGTTGATGTGTGCGGCTTTCCCATGCTTTGGGCAGAATTCCACCGGCAGCTTGCGGGGAATCGTGCAGGATGCGAGCCGCGGGCGCATTCCGGGAGCGGAGGTGGTGGCGCGGCTAGCCGACTCTTCGATGTTCCGGACCGTGGCGACCAACGATCGGGGCGAGTTTCGAATGGAGGGACTCGCGCCGGGAATGTATCACATCGTCGCGCAGGCCCGCGGATTCGCGCAAGCCGCCTCGGACGTGAGAGTCAGCCTCGGTTCGGTTCTGGATGTGACTGTCACCCTCACCCCTAAAGCCAGCGAGCAAACTGTGAGAGTGCACGGACTCGCTTCTTCGATTTCGACCCAGCCGATCGACGCCGCCAGTGCAGTGCACCGGGCTGTGATCAGCGCGCAGGATCTCGAAACCATACCGCTGGCCGCTCGAAGCTTTGCAAATATGGCCTACCTGGCGCCTGGAACCGAGCCGGTCGAGCCCTCGGACCCGACCAAAGCGCGCATCACCGCGGTTTCCACCGGAGGAAGCTCGGGTCTCAACAACGAACTCACCGTCGATGGAGCGGACAACTCGGACGATTGGATCGGCGGCTTCCTGCAGAACTTCTCGCCGGACTCGATCGAGGAGTTTTCCTTCCGCACTGCCCAAGTGGATGCGGACACGGGGCGAACGACGGCCGGTTCTGTGGTGATCACCACGAAGCGAGGCACAGACAATTGGCACGGGCTCGCGGCTTTCTACGAGCGCGCGTCCGCGCTGAACGCCCGCTTTCCGATTGACAACCCCGCGCCAAATCCCAAGCAGCCTTTCTCGAGGCAGAACTACGTGGGCACCCTGGGCGGCCCGCTAGTGAAGGGCCAAGTGTATTTCTTTTCGTCTTTCGAATTCGTGGACGAACGCGCCAGCATTGCCTACAGCCCCGCCAGCCTGACTCAATTCGACGCTCTGACACAGCTTGCGGCGCAGGGCTTGGTGAGCGTCAACGGCACGACGGTCACCTCCATCCCGGTACCGGACAGCGTTCCGGCGCCTTTTCGCGACTACCTCGGAACCGCGCGATTCGATTGGACGCAATCGCAGCGCTCGCAGTGGTTCGTCCGCGCGGCGGTTGACAACTACATCACGCAGAATGCGCTGGTTCAGCAGGCCACGCTTCCTTCCACCGGCGCCGAATCGCACAACAACTATCTAAGCATCGTCGCCGGCAATCATCAGACGTTCAGCCCGGCGTGGCTCGGCTCCTTTGTGTTCGACGCCAGCGGATTGCACCTGACGGAGGCGCGCAACTCGAATCTCGGCTTCGCGCTGGCTTTCCCGTTCAGCTCCACGTCCAGCACAATTTCCGGTCTCGAGACCTTCGGAGACAATCAGTTTGTCACCGCCATCACCGCTTTTCCCATTCTGCGCAACCAGGAGAAGTATCAGTTCCGCTACGATCTGAGCCACGCAGCCGGCAGGCACACCCCGCGAGTGGGCGTGGACTTCGTTCATGAGCCCGTGCTCAGCGGCGCTCTAGCTTCGAACGCCGAGACTCTGGTCACTTTTCCCAACGACCCTACGTTCTATCTGAACAACACCGCGCAGTTCACGCCGGATCTCATCGCGGGAAGCGTTTTCACTCCCGCGAGCGACGGCAGCTTCGCGCAGAACGTTCAGCGGCTGGGGCTGTACGCGGAAGATTCCTGGCGCGCCACGTCGCGTCTCACTGCGAACTACGGCCTGCGCTACGACACGACGTTCGGCCTGTTCCAGGCCGAATCTCATTCGCAACTGGACAATCCAGCTCTCTTGACGCTTCGCGCCTTGCAGATTCCACTGGTCACCGGGGCGCCCCATGACTACCGCACGACGTTCGCTCCGCGAATCGGAATCGTCTATACGCCCGGAGGCTCCGCGAGCACCGTGATTCGCGCCGGCTTCGGTCTTTTCTACAACGACCTGGCGCAAAACGGCTGGGCGAGCGCATTTCAAGCGGTGAACGGGGTTCCCGGGTCGTGCGCGCTGCAAGGTAACCAGCTCGTTGGCTCCGGCTGCCTTTCCCCCGGGGCTTCGGGCGCCATGATCGATCCGCGCTACCGTACTCCTTACGCGGTGCACGCGACCGCCGGAGTGCAGCGCGCGTTCAGCTCGAAATGGATGGCGAGCGCGGATTACACCCACGAACAAGGCAACCACGCCTATCGCCGCTACAACTTCACGCCGGGCGTGAATCTGTTTACACCCGACCCGAACGCTCAAGGGCTCGCGCCTGCAGTCAGCGTTTTTCGCTCCGACAATCGCTCCAGCTACAACGCTCTCATGCTTCATTTGCAGGGGAACGTTTCGCGGCGCTTCAGTCTGGCGGCCAGTTACACGCTCTCGAAGGCCGAAACCTGGGGCTGCGCGCTCGGCGAGCTCTTCGATTATGTCAACGGGGTCTGCGATTCGCTGAACGCGTTTGCCAGAGGCGATTACGGCCCATCGGGAGAGGACGTACGGCACCGCTTCGCGCTGGCCGGAACGCTCCATGTTCCCGGGGGCTTGGAGCTGACCACGCTCACGCAAGCTGAGAGCGCGCGGCCGTTCACGATCACGACTGCCAATAACCGCGAGCGCATCGAGATCAATGGCGTTCCCACCACACTCGATGAGTTTCGCGGAACCCCGTACATTCAAGCCGACCTGCGCGTGAGCCGCCCCTTCCGCTTTCGCGAGCGGTGGTCGGTGGTTCCTTTCCTCGAGTTCTTCAATCTGTTCAACCGCAACAATCCCGGCGCCAACTTCGTGACAAACCTTGGCGCGCTGCCGGTGCCTGCGTCCAATATCGCTTCGGGCAATGTGACTCAGATTTGCGCCAATCCGGCATGTACAATTGTCGCGCCGATCGCCAGCTTGAACCAATTGCGCGTGCCGGGCGGCGCCTTGGGCGATTTCTTCGGACCCGGCACCGCGGTGGGTATTCCCTTTGCGGCGCAGCTTGGCGTCCGCGCCACGTTCTGAGCGTCTGCGCTTCGTTCTTACGAAGAATTCGGCAATTCGCCTTCCCAGCGAGCCACCACCGCGGTAGCCAGACAATTCCCAAGGACGTTCACTGCCGTG
>Ga0187846_10001455_pt1 | contig 13383 bp, 11 predicted proteins | sample TC_taG_FD_161473 | JGI IMG/M metagenome (GOLD analysis project Ga0187846, IMG submission 161473) | Biofilm microbial communities from the roof of an iron ore cave, State of Minas Gerais, Brazil - TC_06 Biofilm (v2) | ecosystem: Environmental > Terrestrial > Deep subsurface > Cave > Wall biofilm...
CGCACGTTGCGCGACGAGCGCAAGATGGAGGTTCCTGCCGACCCTGCTGACTGCCTTGCCGCGGCTGAGCAGATATTCTTTGACACAACAGCGCGCCTGCTGAATAGCGCCTCCTCAGCGATGGTTGCTGGCATGCAAGCCTATGCCATGGCGAGCACACTCCTCGGTGATGTTGCTTCTAAGGGCGAACTGCAGGGAGCGATGCGGGGACTGCCATCAAACCCGACCACCGAGATGAATCTTGTGCTCTGGGCGCTGGCCCAGCAAGTCCATGCCGATCAGGCGACGGCTCGCGTAGTTCGGGACACCCCACCCGCCAGCCTGGCCGAGGACTATCGCAACGGGAACCTGCCCGAGCTCTTACAGCATGGACTGGCGGACTTCCTGGCAGCCTATGGTCATCGCAGTGTGGCCGAACTCGACCTGGGCGCGCCGCGCTGGTCGGAGGATCCGGCCTATGTGCTTGGTATTCTTGCCAGCTACCTCCAGCTCCACGACCTGGCGCTCTCCCCGGATTCACAGTACCGGCGTGCAGCAGAGGAAGCCCAGGCGATGGTTGCCGAGCTGGCACGCCGCGCTGGGCGCAAGAGCTGGTTGCGCGGCCTGCTTGCCGGCTTCTTACTGGATCGCGCTCGCGCCCTGGGTGGACAACGTGAAATGCCAAGATTCTTGCTCGCGCTGCTGCTGGCACGGGCGCGGGCGCTCCTCTGGCCTGTGGGAGAGGAGCTCGCCCGGGCCGGGCTGCTGGAGAAAGCAGAGGACATCTTCTACATGACGCTGCCAGAGGCGCACGCCGCGCTGGCTGGAGCCGATCTGCGTTCTGCCGTCAGAGACCGGCGCGCCATCTTTAAGCAAGAACTGGCCCGCCGGCACGTCCCGCTTGTGTTGCTCTCCGATGGGACTGAACCGGCTGCCAAGCCAGACGGTGCCTCACCGGCTCAAGGGGCACTCCAGGGAACGCCTGCCTCACCGGGGGTCGTGACTGCGCCCGCGCGGGTGATCCTCGACCCGCATCGTGCCCGCCTGGAGCCAGGTGAGATCCTGGTCGCTCCCTCTACTGACCCCGGCTGGACGCCGCTCTTCCTTACTGCCGGTGGCCTGGTGATGGAAACAGGAGGCTCAATGTCACATGGTGTCATCGTTGCCCGCGAGTACGGCATTCCGGCGGTTGTCGGCGTACCGGGAGTGACAGAGCGCATTCCCACCGGAAGCCGCATTACCGTCGATGGAACCACTGGCACCATTGTCATCGAGCCCGCAGAGTGACGTGGAAGAGGAGGAGGATACTATGAGCACCTATACCATTGCGTTGTTCATCCATATGATTGGTGCCATTGGCGCCTTTGTCAGCATTGGCACCTGGCTGCTCGGCCTGGCAGCCCTACGGAGAGCGCAGCGTGTTGAGCAGGTGCGTGCCATAGCATGGCTGATCATCGTCGTCTCTCCCATCATGGTGATCAGCGTGCTGCTCATTGCTATTGCCGGGCTCGATATGGCTCTCTCCACGTGGGGGTTGCAGACCGGCTGGATTACCGTTGCACTGGTCAGCTTCGTGCTCATCGCCCCTATCGGCCCGTTTGTGTTAGACCTCAGGATGCGCACCATATTAGCTTACGCAGGAGAGACGCCAGATGGCCCGCTTGACGATGCACTCGTCAAGTTTACTCACGATCCGATCCTGGGTACAGCGGCGCAAATCCTGGCTGCTGTCCTGCTCGGCATCGTCTTCCTGATGACCAACAAGCCTTCGCTTGCCAACTCTATCGTCGTGATGGTTGTCGCGTTTTTCCTGGGCGTGGTTTCGGGCCTGCCGTTCTGGCTGCGAGTCAGGAGGGCGAAGCACCCACCTGCCAGCGGAAACGAAGATCCTTTCCTGAAAAAGACCATCTGGACCAGACAGTGGTAGAATAAATTCATAGGAAGAGATCGTTTCGGTGGGAAGAAAGGAGCGCCGAACCTATGAAAACAGTGCAAGCACACATTGCACGAGGATATGCGCGATGGGAACACCACCTCACAGGTATGGAAGGCGCACAAGAGCCTGTCGCTTCCAGTGGGATTTCTTTCCATCTCTGGCGGCTGTACCAGCAATTCTGGCTGCTGGTCTGCCTCCTGTTTCCCATCGTCTCGCTTGTACAAAAGCCACCTGCGCCAATGCGTATCGTCCTCGCGGTTCTCGCCCTGCTATTCTTCACGGCCAGCTACACCTGGCTCATGTGGCCACATCCGGCAAGCAGCGAGGCACGCATGCGTGCACGGTCCCCTACGTCGCTCATCCTGCTTGCGGCGCTTGTCGCGCTCGTGATCGCGCTCAGCTTGACCTATGGCCTCGCGTTTCTGTGGCTCTTCATCGGCCTCAGTGGCATCGCCGGGGTCATCCTCCCTGTACGAAGAGCTTTCCTGGCTATCGTGATTCTCATGTTCCTCCCGCTCGTCAGCAGTGTGGGGACAACCGGAGGCGTGGCACAGGTGAACTGGCTGCAGCTCATCCCGCTCATTCTGCTGGTGCGGGGACTTGGGCTGGACATGATCGGCCTGGCTCGCTTATCCAGCGCGATCCGGGAATTACATGCAGCACGGAGAGAGCTGGCCCGCCTGGCGGTGATGGAGGAACGCTCGCGCCTCTCCCGCGACCTGCATGATCTGCTGGGGCACACCCTGTCATTGATCACTCTCAAAAGTGAGCTGGCAGGGCGACTGGTTGAGCAGGATGCTCACGCAGCGAAAGAAATGCACGAGATCGAGCAGGTAGCGCGCCAGGCCTTGCGCGAGGTGCGCGAGGCGGTCGCCGCATACCGGCAACCGGCGCTTGAGAGCGAACTGGATGGCGCACGGCAACTGCTGGATGCAGCAGGAATTGACTGCCAGATCGAGCAAACAGCCGGGACACTGCCACCCAGCCTGGACACTGTCCTGGCTTGGACAGTGCGTGAGGGAGTAACGAACCTCATACGGCATAGCCGTGCGCTGCGATGTTTCTCCAGGTGACCTGCGAACACAACTGCGTCCGTGCTGAGGTAATCAATGATGGGTATCAAGGGCAAAAATGGGAAGATACGTCCAGGGCGAGAGGCAGCGGCTTATCCGGCCTCAGTGAGCGGGTCACGACGCTCAAGGGGCAGATGGAGGCAGGTCCACTGCTCCTAGAAGGGAAAGAGGGATTCCACCTGCGTGTGGAACTACCGCTCCAGGGCAGTACCGAGGTGAAGCGAGAGGGAAAACCATGATTCGCGTCTTGCTAGCAGAAGACCAGTTGATGGTGCGCGGGGCTTTGGCAGCGTTGCTGAGAATGGAAAAGGATATGGAGGTAGTCGCCGAGGCAGCACGGGGGGATGAGCTAGTACCAATAGCCCTCCAGGCGCGGCCCGATGTGGCGCTCGTGGACATTGAGATGCCAGGCGGAGACGGATTAGACGCTGCGAAAGCCTTGCGCGAGCGCCTGCCAACCTGCCACGTCGTGATCCTTACTACCTTTGGGCGCAGCGGCTATCTTCGCCGGGCGATGGAGAGCGGCGCCGTCGGTTTCCTGCTCAAGGATGCGCCAGCCGTCGAGCTGGCGGTTGCCATCCGCCGGGTGATGGCTGGCGAACGGGTTGTTGACCCTGAACTCGCTCTCGCAGCCCTCTCCGAGGGCAACAACCCGCTCACGAGACGGGAGCGTGATGTGCTGGCTGCCGCGTTGGAGGGCGCTAGCATTGCAGATATCGCCGCACGGCTGTACCTATCAGAGGGAACTGTACGCAATCACCTCTCTGTGGCCATTCAGAAACTAGGCGCACGCAATCGCATGGAAGCTGCACGACTTGCTGAAGAAAAGGGATGGTTGTAGGGAAACACCCGTTAAAAAATATATAGCCCTTTACCTCTCGGTAAATCACAGATCAGTTGTCCTCCCTCCCGCTGCCATCACCAGTCCGACTATTATGTAGGGCTCTCATCATCTGATTCAGTTGGTACGCTCTCCCCTACCAGCTCCTGTGGATGGGGTATCACTTCTTCACGACGATATGAGCCGCTCGCGTCCGTATTCATGCCAGGCCAGCGACGACCATAAGAGTAATGTCCCGTTTCAGCAGGCGAAAGAGGCCTCTGTCCAAAAAGCGCAACCCCGCTCACATGAGGTATTCCAAACTCGGGTGACTCAGTGTAGAGATCATCAGGTATCCTGTTTAGCCCCTTCTCACGCAGCTCGTCTTCGCTCAGAGAAAGACGAATGATATTTTTTGTATGGCTGCTAACGGCGCTATGGGGAACATAAAATGCTTTTATAAATAAGCCTCCCCGCTCGACAAGGATGTAACGACTAAATCGAGCCTGCACTTTGCCAAGTTTCTTTCCATCTTTGTCAAACACTTCCTCGCCGAGTTCAAATATCTGAGGTATATTATCCGGTTTCGATACACTTTCTTCAATCGGCATGCATTCGGCTCCTTACTCCAAAGACAATCAGTCCTGACAATTTGTTCTACTACACGCACAACTGTACGCTACTGGTATTATAACGTATTTCGACTGACTTGTAGTATGCTCCCTGGCCCGCACATATTTGGAAGGTTCTGTCTAGGAATGGTATTGTAATTCGTCTTCAGTGAATGACTTGTGAATTACTCCTTGATCTCTCGCTCGTTAGTGCTGTAATATGCCAGGTAGAGAGTCAGCAAAATAGCATGTCAATTTATTGGTATTTCATGACAAAGTTGGCTATTTGGAGGATAAGATATGCCGAGAGCCATCGATTTTCACGTTCACCTACCCACAACTGAATTTATGCAGGTCACTCTTGGCCCCTATGCTCAGGCGGCTGAGCGCTTTTTTCGCACCGAGGTCAAGCTCAAAGATATCGAGCAATTCGCCGCCGACTATGCTGGGTTAGATATGATCGGTGTGTTACTCGCCTGGGACGCTGAGACTGCTACCGGTCTACCCCCACTGGGGAACGACTATATCGCGGCAATTGTGCGACGTTACCCGCAGCAATTTATCGGCTTTGCCAGCGTTGATCCGCACAAGGGCAAAGCAGCCGTTACTGAAATTGAGCGAGCTATCAAAGAATTGGGCCTTGCAGGAGCAAAATTCCATCCGGGGGCCCAGGCATTTTATCCAAACGATCCCACGTTCCATCCTCTTATGCAAAAGATTCAAGACCTGGGCGTGCCTGCGCTCTTTCACACCGGCACAAATGGCCTGGGAGCAGGTACTCCTGGGGGAATGGGTATCAAGCTAGATTACACACGCCCCATTTACCTCGATGCCCTTGCAGCAGACTTCCCTGGTTTGACGATTATTGGCGCACACCCTTCATGGCCATGGCATGAAGAAATGCTTGCAGCCATGCAACATAAAACCAACCTCTATAATGACCTCTCGGGCTGGTCACCTAAATATATACCTGAAGTGTTGTTGCGCGAGGCCGCTACTCGATTGCAAGATAGGTTCCTTTTCGGTTCAGACTATCCTTTTGTGACACCGCAACGTTGGATGAAAGATTTTGAGGCGATCAAGATCGAGTTCAAGCCGGAGGTGAAGGAGAAGTTGTTGTGGGGGAACGGGCAGAAGTTGCTGGGGCATACGGCTATCGGGCGGATGGAGTTTACGGATCAGGCCTTTCCGTAATGCTTATGGGAAATCGACCAACGTACCAGATAACGAACCAAGATGGCACACATGCCATCTTGTCACGTGTGCTGCTCTCTGCTATCATGGTTTTGTTGAAAGGGTAGAGGGATCAGCACTACATCTGTCATGTCAGGAAAGAGCATTGATACACGCCCGGCAGGATGGTAGTGTCCCTCTTGCCACGAGTTTACCTGTAGGGGAAGAGATGTTCTCGAGATCGGTGTGAAGTCTGAACGTCTCGCGTTTCGAGTAGATCTTATGTGAGTGGCACTGATCCGCCAGCAATCATTCCGTGGGCGAACAGGAGCAACACCAGCCATGCACGAGATGCGTTCTCAGCATACCTTGCCGACACCACTCACGCCGCTCGTTGGCCGTGAGCAGGAGATTGCTACCATCTGTACCCTGCTGCGCCGCCCCGAAGTCCGTCTCGTCACGCTGACCGGCACCGGTGGCATTGGAAAGACGCGCCTGGCCGTGCACGCCGCAAGGGAGGTCCTGGCTGACTTTCCCGATGGCGTCTACTTCGTTTCTTTGGCTCCCCTCAGTGACCTCACCCTGATCATGCCCACCATCGCTCAGGCGCTTGACGTCAAAGAGAGCGGGGCCAGACCACTACTGGACCTCCTCATCGCCGACCTTCGAGACAAGCACCTCTTGCTCTGCCTCGATAACTTTGAGCATCTCCTGCCAGCGGCTCCGCAGCTGACAGGCCTGCTGAGCGCCTGCCCGCACCTGACCATGCTGGTGACCAGCCGGGCGGTGCTGCACGTACAGGGGGAACACCTCTTTCCCGTCCCACCGCTGGCCGTGCCGGCCCTCACCCGGCGGCCTCCGACGGCAGAGACCTTGCTCAGTTCAGCTGCCGTCGCGCTCTTCCTCCAGCGTGCCCAGGCCGTCCAGCCCACATTCCAGATCACCAGCACAAACGCTCGTCCCATAGCCGAGGTGTGTATCCGCCTTGAGGGGCTGCCATTGGCCATTGAACTAGCGGCCGCCCGCATTAGCCTTTTCCCGCCGAAGGCCCTGCTGGCACGACTCAGCCAGCGGCTCAACCTCTTGACGAGCGAGACACGCGATGTGCCAGCCCGTCAGCAAACCTTGCGCAATACCCTCGCCTGGAGTTACCACCTGCTAGCTGAAGAGGAGCAGCTCCTCTTTCGACGACTGGCGATCTTTGTCGGTGGCTGCACCCTCCAAGCAGTAGAGGCTGTCTGTGGGGCGCCTGGTGATGGTGCAGGGAAGGGGGTCGATGGCGTAGCGAAGCTTCTCGAGAAAAGCCTGCGGCAACAAACCGAACCGGAGGGGGAGGAGCCACGCCTCGGGATGCTTGAGACGATTTGGGAGTTTGCGCTGGAGGTCCTCTCAGCTAGTGGAGAGCTCGAAACGACCCAGCAGGCTCATGCCACCTATTATCTGCGGCTTTCCGAGCAGGCCGAGGCCGAGCTTGAAGGCCCACGGCAAGTCGGGTGGTTGGAGTGGTTAGAGCGGGAGTATGACAACCTGCGAGCCGCACTCAGGTGGGGGCTTTCGGAAGCCGAGGGCCTGGAAGGGGAACACCGGAAGGAAGTGGCCTTGCGCCTGGGGGGAGCACTGAGGGAGTTTTGGACCATGCATGGGCATCTGAGTGAGGGGCGCACCTTCCTGGAGCAAGCTCTAGCAGCCAGTACTCAAGCAGCTCCGGACCTGCGGGCCAAGGCGCTCAGCGTTGCGGCACATCTGGCGCTCTACCAGTTCGATCCAGGGGCAGAGGCGAGGGCCAGGGAGGCTCTGGCGCTCTACCAGCAGTTGGCAGACCAGGCCGGGATCGCCTCCTGTCTGCATGTACTCGGTATCTGTGCCACGTGGAGAGGCGCGTATGACCAGGCACGCGCACTGCTCGAGGAGAGTGCGGCGCTCTACAGAGCGCGAGGGAACGGGTATCGCTTGGGCTGGTCACTCGTCTTGCAAGGGGTGATGGACCAGGCGCAAGGCGAGCACGCCCGAGCACGAGCCCACTACGAGGAGGCCCTGGCGCTTTTCAAGGGCCTGGGCAGCGTGGAAGGCATAGCGATGATGCACTTCCGGTTGGGTCTGCTCCTCTTTTATTGCCAGGGGGACACTCTCAGCGCTCGCTCCTCCCTTGAGGAAGCCTCCCGACTCTTCCGAGAAGAAGGCAATACGGCGGGAGTGGCTGTCTCACTCCTGCGCTCAGCGGAGGTCGCCCTGCTGGGTCAAGGGAAGCTTGCCGCAGCTGATGTGCTGGCGGAGGAGGCCTTGGATTGCTTCAGAGGGCTGAGCTATAAAGGAGGCGTAGCTGAGGCGCTGTTCGTGCTGGCGCGGGTGCAGACTCGCCAGGGCGACTACTCAGCCGCACGCAACCGCTATGCAGAAATCTTGACGCTTGCCAGGGAGGGTGACGATACGCGCCAGATCTCCGTTGCTTACCGAGTGGAACAGAGTCGAGACCGGATTGGAGGGCCCAGCGAGCATGACGAGCAAGGGAATATCCTCTTGTATGTGGAAGGATTGGCCCAGGTCGTCGCAGCGCAAGGAGAGGGAGCCTGGGCAGCCCGCCTGTGGGGAGCGGCAGAAGCCAGACGCGAAGCGATTCATGCCCCACGGCCCGCGGTCTTCCGCACGGAGTATGAGCATGCGATCGCTGCCGCCCGCACGCAAGTGGAGGAGAAGTCCTTTACCGTCGCATGGGCCGAAGGACGAGCTATGACGCTAGAGCAAGCGTTGGCTGGGCTGCAGGAGACTTCTCTGTCCGAACCCGTTCCCGAAGCCCTGCACGCGCCGCGGCCTCCTGCTCCCACCGATTTGACGGCACGTGAGATGGAGGTGCTGCGACTCCTGGCCAGGGGACTCTCCAACGCCCCAATTGCCGAAGAACTCGTCGTGAGCCAGTTGACCGTCAAAGCGCATCTGCGCTCCATTTATAGCAAGTTGGGAGTCACCTCCCGTAGTGCCGCCACCCGCTACGCCCTGGAGTACCGTCTCAGTTGACCGTTATGCAGGGCATGTCGCACCTCCATAGCGTCCTCGTCTGAGAGGACGCGAGCCTTGGGAGGAAGAAGTGATTGTCCGCCTCAAGTAGCATCTAGTTCTTTCGAACTAGATGCACCCCACATCTCCTCATGACACAATTACCTCCTGCGAACGATGTGTTTTCATGCACCTCCCAGTACACTACCAACAGTAGTACGAGATGGACAGGCAAGCAGCAAGTCGTTGTTGAAGATCCTTTGGGAAAAAGGCCTTCTTCTTGCTCTCGCAGTTTCATCTCGAAGTCGTTCACAGAAGGAAAGGAGAAAACGAAGATGGAATCGTTTGCATCGGCTTTCCCTATTCTGCCAGGGAAGACAGAGCAATGGAAGCACTTTTACCAGGAGATGGTTGGGCCTCGCCGCAGCGAGTACGATGCCTCCAACCAACGCCTGGGCATAACCAGAGCGGTTATTGCTCTCCAACAGACTCCACAAGGGGATATGGCCGTCGTGTACTTGGAGGCGCAAGATATCCCACGGGTCTTTGAGGGATATAGAAGCACGCAGGAGCCCTATGATGTCTGGTTTCGTGAACAGATCAAGGACATCCACGGTGTTGACTTTTCAGAACCCCTGCCAGGTCCACTGCCTCAAGTCGTCATCGATTGGCGAGCGAAGTAAAACGCTTCTCGTCCGGCTTGATGCTTGTTCAATGAGGAAGCGGGCTAGGCTCCACCCAAGCCTTCTTCACACCGTCAGTTCAGCTTAAGCCACCCTCCGCAAAAATTGAAAAGGAGAAAGAAGATGAACATCGCCTTGTGGGTTGTCCAGGGTTTGCTGGCCCTGCTGTTTCTGATGTCCGGGAGTATAAAAGTCTTTACGCCGCTGGCTATGATGCGGAAGAAGATGACCTGGGCCAATGATTTTCCGGTAGCATTCGTGCGCTTTCTTGGGCTCGCTGAATTGCTGGGGGCGATTGGGTTGATCGCGCCAGCTGTCACAGGTATCTAATCGTGGTTGACGCTGGCAGCGGCCCTGGGGTTGGTGATGGTGATGGTGAGCGCCTCCGTCTTCCATGCTTCGCGCCGGGAATATCAGCATCTGGGCATACCTCTTGTGCTGTTGCTCCTGACGGTGTTTGTTGTGCTGGGTCGATGGGTGCTGGTGCCGCTCTGATGTGGAGGGAGGGCAGAGTTCGCACAATGCTTTCAGGCCGAACTTGCGCAACTGTCATCCCAGGAACAGATCCACAAGCTCACTGCAAGCGACAGCAAGGAGAAACAGTGTCCCTTTTGCAGAAATGAATACGCTGACACGGGAAAATCCCGAATTCGATAAGGAGAAGACTATGCCAACACTTACACTACTTGCCCCAACCACACGGGTCCCGCTACTCGCTGATCTCGAAGAGCTCTGGCGACGCTTTGATGAGGTAGCGGCAACCCTGGGACCGGAGGACTGGTCGGGTGAGCATGGCCAGCACTGGACCTTTGCCGATGTGCCGTATCACCTGGCCTACTTCGACCGTGAAGTGATCGTCACTGCCATCAACCGCGGGCTGACAGTGCCTACCGCAGAGCCGTTGCTGCGGACCGAGGCCGAGCAGGATGGCTGGAAGGAAATCCAGTTCACGCCGCGCCCAGCTGTGACGACCCCAGAGCAGTGCCTGGAGCAGCTGTGGGCCAGCCGCCAAGCTCTCCGCAACGCAGTTGCCGACCTCGGGGAGGCTGATCTCGACCGTCCGGTGTTTCTCCCACTGGTGGGCCTGGGTTCGGTCAGCGTCCGCCTCGCTTTGGAAACCTGCTGCAGCCACACCTGGAACCACTTGATGCAACTGCGCTTCTGGATGAAGTGCACTACGCTTATGCCAGGCCCGGCGCAAACGCAGCGTGCGCTGTCCTACTTCCTGGCCTCATTCGCACGGAACATGAATCGTGAACAGGCCACACAGACCCCGTTGACCGCCGTGATGGAATTCTCTGGCTTGGATGGAGGGGTCTGGACGCTACATGTTGCAGGTGGTAGCTGCCATCTCATTGAAGGGGAGGTGGCGTGTGCTGACCTGGTGATTGTTCAAAGTCCAGAGACGTTTGTCAAAACCAGGACCGGCATCGAGCACCCGAGGCTGGCTCTCGAGACGGGAAAGATCCAAGTACAGGGATTGCGGAACCTGGCCACCTTCGAGAAGCTGTTCCCGATCACGAGTCTTGATTTTGCTCCCGCATCAAGAGCAACGTGGGACGGGAGCATGGCCAATCGAGCTGAGACGAATACCAGTCAAGCCAGGAGGGCGCGCAGTTCTGCGAGCAATGGTCCCAGAGCGGCGACTGAGAGAGGAACTATTGAATAAGTATAAGTTAAAAGATTGTCTGGCTGGTCCCCGAAGTATATCCCTGAATCGCTGCTGCGCGAGGCCGCCACTCGCTTACAGGATCGCTTCCTCTTCGGTTCAGATTATCCCTTCATCACCCCACAACGCTGGACGAAGGATTTTGAGGCTCTAGATTACTTCAAGCCCGAAGTGCGCGAGAAGTTGTTGTGGAGGAACGGGAAGAAGCTACTTGCTCATACACCTGTAGGCAATTTGCAATTTTCGTCGTAACTAATGCACCCAAACTGAATGATGAAAAGATCCTCGTTACAGAGATCGGCACCGAAAAAAGGATGGGCTTAATGATTCTCGACCCGGTTTAAAAATGCTTGCACCGTCTGCATAAACAACTCTGGTTCTTCGACATGCGCCAGGTGCGAACTCTTCTCGAAGAGGGCCCACTCTGAACCAGCGACGCCCCTATGCAACACTTCATTGATCGCTGGTGTAGACTCGTCAAATCTGCCCGACAGTATCAGCGTGGGAACACCAATCTCAGAAAGATGGTCTGAGCGGTCCCAATCTTTGATCACGCCCGTAACGTGGAACTCGCTAGGGCCATTCATGTAGTTGTATACAAAACCGATCTTATCAAAAGCGCGCTGCACAAACTCAGGCAATGGCCTGACTCGACATACATGCCTGGCGTAGTAAACCATCACAGCGTCTTGATATCCCTTGTCATCAGTTGTCCCCGCCTCTTCGTGTCGCAGTATGCTTGCATAGACATCCGGTGGGAGTTCGGCAAGCAAGCGATTCGCCTCAGCAACCCATAACGACATACTAGGTGTGGTATTAGCAAGAATCAGGCTGACTAGCCCCTGCGGTTGTCTCAACGCATACTCAATAGCGAGCATACCACCCCACGACTGGCCCAGGATATGCACTCGATCAAGTCCCAGCTCCTGGAGTACTGTAGCCACTTCATCGGCAAAACGCGAGACACGACATAGCGAAGGATCATCAGGCTGATCAGAGCGTCCACAGCCCAACTGGTCATAAAAGATCACGCGCCGTTTATCAGATGCCAGGGCTTCCAAATTTTCTAAATAGTCATGAGGTGCGCCTGGGCCTCCATGGAGGAGCAGTAAAGGAAACGCTTCATGGTCACTACCACCACCGACAATCCGATACCAGACACGGTAGCCATCTACCGGCACGAATCCCTCTTGCTCGGGCAGGTTCATGACTTACCTCCTGCTTAACAAATACCTCGACCACCGTGATTGCGGAGAAAGCCGTTGACTTGATCACCGGATAATTCCGTATTGAACTTTCATTAGCAAGATACGCTCGACCGATTGATCGATGCGGTCAATTGTCAACTTACCTTGCTGGATGGCCTGCTTAAAGGCTGCAACCACCGATGCCACCAGGTTGGGGGTATAAGGCCCTTCAATTAAATCATCGCCAGCAATGATCGAAAGCACCGCAGCCTGGCTCAACGTCCATCTCTCGCTGATACCCTCCATATAGAGACCATCAGTGATCACTACTCCATCGTAGCCTAACTGATTACGAAGAAGATCATTGATGGTTTTTTGAGACAGTTCAGAAGGCATATTAGAGTCAATTGCAGGTACCAGGACATCGGTAGACATAATCATAGCTGGATGATTTTTCTGAATCATCAATTTATAGGGAGCGAGATCAATGCTCTTTAAACCCGCCAGGCTTCTATTGACAGTAGGTAACCCCGTATGTGGATCAGAGGTTATCGCTCCAAGCCCAGGATAATGTTTTAGACAGCCCGCAACATTATTCTGCTGTAACCCATCCAGGTACGCCCCGGCATATGTAGCAACCGTGTTGGGATCGCGCCCGAACATGCGGGTCGCCAGGACGGGTGGATCGACGGTATGCACATCAACGACAGGGGCAAGATCAGCGTTAATACCTAGTTGCAGCATCCATTTAGCTGCCATAGCTCCCTGATTATAAGCCGTTCGAGGATTACCAGTGGCCGCTATTTGTTCTGCAGATGGCAGGTATCCATGAAATACGTACAATCTGTTTACCTGGCCACCTTCCTGGTCAGTGCCAATCAGTAGAGGAATTTTCGCATCTCTCATCGCCTGGCGCGAAAAATCAGCGACATTGCTTATCACATCATACGGCGGGTCAAAGTTATGATCGCTTTCCTGGTACAGGAATCCCCCAACGAATTGCTTTGCAATCATGTACTGGAGTCCTGTTCCCGTATAATTGTTGCCAAGGTACTCAACTATGATAAGCTGGCCCAATTTCTGATCAAGTGTCATGCCTGCCATAATCTGTCGCACTTTAGCCAGTTGGGCCCTTAATGGACTCTCCGCATCTCCATCTGGCCTGGCTATTGGAGAAACAGCCGGTGTTACTTTAGGAGGGGTAGGAGTGAGTTGCTGCACACCGGATGACACAATTCCACTCAACGGATCAGAGCAACTG
>Ga0187846_10001456_pt1 | contig 13380 bp, 24 predicted proteins | sample TC_taG_FD_161473 | JGI IMG/M metagenome (GOLD analysis project Ga0187846, IMG submission 161473) | Biofilm microbial communities from the roof of an iron ore cave, State of Minas Gerais, Brazil - TC_06 Biofilm (v2) | ecosystem: Environmental > Terrestrial > Deep subsurface > Cave > Wall biofilm...
TTGCGTTCGTCATATGGTCTTGTTCCTTTTCAAATATGCGGCGATTTCATCGAACGACGAACGAGTGTCATCATTTTTATGCATAACAACAATTTGTTCATCCCACGACAAACCGGCAAGGTTCAACAACTCCTCTGACAATAACGACCGCTCTCCTGAGTAAAGCGTTATTAGTTTGTCTTCCTCCTGCTCATCATCAGTCAGACGCCGCGTGATGTTCGCGCCTCTAGCGATCATCACTTCGCAGAGTACGCCGAGACAACAAAACTTCTCAGCCCTCTTCAAGAATCCATAACCTTGTTGAAACTCTCCACTTTTCAAAGCGTCGATCCACGCCTGTTTTAGTTCGTCTGTCATTTGTCTAACCCTCCGCCGTATAGACTATTTTGGTATTCACAATTCGACGCGGCGCAAGCGGTAATACCATCTCGACCGGCGCAGACGGCAGTGAGTGATACCAGAGAGTCAGGGCGTCATTCAAGGTTTTCAGATTCGGTACAGCGATATCAGTACCCCGTCCCGGTCGAGGATCAACAGTCTGTAGTTCGCCGTTCTCGCACGTCCCGCCGTCGAAACGCGCTACAAAGGGCAGCACAGCAGGCATCATAGCCCGTTGCCGACGCAACCGTGACATGGTGCGGCGAGCGTAATTCATGACATGACGAAACCCATGTCCGCCGTGAGATTCGATCTTGTCGAGCAGGGCGAAATACTTCTCACGCTCCTGCTCCGCAATCATGTGCTCAATGACAGGATCGGCCGTCGCAGCGTTAGCGGCTATCTTCCGGTCATGGTAGTTGTGTCTCATACCGCTACGCCAAGTGACGACGGCTTACCTGGCCGATCTTGCGCGGCTGGATCGTCATGTAAGCGCCGACGTTCTGTCGACCAAGGCCAAGTCGAATCTCATAAACATTGCCATTAGCGATATACTCGATCACTTGGGTTTCAAGTGGCAAACAGAACATGACTGCGGGCGACTTTTTCTTGCCCGTCTCAGCGTCAATTTTACGCACGCTGGCTGCAAGTAAGTCTTGCACACTGAAGGTCATATTAACCTCTTGCTGTTCGGCGTCATAACTGCCCACTGGTGAAAAGCGCTGCAACCTGAGTTCATCGGTCGAATCAGGTAACAGCACGTCGATTGTACTGTCAATGTGTTCGGTCATGTGTTTCTCCTATTATTATCGAATCTTGTGTATGCGTATCCTGTGATAGCGGACACGCGGTTTCGCGCTTACTGCGAGTGGCAATGGCAATAAGCACAGGATCAAAAGTGCTGTGAGACGTTTCAAGTTGTGCTCCCGATTATAGAGAACGGCATGGTCATCATTCGCCCCTCTTTTCGACGGCTCCGCAGCAGTTCTAGGGGACCGCGCCATTGCGCTCAGATCGCCCCGGGCGCAATCGAAAGACCGCGCCCTAGGGTCTCAGTCCAGGTCTCTTGACCGGACTCGCCTAGAGCGCGATCTGGCCTAACTACGCTCAATGTGCGCGCAGCTATCCCGTTCAGCTGGCATCACTTAGCACGTGCTTGGTGCACAGCCTGACTCAGCATACAGCCGATCTGGTGCCCGGCGCAAGCGATTTAATCAAACTTTAATGTTGGCATTCGGCGTGCACGTCTAGCAATTCGCGTACCAAAGTTTGGCCCTTGACGTGCAGCAGGTCCAACACCTGTAGTCCCCCTTCCGACGTGATAGACGCAGCCGCCGTCTCACAGGTTTCAATTTTAATGTTGGCATCAAACGTGCAGCTTGCGCCCCACATACTCACATAATCTGAGTGTTGGACACTCAAGTTTAGTTAAGTCATACTCACTCAACCCGCGCCAAGTCGAGTCGCATCAGCAAGTCTGCTCTGCCCGCAGGCAGCAAATCTGAGTCTCGGACACTCATATTCCTTGAGGATCGTGTGCTCAAGCTCTAGTACTACGACCAGCACCACCAGCACGTGGTGTGCAACTATCTTTCGATTGCCTGCTTTAGATATGGTACCGCAGTACTAGTACTACTTCTGCCCTTGGCACGGCCAGAGCACGCTGCCAGCGTCGCTGCCGGGGTAGGGCCGATCCAAATCAGGGATCGAGGGCTTGAGCGTGGGCGCTCCCTCACCACCACCCAACGAAGCATTCTAAATAAAATAAAATAAAAGAGTTAGGTGTGAATATGGTTGAAAGATTAAAATTCATTAAGAATCAACCTAAGTCGAGCATTATCAATAAAGTGGGAGTTACCTAACAAATTAATTCTGCAAGAATTGCCAACAATTGAGGTTAATGAAGGTTAATTGGGCGAAATCGAGACCTGTGGCGCTGTCCGAAAAATGTAACTACCTTCGGACAACCAGTCCGCGAGACCTCTAGCCAGTCCAATTAAAGTTGGAGCCAGTCCAATTACAAAGTGACCGTTGCGTAAGTCCTTTAAATCGCCTAGAGTAGGGGTAAGTTATTGAAAACACAGGACTGCCAAATCTCATACACGCCGCAATTTTAGGGCCAAACCGCAGGAATTTGAAGAAAAGGCGAAATCGTGCCGCTAAGTCTATATTTCACGGCCCCTTACGTTTTCGTGACATTTTTTTAGACTTGCCCAATAGAATCAATAGCTTACGAAGATGTCATTGTCACGGCCGTATATGATTTCCTTCTAGACTATAGAAGCTGTTAGACTTACGATTTATTAAGATTTATTAATAATTAACGTTTGTATGAAAGTGTATCTAGAGTAGAATGGTCAAGAGGGGGAGAGCTTGTGACATCGTGACATCGTGACATTTGTTGACAGCAAAGGAGTTAACCCCAAAAAGTGTCACAGGCGTGTCATCTGCCCGTGAACAAAGGACTTACGGGAATTTCTGAAAATATTCCATTTTTCATAGAGTAGTGTTTTCAACGACTTCTGTGTAGTCTAGGCGTTCTAAAGGACTTAGCTGCACTGCGTGCGTGCGGCTGTAAGAAAGATTAAAATTCCCCTTGACAAACATGAAGAACTGTGGGATAATATATAGTGGAGGCTGAAGTGGGAGATACATTAATAGGGAAATCAGTTGAAGACCTTTCTAATTGCATTGCCGATGCAATGAGTTTAATGAGAGAGGAAATTAACCGGCAGCAAAAGGAAATTGAGGAGTTGAGAAATACTCTTGAGTTTGTAGTGGGAGAACTGCACGCAGACGATATACTCTTCGATAAGCTCCGAGCGGCCTACAAAATCTACTCCAGCCAAGGTCCCACTGACGGCGCTTTAGACTTGATTATGGAAGTATTCAGGAGTATTGGGCCTGGCAATGAACCAGCGTAAGCTTGACAAGATTCGTCGGGAGTGGCAAAAGATACTCCGCCTGCAAGACTGGCGAATCAAGATTCGCTTTGCAACCGCAGAGGAATTAAAGGAGGCTACTGATGCCGATGCAATTGGGGGATGTCAGTCATTAGTAGAGGCGCGAGAGGCAAATCTACTACTGTTGCCGCCAGAGGCATTGAACCCGAACGACGAAAGAGAACAAGATATAGAGAATACAATCGTGCATGAGTTACTGCATTGTCACTTTGCAGCTTTCAAGAGTGATGATAGCCAGGTGCAGCTTGCTCAAGAACAGGCAATCGAGGCAATTTCAGAGGCACTAGTCAATCTAAAAAGACAGCGCGCCGCACAACGTGCGACACGAAAGGGGAAATAAATTGAGTTACACTTTAACACAAGCAGATTTAGCATTCCAGATACGTTTCGATACAGCACCAGTAGTAATTGACGCTGTTGGAGGGCAAGTAGTAAGTCTCGACAACCGTTGGTTTGCCACACTAGACACCGCGCAGTTTGTTGCAAAATTGCTCGGTGCAACAGTTATAAGCGAGCCATTTACAGTCATTAATCCCGGCGTGGATAAAATTCCATCGGGCGATCCAATCTACTCAGTCCCGCCGACTTGGTATGTGCTTCAGTTTAAAGCGGCAAATACGCGGCCTGTTTATGCAAATGCCGGGGAGTATGCAGACGTACTTGCAAGAAACGGTTTACAGCTTGGATTGCAAATCTTGCAGCAGAGTCTAAATGGTCTTGATGTGGCTACGCCGACGATTATATTTCCAACTGGACCTGATCTTCCAGGTGTTCCATCAAGCGGTCTTGGCGCTCTCTAGTGGCAGACGAAGTAAAGATCGAACCATGTTCCTGGAACGAATGCACCAACCAGCATCGCTTCCCCCCACAAGTGGCGCTGGCGCAATGTCCTGGGTGTGGAGGACCAATCCTGATGGTGCGGATGACAAACTGCCCAATCTGCAATGAACCGGTGGTGAAGATGAAGATGCGCACAGATCACGCCACTCAACAGATGGGCATTCCAGCAATCTGCAAAGGCCAGCAGGGACAGGCGGAGATTGCTGCGATCGTGATGGAACGCCACGCCCATGAAGATGCACAGCGGCGGTGGGACCCGGCTACAGGGAGGATTGATTTTGCGAAACCATGACAGAAAAATTTGTAATTGATGTAGTAATAGTTTGCTGCGGGTTTGTGTTAGGATATTTCAAAGGAAAATACAATGCTTGAAGAAGTTGTAATCTTACTGCTGCTATTTCTTGTCGGTGCACTTGTTGGTTATTCAATAGGCCGATGGTGAAACGCTTCGTAATCTTCACCATCGACAGCGTGCTTGAGTTGTTGCGCGACTACGCCGGTGAGAGTGCGGACATTCCTGCGGACGCAAAGATAGTGAAGATGAGACTCGACAACGCCTCGCGGAAGATTAACTTCCTCTTGGAGAGTGATAGTTGGAAAGGTGTACAGGAGCCAGAGGAGATTAAATTTGACATCCGCCGTATCTATTCTGTATGAGATTCATCTACATTTACATGCCACAAATCCTACTCTACACTGAGATGGTGATTGATTTCTTACTCTAATGATAAGAGCAAACACAAGTCTAGTTGAATCTGCTGCGGCGGGCAGTAAGATCATCGCCATCGACGCAGAGAGCCTGCTAAAGCTATGGATTCACTACAGCGATGGCAAGCTCCCTCTCGACTCAGAACTAAAGGCATTCGCAGTCGATACAATCCTCAAACGGCAACTAGCCTTCATTGTCGAGTCCTCGCAGTGGGATGATGAGCCGTTGCCCGGCAAGAGTGAACTCGCCCCACTCCACCTTCGCTACGAAGGGAAGATGGTAATGAGTTGGGGAGATAAGATGGAAGAACCATTCTGGCAGAACGCGCCATCGAAAGGAGACTAAAAAATGGCAAAGAAGTATAAACCCGGCCCTGGACAACCGGACATCGCGCGGGACATCAAGAGGCCCGGCGCACTAACCCGCAAAGCAAAAGCTGCGGGCATGAGTGTCGATGAGTTTGCTACCAAACACGTCCACGATGGCAACCTGACAGGCCAACAGTCGAGATACTACCTTAGTGTACTGAAAAAATGACCGACCACCGTCTAGCCCTTATCAGAACAGTCGGCACTATCGTGCAGATTGCCATGGGCATCGCAGTTTTGATTAAACTCTATGGCTAACCCTCCCCCACAGGAGTTCCCACCTAGCGGGTCCCCTCCCGCATCTGCTCCTGCTGCGTCGCACATTGTGCGACCTGCTGCGATACCTCCCGCGCAGGGGGAGGGCCAAATCTTACTCAAACTGGCGCTACTAGTAGTAGTATGCCTACTCGTGGCTACAACTAGTCAAAGTCAGTCTCGATATGAGACTCTAGTCAAAAACGCCGAGAACGCTTTCGCGGACCAATTCAATCAATGGATATCAATCAAACAGCATGAGGTATCCGCTACTGGCGGCCGCACCCCGCACGATATAGCACAGTGGGCAATAGTTAAGCAAGCAGAGCGCCGCTTAGAGCTTGCAGTGGAGAGTCAAGAATGAAAGTCGCCTTATTTGGAGATAGAATGAAGGATGTCTACTACATTGGGGATGCTACAAGACTTTCTCCCGAGCACCCGACAATTCCAGTGATTAAGATTTACGAAACTAGAGAATTTCCTGGTGGGGCGGCAAATGTCGCGGCGAATCTCAAAGCACTTGATGTTGAAGTTCAAGACTTCATGGGCAATCCAGAGATTATAAAGAACCGCCTGCTCGCAAGAGATATTCAAGTTGCCAGGTGGGATCAAAATGATACAAACAGGCCGCCAAAAGACTTTGACATTTCTGGTGTTGACGCAATTGTCATAAGTGATTACGCAAAGGGCGGTGTTCCAGCAAACTTATCAGAGATGTTGCATGACAGTAAAATCCCCATCTTCGTCGATACAAAACGAAGTCCCATCCCATGGAGCGGGCTTGCAACAGCTATATTCCCAAATGGAAGTGAATATAATAAATATGTAGACTCATACAAGCACTTTCAAGGCCGTATAATTCTCAAATGCGGGCAATACGGCCTTCAATCTATTCATCCAACATTCGTAACCAGTCCTTCTGTGGCAAAGAATGTCCGAAGCGTGACTGGAGCTGGCGATACCGTGCTCTCAGCAGCCGTGGTTGCATATCTACGGGGGTATGACTGGCAAGATATTCTCGACTTCGCCAACGCAGCCGCAGCGATCTCAGTCGAGAATCCTTTCACTTCCGCGCCAACTCTGGCGGAAGTCGAGGGGAGATTTCAAAAGCGTGAGTTATAATAAAGCTGAATACGGCAAGTGGTGGGCTGAAAATAATAGGGAACGAAAGAATGCGCTTCAAAGAGACTACGTTAAACGTAATCTAGAAAAGATTAGACAACAAAGCAAGACTTACTATATAAAACATAAAGATGCAATGGATGAGGCTAGCCGAAAGAGATACGCAAATAATCGAGAAAAGTATAAAGCAGCAGTAATACGTCGAAGTATTTATATTAAAGCAGCCGTATTTCAGCATTACGGTGGAAGATGTAATGCGTGTGGAGAGTCTAGATTAGGTTGTTTAGAATTAGATCACATAAATAACGATGGTGCTAGGCATCGAAAACAAAGTAAACGCCGCAGTAATGATACTATTTATCTGGATTTGCTTAATTCAAATTTTAAAACAGATTTTTCCTTACAGATTTTATGTGCTAGTTGCCATCAACTTAGACATTGTTCTTTTCCTAATGAAACTTGCAATAGTGTTCTTGCAAAGGAGAAAGTAAGTGCGGCTTAAAGAAGTGGTAAAAAAATGGGGGACTGAACAATGGCTCGAAAACGACGAGAGATATTGTGCAAAGCTGCTATTCATTAATCCCGGTTATAAGTCCTCACTCCATTGGCATCCACGCAAATGTGAAACGTTTATCGTGGTCGCAGGCAAGATTTGGCTAGAGAGGCGTATCTCTTCGGGTCACATAATGGGTCAATCCTTCGTCCCCTACCAAAGCATCACACTTGAGCCTGGAGTTCCACATCGCTTCCAAGCAATAGACGAGCAAGCAGTCGTGGTGGAATGCAGTACAAAACACTCCGATGAAGATGTAGTTAGGATTGAAGAAAGCACCGCGCTATGAATCACGTCTTCTTCCTCATGACCCCTTGGTACCACCTCATTATGCTCTGCGCAGTTGGTTATGCAATCTTCAAACTCCGCAAGCTTTGACTACATCGTTGATGACCGCTTCATGCGGTCGATAGCCAAGCTCCCCCGGCGCAAACGCGACCTCATCATGCGCGAGATTGGCGAACGCGAGTGGCAGCGGTGCGCGGAGGATGTGCTCTATTGGGTGGACATTGAGAGGCATCCGGCACTGCCATACGTCTACACTCACGATCCTCACATCTACTACCACTGTGTGATCTGCAATGATGAGAATACCTACGCCGGTCACGATAGGCGAGCACACTTGAGAATTGCTCACAAGTTGGAGTCAAAGGATAATAACGAGTTGCGATTGAGTTTCAACGAGGTCCCTACCGTGCGTCCATTCCCGTTGCATGACTACATGCTTCCAATTATAGATGTATGGTTGAATAAGCAATTTGTGCTTGTACAGAAGTCCCGCGATATGATTGTGACGTGGACCACGGTGATGCTCTATAGTTGGGATACCTTCTTCCATGAGGGAAGGCAGAACATCTTCCAGAGTGAGAACTCCCGAAAGACAAATGAGTTAGTCCGGCGGGCGTGGTTAATATTCAAGAATCAGCCGAAATTTCTCCGACAGGTACACCCCTTCATTCCAAGTATGGGTATTGCTAAGTCGGGCATCGTGCGTTGTGAGGAGTTGAATAGTGAAATTATCGGATTCCCCCAAGGGGCAGAACAACTTCGACAGTACCATCCCTCTGGAGTATTCCTTGATGAGGCCGCAATTCTTGTTGATGCTGGAAACACATTTGCAAGCGTCAAGCCTAGTATTCAGTCCGGTGGGCGTTTCACAGCAGTCTCCAGCGCCTCGCCGGGATGGTTCCAATATGCCTGCGAGGACAGACTAGAAGATTTATGAAATCAGTGCGCTTCGCAAAACCTCGCGCCAATGAGGAAATCCCATGGGTACGTATTGATGATTTTCCTAAACTGCGACTTTCAAAAGCTCGTGTCCTCATTAACGGCGCTTTCGATCTGTTACACGCAGGTCATAGAAAGATAATCAATGTTGCTGCAAAACATGGAACGGTGATCTGCGCGCTTGATTCCGATAGGTGGGTTGCGGAGCGCAAGGGTCCTGACCGGCCAATCCTGACATGGATTGAGCGTGCAGTCAGTCTGAACTACTTACCAATCGACTACATTGTGGAGATAGACAACGATGGAGATTTTAAACGCCTTGTGGAGGTACTGGAACCGACTCTTAGGGTTCAAGGAGCAGAATACAGTGGGTATACCTCCCGTTGCCCCGACATCCCAAAGCTCCTTGTCCACGCCGCCGGTATGCGCACAACAGAACTCATCAGGAGAATTCGTGGGACTAGTTGAGGCTATTGCCAATGCCATCGCCACGGCGGAGGGATTTTTTGTTGAGGGTAGCATACCCGCAAATCGTAATAATCCCGGCGATTTACGTTCTGCTCCATGGCTTCAAAACGCCGCGGTCGTAGGAGGTTTTTGGAATGCCACCTCTATAGCTGCGGGCATTGCCGGACTTCACCACCAAATTGCTCTCGATATCGCTCGTGGGATGAGCTTGAAGGAACTAATCTACGCTTGGGCACCACCTAGCGACGGCAACGAGACCGCTCACTACCTGAACGAGACTGTCAGACGTATTGCTGTGCAGGGACTTGTGATTAATTTTAATACTCCATTATGGAATTACCTCACTCTAAAGAAAGTCCCATGAGATGCGCCACACGGCAGGAAGCGCGTGGGTTATCTACTATTGTGTTATTTGCAAACGATACTTTATCGAAGGCAGCGCGAAATGCCTTATCGAACACCCGTCCTGGTGCTGCTGCCACATTGGAGACTGGGAGATTGAATTTCAACTGAAGAAACCGAAATGATAAAGCAATATCAAGAAAAAGCGGACGATTGTTTATCTGCATGTATTGCATCTATTTTGGAAATTTCAATTAAAGATGTTCCCAATTTTGTTGTGCCTGGGGAGTGGCGAGAAAATGTACAACGTTGGCTCAACAAACGCGGATTTGCTTTAGTTCAACGAGCTTCTAATCTAGTGTTCGATATTCCGTACATTGCAAGTATGAAACATAAATACCGCCCATTTCGTCACGCAGTCATTTGGAAAAATGGAAAAATATTGCATGATCCATCAAAAGTAAGGAGCACAAAAATGCTCTGTAAAAAGCCTGTTGAATTTTTTTACGTGGTGAAAATATGATGTTATCTATCATCGACAATGCTTGAAATCCCGCTCAAAATCAAACCTACCAACAACGGTTGGATGATGTTCCTGCCCCACGATATGTTCGTTGGGCGCAGTCTCGATCTCTATGGAGAGTTCAGTGTGCATGAGCAATCCTTCTTCAACTTCGCCTATCGGAGTGGCGCTGCAATTGACGTTGGAGCAAATATTGGCGCGCACACCCTCTTCATGGCCAGACGGTTTGCGCATGTTTATGCCTTCGAGCCACAAATGATGCTGTGCATGTTGCTGAAGGGGAACCTCGCCCCGCATCTTAATACGACTGTTTACAACGCTGCTGTCGGGAATGACGATGGTATACTCCACATGCCCCAACTCAATTACACTGCCGCAACAAATAACTTTGGAGGATTTGGGAAGTATCTCGACATTCCAAAAGATATTGATTTACAGCCAATCCAGCTACGCAAGTTGGACGGCGTGGAGGCCATTCAGAAAGAAGATAAGATTGACCTCATCAAAATAGATGTAGAGGGAATGGAAAAGGAGGTGCTGGAAGGCGCTCAAGCTACGATCAGCAAACACAAGCCAATGATGTATGTCGAGAATGACAAGCCCCCTAGGGCGGAGGAACTTGTCAAGTTCATCTACAATCTCGACTACCGTGCTTGGTGGCACATCACCCCTCTCTTCAATCCGGCCAATCTTTATAAGAATAACGAGAATGTATTTGGTAATATATGCAGTTTCAACCTGATCTGCACGCCTAAAGATTCCCAACTTACCGTTAGTGACCTGCTCGAATGTACCCCCGACAATCCTCACCTTCCTCCAGGCTGTGTAGCCTGAGCACAACATGCGACATGGAGGGGCTTGAGATTCACGACAACCCAAAGAATAAGTTCACAGTCGTAAGTCTCTACTACTACGCGGACCCCGCTAAGCGCAAGCCGGAGTGGGAGAATACCGTTCGCGCTGGCATGACCGAAGGCCAGTGGCGGAAGGAGTATTTGATCGACTACACTGCGCTGTTTGGGGAGAAAGCCTTCCCTGAGTTTGCCGCAAAGCGAGAGCAGATTGTGATCGAGGATATTGAATATGATGCTGTAAAGGGGCCGCTGTGGGGGGGATTCGATTACGGTCTCCGCAACCCTTCAAGCTTCCACGTTTACACCTATCAAGATGACGCATTCGTAGCAATTTGGGAACTCTACAAGCCATGTAGGAACATTGGCGAATTTGCAAAAGAGTTGAAGGATTGTCCGTACTTTTCCCGTATCAAATACATCGCGGCGGACCCAAATATCTTCGCTAAGACCACCTACGACTCTGCTGGTCAAGCGGAGAGTCTTGCGAATCTATTCCTCAAAGAGGGGATCAGCAAATTCGTTCGTGGCTCCCAAGATGAGTCCACATGGATTACCACCCTCCGAAAACATTGGGAGAATGACACCTTCAAGATTTGCTCTGGCTGCCGGAACATGATTCGTGAGTTCGAGGATATGACTTTCAATGACTACGGCGATTTCGCACAGCAGAATCAGAACTTGCGAGAATCCCTAAAGGATAAGAATAATCACGCCTTGGATGATAATAAGTATTTCTTCAATTCTTGCCCCCTAATTCCTCACAAATCCAGCGCAGAGAAGTCTAGACTCGATCAAGCCAGTAAGTGGTATGGTTGGGGAGAGAAGACCAAGCGCGGACATTATGTGGCTCCGCCTGCTTTTGGCGGCCACCCCCGAAGGAAAGAGTTTATATGATCTCTAATATTCATAAACATGTAAAAGGCCTTATAAATGGTAACTTTACAATTGAGGAATTTGCAGAGTGGATTATAGATGAATTTTGGAGTATGCATAAATGTTCTATATTTACTGAAGATGAATTAGTCACTCTTATTGTGCGTCAACTTAACGCATACTTTGCCGAAAAAATTTCATTCGATCAGTTAGTTGACAAATATGAAAGGCTTTTATCTAAGGAATATATATGAAGGCACTTACATGGATTATGATGTTCTTTCCAGTCCTCTTCCACATTGGCGAAATGAAGAAAACAGTACAATATTCCAAGAAGACTGTGCACGCTATCTATTGCAAGCTCCACAAGTGTAAAAAGCCCGCACAACAGTCAATATAAGCAATCCTCCTTCCATCTGTGCTATTATAGTAAGGCGAACCATCTCATGAACATTGAAGGGCGGTCCTAATGCCCGGTGGTGTATCAAGTTACTACTCCGGCGCTCCTGCCGAGATGCTGGCTGGCGGTGAAACGCCGGAAACGTCGCCACTAGCGGCAGATAGCGAAGAAGAGGCGAAAGCGCGACAGTATGTGATCGCGTGGCGCAATCAACTCAAGCAACTTCGTTGGCAGAAGAGGCAAATCTGGAATGAGTGTTGGCAACTCTATCGGGGCTTGGAGGATTGGACCGACAAGGAGGACTGGCAGGCGAAAATTGTCATCCCCAAGGCGTTCAACACTGTCAAGACCGCCACAAACGTCATCAAACGCTTGATGACAATTGCCAAGACTCCGTGGATGGTTGAGTCTGTCAATCCAGACGATCTTGTTAATGTGATTCGTGCGGAGAAGTGCACGGACATCCTTAAGGTCTTCGTGGAGCGCGCTCACATGCTGGAGGAGTTCAGTGAGGGACTGGAGTGCAGTTTCATCATTGGTTTGGGCGTGTGGAAAATCTGGTGGGGAATGCAGCCTCACGTCACCACCGGCATTGAAGAGAGTTGGACCCCGCTTGAGGATGTCTTTCTGCAAAGGCCGCAGGCAGGTGGTCTCGGCCCAAATGCTGCTGGCTATAATGTCACCAGCGAGGTAGCTGCGCAAGGCAATCCTCCACAAGCTGCTCCTCCTGGCAATCCGGTTGCTGAACAGTCCGCACAGGCCGCCACGATGCAGCCTCCCGGTTCTGGAATGCCGCAGAAACCACCGCCAGGCTACACGGAACCCTACGGTTTGGAACAGGGAGTTCCTACTGAACCACCTCCACCGCGCAACGTCATTGGCCAACTCAGCCGTCCAGATTGGCTGGCCCGCACGATGGCCCAACTCTACCCAACACAGCTTCCCTTCGAGGAGATTGCTCCAAATGAGGGTGCGGGCGGAGCCGCTACTACAGAAGGTCTTACCTCTCAACTCATCAAGCAGAAGCAGCTTGTCCGAAAGTCTACACTTGAAGGTAATCTCTTCATTCGGGCTGTTGATCCCTACAACTTCTATTGGCTGCCTGGCGCGAAATTCCCAAATCGCATGATTGGCACAATTGAGGATGTCGAAGTTGCGAAGTGGGAGTTGATCGAGATGGCGGAGCGAGGATTATTCCCGGTCTCCAAGGTCGCCGCTATCAAGCCGCAGAAGATTGACGAATATGAAAAGATGAGTGCGCTGCGCTGGAGTGAGACCGTGCGCGCCTACAACGGCCCCAACACCGACACCGGCGTGGTCAAGCTAACAGAATATTTCGGGCCAATAGTGTATGATGGAAAGATCGTTAAGCGTGAGGCCCACATGCTCATTGCTAACGACTCCATCACGCTATTCTATAAGGACAATAAATTCTGGCACCAAAAGTCCCCATACATCGCATTCTCTCCGCTAGCGGTCCCGTTTAGGACTGAGGGCATTGGTTT
>Ga0187846_10001457_pt1 | contig 13367 bp, 10 predicted proteins | sample TC_taG_FD_161473 | JGI IMG/M metagenome (GOLD analysis project Ga0187846, IMG submission 161473) | Biofilm microbial communities from the roof of an iron ore cave, State of Minas Gerais, Brazil - TC_06 Biofilm (v2) | ecosystem: Environmental > Terrestrial > Deep subsurface > Cave > Wall biofilm...
CGATAGCGACCTTTTCGGGGGAAATTCCAACTGGCGCGGGCCGATCTGGTTCCCCATGAATTTTCTGATTATCGAATCGCTGCAGCGCATCCACCACTTTTACGGAAAGGACTTCCAAGTGGAGTTTCCGGCGGGGTCGGGCCGGCGGATGACGTTGTGGGATGCGGCTGCCGAGGTTTCGAGGCGGCTGGTGAGGATTTTTCTGCGGCGCAACGGACGGCGTCCCGTCTATGGCGGCGAATCTCTTTTTCAGGACGACCCTTACTGGCGCGATGTGGTTCTCTTCTACGAGTACTTCCACGGCGAAACGGGAGCCGGGCTCGGCGCAAGCCACCAGACCGGCTGGACCGCTTTGGTGGCTAAGCTGATCGAGCAGAGCGGCGAATAGCGGCGAACGGTTTGGCAGTTATCGTTCCGTCTGTGCTTCCACCAGCTCGAGGAGGACTTTCTTGCCTTGCGCCGGGACGAGAAAGAAATTCACGCGCGTGCCGTTCGCTCCGGCGCGCGCGGCGGGGTAAACGGGCTCCAGCTTGAAGCGCTCCCGCAGGATCGTCGTGGCGCGGTGCACGTCGCGAACATAGATTTCCACTTGCTGGATTCCTTCGCCAAATTTTTCGAGGAATCGCGCGATGGCGCCCACGCCGCCAGGCTGGCGCGTCGTGAGAATGTCAAAATCCATTTCCGCAATGCGCAGCTCAAATTCCTTGGCGTCTTGCTCCGGCGGGACGTCCGCCAGAGGTGGAGTTCCGTTGGCGCGACGGATTCGTTCGAAGTTCTCGGGTTGCACGGCGATCCCCGTGACGAACGACGAGGCCCATTCGGCCGGATGCAGCAGCAGCTCGCGAAACCGGACATCGCCCACCCACGAGCTCACCGCGGCGGTGTACAAGTCGCGGGCGACGGAATGCCAGCGCCGTGCAGCCGCTGCTCTCTCGTTCTCGATGGCGCTGGCGAGGTCCGTAATCCAGCGCGAGATTTGAGCGGGGCTTGGAGGGGTATCCATGACGCGCTGGACGGAAACTATGGCGCAACGCTCGAAGCATGGACGGCGTTCGCGTTCGTCAGCACGATCGACGTCCGGCCGCCGGCGCGAACCGTGACGGGCGAGTCCCAGCGCAAATGAGCGTCGCCGATGCTCGCGGCGACTTCAAGCGTGGTGAGCCAGTACGTTCCCGGTGGGACGCCGGGAAATGATCCCTGGCCCTGAAGGTCAGTGTTGGCGCGCGCCACGAGATATTTCGTTTGCGCCAGCTCGAGCGCGCGGCGGTGGTATTCCGGCTGGCTCTTGGCGACCATTTGGTCCCATTTGTTCGCGGGATCCACGTCTTCGAGATTGAGGTCCATGCCCTCGGTGCTCTTGGGATGTTCAATCAAGAAGCGGCGGACGGCATCGTGATACTCGGCGACAAGCCGTTCGTACTTTTTGGGATCCTTGACTCGCTCCGAGAGTTTGTACTTGGGCGTGGGAAACGGCACGGTCTGGTCGCCGGACATGCGCTCGACATAAGCGTCGAAGAACTCGGGCACGCCCATGACGTCCCCGGCCTCGAGCTTTTCCACGAAATCCTCGCCGGACAGCCGCACGCGGTGATTCTTCTTCATCCAAGCTTTCAGTTCTTTGGAGACGCCGAGGGTGTCGATGAAGGCGTCCATATCAGGCTTCGCATAGGAGGCGTCGGCTTCCGCGCCGATTTCTTTGAAGCTCTTGCTCAGGAGATAAAAGGGAAATCCCCGGATGGGTTCTTCCACGCCGCTGGAAGGCGTGGCGCGGGCGACGAATTCGATCGAGCCGGCCTGCGCCTGCGCTGGAGCGCCCGGCGCGTGGAACGCCAACGGGAGGAATACAAGGAGAATTACGGCGGTCCCAAGATGTTTCATGCCGCTCATCGTAGCAGAAGCGAGAGCGAGCAGATACGGCGCGGTCGTGAAGGTAAATGGGTAGGTTGGCCGATGCGGAATCAGTAGAGGCGGAAAACAACCTCGATTAGAACCTGCACCGCAGCAGGCTTGCCGTCCGGGCCGTGAGAAGGCGTAAAGCGCCAATCCTTGACCGCCTTGACAGCCTGTTCGTCGAGCCCGAGGCCAAGGCCCTTGGCGACGTGGATGTCCGTCGCTCGCCCGTCCGGCGTCACCACAATCGCCAGCACGACGACCCCTTGATACTTTGCCTTGATCGCTTCATCCGAGAAGTTCGCGCGCGGGCAGTACAAGCAAACGGGCATGCCGTACCCGTTTTCTCCACCGTTCGGGTAACCTCCGCCAACACCCCATTGGTTGCCGGGCCCGACGCCGTGGCCGCTGCCGCTGCCTACGCCGCCGCAGCATCCCGTGCCGATTCCGCCGCCGCTGCCGGGGCCGCTGGAATCGTTCACCACTTTTCCGAGCGGGTCGCCCCAGTTGGCCATGTTCGGGCTCGGCAACTTGATATCGGGCGGCCCGAGCACGGTGGGCGTCATCGCCAGCTTCGGATTCTCAGGAGTCTTCACTGTAGGCGGAGTGAACTGCGTCCAAGAGAACTTGGGCAACTTGCCTCTGCTCGCCGGAAGAACATCGTGCGCGCCGCCGCCACCGCCGCCACCGGCTTTCTTCGGACCCGGAGGAAGCTTGGGCAAGTAAGGCGAGCCGATTTCGAGGGGCGTTACGGTGATGGTCTTTGCCTGCGTGGTGGGTGGCGACATCAATTCGGGCAGGAGCGGCACGATAATCAGCACGAGCGCGACTACGTGAAACGCCAGCGATAGCGCCTGGACACGCGTAAACTGCGTGTTCTTCGACCATATCTCGGGAACGGCCACAGGGGCGCTAGTGGTCTTTAGCGGCGGCAGCTTCGGCGGAACGATCACGTCGCGGAGGTTCTGCCATAGGCCGCCAAATCCCGCGCCGGCGCGCCAGTTGACAAGAAAAGGAGAATTCACGCGGCGGCGCGGAGTGGAGCGGAAAAACTCCGCCAGGTTGGCTCTGAGTCCGGCGCCAAACGTAGGCGTCTCAAAGGCAGAGGGCCGCGCGCCTCGAATCTTTGCGGGGCGCTCGAACAGAAAATCGCGGAAGTTGGAGAAGAAGCTCTTCAGGCTGGACTCGCGAAGCGGCGAATTCAGCCGGCCCAGGCGCACCATGGGATCGCTTCCGGGATTGCCCACGTTGTTCATTTCTGCGCTCATGTCCACCATCTGCGCGCGGCAATCCTGTTGCCGCAGCGCTGACTAGTTAGACGCGACGCTGCGAAAAAGGATGTATCGGCCGCGCGGCTGACACGCTTCCGGATTCATTGTAACATACCCAGTTTAAGAGAGGCCGCGAGTTCCCTCGCCGGTGTAGCAGATTGCAACGGTCAACTCTGACTGCGTAGGTCTGCACGTTGGAATGAGCTGCGGCGGAACTTTCGAGCAGCCCGGTTCTTGGTTTGGGAAACTGTGGAAGACAAAGAAGGGGAGATTCTTGAGATCCAACAGATGGCCAAGATCCTCGATCTGAAGAGCACTCTCAATCTGCCCAAGACGGATTTTCCCATGAAGGCAAGACTGCCGGAGCGCGAGCCCGAGCAGCTCAAAGCCTGGGAGCAAATGGGCCTATACCATCGCATTCTGGAAGCGCGTGCCGGAGCGCCGCCCTTTATCTTCCACGACGGGCCGCCCTATCCGACTGGTGAAATTCATCTGGGCACGGGGCTGAACAAGATCGTGAAGGACATGGTGGTGAAATCGAAAAGCATGGCGGGCTTTCGAGCGCCGTACGTGCCGGGATGGGATTGCCACGGCCTTCCGATAGAGACCAAAGTCGAAAAGGAACTTGGCGGCAAGACCGGCAAAGTTTCTGCTGCGGAGTTCCGCCGGCAGTGCCGCAAATTCGCCGAGCGCTACATCGACGGCCACCGGCGCGACTTCAAACGCCTCGGCATCTTCGGCCAGTGGGAGAAGCCCTATCTCACGATGAACCCGGATTACGAGGCGCGCGTCGCGGAAGCGTTCATTACTTTCTTCGAAAAGGGCTATGTCTATCGCGGACTAAAGCCTGTGTACTGGTGCATCCACGACCGCACGGCGCTCGCGGAAGCCGAAGTCGAGTACGAGGATCACACCAGCCCGTCCATCTGGGTGCGGTACCCGGTGGTCGAATTCCCTGCATCGCCCAATGCCAAAGGCGGTCTGTATGCTCTCGTATGGACCACGACACCCTGGACTTTGCCCGCGAGCATGGCCTTGGCCTTCAGCAAAGACATCAAATACGCCCTTGCGCAGGATTCGAAGAGTGATGTGTACATTATCGCCGAGGACCTTCTCGGCAGCGTGTCCGCAGCGACGGGCCTCTCGTTTGTGGCGGAAGCCACATCATTTCCGGGCAGCGCGTTGGCGTTAGCAAAGTTCCAGCACCCCTTTTTGGATCGCATCGTGCCGGGCGTCCTCGGAGAAGATGTCACACTCGACCAGGGCACTGGAATTGTCCACACAGCACCAGGACACGGTGCCGAGGACTTCCAGATTGGGCAGGCGTACGGTCTAGACACGTACGCTCCGCTCGATGACGAGGGCCGCTTCACCGAGGGCTTGGCGGAATACAAAGGCAAGACCGTGTTCGAAGCGAACGCCCCGATCATCGCCCTGCTGAAGGAGCGAGGAGCGCTGGTGGGCGAAGGAAAGCTCACGCACAGCTATCCGCATTGCTGGCGCTGCCACCATCCGGTGATCTTTCGCGCCACCGAGCAGTGGTTCATCAGCATGGATCACGACTCGTTTCGGCAGCGGGCGCTCGAGGAAATCGCCAAGGTGAACAAATGGAAGCCGGAGTGGGGCGAAGCGCGCATCCGCGACATGGTCGCCGAGCGGCCCGACTGGTGCATCTCGCGGCAAAGATTCTGGGGCGTTCCTCTGATTATCTTCTATTGCGACGCCTGCGGAAAGCTGTTGAAGGATTGCGGCGCGCTGCGCAACGTGGTGTGTTGGTTCGAGCGCGAGGGCGCCGACGCCTGGTACACCCGCGCCGCTAAAGAGCTGTTACCCGCCGGAACGAAATGCACCTGCGGAGCGTCCAAGTGGCGTAAGGAGAAGGATATTCTGGACGTGTGGTTCGAATCCGGCTCCAGCCACCAGTTGGCGCTCCCGAAGCGCGAAGGCCAGCCGCGCGCAGAAGTTTACCTCGAAGGCCCCGACCAGTTTCGCGGATGGTTCCAAAGCTCGTTGCTGGTTTCGGTGGGCGTTGACGGCATGCGTCCCTACGACCAAGTGGTGACGCACGGGTGGACGCTCGATGAAAAGGGCCAGCCGATGTCGAAGTCGCACGGCAACGCAATGTATCCCATCAAAATCTGCGAGAAGTGGGGCGCCGACTTGCTGCGCGTGTGGGTGGTTTCGCAGGACTACACCACCGATATGCGCATGTCCGATGCCATGATGACGCAGCTCGCCGAGGCGTATCGCAAGATTCGCAACACGTTCCGCTTCGCGCTCTCGAATCTTTTCGACTTCGATCCTGCGCGCCGCGCCGTGCCCGATGCTGATCTTTGGGAGATGGACGCGTGGATGGTTCGCCGCGCGGGCCAGCTCGCGCGGCAATGCCGCGAGTGGTACGAGAATTTTGAATTTCATCGCGTGTACCACGCGATCCACGATTTCTGCGTGGTGGACTTGAGCGCGTTCTATTTCGACGTGTTGAAGGACCGGCTGTACACGTTTGCGCCGGATTCGCGCGGGCGCCGCTCCGCGCAGACGGCGATCTATCGGATTGCGAGCGCGCTGGTGCGCTTGAGCGCCCCGACGCTGGTTTTCACTGCCGAAGAGGTCTGGAAGTATCTGGCGCGCTCAGGATCGGAACCGGAGAGCGTTCACATGGCGACATTTCCAGCCGCCGAAGAGATGGAAAACGCGCTGGACGCCGAGCGGGCGAAGAACTGGGAGCGTTTGCTGGCCGTGCGTGAGGAAGTTCTGAAGGCGGTCGAACCGGTGCGAGCCGCGAAGACCATATCGGCTAACCTCGAGGCGCGCGTCACACTGACGGCCGACGGAGAGCTTGCGAAGCTGCTAAAGAAGCAGGGGCCGAACCTTCCCGCGTTGTTCATCGTATCTCAAGTCGAAGTCGAGGTCGCATCGAAGAACTGGCCCGCCGGCGCACCGGAAGAGTTGCGCGTGAGTGTCGAGCGCGCGCGAGGCGCAAAGTGCGAGCGCTGCTGGAATTATTCGACGCATGTGGGCGAGAGCGCCGACTACCCGACGATTTGCGAGCGCTGCGTAGCGGCGCTGGCGGAAATCGAACGCGACGGCGGCGTTTTCGCAGGGAGCGTGAAATCCTGATGACCTCGTTCACTTCGAGTTCGGGATGGCATCGCCTGGCGTTCCTCGCGCTCGGCGTATTGGCGGCCGATCAGGTGACCAAGTTCGCGGTTGAGAAGCTGACCTCGACCGGCTCCCTGCGCACCTTGATTCCGGGATTGCTGAACCTGGTGCACACCACAAATTCAGGCGTGGCCTTCGGCCTGGGAGCAGATTCGGAAACGCCATGGCTCACGCCTCTGCTGATTGTTTTCTCCGTGGGCGTGATCGCGCTGCTGCTGTGGCTGCTGGCCACCGGCCGGGCCGGCGGCTGGCTCGGCCAGATCGGGCTGGCGCTGATTCTGGGAGGTGCAGCGGGAAACGTGCTTGACCGCGTGCTGCGCGGCAGCGTGACCGACTTTATCGATTTTCACGTGGGCAGCCATCACTGGTACACATTCAATCTTGCGGATTCCGCCATCGTCTGCGGCGCCGGGCTGGTAGTGCTGGAACTGTTTCGCGACTGGCGGCGCCACGCGCACCACGAGAGAAGCTTCAACTAAGATGCGACCCATCCTGTTTCAACTCGGCCCGCTGACGCTCTACACTTACGGCGTGCTCGTAGCGACTGGCGTGCTTCTTGGACTGTGGTACGCCAGGCGACAGGCGCCGCGCGCCGGGCTCGATCGAGAGCGCGTGTGGAACTTGGGCATCTACATGGTGCTCGCGGCGCTGATTTTGGCGAAGGTGTGGCTGGTTCTTACGTCGTGGGACTACTACTCCGCGCATCCGCGCGACATTTTCAGCATCGCCACGTTTCAATCCGGCGGAACATTTTACGGGGGCCTGTTGGGCGCGGTTCTGACAATCGTTCTGTACACCTACGTGCAAAAAATGCGCGTACTGGCGCTGCTCGACACGTTCTGCTCGGCGCTGCCGCTGGGTCACGCCATCGGGCGCTTGGGATGCTTCGCAGCGGGCTGCTGCTACGGCAAACCGACCTCGCTTCCCTGGGGCGTCACATTCACGAACCCGATGGCTGCGCAACTGGCCGGGACGCCGCTGGGCATTCGCTTGCATCCCACGCAGCTCTACGAATCAGCCGTCGAGGCAGTGAACTTCTGTCTGTTGATCTGGCTGGGCGCGCGGCAGCGGTTCACCGGGCAGATTCTCGGCGCGTACCTGATGTTGTATGGCGCCGAACGTGGAACCATAGAATTCTTCCGCGGCGATCCCGGCCGCACGCCTATGTTTCACGGGAGCGTGTCGCTGATGCAGCTTGTAAGCGTGGCGATGATCCTTTTGGGCGCCTTTCTCTGGTGGCGCGGGCTGCGCGGCGGGGCGCCGCTCTCCCCGGGAACTCCCGCTCGCGCCGCAGCGGGCGAGTAACGCGCGGAACAGAGCCGTGCACCGGCCGCACTCTTGATTCTGAGAATTCGCTCTTTGAAGACCTCCTCGGAAACCGCTTCCTTCGTCGTCGCCGCCGAAAATGCGGGCCAACGCCTGGACCGTTTCCTGGCATCGCAACTTCCCGAGATGAGTCGAACCCACATCCAATCGCTCATGGACGCCGCGCGCGTGCGCGTCAACGGGGCGGCTAGGAAGCCGTCTTATCGCATCGAGCCGGGCGAAATGATCATCGTCGAGGTCCCACCGGCGCCGCTACCCGGAGTCGAATCCGAGAACATTCCGCTCGATACTCTCTATGAGGACGAAGACCTCGCCGTCGTGAACAAGCCTGCGGGAATGATCGTGCATCCCGGAGCCGGCGCGCAGTCGGGTACACTCGTCGCGGCCCTGCTGCACAGGTTTGGCGAGAAGGGGCTTTCGACCATTGGCGGGCCATTGCGTCCGGGAATCGTGCATCGCCTCGACAAGGACACTTCGGGCGCGGTGATCGTGGCGCGAACCGACGCCGCTCATTTGCAGCTGATCGAAGAGTTTCGCGCCCGCCGCATCGAAAAGACTTATGTCGCGCTCCTGCACGGCAAAGTGAAAGGCGAGGCGGGCAGCGTCGAACTTCCCGTGGCGCGCGATTTGCGCCGGCGCTCGCGCATGACGGCGCGCCGCCGCGAAGGACGCGAGGCGCGCACCGACTGGCGCGCGCGGCTGCGCATGGACGGTTTCACGCTCGTCGAAGCGAACCTGCACACGGGACGCACGCACCAGATCCGCGTTCATTTTTCCGCGCTGGGCTGCCCCGTTGTGGGTGATGCCCTTTATGGAGCGCCGCGGCGCGAGCGTGTAGGATCGCAAACGATGCCGCCCCTGGGACGGATTTTTCTCCACGCCGCTCGCATCGCTTTCGCTCACCCCCGGAGCGGGCGGCGCGTGGAGGCTCACGCTCCGCTGCCGGTGCCGCTCATCACCTACCTCAAGAGTCTTGGCGAGGCGATGCACCTCGCCCCACAATCGATTGACGCTGCATTAAAGGAGTTCCTATAATTCCCCACGTGAAGATCGCGCGCTGCTTCCTCACTCTCGCGCCGCTCACCGCGCTGGCATGCAGCAGCGCCCCCGCTCAGCAACCGGCGCCGGCTCCGCCGGTAGCCGCGCCGCCCGCGGCTCAGTCTCAAACGCAGCCCGGCCCGCCGCAACAGCAAAACCAGGTTCCCACCATTCGATCCACCGTCGGGTTGGTTCATTTAGTGGCAACCGTCACCGACCGGCGGCACAATTTCGTGACCGATCTCGCGCAGAGCGATTTCAAAGTGCTCGAGGACGGGACCCCGCAGGAGATTCGTTTCTTTGGCCGCGAGACGGATCTGCCGCTGCGAATCGCGCTGTTGCTCGACACGTCGAACAGCATTCGTCCGCGCCTCGAATTCGAGCAGGACGCGGCCATCGATTTTCTCTCCAGAGTTCTCCGCCGACACACGGACATGGCGTTTCTGATGACCTTCGACAACGAGCCCGAGGTGATTCAGGATTACACGGGCGACGCCTCGCTGCTCACGACCGCCATTCGCAAGCAGCGCGCTGGAGGAGGCACAGCCCTGCACGATGCGATCTACCGCGCCTCGGAAAAACTGGTTAACCCGCCCCCTGCCGAGGGCCGCAATCCGGAGGTGCGCCGTGTTCTGGTGGTGATCAGCGACGGCGACGACAACCTGAGCGATCACGCGCTGAGCGACGCCGTGGAAGCGGCCATTCGCGCCGAGGCTTCGATCTACGCCATCAGCACCAACACGGACTGGCTGGCGACCACGGGCAACGCTCCGCGGAAAATGTTCAACGACCCGGGGGACAGGGTGCTTCTGCAGTTCGCCGACCAGAGCGGCGGACGCGTCTTCTTCCCCTACAAGGTCGACGACCTGGCGCAGTCGTTCATCGACATCGGAACCGAGTTGCGCAGCCAGTATTTCATCGCGTACTCGCCCAGCAATCCGCAGACTACCGGCAAGTACCGCAAGATTCAGATCGACGTGGACCGCAAGAATCTGACCGTGCGCACGCGCAAGGGATATTACGCCACGTCCGCTTCGACGACGGACGCGGCTCCCCGCAGCAACTGAAATCGACGTGAGGTTTGGCAGGCGCTAACGAGGAGCGTAATAGCCCCGGCGCGCGAGAATTTTCAAGTCGGGACGCGCGACCTGCACTTTAACCTTGCGGAATGTGCCGTCGCGTTTCAGGTTTGTGGGGTAGTAGCCCAGCACGTACTGCGCGCGCAACTCTTCGGAAATCTCGTCGAAAGCCTTCTCAAGCGACCTCTCGTTGCGCACCTCAATGACGCGCCCTCCCGTTTCCTCGGCCATTTTCCTGGCGATGCTGGCGCCACTGTACCACTCGCCCGCCGCCATGAAACCCGCGCGGTCCACCAGCAGCAGAACGTGAATCACGGCATCCGAGCGCTGCGCAGCCTCAACGGCATCCTGCACGGAGAGTTTGCTGCCTTCGTCCTGAGCGTCGGTAAGCAAGATGATGGCCTTGCGGCCCGCCTCGGTACCCATCTGATCGTGACAGGCGACATAGACGGCGTCGTAGAGATGCGTTCCGCCTACATTCGCATTCGGAATCGTTCCCGGCGTGAAAACGCCGCCGGCGGCCGCAGCGTTGACTTGCGCGCGCCGGATGGCGCGCTCGAGAACGGAGGTGTCTTCCGTGAAGTCCGCAAGGAGATTGGCGTCGAAGTCGAAGCTGATGACCATCGCTTCATCCTTCGGGCGAATCACTTCCTTGATGAAGCGCGAAGCGGCGTCCTGCTCGGCACCGAAGATCCGGTTCATGCTCCCGCTGGTGTCCATCAGCAGGCCCAGCGTAATCGGCAGGTTCACGTCCTTCGAAAAGAAAGCAACCTTCTGCTCCTGGCCGTCCTCGAAAATCTTGAAGTCTTCCTGCTTTAGGCCGGTAACAATCGCGTTGTGCTTGTCGCGCACGGTGGCGAAGACGTTGACAACAGTGGTCTGAACTTTCAGCGGCTGCTGCAGTTGCGGAGGCTGCTGTTGCTTCTCCTGTATGCGCGAGGCTATCGCTTCGGAAACAGCGGGTGGCGGCGCGGCGCCGGCTGCCAAATAGGCAGTTAAAGCGATGGACGCAAGGCCAGCGGCTAGGCCAGTCAGTCGCATTGTATAATCTCCCCTGGAGCGCATTCCGAATGGTACGATGCGCCGCAGCCGCAAGCGGATGTTTCGAGCGGCTTCCGCGGCGCGATTATGATGCGCCCGGTGGCAGTGGGAAGAAAGTTCGAAGCGAGACGCCCGCATGACGCGAACATTCTTTGCTTCGTCTATCGCCTCACTCCTCGTCCTGATGACCATGGGCGCCGGCGGGCCTTTCGCCGCTCAGCAACAACAAGGAGCAGCTCAGCCGGTGCACGTGCAGCCAGGTGCCGCCGCGCCCTCCACGCCCACTCAGAATCCGGCGTCACCGAGCGCGCGCCCTCAGGGTGACATTCGCGCGCGCATCCGCGCTGAAACGAACCTCGTCGTAGTTCCCGTCACGGTCAAGAACCGCCAGGGCCAGATTGTCGGGGATCTCCAGCGCGACGAGTTCCGCGTGCTCGAAGACGGCGTGGAACAAAAGATCCTGTCGTTCTCATCCGAACCGTTCCCGCTTTCCGCCGTCGTGCTGATCGACAATGATCTCTCGCAGAAGTCCGCCGATCAAGTGCAGAAGAGCCTCATGGCCATTGCCGGAGGGTTTGGGTCGGGCGACGAGGCGGCTCTGGTCACCTACGACCAGTTCCCTCACATCGTCTCCGATTTTTCGTTCAACAACGACGACCTTTTTACGCAGCTCAAGCGGCTCGACCTCGGCTCCCATTTTCCCGGCGACGCCGTCGGCGGGCCCATGACGGCAGGCCCGGTGATTAACGGCCGGGCCGGCGATGGGACCACGCCCGCGATCAGCGCTCCGATCAACGCGCAGACAAAGGATCTTGACGACGCGCTCTTCGCCGGCGCGGAAATGCTCAAGGGGCGCGGCCGCGACCGGCGAAAAATCATCTTCCTCATCTCCGACGGAAACAATTCGCGCCACAACGAACACAGCTCCGCGCAGACTTTGCAGACGCTTCTGGCCGCCGACGTCTCCGTGTACTCCATCTCCGTGGGTCACGCGCTGCTGCAGCACCAGACCGGCCGCCTGGAACACTACGCGGGCGGCACAGGAGGCGATGTTTTCTTCGCATCGAAGCAAAAAGACCTCGAGAAGCTCTACGCCGGCGTCACCGAACAAGCGCGCAACCAGTACACACTCACTTTCAACCCCGAGGACATCGACCGCCGCCGCGACTACCACACCATAGAGGTGCGCGTGGGCCGCGCGGATCTGAACGTCACCGCCAAACAAGGCTACTACCAGGCCGCGGAGCGCGCGAAGCAAGCTGCGCCGTGAAAACGCTGGCGAGAAAGAAACCCCGCAAAAGTTTTTCCTCTTGACTTCCTTCTCGCGCGCCTTTATAGATGAACGGAGCGAAAGAGCGCGACTGGAAATTTGAGGCGCGCTGCTTCGCGGGAGAAAGCCCCACCGTAGTTCATGCGCGAAACCAAGCGGCTTCGATTCTGAAGAAGCCGAGAAGGAAAACAAAAGGCGGGACGGCCGGCGTTCCGCCTTTTTCATTTTTCAACGGCGCGCTTTATGACCGGCTGGATGGAAATCAGCTGTTCGTGCGCCGGGCATAGCGGCTTGAAATCGCAGGAGCGGCACACGAAACCCGGCTTGGCGCCGAAATCGCCTGCTCGAATCTGATCGGCGACCTCGGCAATCGTGCTCTTGGTTCTCGCGAGAGCCTTGGCGTCGCGCGTGGTGCTCACGACCTCGTTCGTGGCGAGATTGTAGAAGACTAGCCGGACGGGATTGAGATCGAGGACCTCGCGCGCGGCCAGCGCGTACAGGCTCAATTGCAAACTTTCGTCCGCTTTTCTGGCGTCCTTGTGGCTGCCTGTCTTGTAGTCCACGATTTCCACGTCATTTTCCGACCCGTTTCCTCCGATGCGATTCACTTGATCCATCCGCCCCGTCACGACGATGTCGTGATCGAGCGGCAGCTGAAACGTCTTCTCTTGGTACAGTACATCGCCGGGCGCGGCGGAATAGCTGCGATGGAAGTTTTCGAGCTGCGCGCGGCCCGCCTTCCGATATTCCTCCTCGAGGTAGTCGTCGCGGTAGCCGACCGATGACCACTGGCGGTCGTAGATGGATGCGACTTCCTCGAATGAAACGCGCTGGCGGTTGCGCTGCTCCCGCACGAACTCCTGGATGGTCGAGTGCATCACTTTGCCGAAGGTCATGCTGGCGTGCGCCCCGCCCTGAATGCGCCACACGCGCCGAAACAGGAATTTCATCGGGCATTTCTCGTATTCCTCAATTGCCGAGGCGCTCAGTTGCAGCGGCTCCGCAAGCGGCGGGTGGTACGCCTTGGCCCAGACCGCCACGCGCGAGTAGGCGCGCGGCGTTGTGCTGGCGCCGCCAAAGAGCCCCGCTGAGCCGGCAGGGGCCGGCTCGGGCCCGGCGATTTCTTCCTCTGGCGGCAGTTCGACCTTCGGCGCCAGCTGCGTGACATCGGAGCGCTGTATTTCTCCGTTCATCAGAATGTCGTCCAGGAACAGTGAATGCGCCTTTTTCTTGTTGACGATCGCGCTCAGTGTCAGGTTCTGGCGCGCGCGCGTGAGCGCCACGTAAAAG
>Ga0187846_10001458_pt1 | contig 13365 bp, 12 predicted proteins | sample TC_taG_FD_161473 | JGI IMG/M metagenome (GOLD analysis project Ga0187846, IMG submission 161473) | Biofilm microbial communities from the roof of an iron ore cave, State of Minas Gerais, Brazil - TC_06 Biofilm (v2) | ecosystem: Environmental > Terrestrial > Deep subsurface > Cave > Wall biofilm...
GCGAGAACGAAGGGCTGCGGCGTATTCGCGGACACTGTGCGGACCCACGTTGCCTCCTGGCCGTCGGTAACCGGCATTTTGAGGCAACGGTTCGCCGTTCGGTAACGATAATTTTGAGGCATATCGGAGGCTTGACCCAGGCGTTGCCGCAGGGTAGGGTGGAAACGGAGTTTTCCAGAGAGAACCTTGGTTCTCCAAGGAGAACTGATTGGCCCTGGGCGTTCCGCGGAAGCGAGTCGACCGGGTCCCGGCGGTTGACCGGGCGGTCGGCATCCTGCGCGCCTTCGCCGACGGGCGGCGGGACGCCAGCCTCACGGATCTGGCCCGCCATCTCGGAATCCACAAGAGCACGGCTCACGGCATTCTGGCCACGCTGGCCGCGCATCGGTTTGTCGAGCGCGATCCTGCGACCCGGCGGTACCGGCTCGGTCCCGCGCTCGCGTCGCTCGGCCGCGCCGCGACGGACCGTCAGGATCTCGGCGCCCTCGCGCGCCCCCACTTGATCCGCCTCCAGGAGCTTTCAGGAGAGACGGCGGCGATTCACCTCCGAGACCGGGACGGGAGCCGCATCCTCGCCAGCGTGGAGTCGCCGCGCGAACTGCGGGTGACGGCCCCGCCCGGATACCGCCTGCCCCCGTTCGCCGGGTCGGTCGCCAAGGCACTCTGGGCGTTCGCGCCGCACGTTCCCCTCCCGGCTCGGCTGCCCGCGTACACGCGGCGATCCATCACCGAGCCTGCGCGGTACCGGCGGGAGCTGGAGCAGGTCCGGCGCACGGGGATGGCGTTCGATGACATGGAGTACCTCTCGGGAGTCCGCGCGGCCTCCGCGCCCGTGTTCCTGGGAACGCCTTCAGGCGGCGCGGAGGCGGTCGCGACGCTCTCGATCATCAGCGTCGGCGCGCGGATGTCTTTTGCGGCCCTCGGGCGCCTGGCCGGACCGCTTCTGGCCTCGGCGCGGGCCCTGTCCGCCGCGCTTGGCGCAGGTCCATCCGAGCCCGAACCGGCCGGGGACGTGTCACGTGCCCGGAGGCGGCGTACATGAAGGTCCCCGTCAGCCTTCGGGTCAACGGGGAATCCCGTGACGCCATCGTCCCGGTGCACAAGACGCTGCTGGAAGTGTTGCGCGAGGACCTCGGACTCACCGGGACCAAGCACGGGTGCGAACTGGGAGAGTGCGGCACCTGCACCGTGCTCGTCGATGGGACCCCGGTGCTCAGTTGTCTCACGCTCCCGCTGGAGATCCTCGATCAGGAGATCACGACGGTCGAGGGGCTGGCGCAGGGTGGGAAGCTGCACCCGCTGCAAGAGGCCTTCGCGGAGCTCGGCGCGGCGCAGTGCGGCTACTGCACGCCGGGGATCTTGGTGGCATCGAAGGCCCTGCTGGACCGTACGCCCGCGCCGACGCGGCCCGAGGTCGCCCAGTGGCTGGCTGGCAACCTCTGCCGCTGCACCGGCTACCTGAAGATCCTGGAGGCCGTGGAGCTCGCCGCCGCGCGCATTCGCAACGACCGCCCCGAGGAGCCGGCCCGGGGCGCCTCCGCCCCCCAGACCGTGATCCCACGCGGCGGGACGGACCCACGATGAACGCGGACGGCGACCTCCGGGTTGTCGGCAAGGCGTGGGCCAGGGTCGACGGTCCGGGGAAGACCTCCGGCGAGACGCGCTACGCGGACGATTTGCAGCTCCCGCGGATGCTGCACGGGAAAATGCTCCGCGCCCACCTTCCCCACGCGCGGATTACGAAGCTCGACGTTTCACGGGCGCGGGGGCTCCCCGGCGTGCACGCCGTGATCGTCGGGCGAGACCTCCCGACCAAGTTCGGGATCATGCCGAGCAGCCAGGACGAGGAGGCGCTCTGCATCGAGAAAGTCAGGTACGTCGGGGATCCCGTCGCCGCCGTCGCGGCCGTCGATGAAGAGACCGCCGAGCGCGCCTGCGAAGCGATCGAGGTCGAGTACGAGCCGCTCCGGGCGATCATGTCGATCGACGAGGCCGTCTCGGAGCCGGACGTCCGGGTGCAGGATTACGGGGACGGGCCCGCCCCCAACGTGCACAAGAACGTCTCCCTCGAGTTTGGGGACGTCGCGCACGGCTTCGCCGAGGCCGACCACATCCGCGAGGACGTCTTCTTCTTCCAGGGAAGCACGCATCTGCCGATGGAGCAGCACAGCGCCGTGGCCCAGTACGAGGCCAACGGCCGGCTGACGCTCTGGACCTCCACGCAGACCCCCCACTACGTCCACCGCGCCCTGGCCAAGGTGCTCGACCTGCCGATGGGCCGGATCCGCGTGATCGCCACGCCGGTCGGCGGAGGATTCGGGGGGAAGAGCGACCCCTTCAGCCACGAGCTCTGCGCCGCCAAGCTGGCCATGGTCTCCGGCCGGCCGGTGAAGATCACGCTGACCCGAGAGGAAGTTTTCTACGCGCATCGGGGCCGGCACCCGGTGCTGATGTGGATCCGCACCGGCGTCCGGCGCGACGGGCGCATCACTGCGTGCCACCTCAAGACCTTCCTCGACGGCGGGGCGTATGGATCGTACGGGATCGCCAGCACGTACTACACCGGCGCGCTCCACACGGTCACGTACAAAATCCCGGCCTACAAATTTGAAGGGACGCGCCTGTGGACCAACAAGCCGCCGTGCGGCCCCAAGCGCGGGCACGGCACGCCCCAGCCACGGTTCGGCATCGAGATCCAGCTCGACAAGCTGGCCGAGGACTTGGGTCTCGACCCGGTCGCGATCCGGCTCGTCAACGCGACCGATCCGCACACCAAGACCGTCAACCATCTCAGGATCACGAGTAGCGGGCTCCGCGAGTGCATCGCGCGCGTCGCCGAGGCCAGTGGGTTCCGCGAGAAGCACCGCCGGCTGCCCCCCGGCCGCGGCGTGGGCCTCGCGGTCAGCGCGTATCTGAGCGGGGCGGCGCTTCCGATCTACTGGAACGACATGCCCCACAGCGAGGTGCAGATTCGGGTCGACCGCGGGGGCGGCGTGATCGCCGCCTGTGGCGCGATCGATATCGGGCAGGGGAGCGACTCGGTGCTGGCCGGGATCATCGCCGAGATCCTGGGGTTGGATCCCCGCGAGATCAGCCTGGTGACCGCTGACACGGATCTCGCGCCCATCGACCTCGGCTCGTACAGCAGCCGGGTGACGTTCATGGGCGGGAACGCGGCGGTCCAGGCGGCCCGGAAGATGCGGGACCTCCTGGTGGCGGCGGTCTCCGAAAAGCTCGAGGTGGAGCCGGACGACCTCTGCGTCGGAGACCACCGGATCTATGACGCCGCCCGCCCCGAGCGCGGGGTGACCTTCCCGGAGGCCGCGGCGCTCGCAGAAGCGAGGTTCGGCACCCTCACCACGGTCGGCTCGTACACGCCGCCTCGGCTGGCCGGGCCCTACAAGGGGTCGGGGGTCGGTCCATCCCCGGCGTACTCGTTCACCGCCGCGGTGGTCGAGGTCCGGGTGGACCAGACGACCGGGGACATCGCGGTCGAACGGATCTGGATCGCCCACGACATCGGCCGGCCGATCAACGAGGTTCTGGTCATCGGCCAGATCGAGGGAAGCGTGTACATGGCGCTCGGCGAGGCCCTGATGGAGGAGCAGATCTTCCGCAAGGGCCTCCATAAAATTCCCTCGATGCTCGACTACAAGAGCCCGACGTTCCTCGAGATGCCGCCCGTGGAAACCATCCTGGTCACAACGGACGACCCCGAGGGTCCGTTCGGTGCCAAGGAAGCCGGGCAGGGGCCGCTCCTGCCCGTGATCCCGGCGCTGGCCACCGCCGTCTACGACGCGATCGGGGTCCGCATCGATGAAATTCCCATCTCCCCGGACAAGGTGCTCGCCGGGCTCGAACGGGTGCGCAGGGGAGACGAGGCGCGGGTGGGTCCCAGGGAGGTGCCCGAATTTCGTTTCCGCGATCCGATCAGGGTCGAGCCTCCCGCCGGATGGGATACCCGCGCGGAGCTGCCGATCGCCGGCGCCGGGGAACCCTGATGCTGCGCCTTCCGCCGTTCACGTACCTGGCCGCCAAGACTCTCGAGGGCGCCGTCCGGGCCATTGCCGATGCCGGCCCCGACGGGATGCTGGTGGCCGGCGGGACCGATCTGTATCCGAACATGAAGCGCCGCCAGTTCGAACCCAAGGTGCTGGTCGGTCTTCGGGCCGTCCCCGACCTCAACCGGATCTCCGGGACCGCCGAGCACGGGATGAGGATCGGGGCCGGGGTCACCCTCGCGCGCCTCGCGGCGCATCCCGAAATCGCAAAGCACTACCGCGGGCTTGCGTTGGCCGCGGGCTCGGTCAGCACGCCGCCGCTCCGGAACATGGGGACGTTCGGCGGCAACCTGTGTGTCGACGCCCGCTGCACCTACTACAACCAGACCTACCACTGGCGCAAGTCGATAGGGTTCTGCATGAAGAAGGACGGGGACATTTGCCTGGTGGCCCCGGGAAGCCGCCGATGCTGGGCCGTGTCTTCCACGGACACGGCTCCGGTCGCGATCGCGCTGGGCGCCCAGATCCGGCTCGCGGGATCGCGGGGGGAGCGCGTGATTCCGGCGGCGGCGCTCTACGCGGACGACGGGATCGTGCCGCTCGCGAAGGCCCCGGAGGAGATCCTGGTGGAGGTGATCCTTCCGCCCGCCGACGGGTGGCAGACGACCTACCGGAAGCTGCGCCGCCGCGGCTCGTTCGATTTTCCGGTTCTGGGCGTGGCTGCGGCGCTCCGGCGCGCGGCGGACGGCACCGTGGAGGACGCCCGCATCGTCTTGGGCGCCGTCGCGTCGCGCCCGGTGGACGTTGGCGAGGCTGCGGCCGCGCTCATCGGCCACCCCCTCGCCCCCGACGTGATCGCCCGCGCGGCCCACGCGGCCTCCCGGCCGGCGAAGCCGCTCGACAACGCCGACCTCACGATCGGCTACCGGAAGAAGATGACGCGCGTGTTCGTCGAGCGGGCCCTCAGTGAGCTCGCCGGGGTGCCGGACTCGACGTGACCTCGATTCACAGGACATTCTCCGCCGCTGCCTAATCATGGACTCGGAAGCCAGCCCGTGCATTCGGGAGGACACATACGGTGAGCGGCCTCCAGGCGACGCCGACGACGAATGCGATCCTGACCCCTCACGACCTGCTGCAGATCCTCTACTACATGCGGCTGCAGCGCGCCGTCGAGGACCGCGGGGTCAAGCTGTACTACCAAGGGCGCATCCCAGGCGCGTACTTCACCGGGTGGGGGCACGAGGCGATCGTCGTGGGAGCCACCTTCGCGCTCGGGCCGGACGACCTCATCGCGCCCATGCACCGGGATCTCGCGGCGTACATCATGCGTGGCATCCCGCTGCGCCGCGTCTTCGCCCAGTTCCTCGACAGGGAGGGCGGCCTCACCCGCGGCCGGGACGGCAACGTCCACATGGGCGATCCACGCCAGGGGATCTTTCCATTTATTAGCCACATGGCGGCCTCCGTGCCGGTGGCCGCGGGGATGGCCCTGACGTGCCGGCAGCGCGGAGAGGACCGGGTTACGCTTACGTTTTTCGGCGACGGGGCGACCAGCACCGGGGCGTGGCACGAAGGCGTGAACTTCGCCGCGGTGTTCCGCCTTCCGCTCGTCCTCGTGCTCGAAAACAACCAGTACGCGTTCTCAACGCCTCTCGAGCGCCAGACCGCCGCGCGCGCGTTCGTGGACAAGGCGCCGGGGTACGGGATCGCGGGTGTCGCCGTTGACGGCAACGACGTGCTGGCCGTGTTCGGCGCGGCCCGGGAGGCCGTCGACCGCGCCCGCGGGGGGGGCGGTCCGACCCTGATCGAATGCCGGACCATGCGCGTGCGCGGCCACAGCGAGGCGGACAAGTCCTTCTACGTGCCGAAGTCGCAGCTCGACGAGTGGGCCGCCCGCGACCCGATCCCGCTGTTTGAGCGCCGACTCCGGGAAGATGGGGTGCTCACCCCCGATGGCGACCGCGCGATGCAGGAGCGGATCGCCGCCGAGATCGAGGAGGCGCTCGCGTGGGCGGAGGCGAGCCCCGAGCCCGACCCCGGGTCGGTGGCGGACGGGGTGTTCTGCCAGGACGCCGGGGCATGAGCCCCGCCCTGTGGCGTCGCGCCGGGGTGCCCGCATGCCGGAAATGACCTACCTCGAGGCCATCAGGGACGGGCTTCGCGAGGAGATGCGACGCGACCCCCGCGTGTTCGTGATGGGGGAGGATATCGGCACGTACGGGGGCGCGTTCGGGATCACGAAGGGGTTCCTCGAAGAGTTCGGGGCCTGGCGGGTCATCGATACGCCGCTGGCCGAGGCCGCCAACGTCGGCGCGGGAATCGGGGCCGCCGTGATGGGGATGCGACCCGTCGTGGAACTTCAGTTTGCCGACTTCATCTCGGATGCGTTCACGCAGGTGGTCAACATGGCGGCGAAGTTCCACTGGCGGACCGGCATGCCCCTGCCGCTCGTCCTGCGGATGCCGTACGGCGGGGACGTGAAAGGAGGACCCTTTCACTCACAATGCATGGAGGCCTGGTTTGTCCACACGCCCGGCCTCAAGATCGTCGCCCCGGCGTTCGCGGACGACGCCAAGGGCCTGCTCGTGGCGGCGATCCGCGACCCAAACCCAGTGTTGTATTTCGAGCACAAGCACCTGTACCGATCCCTCCGGGAGGAGGTCCCGGGCGGCGAGCACGTGGCCCCGATCGGCCGTGCCCGGGTCGTCCGCGAGGGCGCGGCCCTCTCGATCTTTTCCTATGGCTGGATGCTGCACAAATGCCTGCGCGCGGTCGACGCGGCCGCAAGTGATGGCGTCGAAGCCGAAGTCGTCGACCTCCGGAGCCTCGCTCCGCTCGACCGCGAGACGATCCTGGCGTCCGTGCGGAAGACCGGCAAAGCCCTCATCGTGCACGAGGCGACCCGGACCGGCGGGGTGGGTGCGGAGGTCGCGGCGTTGATCGCCCAAGACGCGTTCGAGTCCCTCGACGGTCCGATCATCCGGCTGGCCAGCGAGGATACCCCGGTGCCCCACAGCCCGGTCCTGGAAGCGGCCTTCCAGCCGACGGTCGAAGAGATCGCCGAGGCGATCCGGCGGCTCGCAGCATACTGATGCGTACGCCGGGCTGACGCGGATTCCGAACAGGCTATCCGGGGGCGGCCAACCTCACGCGACTGAGTGTTTCCGAAAAAATTCTGCGATTCCGCTTTTCTGCAATCTCCCTTCGACAACGTCCACCACAGTATTGAACAAGGCCTCGTTGGTGGCGTGAACCTTAACGCCATTGATCTCGAGAAACACGATGGCCGCAACAACACCGGTTCTCTTGTTGCCGTCGACAAATGGATGATTCTTCGCAATATGGAAGAGGTAAGCTGCGGCCATCTCGAAGATGTCCGCGTGATAGTATTGGCGGCGGCTCCCCGCCCCCGGCATGGCGAGAGCCGCAAGGAGGCGGCCGAGATCGCGTATTCCGTCGGTTCCTCCGTACCTGCGTACCTGATCGTGGTGGATAGCAAGGGTCTCTTCGAGGGTGAGGAAAAGCGGCGGCAATGGGTCAATCCGCGAGGCGCTTCAGCGCGCGGCGATACCGTTTGTTCACCCCCTCCAGCGCCACGCGAAACGCTTCTCGCCGTTTCGCATCACGGACGGGGGTGACAACCAGGCATTTGCCGTCCGTGGTGAGCGAAAGAGGCGTGTCGGCACCGATTTCCAGGAGTTCAAGGACGCCCCGGTCGATCACCAGTGCCAAGCTATTCCCGTGCTTAGTGAGATGTTTGATCACACACGCGCTCCCTCATATCCGTTGTGATTACAATGTATCACCTCCTCCATGACCGCGTCAAGGCAGATCATCTGCGAGGCCTGCGAACGGGCCGTATACGACGATAGCTGGGCTACGGCCGCGTCTTCCTGGGCATGAATAGAAGGTCGAGGGTCCCACCCGAGGTGGTGGCGTTCTCGCGGCCAGGAGGGGAAACGGCCCGTGATCCGCCGGGGAGTCCAGAGTCTAGGACCGCATTTGGGCGCCGCCTCGGCTCGGGCGGTGCTCGCCCTCCTGAGTCTGTTTGTGACCCTGAGCGTGACCGCCTCGGCCCCGCCAGCCGCGCGGGGAGATGACGTCGAACTGGTCGACGGCGTCTTCCAGCTCCTGATCGTCGCCCGCGATGGCCGGTTTGTGTCCTCGGGCACAGCGTTCTTCGTCGACGCCAAGGGGACGGCGCTCACCAACAGCCACGTCGTGTACCGCGCGTTCCACGACCCCGATCACTTTTTGCTCCTTGCGGTCGTAGCAAAGGAGTTTTACAGCGCGTCCATCACGTGCGCGAGCCAGATTGGCACCGATCCCACCCTGACCGACCGGGGCCCGCTCGACCGGGACGTCGCGGAGATTCAACTCGCGCCTTCGACGTTTCCGTATCAGATGATTCGGCTCCCGGGCCACATCGATCTTGTCAGCGCGACCGCCCACACGACCGAGTTGCCCGCCTTCCCCGCCCTCACGTTCGGCGACGACCCGCGCGAAGGGCAGCAGGTCCGCGTGGTCGGGTTCGGCCTCACCTCCGAGGTGCCGGAGGAGGAGTGGGGCACGACGGGCACGGTCATGTTCGCGAGCAACGCGATTGACGGAACCCCGATCTTCCAGATCCAATCGGTCAAGCGCCCGCGGCCGGGCAACAGCGGCTCTCCGGTGCTCGATGACCAGAACCATGTCGTAGGGATGTACACCTGGAACATGATCACGAACGATCAACTTGGGTTCGCGATCAGCAGCTCCGCGCTCATCCACCCCTGCCCCTAGCCGTTCTGGCACCCTCCTCGCCGCGGTGACGCGGCGCTTCTCCGCGGCGCACACTGACCCAACCCCCGCCATCGCGGTGGGAGAGGAGAGTGGGTTGGGATCCTCGAAGGCGGGGAGCGATGGTCGCGGCGGGCACACTCCCCGAGCGGTTCAACGTCTCCACGGCGTTCCTGGATCGGAATGTGGAGGTGGGCCGGGGCGACCGCGTCGCGATCCACGCGGGTGACGATCGTATCACCTACGGGGCCCTTCTGGCACGGGTGAACCGGGCGGGGAACGCCCTGCGGGCGCTCGGGGTCCGGCCCGAAGAGCGTGTGTTCCTGCTGATGCTGGATTCCCCCGAACTCGTGGAAGTGTTCTGGGGGGCGATCCGGATCGGGGCGATCGCGGTCCCCACCAACACCGCGCTCACCCCCCGCGACTACGCCTACATGCTCCGGGACAGCCGCGCCCCGGTGCTGGTGGTGAGCGAGGCGCTGCTTCCTTCAATAGAATCGGCGCTGGGAGATGCCCCCGACCTCCGTCACGTCTTGGTCGCCGGAACGCCCCGCGCGGGGCAGCGCTCCCTCAGGGATGTGCTGGCCGCCGCGTCCTCCGAGCTCGCGCCCGCGCCGACCCATCGCGACGACGCGGCGTTCTGGCTGTGGAGCAGCGGCAGCACGGGCCTCCCCAAGGGGACGGTGCACCTGCACCACGACATGGTCTGCGCGTCCGACCTCTACGCACGCCAGGTCCTCGGGATCACCGAACGCGACGTCTGCTTCTCCGTGGCGAAGCTCTTCTTCGCCTACGGGCTGGGAAACACGATGTACTTTCCGTTCTGGGCCGGGGCGGCGGGGGTGCTGCACCCCGGGCGGTTCGATCCGCGCGCCTCCTTCGAGCTCATCCGCCGATACCGGCCGACCTTGTTCTTCGGGGTTCCGACCGCCTACGCGGCGATGCTGGCCGTGGACGGGCCCGCCGATCTCGGCGCGGTGCGGCTGTGCGTGTCGGCCGGGGAGCCCCTCCCGGCGGGGATCTTCACGCGGTGGCGCGAACGGTTCGGGGTCGAAATCCTGGATGGGATCGGGTCCACCGAGGCGCTTCACATCTACATCAGCAACCGTCCCGGCCGCACCCGGCCGGGGAGCAGCGGAGAGGTCGTCCCAGGATACGCGGTGAGGATCGTCGACGAAGCGGACCGGGAGGTCCCGTCCGGGGAAATCGGGGATCTTCTCGTGGCCGGGGACAGCATCGCCGCCGGGTACTGGAACCAGCACGAGCGGACGAAGCGTGCGTTTCGGGGCGAGTGGTTCGTGAGCGGCGACAAGTTCTTTCGGGATCCCGACGGGTACTACTGGTACTGCGGCCGCTCGGACGACATGCTGAAGGTCGGCGGGCAGTGGGTGGCCCCCGCCGAGGTGGAGGCCACCTTGATCCAGCACCCGGCGGTCCTCGAGTGCGGGGTCGTGGGACGCGCGGATCGGGATCAACTTATCAAGCCGTACGCTTTCGTCGTGCTCCAGCCCGGCCACGCCCCGTCGGACGAACTGGCGGCGGAGCTGCAGGCCTTCGTCCGCGACAAGATCGCCGCGTATAAGTACCCGCGGTGGATCGAGTTCATTCCGGAGCTCCCCAAGACCGCGACCGGAAAGATCCAGCGATTCCGGCTGCGGGAGCGGCTGGCCGGGGACCGGCAGCAGGCGGCGGTCAGGTAGTGACGCGGCGCGGGGTGCCGTCCCGCGCGGATGTTGCGTTCTGGGGGTGGGGCGGTGGGAGATCTGATCAGTCTCGAGCGCGATGGGGGGATCGGCCAAATCTCGCTGCACCGGCCCCCCGCGAACGCCTACAACGGACAGTTTATGCGAGAGCTGGATGAGGCCGTCGAGGCCGTCCGCGCCGATGACGGGGTGCGCGTGGCGGTCGTGACGAGCACCCTGCCCCGGTTCTTCTGCGCCGGCGCCGACGTGAAGATGTTCCAGGCGTCTTCGCTGCGCGAGAAAGAGAAGTTTATCCTGCGCATGCACGAGGTGCTCCGCACGATCGAGCTGACACCCAAGGTGTTCATCGCCGCGATCAACGGCCACTGTCTCGGCGGCGGGATGGAGATCGCGCTGGCCTGCGATCTGCGGTTCGCCGCCGCGGGGACGTACGGCCTGGGACAGCCGGAGGTGATCCTCGGCATTCTTCCGGGAAACGGCGGCACCCAGCGGCTGCCCCGCCTCGTGGGGAAGAGCCGAGCGCTTGACCTCATGATCACCGGCCGGACGGTCTCGCCGGAACAGGCGCTCACGCTCGGCCTCGTCGACCGGGTCGTTCCGGCGGAGGAGCTCCTGCCCAGCGTGCGGGCGTACGCGGAGCCCCTAACGCGGAGCGCCGCCGTCGCGGTGGGGTTGATCAAGCTCGCGGTGACCCGCGGCATGGAGCTGCCGCTGGACGGGGGCCTGGCCTACGAGCGAGAGGCGCTGTTCCGCGCCTTTGCGACCGAGGATGCCGGGGAGGGCGTGAACGCGTTCCTGGAGAAGCGGTCGCCGGCGTTCAAGGGAAAGTAACGGGTTTCTGCGTCAACGTCGTTTCAAGCCACCGCCAGACAGGCCACACGATGGGACAGAGAGCGACAAGGGGGTCGGGGGAGATGTGTCCGAGCCATCGGCTGCCGGCGCGACCACGCCGAACATCAAGAGTCTCAGGAGGACTCGAACGGGCCGTTGTGAGACTCGCCGCATGTTTGGCGCTCGCCGTATTCATGAGCGCGCGCACCGTCGACGCCGGCCCAACGATCGCGCGGATCGTGTCAGTCCAACCGTCGTATGGTCCCAGCGACACGCATGTTACGATCCGCGCGAACGTCTCACTCAAGGGGGCAACGTCTGTCCTTTGGGGGGGACGTAGAGATCCCGATTTCTCCGTACAGCGCGACGGGTCGATCCTGTCGGCGGCGCCGCTCAGCGGGCAGCCCGGCTCCACCGTTCCGGTGACCGTAATCCTCAACGGAACGACGCTGCCGACCACCTCAACGTACACGTATCCGCTTGGCGAAGTCGATGTGATCGGTCCAAGTCCATTCGATCCCGGCAACGCGTTCGATTACTTTTGGTTCAACGGCGGCGGGCGCGACTTTTCGTTTCCACCGCGCGAGACGCTCACGTTCGGGCGGCCGCCGGTGCTGAAATTTAACGCTGACTTCATCGCTTCGTCGTACCCGTATAGCCCCACCAAGGCCCCGTACGCCGCCGGCAACACTGGGGCATACCACGTGGGCCTCGCGCGGTGCGACATCGGCAACGACGTGCCCAAGCTGATCAAAGAGGGCATTAGTGCTCCATGCACAAATTGGCAAGGCCTCAAGGGCGTCTGGGTGACTATCGGCAAGGAGCAGTACTTCCAGTTGAAGTGGCGCGGGCCGCAGAAGATCAGCCAACGCGTCGTGCAGCTGGATCTCTTCGTATTTCAGCGAAAGTCACCCAGCGAACACGTTTGAGTATTGTGTTACCGTCGGTCAAGAGCAGATTGGCCTCGTGGCAATGGGGTGGCCGTCCAATCGTGTGGACTCAAAATGTTCGCCCGCGTTCAACGTTTTCGTGACGCCCGCCGCAAAGATCCAGCTCGATGTGATTCCGTACACGATCGTCTATCAGCCGCCTGGCAATCAGAGCACCGTGACCTATTCGACCACCGACACCTTCGGCACGCAATTCAGCGTCGCGAACAGCAAAAACGTTGCGAACAAGATGACGAGGAGCACGCAAGGCTCGACGGGCGGCGGCGGAGCCGCCGGATTCCTTCTTGGCATCAACTTCAGCGGGAGCCAAAGCTACGACAACACCACCGTCGACGGCTTCGGCATGACCTCCTCGGGCGGCCCGCAAGGCATGTCGAGCACCGCGTTCGGCACGTCCTGGACGACCGCGCCCAATCCGTTGTTCATCCCCGGATCGGGTTCGGTCTGCGCCACCCCGCAGTGCTCGACGACGACCACGCCGTCGGGCCTTCTTCCCCTGCAACCGTACTGGAGCGACATGTTCGTTCTCCTCGTGCACCCGCAGTTCGCCGTGTGGATCCTGGGCGGTCATGCCGATCGCTGGCAGATGTACGCTGCCGTGCCCGTGACGGCGGACGTGACGGTGGGCGAGCTGGACGCGTGCGCGCATGGATCGTCGCCGACCTGGACGACGGCCCTCGACCCGTGCAAGCTCGACTACTCCGACGACAAGCTGACGACGAGAAACGGCGGCCCGATCGTCTACAAGGGCTCGCAGCGATCGCTCCGTCTGTCGCGGACGACGGCGGCGAATCTGCTCAAGCTTGATCCGTTTTATGCGGGCGGTCAAGGGGCGAACCTAGCCGCGGCCCGCGCGACGAAAGTCTACGGCGGTCAATACGGTGCGATGGTGGGCCAGCCCCCAGTGATCGTCGGAAAGGTCTTCACGAACACGAACCAAGTGCAACTCAATCAGAGCGCACAGGTCCAGTATCTGTCGAGCATCACGGCCATGGAAGCGAACGGTGACAGCATCGGTTTTACCGTCGGGACGACCGCGCAACCGTCCGCGGCGGATATCTCGGGTGGCCAGGGCGGGCAGTCCGCGGGGGATACCTC
>Ga0187846_10001459_pt1 | contig 13362 bp, 8 predicted proteins | sample TC_taG_FD_161473 | JGI IMG/M metagenome (GOLD analysis project Ga0187846, IMG submission 161473) | Biofilm microbial communities from the roof of an iron ore cave, State of Minas Gerais, Brazil - TC_06 Biofilm (v2) | ecosystem: Environmental > Terrestrial > Deep subsurface > Cave > Wall biofilm ...
GCACCCGCGCTTCGAGGTCGAGCGCGAGTACGCGGTGCGGGTGGCCGGTCAGCTCACCGACGAGCAGCGCCAGCAATTGCTCGACGGTGTCGAGCTGGAGGACGGCTCGGCGCGCTTCAGCCGCCTGGAAGAAGCCGGCGGTCAGGGCCTGAACCACTGGTACCGGGCCGTGATCAAGGAAGGGCGCAATCGGGAGATCCGGCGCATGTTCGAGGCGGTCGGCCTGCAGGTCAGCCGTTTGATCCGGATTCGTTTCGGCTCGATTGCGCTTCCTCGCTCACTGTCGCGCGGCCGCTTTCTGGAATTGGCGCCGGGATGGGTCGAGGCGTGGCTGCACGATCTTGGCATTGGTTCGGAGGCTATGCGCAGCCGGCCGGTCGGCCCGGAGCCGCGGCGTCCTGACGGGGCTCGCCGCGGCAAGCCATCCGGCGGCCGGCCCGGAGGTGGGGCTCGCCAGCCCGATCCGATGACCAGCACCGTCAGCTACATCGCCAATGGAACCCATCCAAGCAGTCCGCGCGCGAGCCCGGGCCTGCAGAACCGGTTCCGGCGACCGAAGGCCGGACGTGGATTTGGCTAGAACGGCAAGCGCTAAGACGATATAATCACAAGTTGTCGATAAGTCGCTAGGTAAGAGAGCAATGGGCGCGCCCGGGCCCTCCCGGTCGGGCTGGATCGATGTCCGATCGCCGTCTTTGTTGAAGCGGGCGATTCGGGCCCTGCAGGTCTGGTCGATGCACGTGGCGGCTGCTTTCGGCGGGGGGTCCCGGGGAGAGGGGTCCGGACCAGCCGAACACGCGGCGCCAGCCTTTTGAGAGCAGAAAAAATGGGCGAGCCGGCCCATTTTTTTTTGATGAGCTGATTCGCCCGAACGGCGAATCAGCCTGGCCCTTCGATGGTGGGGTGATGACGGCGTGATGGGAACGAACAGTTGGACTGCAGCGGCGGCCGTGCGCGAGCGCATCGAGCCGACCGTCAGTGGCATGGGCTACGAGCTGGTGGAAGTGCAGCGGGCCGCGCAAGGGTTGCTGCGCGTCACGGTCGACACCACCACGCCGGCGCGAGCGATCGGCCTTGACGATTGCGAGCGGATCAGCCGGCAACTGACGCACCTGCTGGCAGTCGAGCAGATCGATTACGAACGGCTCGAGGTCGGCTCGCCCGGGTTGGACCGGCGCCTGCTCGCGCCGCGCGACTTTATCCGGTTCGCCGGATCGCTGGTGCAGGTGCAGTTGAAGGCCCCGCTGCAGGGCCGCCGCCGCTTCCAGGGCCGGCTGCTGGGGCTGACCGGCCCGGCCGGCGCTGAGCGCGCGCTGCTTCAGCTGGCGCAGGCCGCGGACAGGCCCGCGGGAGCGGCTCGCCCCAGCGGGCGCGGCCGCGAGGCTGAACCGGCCGGCCCGGTCGAGCCACCGCTCGAGCTGCCGCTGGCGGATATTGAAAAAGCGCGCCTGATACCCCAGTTCAATTTCAAGGAACGAATGGTGGAAGGACAGCGATGAGCAGAGAGATCCTGCTTCTGGTCGACGCGCTGGCGCGCGAGAAGAACGTGCCGAAGGAGACCGTGTTCGGCGCGCTCGAATCGGCGCTGGCATCGGCGACCAAGCGTCTGTTTGCCGAAGAGGACGTCGACATCCGCGTGGCGGTCGACCGCGAAAGCGGCGAGTACGACGCGTTTCGCCGCTGGCTGGTCGTGCCGGACGAGGCGGGGCTGCAGGAGCCCGGTCACCAGATCATCCTGTCGGACGCCCGCGATCAGATCGCCGACATCGAGCTCGACGAGTTCATCGAGGAGCAGCTGCCCCGTCAGGATCTGGGGCGCCGCTTCGCCCAGGACACCAAGCAGGTGATCTTGCAGAAGATCCGGGACGCCGAGCGCGAGCAGCTGCTCAGCGAGTTTCTGGCCCGCAACGACGCGATCGTGAACGGGACCGTGAAGCGGATGGACAAGGGCGATGCGATCATCGAGATCGGCAAGGTCGAAGCGCGGCTGGCGCGCTCGGAGATGATCCCGAAGGAAAACCTGCGCGTGGGCGACCGCGTCCGCGCGCTCGTCGCCAAGGTCGACCGGCAGCTCAGGGGTCCGCAGATCCTGCTGTCGCGCACGTCACCCGAGTTCCTGATGAAGCTGTTCGAGCTCGAGGTGCCCGAAATCGAGCAGGGCCTGTTGCAGATCAAGTCGGCTGCGCGCGATCCGGGGGTGCGGGCCAAGATCGCCGTGTGGACCAACGACCGCCGTATCGATCCGATCGGCACCTGCGTCGGGATGCGCGGTTCGCGCGTGCAGGCCGTCACCAACGAGTTGGCCGGCGAGCGCGTCGATATCGTGCTGTGGTCGGACGACCCGGCGCAGTTCGTGATCGGCGCGCTGGCGCCGGCCAATGTGTCCTCGATCCTGGTCGACGAGGACAAGCATGCGATGGACGTCGTGGTGGACGAGGACAACCTGGCGATCGCGATCGGCCGCAGCGGGCAGAACGTGCGGCTGGCCTCGGAGCTGACCGGCTGGCAGATCAACATCATGACCGCCGAAGAATCGTCCCAGAAACAGGAGGGCGAACGCACCGGGATCCGCGAGATGTTCATGAAGCGGCTGGACGTCGACGAGGAGGTCGCCAACATCCTGATCGGCGAGGGCTTCTCCAGCCTGGAGGAGATCGCCTACGTGCCGCTGGCGGAGCTGAGGGAGATCGAGGCCTTCGATCAGGAAACGGTCGAGGAACTGCGTACCCGCGCGCGCAATGCGCTGCTGACGGAGGCGATCGTGCGCGAAGAGAACCTGGACCAGACCGACCGCTCGCTGCTGGAGCTGGACGGCATGGAGACCGAGCTGGCGATCAAGCTTTCTTCCAACGGCGTGCGCTCGCGCGACGAGTTGGCGGACCTGGGCGTCGACGAGCTGACCGAAATGACCGGCATCGACGCGGAACGGGCCGGCCGCCTGATCATGGCGGCGCGCGCCCATTGGTTTCAGCAGCAGTAGGGGATCCGGACCAGCATGCAACCGAACACAGTCGCCCAATTCGCAACGGAGCTGAAGCTGGCGCCGCACGTGCTGCTGGAGCAGCTGCGGGCGGCGGGCGTGGACAAGCTCGCCGAGACCGACTTGATCAGCGAGGCCGACAAGGCGCGACTGCTCGAGATGTTCCGCAAGGCGCACGGCGGGCAGGAGATCGAGAAACGCAAGATCACGCTGACGCGGCGGCAGACCTCGGCTATCAAGCAGGCCGACTCGACCGGCAAGGCCCGCACGATCCAGGTCGAGGTGCGCAAGAAGCGCGTGTTTGTCAAACGCGACGTCGAGCCCGAGGGCGAGGCCCCGCCCGCCGCTCCGGTGATCGACCCCACGGAGCTGGCGCGACGCGAAGAGGAAGAGCGGCATCAGGCCGCGCTGCTGGCGCGCCAGGTGGCCGAGGCGCGCGAGCGGGCCGAGCGGGCACAGCGCGAACAGGAGGAAGCCGAGCGGCGACGGCGCGAGGCGAGCGAACGCTCGCGCGCGCAGGAAGAGGCTGCCCGCGCCGAGCAGCAGCCGGCCAAAGCCGCTCAGGAAGCCGCGCAGCGCGCCGCCGAAGCGTCGGCCGGCGCTGCAGCGCAACAGCAGGCCCAGAGCCAGGCGCACGAGCGCGCCCGCCGGGCCGTCGAACAGGAAGTGGCCGCCATCAAGACGATGATGGCCACGCCCAAGAAGGTGCTGAAAGCGCCGGCGCCGGAAGGAACGCTGCACCGGCCGACGATCAAAGCGGAGGCGAAGCCGGCCGAGGAGAAAAAGGACGAGAAAAAGGCCGGTGCCAAGGAAGTCAAGTCGGTCAAACTGGCCTCGAGCTGGTCCGAGGACGCGGCCAAGCGGCGCACGATCAAGACGCGTGGTGACGCCGGCACCGGTGTGGCCACCTGGCGCGGGCCCAAGGGGCACCGCCGGGCCGATGAGCGCGACAAGCCGATCACCGTGGTGCCGGCCGAGAGCGTGGTGCGCGAGGTGTCCGTGCCCGAAACGATCACGGTCGCGGACCTCGCCCACAAGATGGCGGTGAAGGCTTCCGAGGTCATCAAGGTCCTGATGAAGCTGGGCCAGATGGTGACCATCAACCAGGTGCTGGACCAGGAGACGGCGATCATCGTGGCCGAGGAGATGGGCCACAAGGCGTTCGCCGCCAAGTTGGACGACCCGGAAGCGTTCCTGCTCGATACGGGCCTTGCGACCGCGGGCAGCGCCGAAGCCACGACCCGTCCGCCGGTGGTTACCGTGATGGGTCACGTCGATCACGGCAAGACCTCGTTGCTCGACTACATCCGGCGCGCCAAGGTGGCCGCCGGCGAAGCCGGCGGCATCACGCAGCACATCGGCGCCTATCACGTCGAAACGCCACGCGGGGTCATTACCTTCCTGGACACGCCGGGCCACGAGGCCTTCACGGCGATGCGGGCACGTGGCGCGCGCGCCACCGACCTGGTGATTCTGGTGGTGGCGGCCGACGACGGTGTGATGCCGCAGACGATCGAAGCGATTCACCACGCGAAGGCGGCCAAAGTGCCGATCGTGGTGGCACTGAACAAGATCGACAAACCGGAAGCCAACCCGGAGCGCGTCAAGCAGGAGCTGGTGGCTCAGGAGGTGGTCCCGGAGGAATACGGCGGCGACTCGCCGTTCGTTCCGGTTTCGGCCAAGAGCGGGCAAGGCATCGACGAGCTGCTGGAGAACGTGCTGCTGCAGGCCGAAGTGCTCGAGCTCAAGAGCGTGCACGATGGGCCCGCCAAGGGCCTGATCATCGAGTCGCAGCTCGACAAGGGTCGCGGCCCGGTGGCCACCGTGCTGGTGCAGTCCGGAACGTTGAAGCGCGGCGACGTCGTGCTGGCCGGCAGCAGCTTCGGGCGGGTGCGAGCCATGCTGGACGAAGGCGGCAAGGCGGTCCAGAGCGCAGGGCCGTCGATCCCGGTCGAGATTCAGGGACTGTCCGATGTTCCGGCGGCGGGCGACGAGCTGATCGTGCTGGGCGACGAGCGCAAGGCGCGCGAGATCGCGCTGTTCCGCCAGGGCAAGTTCCGCGATACCAAGCTGGCCAAGCAGCAGGCCGCCAAGCTGGAGAACATTTTCGACGACATGACCCGCGAGGGCGCCAAGACGCTGACGCTGATCATCAAGGCGGACGTGCAGGGCTCGCAGGAGGCGCTTGCCCACGCGCTCACCAAGCTGTCGACCGATGAAGTCAAGGTGAACATCGTGCACGCCCAGGTCGGCGGTATCACCGAGAGCGATGTGAACCTGGCGCTGGCGTCGCGGGCCGTGATCGTCGGATTCAACGTGCGGGCCGAGCAGACCGCGCGCAAGCTGGCCGAGGCCAACGGCATCGACATCCGCTACTACAACATCATTTACGACGCCGTTGACGACGTTAAGGCCGCCCTGTCCGGCATGCTGACGCCGGAGCAGCGCGAGCAGGTGCTGGGGCTGGTCGAGGTTCGCCAGGTGTTCCGGATCTCGAAGGTCGGCACCGTGGCCGGCTGCATGGTGCTGGACGGATTGGTCCGCCGTACGTCGCGCGCCCGGCTGCTGCGCGACAACGTGGTGATCTGGACCGGGGAGCTGGACTCGCTGAAGCGCTTCAAGGACGATGCGCGCGAGGTCAAGGCCGGATTCGAGTGCGGCCTTTCGCTGAAGGGCTACGACGACATCAAGGAAGGCGATCAGCTCGAAATCTTCGAAGTACAAGAGGTGGCCCGCTCGCTGTAACGGGCGGCCGCCGCAGCGACCGGGCGGGCCGATGTGAAGACCAACCGTACGAACCGCATCGCCGAGCAGATCCAGCACGAGCTGGCCGGGTTGATCGTGCGCGAGCTGCGCGATCCGCGCATCGGACTGGTGACGATCAGCGGCGTGGACGTGTCGCCCGACCTGGCGCATGCGAAGGTGTTCTTCACCGTGATCGGCGCTCCGGCGGCGCAGGTGGCCGAAGGCCTGAACGCGGCGGCTGGTCACCTGCACAACCTGCTGTTCAAGCGGCTGCTGATGCGTACGGTGCCACGCCTGCGCTTCGTGCACGACGCGTCGGTCGAACACGGATTCGAGATCGACCGCCTGATCGACGAGGCGGTGGGTCGGCGCAACGCCGACTGAGGCAGGTGGCCGGGATGGGCAGCGCGCGGTTCGAGGCCGTCGATGGGGTCCTGCTGCTGGACAAGCCGGTCGGGGCCAGCTCCAACGCGGCACTGCAGCGCGCACGCGTGCTGCTGAATGCGCGCAAGGCCGGCCATACCGGCACGCTCGATCCTCTGGCCGGCGGCCTGCTCGCATTGACCTTCGGCGAGGCGACCAAGTTCTCGGCCGACCTGCTGGACGCCGACAAGTGCTACGACGCGCGATTGCGGCTGGGAACCGTGACGACCACGGGCGACGCCGAGGGCGCGGTGACCGAACACCGGCCGGTCGATGTGAGCCGGGCGACGTTCGAGGACGTGCTGGCGCGGTTCACCGGAACGGTCTCCCAGGTCCCGCCAATGCATTCGGCGTTGAAACACGAGGGCCGTCCCCTGTACCGGCTGGCCCGGCAGGGCATCGAAGTGGAGCGCCGTGCGCGGCCGGTGGCGATCCGCCGGCTATGGACCATCGCCTGGGACCCCCTCGAGCCCACGATCGGCGTTGAATGCGGCAAGGGCTTGTACGTGCGCACGCTGGCCCAGGATGTCGGCGCGGCGCTGGGCTGCGGTGCGCACTTGAGCGCGCTGCGCCGCACGCGCATCGGCGCGTTCGACCTGTCGGAGGCGATCGCGCTGGAGCGGCTCGAAGCGCTGCCGGTCGAACGCCGGCGCGAGCGGCTGCTGGCGATCGATACGCTGCTGCAGAGCCTGCCGCGCGTCGACCTGGATCGCGAGGCGAGCGAGCAGCTGGAGCACGGCCAGCAAGTGCCGTGGGCTGCCGGCAGCGCGCAGCGCGCGCGTGTGTACGGCCCGCACGGCCGCCTGCTCGGCGTGGCCTCGGTCGACCACGGCCTGCTGGTCGCGCGCCGCCTGTTGAGCCAGCCGCCGGCGCCGGAGGCGAACCGATGAACAGCCGGCGCCTGCGCAATATCGCGATCATCGCGCACGTCGACCACGGCAAGACCACGCTGGTGGACAAGCTGCTGGCGCAGTCGGGAACGTTCCGTGAGAACCAGACGGTCGCCGAGCGGGTGATGGACAGCAACGAGCTGGAGCGCGAGCGCGGCATCACGATCCTGGCGAAAAACTGCGCCGTCGAATACGAAGGCACCCACATCAATATCGTCGACACGCCCGGGCACGCCGACTTCGGGGGTGAAGTGGAGCGCGTGCTGTCGATGGTCGACGGCGTGCTGTTGCTGGTCGATGCGGTCGAGGGACCGATGCCGCAGACGCGCTTCGTCACGCGCAAGGCGCTGGCGCTTGGGTTGAAGCCGATCGTCGTGGTCAACAAGATCGACCGTCCCGGCGCGCGACCGGATTTCGTGGTGAATGCAACCTTCGACCTGTTCGACAAGCTCGGCGCCAGCGAAGAGCAGCTCGACTTTCCGGTCATTTACGCCTCGGCGCTGAACGGCTACGCGGTCGAGCGGCTGCAGCAGCTGCCCTCCTTCGCACCTGACGGTGCTACGGAGGGCAAGCCCTCCGTAGCGCCGTCAGGCGCGAAGGAGGGGTCGATGCGGCCGCTGTTCGAGGCGATCCTGCGCTACGTTCCGGTGCGCGACGAAGATCCCGACGGCACGCTGCAACTGCAGATCTGTTCGCTCGATTACTCCAGTTATGTCGGCAAGATCGGCATCGGACGGGTGCGCCGGGGGCGCATCCGCGCCGGGCAGGATGTGATCGCGATCGACGGGCCCGATGGGACGCCCGCGCGTGGGCGCGTCAACCAGGTGTTGACGTTCAAGGGTCTGGAACGGGTGCCGGTCGACGAAGCCGTCGCGGGCGACATCGTGCTGATCAACGGCATTGAAGAGGTGAACATCGGCACCACGATCTGTCAGCCCGAGGCGCCGGACGCGCTGCCGCTGCTGCGAATCGACGAGCCGACGCTGCTGATGAACTTCTGCGTCAACACCAGCCCGCTGGCTGGCCGGGAGGGCCGGTTCGTGACCAGCCGCCAGTTGCGGGAGCGGCTGCAGCGCGAGCTCAAATCCAACGTGGCGATGCGGATGCGCGAGACCGCCGATGAAACCGTGTTCGAAGTGGCCGGCCGCGGCGAGCTGCACCTGACGATACTGATCGAGAACATGCGCCGGGAGGGATACGAGCTGGCCGTCTCGCGCCCGCGCGTGGTCTACCGGGACATCGACGGCGTGCGCTGCGAGCCGTTCGAGCTGCTCAGCCTCGATGTCGAGGAGCAGAACCAGGGTGCCGTGATGGAGGAAATGGGCCGCCGGCGCGGCAACCTGATCGAATTCCAGCCGGACGGGCGCGGCCGGGTCCGGCTCGAGTACCGGGTCGCTGCGCGCGCGCTGATCGGATTCCAGGGCGAATTCCTGACGATGACGCGCGGCACCGGACTGATGAGCCACGTGTTCGACGATTACGCACCGGCTCAAACGGGCGAGCTCGGGGAGCGCCGCAACGGGGTGCTGGTGTCGCAGGAGGACGGCGAAGCCGTGGCCTACGCGTTATGGAAGCTGCAGGAACGCGGGCGCATGTTCGTCTCGCCGGGCGATCCGCTGTACCAGGGCATGATCATCGGCATCCACTCGCGCGACAACGACCTGGTGGTCAATCCGAGCCGGGAGAAAAAGCTCACCAACATACGCGCCGCAGGCAAGGACGAGCACATCGACCTGACGCCGCCGATCCGGCTGAACCTGGAGCTGGCGGTCGAGTTCATCGCGGACGACGAGCTGGTCGAGGTCACCCCGACCAGCATCCGGCTGCGCAAGCGCTATCTGAAAGAGCACGAGCGCAAGCGCGCGCAGCGCGCGGTGGCTTAACTATGCACGAGGGAGTCGTTGCTGCTGCGCGAGCTGCGGCGAAGCTGGCGGCAGCGCTAGCGCTTCTGCTCCAGTTGGGTGCAACCTCGGCGACGGGCACGGAGCTCGCGCCCGGCACCTTGTTCCGCGACTGTCCCGACTGCCCCGAGATGGTGGTCGTGCCGGTCGGTACGTTCACGATGGGCTCGTCCGAGTCGGACAAATCCTGGGCCGCCGGCCACGGCGGCAATCTGGAGTCGGTTGCCGATGAGTCGCCACCGCATCAGGTCGTGCTGGCGGCGTTCGCGCTGGGCAGATACGACGTGACGCGCGACGAATACGCTGCGTTCGCGCGCGAAACCGGATACCCCGCCGGCGATGGATGCGGTCGCGACAGCTTTAAATGGGACAAGCAGGCCGGTGTCGGCTGGAGCAATCCCGGCTTCGATCAAACCGGGCGTGACCCGGTCGTGTGCGTCAGCTGGCAGGACGCGAAAGCGTACATCTCATGGCTGAACCGCAAGGTAGGTCCACCGGGCTCGACTTCCGGCGAGGGCCCTTATCGATTGCCGAGCGAGTCGGAATGGGAATATGCGGCGCGCGCGGGGTCGGCCACGCGATTCTGGTGGGGCGACGAGGACGGTGATGCACCCACCCACGCTTGGTTCAGAAGCAATTCCGGCAGTCAAACCCATCCGGTGGGGTTGAAGCCCGCCAACCGCTTCGGTCTGTACGACATCGTCGGCAATGTCTGGCAATGGACCGAGGATTGCTATGCGGACACGTACGCCAACGCGCCGGTCGATGGGCGCGCCGCTGACACCGGCAAAACCTGCCTGCGCGTCGATCGCGGTGGCTCCTGGATGTACCCCGCGTGGCTGCTGCGGTTGGCGACGCGCGAGAGGAATCCGGCCGACTTCCGGGATGCGATCATGGGATTCCGCCTCGCCAGGACGCTTCCGTAAGGATCCGGCCCGTGCCTGGGCCAGAAAATTACGAGCTAGGATTACAGGGAATATGGGAGTCCTCCACGTTCGCTTGTCTGAAGAGGAAGAGCGGGTATTGACCCGGCGCGCTCACCGCGCTCGCATGAATCGCGCTGCCTTTGTTCGTATGCTGCTCAATCGCTCTTGAGCTGCTCGTCGAAGAAGCGCTGAATCGCGGTGAACACGTGCGTCTTGAGCTGCGGGGTCGACATCCCGTGCTTGGCGCCCGGATAAGTCATCAGCTCGAACTGGATGCCGCGCCGCTGCAGCTCGTACATCAGGCGCGTCGAGTTGACGAACAGCACGTTGTCGTCGGCCATGCCGTGCGCCAGAAAAAGGGTGGAGCGCAAGCCATCCAGCGCCGAGAACACACCCGACTGCGCGTAACCGTCGGGATTCTCGCCGGGCCGCCGAAGGTAGCGCTCGGTGTAGGCCGTGTCGTACAGGTGCCAGTCGGTCACCGGCGCGCCGGCCGCGCCGGCTTTCAGAACATCGGATCCCTTGGCCAGCAACATCACCGTCATGTAGCCGCCGTAGCTCCACCCGAACACCCCGATCCGTTTAGGATCGACCCAGGCTTGCTGCTGCAGCCAGCGCACGCCTTGCAACTGATCGCGCACCTCGATGTCTCCGATACGGCCGTAGATCGGATCCGAGAAAGCGCGACCGCGCCGCGCAGATCCGCGATTGTCCAGCCGGAACACGATGTAGCCGCGTTGCGCCAGGTAGCGGTCGATCAGCTCGGAAGGGCTCTCCGGCCAGCGGCGCGCCACGTTCTGCACCGAGGGTCCTCCGTAAACATCGACCAGCACAGGGTAGCGGCGTGACGGCTCGAAATCGGGCGGCTTCATCACCGCGTACCACAACTCCTGGCCATCCTCGGCGGGCAGGTGGCCAAAATCGGGAACGACGTGGCGGTCGCGGTATTTCCAGTAGGGGTGGGTCGAATCGAGCGCATTGGCCTCGATCCACGCCAGGCGCCGGCCATCGGGCGCGTTGACGCTGACCTGTGGCGGTACTGCGAGGTCGGAATAGGTGTCGACGTAGAAGGCGACCTGGCGCGCGGTTTTGGCGAACTGCGCGGAGTGCCAGCCGTCACCTTGACTGATGCGGCGCGGCTGCGCGGCATCGCTGCCGTCGAGCCGGACCGTGTAGATCTGCTTCTGGACGATCGAATCCCGATTGGAGGCGAAGTAGACGAGCCCGCCCGCCTCGTCCACCGCCAGCAGCTCGTCGACGTTCCAGGCACCGCTTGTCAACGGGTGCAGCAGCCGGCCTTTCAAGTCGAACAGATACAGATGCCGGGTGCCGGTGCGCTCGGAGGACCAGATCAAACCCGGCTGACCCTTCAGGAAACGCAGGTCGTCCGACAGATTGACCCAGGTGGCGGCCGTTTCCGAAATGAGCACCGTCTGTTGCAAGGTTGAGGCATCGACCAGCACCAGATCGAGCCGCTTCTGATCGCGTGCAAGGCGCTGGAATGCGAAATGCCGGGCGTCGGGTGTCCAATCGAGGCGGGCCAGATAGATGTCCGGGTCGGGTCCGAGATCGACCCAGCGCGTCGCACCGTTCTTGTCAGGCGCCACCACTCCAAGGCGGACAGCGACGTTCGGGTCGCCGGCTGCCGGGTAGCGCTGCTCCACCACGTCGAGACGATCGGGGTAGAACTCGAAGCGGCGCGCGATCGGCACGGCGCTTTCGTCAAAGCGCTTGTAGACGATGGCGGAATCATCGGGCGCCCACCAGTAGCCGCTCGTCTGGTGCATCTCCTCCTGCGCCACGAATTCGGCCTCCGCGTTGTGCACGACGCCCCCGCCGTCGTGCGTCAGGCGCCGCTCCGCGCCGTTGGCCAGGTCGATGACCCACAGGTCCTGGTCGCGCACGAAGGACACGTAGCGGCCGGTCGGAGAGACCTGTGGATCCAGCGTGGGCCGCTGGTCGCTGGTGAGCGCACGCAACCCGGTACCGGTTCGGGTGTCCAGATCGCACAGGTACAGGTTGCCGCTGAGCGTGAACAGCACTTGACGGCTGTCCGGAGCCCACTGGTAGTCCACGATTCCGTGGTAGGCGGCAATGCGCTCGCGCTCGCGTCGCGCCCGCTCGGCATCGGACAGCTGCTCGACGGTGGCCAGTTTCTTCGAGTCCACCCGCATCTCGAGCGAGCCGTCGCTGATCTCGTAGGTCCACAGGTCCAGCTGGTGCTGATCCACATCGCGGCCGCGCAGCAGCGCGACACGGCGGCCGTCCGGTGACACCTTGACCGCGCGCGGGGTCGGACCCGACAGCGCCGGGTCGCCGAAGACCCGTTCAATCGTCAGATCGGCGGCGCCGACGGGCAAGGCGGCCACGGTCAACAGGAAGCAGCAGACATAGCGCATTGAAACACCTCGGCCGGACGTTTGGTAGTAGTCGGTTGTCGAGTCGGCTCGAATAAACTGTGCTGATATGGGCCTTGCCGGATAGCGTCCAAAACGCCCGGCGCGAGACGATGGAAACACGAATCGCTTCATGCAGCTGCGGCCAAATTCAGGCTAAGGTCACGTCTGACCCCATTCGCGTGTCGGTCTGCCACTGCCTCGCCTGTCAGCGGCGCACGGGGAGTGTCTTCGGTGCGCAAGCACGCTTTCCTGCGAAGTCTGTGACATTCTCCGGCAACGCCAGGGAGTACGTCCGCGTTGGTGACGAGGGCGGCAGAGCCACCTTCAGGTTTTGTCCGAATTGTGGCTCCACCGTGTACTACACGCACGACGGCGTCGCAGATGCCGTATCCATTCCCGTTGGGGCTTTCGCTGATCCGCGATTCCCGGGGCCATCCTTCTCGGTCTATGAAGAGCGAATGCATGAATGGGTATCAATGCCTGACGGCATCGAACACATGCCGTAGGCCAAAAAAATGCGTGCCGAATTAGCGGACGGAAGCGAGGCATTGAGAACGGAGTCGGTCCAGGCAAACCCCTGGAAACTGTGTGTCGCCCCGATGATGGATTGGGACGACCATCGAGGATCTATGCGGTTTATGGAGATAGTGGGTCCACACGTGGTCCACGCATCTTCGGACAGAATTAGGATTGGACGGATCGGTCCAGGACGATGCCGTATGTGACCAAGCAATCCGTAGCATTCGAGCAAGAGATTCAGCGGCTCCACGAGTTGCTCGAAGGTTCAGCAGCTGAGGTTACCTGGAACGATCACGTTCCTGACCCTGACAATGCTAGTCAGCCGCGGCAGATCGATATCACGATCCGCCGTAAATGGCGCGCTCACGATCGTAGAGTGCCGACTTCATAAGAACCGTCAGGGGGTGAAATGGATCGAGGAACTGATCGGTCGGCGGAGTTCCCTGCGCGCCGCCTCCGCTATAGCCGTCTCCGCTTCAGGGTTCAGTCGCGGTGCGATCAGAAAGGCGAAGAGCTTCGGGACTTTCGTGAGGGACCTGAAGGAGCTTACTAGTCGGGAGATCGAGCAGTGGGGATGTC
>Ga0187846_10001460_pt1 | contig 13359 bp, 10 predicted proteins | sample TC_taG_FD_161473 | JGI IMG/M metagenome (GOLD analysis project Ga0187846, IMG submission 161473) | Biofilm microbial communities from the roof of an iron ore cave, State of Minas Gerais, Brazil - TC_06 Biofilm (v2) | ecosystem: Environmental > Terrestrial > Deep subsurface > Cave > Wall biofilm...
CTGACGCCGATGCTTTGCGCCACCCGCTGCGCTGACTGCCGATCCGCCGAGGCGAGCACGATGCGCGCCCGCTCGACGTGCTTGCGCGGCCGGTTGCGGTCGGTCGCGATCCTCGCCAACCGTTTGCGATCCGCGGCGCTCAAAACCACACATACCTGTTGTGCCATGGCTCGATCCCCCCAAACCATGGCCCAATATCGCACATCCTGAGCACGCTATGACTCCTATGAATGAGTCAGAACACTAGTCAAACATCTCAAAGGCAAAACATGGTTAACCAATGCAGCGCCTCGGGATGCAAGCCTACGCGAACTTCTACGAACGAGATTTATATTGGAAGAATTGATGGTTGACGACGCGGCCGCGGCACGTTCGGTCGAATGTGCGGGATGAGGAAAGGACGGGGATAGGCATATTGCGTCGCGCGCACGGCGCTCAATCATGTTCGCGATCCGTCTTGTCGGCCCTCGTCCGTCATCTTGATCGAAGCGGCGTAGGAATTCGCGAGCAGTTCGGGGCGCCGAGCCTCGCGGATCGCTCTCAAGTTATTGACCCAGCCTGAACGTCTTCGAGCGAAGTCGACAGGGTCGAGTGCGCCAACCAATCGGACGAGATCATCTCTGTCCTCGGCAAGCCACCCGATTGGACCATAGCGGGCGAACATTGCTTCCATCGTGCGGTTTCGGAAGACGATTAACGGTTTCAGAGCAGCAATTGCGTCACTAACCGTGCCGCTTCCAGTGAAATCATAGACGTGGCCAGGCAAAGGCAAGCACACAAGATCGACCTCTTCTAACGCCGTCAGATACTCACCGCGGAGCAATGGCATCTTGGAAGGGTTCCGTGCCAACTTACTTGTATCAAGGTAATCGGTCTCCGGCGAGGAATGTCCGATTGCGTGAAATTCGACTTCGTCTCCTGAGCAGGTATTGGCGAGCTCGATGAAAAGGTCGAACCCCTTGGCCAAGCGCGCATGACCGACAAAGCCGATCTTGACCTTTCTGGTCGGGACTAAAGGCGAATTCGCGGTCCATTCCGAGGAAAGGATAGGGTGCTCCAGCGTTACGATCGCCGGCGCAACCGCCGGTAGTGAATGGGCAATAGCCTCCTTCATGCCCAGCTCCAGGGCTACGATACGGACCGATTGCGGCAATGGCCGATTTAACTGCGAAACGAGATCTGCGGCGCGTATGAAGGGGTTGCGCGACCTCCAGACCATCGCCTCGCCGAGGTGGCTGTGAAGAATCATATGTAACGGGGCGGACGATATGGTCGGCCAGCGACGCCTGATCACGGCTAGCAGACTAGCGTTGAACCCCAGCAGCGCGGCCAAGCGAACACGACGGCCCGCGGTGTCTCGGGCGATCACATCTAGACACTGGCGGGCCGCCCAGCGTCCGGCGAAGGGATTGTGGTGGGAGACGCCAAATGGCGTCTCGAAAGACTTGCACGGCTGAAATGTGATATCGGCAAGATCTGCCACGCGAGGCGCCAATCGCTCGACATGTCCCTTAGCCGCGCGAAACGAAATGCGGTCGTCGGGATATGCTGCTCTTAGGATCCGGAGGTATCCCTCATTGAAGGGAAGGTGCACATGGTCGACGCTGAGAAAGTCGAAAACCTCAATTTCGGAGGGCTGAGCCACCCTCCCGCACACGGGAGCATCGACCCGTGTCAAGCTGCCCGTCGGCTCGCGGATCATGTGATCTTCAATCTAGAACAACTTTCAGGACATGGCAATGGCATGCCAGTTAACCCAAGCGGGTGGCTCCAATCATCACGACCAAGGCTCACCCGAAAGGGGAGACCCGCTCACCATGCAGGCGATGATAAAGTTTGCCCGCTTTGCGCTTCAGCCCAAAGCCGAGGCCGCGCCAGGTTAGCGGATTGGCGGCGTTGATCCCCCAGCGTTCCCGCCTTTTCGGGAGCCAGAGCTTCTTGTAGGGGTCGTCGCCGCGGCCAAGGGTGATTTCGCGCGGGCGATCCTCCGTCAGCGCACGCTCGATCATCTCCATCGTCAGGAGCGTGCCGAGCGACAAATCGTCGAGCCGTTTGTCGTGAGCCAACTTATAAATGACCGCGCGACCATGCCACAGGATCCAAAACTGCGCCGCGGCCGGGACACCATCGACATAATAGATGCCGAGGCGCAACGCTCCGAGTCCAGCAGCAAGCCGGATCAATGCCGGAATAAACTCAGGGAAGAGTTCGGCCGGCTTCCAGCTCGCGGCGTAGATCGTTTGGTAATCGGCGATCGCTCGGTCGATTCCAGTGGCGTTCCTAAAGAACGCTTTCGACAGGCGGTTGCTTCGGTCGACTCTTCGTCGCTTGCGACGCCAAGTGTTGCGCAGTTCCGAGGGCCGTGCAGCGACATAATCAGTAAAACTCAACGCTGCGGTCTCTTCATACCAGGTGCCGGAGTCGAACGCGCATTCCACGAGGAGTCCCGCGCGCTGGAGAGACCGCATAGCGGTGCGGTAGCTCGGATCAGACGGATCGAGTTCGGCAAGGCCAAGGCACTCCCAGCGTGGCCTCTCGGAGAGTATTTCCGAAAAGATAGCTTCAAACCCAACATCGAGATCCGTCTCGGGGCCGCGAATGAAGCCGTGCTCGACGCTATAGGCGTTGGCAAGGCTCGTCACGCAACGACACGCCTCGGGCGCCGTGCTCCTGAGCAAGAGTGCCATGGCCGAGCCCGGCCGTTCGTCGGTGTAAACCCGGATTTCGCTTCCCGCGGGCACGCCGTAGCGCGCCATCAGGTCGTACCACGCCGGCAGTGTAAAAAAACTATCCTTCGTCACCGTATCAAAAAGGCAGGCAAGCGCACTGGGCAACTGGAGAAAATCCGGATTTCGGTAGACAGGCATCAGACGACACTCGTCTCATCTACCAAATTTGATTAGGCATTGCAGTTGCAGATCCTGACCTTTACCACGTTGTACCCGAGCCAGGTCCGGCCTCAGCACGGGATTTTCGTCGAAACCCGCCTGCGAAAACTGGTGGAGAGCGGCGCGGTCGAGGCTCGCGTCGTGGCGCCCCGACCGTGGTTTCCGCTCGCATCTCGATGGTTCGGGCGCTACTCGCTTATTGCCCGGCAGCCCGTCGAGGAGATCCGATATGGACTGCATGTGGATTATCCGCGCTTTCTGCAGCTGCCAAAAATCGGCATGAGCGTGGCACCGCTCGCCATTTTCACCGCTCTTCTGCCGGTTCTACGTCGACAGCTCCACGAGGGGCGGGACTTCGACCTGATCGACGCACATTATTTCTATCCGGACGGCGTCGCTGCAGTGCTGCTCGGACGTGCCCTCGGTCGGCCGGTCGTCGTCACTGCCCGGGGCAGCGATCTCAACGTCATCGCCGAGTATGCTGCTCCGCGGCGGTGGATTCGCTGGTCGGCACGCAAGGCGGATGGGCTGGTCGCGGTGTCGATAGGGTTGAAACGGCGGTTGATGGCTCTCGGGGTCATCGAGGAACGCGTGCGCGTTCTGCGCAACGGAGTCGATCTCACGGCCTTCCGACCAACTGATCGCGACAGGGCGCGACACGCTCTCGACCTGACCCGGCCAACACTTCTCGCGGTGGGCAATCTCGTCAGCCTGAAGCGCCATCGCATGATGATCGAGGCGCTCGTCCGTCTTCCGGCGGTTGATCTCGTCATCGTCGGCGAAGGGCCGGAGCGCGCCGCGATCGAGGCGCTGGCTCGCGAGCGCCGGGTCGCCGACCGTGTCCGCCTGCTCGGCCATCTGCCACAGGATCGTCTTCCCGACATCTATAGCGCTGCCGATCTGCTGCTGCTCGTCTCGACGCATGAAGGCTGGCCCAACGTCCTGCTCGAAAGCATGGCCTGCGGCACCCCGGTGATTGTATCCGACATCGATGGCATCGCCGATATCGTCGCCGCGCCCGAGGCCGGGCGGATCGTGCCGCAGCTCACCCCAGACCGCCTCGCCATGGCTGCCCGCGAGTTTCTTGCTGCTCTGCCCGCGCGTGTCGCGACCCGCGCCTACGCCGAACGCTTCGACTGGCAGAGCACGACGGAAGGGCAGATCGCGCTGTTTGACGAGATCTGCGAGCGAAGGCCCAGTCGGCACGGTGTTGCGCATGCCGCCTAGCACCGGAGGACCCGGGCATAGACCTCGGCGTAACGAGCGACGCTGTGCGTCCACGAGCGCTCTGTGTCGATGAACTCGACCGCCTGGGCCCGGATGCGTGGCCAGGAAGGCCGATCGGCGAGCGCCCCCAACACCCCCTCCACCAAGCGTTCCGGGTCGTTCGGGGGGAAGAGGTAACCCGTCTCACGGTCGCGGATCAGTTCGCGGTGGCCGCCGACGTTGGAAGCGACGACGATGCGCTCCTGGGCCATGGCCTCGAGCGGTTTGAGCGGGGTCACCAGCTCAGTGAGCCGCATCGACACGCGCGGGAAGACAAGGAGGTCGGCCAAATCGTAGTATCGCTGCATCCCTTCATGAGCGACCCGCCCGGCGAAGACGACGTTCTGGTCGAGCCCGAAATCTCCGGCCATCCTGCGCAGATTGTTCTCTTCCGGGCCACCGCCGACGAGAAGGACGGCGAGGTCCGCTTGCTGCGAACGTAGCAGAGGGACGGCACGCAACAACAGATGCAGACCCTCGTAGAAGTAAAACGAGCCAAAGAACGCGAGGACTGTTTTCCCGATCAGGCCAAGCCGCCGCGCGAGAGCGCGGTCGGGGGCTCCTGGCCCGGCGAAGGCCTCGCGGTCGACCGCATTAGGGATTATCGTGATCTTCTCGTCCGGGATCCCGCGGGCGGTCATATCTTCCCGGAGGCCCTGACAAATCGTCGTAACTGCATCGGCGCGGCGCAGAGCGTGGGTTTCAAGAAGTTTTGTCGCTCGATAGCGCAGACCGTTTGCCCCGTTGGCGGCGCCGCCCCCTGCGGCATCTTCCCAGAGCGAACGCACTTCATAAACCACCGGCACTCGATGCCGGCGGCCGGCGCGGATCGCCGACAGCGCGTTGAGGGCGGGCGAGTGGGCGTGAAGGATCGAGGGGCGTACTTCCTTGATGACCTCGTCGAGCCGCCGGTCGAGGTCGCTGACGATTTTCAGCTCTCGCAACCACGGCAGTGTCGCCGCGAAGCCACTTGGCATCGGCGTACGCAGAAATTCCCACCCGCCGATCCATTCGCGCGCGGGCCCCGGCGCATAATGCTTGCCACCCGTCAGCAGCACGGGGTCCCATCCCAACGCCCGCTGCTGATTGATGATGCCGAGCGTGCGAAACACATAGCCGCTCTGCAGCGGCAGCGAATGGTCGAGAATATGCAGAATTCGCATCACTCACACCGGCTTTTATTAATGATCACGCCTCATGATGCGGCGATCAAGCGGGGGTCGAGTTTCCGCTACGGCGCCTGATATACTTTTAAAGTGCTTTCGTGCCGAAACAGACGCCTTGCTGCGAGCGGACGAGCGTGATTAGCGACGTCGAGTTCAGCCATCAAGCTCTGCCGCCGCTCGCGATCCTCGAGCGCGAATGGCGAGCGCTCGAAGCGGTGGCCCGCCCGTCCTTTTTCACGTCGTGGCAGTGGATCGGAACCTTGCTTGCCGCGGTGCCGGTAGCACACCGCCCAAAGCTCCTGCGCGGGACTGCATGGGGTAAGACGGTCGGGTTGGCGTTGCTGGGCGCCGGCGTCATCCGCCGCCGGCAAGGATTGGTGCACTCACGTGCTCACTACCTCAACGAGACCGGTGATCCGCGCTTCGGTTCGATCACGGTCGAGCACAACGGCGTCCTGGCACCGGCCGGTCAGGAGGCGATTGTCTTCGATTCGGCGATCGCCTGGTTCGCCGATCTCGGCGACGCGGCGGACGAGCTTTACATCAGCGGCTCCATGCTGCGCGCGTCCCAGTCGACGGTCGAGGGCCGCGGGCTCGGCCGAAGCGAGACCGCCCTCCCGTCCTATTCCCTCGATCTGGATCGGCTGTCGTCGAGTGGCGGGGAGCTTTACCCTGTGCTGAGCGCCAATGCCCGCCAGCAGCTTCGGCGCGCTCTCCGGCATTTCGAGAGCTACGGCCCATTGCAGCTGAGCGCGGCGGCGACAACAGCGGAGGCGCTGGCCTTTTTTGCGGAGCTGAAGGTGCTGCACTGCGCTTCCTGGGAGCGTCGCGGCAAAACACACTCGTTCTCGGGCGAGTTCTTCGAGCCGTTCCACCGGCTGCTGATAGAACGCAGCTTTGCCAGTGGCGGGACGCAACTCCTCAAAGCGACCGCCGGCGGCCGGGTCATCGGCTATCTTTATAATTTTCGATTAGGGGACCGGATTTATGCTTATCAGAGCGGCTTTGCTGCCGCAGATCGCCAGGAGCGGCCCGGCATCGTCACCCATGCCTTGGCGATCCGGCACGCATTTCGGTCGGGTGCCCGGGTTTATGATTTCATGGCGGGACACAATCGGCTCAAAGAAAGCTTTTCAACCCGATGCGATCCGATGCTGTGGCAGGTCTTTCAACAGCCGCGCCTCGCCTTTCGCCTCGAACACTTCGGCCGTCGCTTCAAGCACGCGATTTTCGCACGAAAGCCCTTGTCGGCGGTGAAGCGAAGCGATAGGGCAAGCGGCCTCTCTCGGCCGGCTCGGGGCTGAGCTCGTCACCTAGCGGCAGGACCGTCATGTCGATCCTTCTCACCGGTGCTGCCGGATTCATCGGCTTCCACGTTGCCAGGGGACTGCTCGAGCGCGGTGATCGGGTGGTGGGCATCGACAATCTTAACGATTACTACGATGTGCGGTTAAAGGAGGCGCGCTTGGCGTTGCTGAGCGCCTATCCAGGCTTCGTATTCGCCAAGCTCGATGTTGCCGACCGTGACGGCGTCTTCGCCCTCGTCGAGGATCACAGGGAGCTGCGTAGCGTCATCCATCTCGCGGCGCAGGCCGGAGTTCGCTACTCGCTCGAAAACCCCTACGCCTACGTCGACGCCAATGTGATGGGGACTCTGGTAATGCTGGAGGCGGCCCGCCGCATCGACGGGTTGACGGCGATCACCTATGCCTCGTCCTCCTCGGTGTACGGCGCCAACCAGAAGCAGCCGTTTGGAGTTGAAGACCGGGTCGACGAACCGATTTCGCTTTATGCCGCGAGCAAACGCAGTTGCGAGCTCCTGGCCTGCACTTATAGCCACCTCTACGGCTTGCCGGCGACCGGGCTGCGGTTCTTTACCGTCTATGGTCCCTGGGGGCGGCCGGATATGGCCGCTTACCTGTTCACCCGCGCGATCTTGGCCGGACAACCAATCCGGGTCTTCAACGAGGGCAGGATGGCGCGCGACTTCACCTACATCGACGACATCGTCGCGGGCACGATTGCGGCGCATGATCGTCCGTCCGCGGCCGGAGGTCCCCAGCGGATCTACAATCTCGGCAACCACCGTCCCGAGCAGCTGCTCGATTTCATCGCCGTCCTCGAAAGGCTGCTGGGCCGCACCGCGGTAAAGGAGCTTCTGCCATTGCAGCCCGGGGACGTACCGGAGAGCTTTGCCGATATCGAGGCGTCCCGCCGCGATCTCGGCTTTGATCCGCAGACCACGATCGAGGTTGGGCTCGCCCGGTTCGTCGAGTGGTACAAGCGGTATCACAGGGTGAATTGATCACGGATTCGGCGCCTCACATGGAACGCGGATTTGCAGTCGTCGGCCTCGGCTATGTCGGGCTGCCGGTCGCCTTGGCCTTGGCGAGGAAGTTCGAGCCCGTCATCGGCTTCGACATCTCGCAGCGGCGAATCGCCGCTCTGCGAGATGCGAAAGACACCACCGGCGAGGTGACCGAGGCGGCGTTGCGCGAGACGAACCTTTGCCTTACCGACGACGCCGAGGCGCTCGACGATGCGAGCTTCTTCATCGTCACTGTGCCGACACCGATCGATGCGGAGCGGCGGCCCGACCTCGGGCCGCTCCAGAGCGCCTGCGCGCTGATCGGACCGCGCCTCAAACGGGGCTCGGTCGTCGTCTTCGAGTCTACCGTCTATCCGGGTCTGACCCGCGAAGTCTGCGGGCCGCTGCTCGCCAGGGCCTCCGGGCTCCGCCAAGGCATCGACTTCAAGCTCGGCTACTCGCCCGAGCGGATCAATCCGGGCGACAGGCAGCACCGGCTCGAGACCATCGTAAAGATCGTCTCCGGCGAGGACGCGGAGACCTTGGAGCGCGTTGCCGGCGTCTACGGGAAAATCGTCGGAGTGGGCCTCTACCGGGCCTCGTCGATCGAGGTCGCCGAAGCGGCGAAAGTCATCGAAAACACCCAGCGCGACCTTAACATTGCGCTGATGAACGAGCTGGCGATCATCTTTGACCGGCTCGGCATCCCGACCAAGGAAGTGCTGGAGGCGGCGGGGACGAAATGGAATTTCCTGCCGTTCACCCCGGGCCTGGTCGGCGGGCACTGTATCGGCGTCGACCCCTATTATCTGACCGCACGGGCCGAGGCGGCAGGCTATTACCCTCAGGTGATCCTGTCCGGCCGGCGCATCAATGACGGGATGGGCGGCTTTATCGCGCAGCGTCTGGTCAAGCTCTTGATCGCCGCCGAGCGCTCGGTCAAGGGGGCTAGGATCGGCATTGTCGGCCTCACCTTCAAGGAGGACGTGCCCGATTTGCGCAACAGCCGGGTTCCGGACATCGTCGCCGAGTTGCGCGAGTTCGGCATCGCCGCGCTGGTTACCGATCCGCTCGCCGACCCGGTGGAGGCGAAGGGCGAATACGGCGTCGAGCTCGTTCCGCTCAACCATTTCACCAAGCTCGACGGATTGATCCTCGCGGTGCCGCACCAAGTCCTCGGCGATAAAGGATGGGACAAGCTCTTCGCTGCGCTGGCACCGGGCGGAGTGTTTGTCGACGTCAAGTCGGTGGTAGGTCGTGATCAGGTTCCCCGGGGCGTGCTCTATTGGAGCCTCTGATTTCGCTGCTCGACGGGAAAATACCGGGAAAACGACGATTCCAGGGCCTCGCGCGACCGAGCTGCGGCGGGTAAGTTATTGATATTCAGGTTCGTCCGAAACAAAATTCCCTAGGCGATCGAACAGAGAAATAAATCTGGCGAACAGGGTAATAAAATCGACCATTAGGGAATTAAATCGGTCGACCAAGGAAAAAGACAGCCAAGAACGAACTCGTGCCCACCAGAGCCCGTGACGAGGGCGCTTTGCTGCCGAGCTACGTCCCCGCGATGGGCCATGCGCCCACGGGACGAGGTCGCGGCAGAAGGATCGCGACTCGCTGTCGCATCGAAAACAGAGTCGCCAGCTGCTGGCGAAGCGCGCGGTGATTCCCTATTCTCTGCAGAGTGGCAAACCTGTGGCAGAATCGTGGAGCATCACAATGGCAGACGGCACATCTCCCGTGGTTCCAACCGCACCCGCGCAAGCATTGACCCCGACGGGCATCAACCACTTGGTGATCAACGTGCGGGACATCGAGGAATCGCACAGGTTCTGGACAGAGATCCTCGGCTTCAAGCAGGTCGGTGTATCGCTGCGGCGCCGCGGCAAGATGCGCTTCTACAGCGGCGACCACAGCGGGCAGATGAACCACCACGACATCGCGCTCTGCGAGAACCCGGACCTGCCCGCGCCGCCCAAGGATTGGGACATGTTCAAGACGCCCGTCGCGGTCAACCACATCGCGATCACGATGCCGAACCGCGAGGCGTGGCTCAAGCAACTCGCGTTTTTGCGCAGCAAGGGGGTCAAGTTCCATCGCCGGGTCAATCATGGGATGACCCACAGCCTCTACATCAGCGACCCGAACGGCTACGGCGTCGAGGTGCTCTATGAGCTCCCGCGAGAGGTTTGGGGCAGCGACATCCAGGGCGCCCTCGGCCATGCCGAGCAGCTGCCGACCGAAGGCGATGAAGCCTTTATAGACGATACCGACTATCCGATTTTCGGCGGGACGAAGGAGCCGGCGGCGGGATAAACGCCGCGGCGGCGCTCGCCGTCGCAGCTCACGCGATTGCCGCCGGCCCGCTTGGCCTCGTAGAGCGCGGCGTCCGCCCGCTTGAGCATCGCGTCGATCTCCTCTTGCTCGTCCGACCAAGACCCGGCCGTGCCGATGCTAACCGTGACGGCGATATCTCCATCTGGCGCCTCGCCGATACGAGCGCGCAGACGCTCGGCGATTTGAAGCGCGGCATCGAGATCGGTGTCTGGGATCACAACGGCGAATTCGTCGCCGCCCATCCGCGCGACAAGGTCCAACGGACGCAGGGCCGACATGACACGGTCGACGACTTCCTTCAGCACGCGGTCGCCGGCCGCGTGGCCGTAGGTGTCGTTGACTCGCTTGAGTTGGTCGACATCGACCACGAGGACGGCGATCGGCCGACCTGCCGTGCCACAGCGCGCCGCGAGCCTCGGCGCATGAACGTCGAAGTAGCGGCGGTTAAAAGCGCCGGTCAGCGGATCGAGAAGCGACTGCTCGTGATGCCGTTTTCGGCGTAGCTGCAAACGCACGCGCGCCAGAAGCTCAAGGCCGTTGAACGGTTTGGTGAGGTAATCGTCGGCACCGGCTTCGAAGCCTTTGACGAGGTCGTCGACGTCCTCCAATCCCGTCACCATGACAACCGGAATATGCGCAGTCGCCGGATCGGCCTTGATGCGTCGGCAGATCTCGAACCCGTCGAGTCCCGGAATCATCACATCGAGCAACACGATATCAGGCCATTCCGCCTCGATTTTAGCCACCGCCGCAAACCCGTCGGCGGCCGTGCTGACGGCATAGGACTCGTGCTCAAGCCATTCCACCAGCAGTTTGGCATTCAGTTCATTGTCTTCGACGACAAGAATGCGGGCCGACATGAGTGCGGCTCCTCGGTTCACGGTTTTTGTACCATCTTGTGCCCTATCCTTGTGCCTCAAATAATGGCAAATGACCAGCTTTATTCACTTAAAAATCTTGCGACATTTACTTAAAAAGCCCGAAAATTTTGAGAGTTGCACAAGCCGCCCTTGGCCGACTCTGCCTCCTCGCGTTATCACCGGACAGGCTCACGCGACTGGGGATGAGCGCAATGGAACAGGACCAGCTTTTCGAGCGGCTCTGGAACGGCGCAGCGTCGATGGAAGAGTGGACGCAGGCCGTCTCCGAGGGCGCTGTCACCGCCATCTCCGAAAACATCATCTCCGTCCATACGACCTACTTTTGCGGCGGTGTCACGGTCATCCGCACTACAGCCGGGCTGCTGTTGATAGACACGGCTAAACCGGACACAGCAGGCAAGACCCTCGCCGCTGTCCGGCGGTGGGACGATAGCCCCATTCACACCGTGATCTACACCCATGGTCATATTGACCACACAAGCGGCATCAAGGTTATTGACGAGGAGGCTGACGCAAGGGGCATTCCGAGGCCCCGCATCATCGCGCATAGAAATGTGGCGCGCCGATTGAGCCGTTATCAAGCATCGCATGGGTTCAACAGCATCGTTCAGGGGCAGCAGTTCAATTATTCGGACTATGTTTACCCCGTCGGTCAACGGCGCCCCGATGAGATTTACGACGACACGCTGTCTCTGACGATGGGCGGCGAGAGGTTTGAGCTGTTTCACGGGCGGGGCGAAACCGACGACGCCACTTTCGTGTGGTTGCCCGAACACCGCATTCTCGCTAGCGGTGACTTTGTGATCTGGGTATTCCCCAATGCCGGCAATCCGCGGAAGGTCCAGCGCTACGCGCCGGACTGGGCTGCCGCCTTGCGCCAGATGCAGGCATTGAGGCCGGAGGTGCTGATTCCCGGCCACGGTCCAGTCATCTTCGGCGGCGAGCGCGCAGCCCAGGTGCTCGACGATGGCGCTGCAATCCTGGAGAGCCTAACCCGCCAGACTCTGGAGCTGATGAACAGGGGAAGGTCGCTAGACGAGATTCTGCACTCAGTGCGGGCGCCGGCGGAACTGCTGGCGAAGCCGTATTTGCTGGCAAAATACGACGATCCGGAGTTCGTCGTCCGCGGCATCTGGCATCTCTATGCCGGGTGGTTCGACGGCAATCCTGCTCATCTTAAACCCGCGCCATCAGCCGAGTTGGCGGGTGAGATCGCGGCCCTGGCTGGTGGTGCCGCAACACTTGCCGGCCGCGCGAAGGCGCTCGCCGAAGCCGGGAAGACTCGGCTTGCGGCACACTTGATCGAGTTGGCGAGCAGCGCTTCGCCGACGTCTGCGGAAATCCAGACCGTGCGCGCGAAGGTCTACGCGCAATGCACGGAGGCGGAACCGTCCTTGATCGGCAAAGCGATCTACCGAGTCTATCAACGAGATGCAGAGGCTCGGTCATCCGCATAGTCCCCGTGTATCCGATCGCGTCCGAACGCATGCCGTAATTTGCAGACACCCGAAATCGCAGCAACGCTGCCTCATTGGCGAGCGATTTTCGAAAATCCGCCGAATCGGACTGAATACTCTCGGTTTGCAAAAATTTTAACTTCTTGAAGCCAAAACACGATCCCGGTTGCGATGATCTCGATCCACAGAGCGCTCCAGCTTTGCTCAAAGCAGCAGGTCGATCGGCCGATGTCTACGCTTTGCTCTTGACGGTGACGCCGAGGATGCCGGAGGGCCGCACCATCAGCACGACGATCAGCAGAATAAAGGCATAGATGTCCTTGTAGCTGCCGGCGAGATATCCCGCTCCCAGGCTCTCGACGACGCCCACCAGCAATCCCCCCAGCACCGCACCAGGCAGGTTGCCGAAGCCGCCGATCACCGCCGCGGCGAACGCCTTGATCAGGATGCCGATACCCATCGACACCTCGACGTAGTTGATCGGCCCGATCAGCACGCCCGCCGCGGCAGCGAGCGCACAGCCGATTCCAAACAGAAGCGAGATCATCCGCGGAACATTGATCCCCATCAGATAGGCGATGTCCTTGTTGTAGGCGACGGCCCGAACGGCGAGTCCCAACCGGGTGTATTTTAGGAATGCGTGCAGGCTCAGCATCAGGGCGATCGTGACACCGACGATCCACAGATATGAACGCGGCAGCATCAGATCGCCGATTTCGAGCGGCAGTCCGAGATTCACTGGAAACGGCACGGCGCGCGCCGTCCAGATCAAAAACGCGATGTTCTGCAACACCATAGAGATGCCGAAGCCGGCGATGATGATCCCCATCCCGGCAAACGAAATTCCGCCGCCCTGGCTGGTCAGCCGCCGGTAAAAGACGCGCTCGATGACGACGCCGATGAGCCCGGTCAGCACCATCGCCACCAGGATCAGGGCCGGGTAGTTCAGCCCGGTCAGGTGTAGTGCCGTGACCCCGAGAAACGCCCCGATCATGTAGATTTCGCCGTGCGCGAAATGGACGATGTCGAGACCCGAATAGATGAACGAAATCCCCA
>Ga0187846_10001461_pt1 | contig 13348 bp, 10 predicted proteins | sample TC_taG_FD_161473 | JGI IMG/M metagenome (GOLD analysis project Ga0187846, IMG submission 161473) | Biofilm microbial communities from the roof of an iron ore cave, State of Minas Gerais, Brazil - TC_06 Biofilm (v2) | ecosystem: Environmental > Terrestrial > Deep subsurface > Cave > Wall biofilm...
ATCGAAGGCGACCTGCTGGATGGGACGCCGGGCGGGCCTGAGGCGTCCAATGAGAGCGCCCTAGCGCCGCACTCCTGCCAGCACGACCAGCCCCTGCCCCAACTGTTCCGATCCGAACGACGTGCGAACCGTCGCATCGATACCATTTTGCCGCAAGACTCGCAGCGCCTCGTCGGGTTCGAAAGTCACATTGCGGTGTTGCTCGTCGCTGCGCCGCCACGTGCCCGCAACCAGGCGGAAGACCGTAAGGGCGCGGTCGAAGCGGTACGGCTGCGGTCGCGAGAAGCGCGTCACGATGACCCAATCGTCGTGCACCTTCGCATACACCTCGGCGAGGTCCGGCCGCTGCCGATAGCCCTCAGTCATCAAGTCGATCGCGAGCAGACCGCCCGGCCGCACGGCTTGCGCCAACTCGCCGAGCGCCTGCGCAATCTGCTCGCGCGTGTCCAGGTAGTTCAGCACGTGACCGGTGGACACGACACCGTCCGAGACCGGCAGACCTTTCGCCGCGCCTGCCGGCAACCCGGTCGGCAGACGGATCACCGCAAAGTCGGCCGACGGCTCGTGTTCACGCGCCAGATCGATCATCGCGGCCGATGCGTCGACCCCGTGCACCAGGAAACCCTCGGCACGCAAGCGTCGCGCCAGCAGGCCGCTTCCGCAACCCGCATCGAGCACATGGGCGTCGGCTCCGAGGGCGTCGCGCAGAAGCCGGACAATGCCCGGCGCGACACGCTCTACATGCTGCGAGTAGCCGCTGTGATGGACCCAGGCAAGATCGCTCTGGTAGTACGCTTCGCTCGGCATACGGCGGGATGTTAACCGCGGATGAAATATGAACCCAGCCTTCCTGCAACACGTCGAGGCCGAGCTCGCGAGCCTGCGCGAGGGTGGATTCCTGAAGCCCGAGCGCGTGATCGCCGGGTACCAGGGCGCTGGCATCCATTTGCGCGACGGCCGCGAAGTCCTGAATTTCTGCGCCAACAACTATCTCGGACTCGCGGGCGACTCGCGGCTGATCGAAGCGGCCAAGAAAGGCTTGGACGAATACGGATTCGGAGTGGCGTCGGTGCGCTTTATCTGCGGCACGCAGACGGTCCACAAGGAGCTCGAGGCGGCCATTTCACGCTTTCTGGGCACCGAAGACACGCTGCTGTACTCGAGCTGTTTCGACGCCAATGGCGGTGTGTTTGAGACCTTGCTGAGCGAGCGCGATGCGGTGATCTCGGACGAGCTGAACCACGCCTCGATCATCGATGGCATCCGCTTAAGCAAGGCGCAGCGATACCGCTACCGCAACTGCGACATCGACGATCTGCGCGCGCAGTTGCGCGCGGCAGAAGCCGCCGGGGCGCGTTTCAAGCTGATCGTGACCGACGGCGTGTTTTCGATGGACGGCACGATCGCCGAGTTGGCCGAGATCTGCGAGGTTGCCGGACGTCACGACGCTCTGGTGATGGTCGACGATTCGCACGCGGTTGGCGTATTGGGTGCGAACGGCCGCGGCACCCCCGAGCGGTGCGGCGTCGCCCAACGGGTCGACCTGGCGAGCGGCACGCTCGGCAAGGCGCTCGGAGGCGCGAGCGGCGGCTATGTCTCGGGGCGGGCGCAGGTGGTCGAGCTGTTGCGCCAGCGCTCTCGCCCGTATTTGTTCTCCAATTCGCTCGCCCCTTCGATTGCGGCCGCCAGCCTGGAAGTGCTGCGTTTGCTCGAGCGCGAAGGCGCGGGCCTGCGTGCGCGCTTGCAAGCTAACGCCGAGCGCTTTCGCACCGCGATGGCAGCCGCGGGGTTCGCGCTGGCTGGCGGAGAGCACCCGATCGTTCCGGTGATGCTGGGCGACGCGGCGGTGGCCGGCACGATGGCGCAGCGCTTGCTCGATCGCGGCATCTACGTGATCGGCTTTTCCTTTCCAGTCGTGCCGAAGGGCAAGGCGCGCATCCGCGTGCAGATGAGCGCAGCGCACACAGCTGAGCAGATCGACCGGGCGGTGGCCGCTTTCACCGCAGTCGGACGCGAGTTGGCCGTAATCTGAAAAATACAATGACCACGACAACCACCATTTTCCCCTCCATCAAACATGCGAGCATTGGTAAAAGCTGAGCCCGCTCCCGGTCTGACGCTGCAAAGGGTGAAGAAGCCGGAAGTGGGGCATAACGATCTGCTGATTCGGATCCGCAAGACGTCGATCTGCGGCACCGATGTGCACATCTGGAAATGGGACGATTGGGCACGCAGGACGGTCCCGGTCGGGATGCACGTCGGTCACGAGTACGTCGGTGAGGTGGACGGGATGGGTTCCGAAGTGCGCGGCTTCCGCATTGGCGACCGCGTCTCGGGCGAAGGCCACATCACGTGCGGCTACTGCCGCAATTGCCGCGCCGGCCGCCGACACCTCTGCCGCAACACGGTGGGGGTTGGGGTGAATCGGGAAGGCGCATTCGCCGATTTTCTGGTGATCCCGGCGTTCAATGCCTTCAAGATTCCCGACGACATCCCCGATGAGGTCGCTTCGATCCTCGATCCGCTGGGCAACGCTACGCATACCGCACTGAGCTTCGACCTCGTCGGCGAGGATGTGCTGATTACCGGCGCCGGCCCGATCGGAGTGATGGCCGCGGCGATCTGCCGGCACGTGGGCGCCCGTCACATCGTCGTGACCGACGTCAACGAATACCGCCTCGGTCTGGCGCTGAAGATGGGAGCCAGCCGAGCCGTCGACATCGGTCGGACCGATCTGCCGTCCGTGATGCGGGAGTTGGGAATGACCGAAGGCTTCGACGTCGGAATGGAGATGTCGGGCAATCCAGAGGCGTTACGCAGCTTGCTTGCTTCGATGAACCATGGCGGCAAGGTGGCGCTGCTCGGAATCCCACCCGGGGATGTCGCGATCGACTGCAATCAAGTGATCTTCAAGGGGCTGTTGATCAAGGGCATCTATGGCCGCGAGATGTTCGAGACCTGGTACAAGATGATCGCGATGCTGCAATCGGGACTCGATGTGACGCCGGTGATCACGCACCGCTACATGCTCGACGACTACGTGGCCGGCTTCGAGACGATGCTTTCGGGACGTTCCGGCAAGGTGATCCTGGACTGGAACGCGGGCTGAGCCGGCGCACAACGAACCGGGAAGGCTCGTTGCCATAGGAGGGGGAGTGGCGAGGGTGTACCAGTTCGGCGCGGCGGAGGTCCGGGAGGCCGAGCGCCGCCTGCTGATCGATGGCGAGCAGGCTTCGATCGGCGCGCGTGCGTTCGATTTGCTGCTGGCGCTGATCGAGCGACGCGAGCGCATGGTCGGCAAGGACGAACTGCTCGACGTCGTCTGGCCGGGCCTGGTGGTCGAAGAGAACAACCTGCAGGTACAGGTCAGCACGCTGCGCAAAGTGCTTGGGCCGCAAGTGATCGCGACGATCTCCGGCCGCGGCTACCGGTTCACGGCTGCGCTGAGGGAAGTGGCAGCGGCGGGCGCGCAGGTCACGCTGGTTCCACCGACGCTTGCGCCGCAGCGAAACCTGCCGGCCGAACGCGACGTCTTCGTAGGTCGGGACGATGCGCTGCGCGAGCTCGGCCGGCGTTTCGAGCGGGGTGCGAGACTGGTGTCGCTGCTGGGCATCGGCGGCTGCGGCAAGACGCGTCTGGCAATCCATTTCGGCTGGGGCAAAGCGAATGATTTCCCCGGTGGTGTGTGGTTCTGCGATCTGGCTCCGGCGCGAACGCTCGAAGGCGTGCTGCATGGCGTCGCATTGGGGCTGGACGTGCCGCTCGGCAAGGATGAGCCGGCAGTGCAGCTCGGCAACGCGATTGCCGGCCGCGGCTCTTGCCTGGTGATTCTGGACAACTTCGAGCAGGTCGCGCGCCATGCAGAGGACACGCTGGGGCGCTGGCTCGATCGGGCGCCGGACGCGCGCTTTCTGGTCACCTCGCGCGAAGTGCTGGGGATCACCGGAGAGGAGGCGCTGGCGCTCGCTCCACTTGCGGCCGCCGATGCCGAAAGCCTGTTCCTGCGGCGAGCCGCTGCTGCCCAGCGCGATTTCGATCCGGCGCCGGAAGACCGGGCGGCGATCGCGCGGCTGGTGCAGTTGCTCGATGGCTTGCCGCTCGCGATCGAGCTGGCTGCCGTGCGGGTGCGCACGCTCGCTCCGCGTGCACTGCTTGCGCGGATGAGCGAACGGTTCCGGTTGCTCGCCTCCGGCAGCGGGCGGCACGACCGGCAGGCCACGCTGCGCGCGACCTTCGACTGGTCATGGGACCTGTTGGGCCCGGCTGACAAAGTGGCGCTGGCGCAGTGTTCGGTGTTCGAGGGCGGCTTCACGCTCGAAGCTGCCGAGGCCGTCGTCGATCTGTCGGCGATCCTGGATGCGCCGTGGGTCGTGGATGTCGTCCAATCGCTGGTGGACAAATCCTTTGTCCGCCTGTGCGGCGAAGGCCGCTTCGACCTGCTGGTGAGCGTGCAGGCGTACGCGGACGAGCACCTGCAGACCGAAGGGCGGTATCCAGGTAGCGGCCCGGCGGCGTTGCTCGCAGCCCAGAGGCGCCACGGGCAATGGTTCGCTGCGCTCGGGCCGAAGCGCGCCGTTGAGAACCGCTGCGCGGAGCTCAACAATCTGGTTGCAGCATGCCGGCGCGAGCTCGCTGCCGGCGACGCCGAAACCGCTGCCGGCGCGCTCGAAGGCGCCTGGGCCGCGCTGAGCCGGCAGGGGCCGTTCGAGGCGGGCCTTAACCTGGCCGAAGCGGTTTGCGCGATGCCGCGGCTGCAGGGTGCTGCGGCGGCGCGCGCGCGGCTGGCGCTCGCCCGCGCGCTCGAGGCCCTCGGCAAAACTGCCCGGGCTGCGGAGCAATACGGTCTTGCCGCGTCGAATGCGCGCGCGGCCGGCGACCGCCGCTGCGAAGCAGACGCGACGATCGGTTTGGGTGTCGAAGGCGCCCGCGCCGGCTGCGGCGACGATGCGCGCGAGCACTACCAGCGCGGGTTGGAGCTGGCGCAAGAAGCGGGCGATGCGGATTTGGAATGCGCGGCGCTCAACGGCCTTGGGATCGTCGAATTCGAGTTCGGACGCATGGTCGAATCGCGGGCTCGCTACGAACAGGCGCTCGCGCTGGCGCGCAACGACGGCGATCGCAGTTGGCAAGGGCGCCTGCTCGGCAACCTGGGCAACGTGTACGTCAACCTGGGCCGGATGGACGAGGCGCGCTTGTATTACGAGCAGTCGCTGCAGATCGCACGCGAACTGGGTGACCGCTCGCGCGAAGGCAATTCGCTGTGCAACCTCGGCATGATGCTTTGTGTGCAGCGCCGCCACGGCGAGGCGCGAGTCGCCCTGGACGCGGCCCTAGCGATCGCGCGCGAACTCGGCTACGCACGGCTCGAATGCATCGTGTTGTGCAACCTGGGCCTGGTGCACGCCGCGGCAGTCGACCTGGAGCGGGCGCAATCGGCGTACGCGGACGCACTGATCGTGGCGCGCCGGATCGGCGATGGCCATGTCGAGGGGCAGGTGCTGGGCTACCTCGGCCTGACGCATGCGCGGCGCCGTGACCTGGACGCTGCACGCCAGTGTCTCGTCCGAGGCCAGGCACTGTTGGCCGAGGCCGGTGATCAGCTCAGCCTGGGGGTGTTGCTGTGCGGCCGCGCCGAGTGCGAATGGCTCGCTGGCGACCCCAAGGCCGCGCGCGCAGCGCAAGAGCAAGCCGCAACCCTCGCGCAGCAGGCCGGCGCCGGGTCGGACTCGGAGCTCGGTGTCGCGCTGGCCGGGGTCCAGGCGCTGTTCGGCAAAGCAGAGCTTTGAGCGCGCCGGCAGCGCGCAGGTTCATTTGTTGTGGATGAACGGGTCCAGCGGTGGATCGACCAGCTTGTTCGTTTGGGTGTCGAGCACGTTGACGGTGTATTTGTATTGTTTCGATGAATGGTGGTTTTTCTTCGTACACTGAAACCAGCGAGTGTCCAGTGCTCGGAAGCAGTCGTGGTCATCCGTGGGATTGCCGTTCATGTCCCGGATCGTGATTCCCGGGGCGACGTCCTTGTCCGGGAATTCGTAGCGTTGGTCGGTGATCCACCAGGCCAGCGCAGTCTCGGTGCAATCCGTCTCGATGGTGGCCTCGGAAACCTGTATCACGTTTCCATTCGCGACCCGCACGTCGACGGTCGGATGGGCCTTCCAGTACGGGGCGCACAGACCTTGGCCGTACACGGGAGCGGCCATCAGCGCGAGCACGAGCAGGAACATTCTGTCCATTCGCGTCTCCTCCTTCGCAATTTTGTTGCTCTTTAGGCGAGTTCTGCGCAACTATAGCGCCCGATTTCCATTGCCGGATGCGCCGCATGGCAAACGATATGATCAACAGACGCGTTTCCAACCTGGAGCTACGCATGCGAAGAGGCGCCTTAACTTTGGCGTAACGCTCGCTTCAATTCGCCCTAATCCGCCCCTGCTACGGTGTGAGCCGAGAAGTACCAAGGGAGGCTCAAGATGTCGATGCACGGCACGTTCGCCGGCGCGCTGCTGGGGGTCGCGCTGACGGTCGGGTTGACTGCAGGATCGGTCCCCGCGATCGCGATGACCGAGCTGCAGCGGTACCAACCGGGGCGCGACGCACCCGGGATTCTGCGGTTCGGCCCGGCCAAGAGCCGGGAACAGGCCGAGCAGCTGATCGGCAGCGCGACAGACGATCTGAAGCAGGCCGCGCTCGAATCGCAACTGGCGAGCGACCCGCACCTGTTGTCGCTGCTGCGATCGGCGCAGGGCAAGCTCAATCGGGCACTGGCGCCGCTGTCTGGTGAGCGCCGGCGCAGGGTTGGCTCGCTGCTGTCGGACATCGATCACGCGATCGCGCGCGAGCAGGATCAGCTCGGGCACCTGGTTTCCTCCAATGGCGAGTCGTTTGTCGCGCCGGCACCGGGCCGCAGCGAGCTGGCGGTGTTGGCCAAGGAAGGGCAGGCGCTCGAACGCCACTCTTCGTTCCGGCCGACACCGGACACCGACGACATCGCATGGCTGGACCGCGACCGATCCATCACATCCGCCGCCGCACCGTCGCCCGCCGCCTCAGCGCTGTTGTCGGACGTGCCGGGCAGCGAGGTCGCGTGGCCGCAGTTTTCGCACCGCCTTTGATTCAAACGGCGCGCCGGCTCCCGGAACGTTCGGCCAGGTGCAGGGAGAAGAATTCGAAACGGCCGCGCCCGCTGGCCTTGGCGGCATACAGGGCGAGGTCGGCGTTTTCGAGCGCTTCGTCGACGCTCGAACCGTGTTCCGGCAGTAGCGCAATACCGACGCTCGCACCCACCGTCACGCTGTGCCCGACCGCAACACACGGCGCGGCAAGTTCCCGCAGCAGCCGCTGCGCAATGCCCGCCACCTCCTCGCTGCTTCCGGCATCGGACAGAACGATCGCGAACTCGTCGCCACCGAGCCTGGCCAGCAGATCGCGTTCGCGCACGACGCAATGAAGACGGCTGGCGGCGATCTGCAGGACCGTGTCGCCAGTGAAGTGTCCGAACGTGTCGTTGATGTTCTTGAAGTCGTCAAGATCAATGAACAGCAGCGCACCGCTCAAGCGGCTTGCGGGCCCGCGTCCGACCAGGCGCGCAAGCCGTTCCCGCAGCACCACGCGGTTCGCCAGACCGGTCAACGGGTCGGAGTGCGCGAGCTGCTGCAACCGCTGTTGGGCGCGCCGTTCTCCGGTCACGTCGGAGATCACGCCACGCCAGCCGGTCGCGCGTCCGGACTCGTCCGTGGTTGGCCTCGCAGTGATCGACCACCATCGCTCGCCTTCGCGAGCCTGCACTGGCAGCACGATATCGCGGAAGGGGCGATCGAGCGCGAGCGCGCGTTGCAGCGCCACGCTGCCCGCATCGGTGTTCCCAGGCACACGGCCGCGCTCGACCAGTTCCAACAGGCTTTCCGGAGGCGAGTCTCCGTGTGCTTCACCCAGCAGCTTTACGAGACGATTCGAAACACCGGTAAAGCGCCCCGTGCGGTCGGTCTCCCACAGCGAGTCGGTTGCATGCTCCTCGAAATCGCGCAGCAGTAGCCCGACCATCTGACTCTGGCGCTGCGCTTCCCGCTCGGAAACGATCCGTGCGGTGAACACCCGCGCGGCGGACAGCACGCCGAAGGCAATCACCGGCACGTATGTGCAGAGCAGCAGCGCGACGTATCCGTAAAGGGGTTCCTTTCCGGCGATCAGCGCATACGCGGACGCGACAGTCAGGATGGCGACGTAGCTCAAGCTGGCCGTCGGAACCGTTGCAAGCACCAGCGCGCCGGCACACATCATTCCCGAGGCGAGGGTCGCGATCAGCAGTCGGTGGGGCGCATCGGCGGACGCGAACCAGGCGGCCGGGACGTAGGCCCAAATCAGCCCCAACAGTGCCGCATGGAGCGTCGCGCGATGGATTGCCCGCGGGCTCGCCGCCCTCGGCCCGCTGCCCCTGCGGCGCCACCACGCAAACGTGCCGCGCGCCGCCGCAGCCGACAGTAATGCGAACCAGATCAGAAGGCTCGCCCGAGGCGCGCTTTCCCAGAAAGCGAAGCAGACGACCACGCCATTGAGTACGTTCGCCGCCATCGCGACGGGCGTCAGGCGCGTCACGGCGTACAGGTGCTTGCCGCGGATCTCCGCGGAGACCGGGTCGGAGGCCCAGTAGACCCCGAAGCGCTCCCGCCACCCTGCCATTGACTGGCCCCACGCGACAAGCACGCTAGCGCGCCCGCTTGGAGCGGCCCATACCTCGCAGCTTAGCGCGTCCTCGTGTTGCATAGAAGGGAACACTGATCAAACTGCGCGCACAGCGCTGAGAAACGGGATCGCCAACGTTCAGACGAATCTCGGGAGCAAATCCCGACACCACCGCCGGGAAAGCGGAAACGAGCGATGCGGCCCGGCCAACCGAGAATGGCCGTCCGCACCTGCCGTTTACACCTCGCCGACCCAGTAGTCCACAGCCGCATCCGTCGGCGTCATGTGCCGTACGTCTCCGCCGAACGCCCCGATCTTCTTGGAGTCGGGGTACTCGCACACCTCCGCCGGCATCATCGTGCTGATCGACAGGTAGGCGAGCTCGCCGTCGGAGTCGTTGATGATCTGGTGCGCGGTGTCCGGGCCTCCGGTCGGACAGCAGATCACGTCGCCCGCGCGGATCCGGCGCGTTTCGCTGCCGTAGCGCAGCATGCCGGTTCCGCGCACGATGAAGAACATCTCCTCTTCGGCCCGATGGCTGTGGAACGGACACGAGCGCTTGCCGGGTGGAACGACGTCATAGGAGTAGCCCAGGTCCTTTGCCCCAATCAGCGGCCCGATTCGCGCTGAGCGGCACTCAAACTGGTCGCCCTTGCGGAAATGCTCCAACTTCAATTCGTCGATGTTCACGACTTTCGTATCGATGACGCGCATCGGTGGTCTCCCTTGCGGAACTGGCCGGCTCTCGCAGATGGTAGACCGCCACCGACCAGGCATCTAGGTCGATGCGGTGATTTTCCTCGCGCATTTTGCCGCGCCTCTTCGATCACGGCGCATCCGGACTTCCCAACAGCACCGGCAAGCTGCGCTCGAAACGGTCGGTCAGTCGCTCGAACATGTCGAGCAGCTCTTCGCTGGCAGCGGCCAGTGCGAGGCGCGCCTCGCCACGCGCTGCGGGCGGCAGGCTGTCGCGTAGCCTTTCCCAGCACGCGGCCGCGCCCTCCAGCTCCTCGTTCATGCCGGGTTCGGCGATGTTCTCCCGCAACCACTGCAAACCCCGCTCGAACTCGGCCGCGGTAGCCGCCGCCCCTTGCGACTGCGCAACCGGTCCCTCGATCAGCCCCGACAAAAGGGCCTGCTTGGCGGCCCGCTGCGATAGCATCCGCTGGCGCCCGCAGATGTTGATGGCCTGCAAGGTATTTCTCGGGGCGAAGCTGCCAAGCGCCTGCAACAGCCGCTCGGCCTGAACGAGCAGCAGCTCTGCCAGACCGTCGAGCTGCGCCAGCCAGTGGGCGCCGCCCGGTGCTCGCAGCGCTGCATCGATGTCCGACCACGTCCGCCGAGCCTGCTCCATCATTTCGCCGACCGATGCACCTGCCAGCAGCGCCTGCAGGGCTTCGAAATTGGCCCGCGCGCGCCAGCACGACTGCTCCAGCAGGGCAGCGGCGCCATCGGTTTCGACGCCTGCCAGGCGCAGCGCCTGCAGCTTTACGATCCGCTGCGACAACATCCGCAGCTGGCCGGCGCGATTGACGGCTTCGGCCGCGCGCGCCGCTTCAATCAGCCGGCGCGCAACCTGCCCGAGTCGCTTGCGATCGCGTTGCGAGGCCGAACGCAGGATCCGGAATGCCTCATCCTCCGCCAGAGACCCCGATTTCATCAGGATGCCCTTGGCGCGTTCCACCAGCGTGCGTTCCTCTAGGCGCGCGGTGGTTTCGGCGAGCTCCTTGCGCATGGCGTGCTCGGCCACGAAGCGCGCGCGCGCCGATTGGATCAGCGGCCGCAGCCTCTGCGCCCCATAACCCCGCACGACGTAGGCGTGAATGCCGGCGCGAATGCCCTGCGCGATCCGTTCAGAATCCGCGTGTTCGGTGAACAGCACCACGGCGCAGGGAGCCACCCGCCCCAGCGTTTCGACGGCCTCGAACAGCCCCTGGTCCGGTTCGTCGTCGCGGACAATGACTGCATCCGGTGCAAGCCGCGCGCTGTCGCGCACCAGCGTGTTGCGTGCGGTTGCACCAAGCACGTGAATTCCGGCCGCAACGAGGTCGGACTCCAGGGTGGCGCCCGGCCGCGTGTCGGCCTCCAGTATCAGCACGGAAGTCATCGCACAACTCGGCGCCGCAGGACGGATCGCATCGGTCCGGGGCGCAGCCAGGACAACAAGCAAGGACGGGACCAGCGCCGCTTGGGCGCTGGCACGCCGATTGCTTGTTCATAGGTCGGGTGCGACGCCGCACCCGATTGGTTCCGCACTGCCCGATCGTGTGTACGGCGCCGTACACATCCGTGTGCTCCCGGCCGGCCCTGCGCCGGAGACAAATCGCTCCTGGGGACCACGATGGCGAACTTTCGCTCGTTCCTGCGTTCCGGCCACTGGCCGACTCTGCTCGCCGCCTTTCTCTATTTCGACTTCACGTTCGCCGTATGGGTGTTGAACGGCGCAATGGGACCGTTCATCTCCGAAAGCTTTCACCTGTCTCCGGCGCAAAAGGGTTTCATGATTTCCGTGCCGATCCTGGCGGGCGCATTGATGCGCTTTCCGCTGGGGGTGCTGGCACAGTACGTCGGCCGCCGCAACGCGGCGATGGTCGAGATGGCGCTGATCGTGCTGGCGCTGCTGTACGGCCACTTCTTCGTCGACAGCTACGGCCGTGTCTTAGCGATGGGCGTTCTGCTCGGAATCGCAGGGGCCAGCTTTGGCGTGGCGCTGTCGCTCGGAGCAGGCTGGTTTCCTGCGCGCTACAAGGGCCTGGCGATGGGAATCACAGGGGCCGGCAATTCCGGCACCGTGCTCGCCGTTCTGTTCGCCCCTCCTCTGGCGGCGCATTTCGGCTGGCCGTCGGTGTACGGGCTGGCGGCTCTTGCGATGGCCGCTCCGATGGCCGTCATGTGGTTTGCCGCCAAAGAGCCGCCCGATCGCGAGCGTCAGACGCTTCGCCGCCATCTGGGCTGCCTGTACGAGAAGGACGGCTGGGTCTTCAGCATCATCTACGTCGTCACGTTCGGCGGCTTCATCGGTCTGTCCAGCTTTCTGCCCACGTACTTCTACGATCAGTTCCACGTCACCAAGGTCCAGGCTGGCCAGTTGACGATGCTGGCGACGCTGGTGGGTTCTGGCGTGCGGGCCCTGGGCGGACATATCTCAGACCGAATCGGCGGCATCAATGCGCTCACGACGGTGCTGCTGCTCGTTTCGGCGCTGCTGCTCGTGTGCGGCGCTGCAGGCACGTCGCTTGCGGCCTCCACGCTGCTGTTCATGCTGTGTTTCGCGGCGCTGGGCGCGGGCAACGGGGCGTTGTTCCAGCTGGTACCGCTGCGCTGGCCGCTCACCACGGCAGTGGCCGGAGGCATGATCGGCGAGATCGGCGCCCTCGGCGGCGGTTTCATCCCGAACGCGATGGGATTGTCGAAACAGTATCTGGGAACATTCTTCTGGGGCTTCGCCTCGTTCGCGCTGATGGCGCTGGCGATTCTGGTGCTGCTGCGCGTGGTTCGGGCCCACTGGACGCGCACCTGGGCAGGTCAAGGCGGACGCGCGCGCGCAATTGCCACGGCGGCTTCGCCTCAGGGCGCGGGGCAGGCGGAGCTTGCGGCATGAGCGCTGCCGAAAGAATGAAGCTCGTGATGGTCGGCAACGGTATGGCCGGCGTTCGCACGCTCGAGGAGCTGCTGCGCATCGCGCCGGACCTATACGACATCACCGTGTTCGGCGCGGAACCCCATCCGAACTACAACCGCATCCTGCTGTCGCCGGTTCTGGCGGGCGAGCAAACGCTGGAACAGATCGTGCTGAATCCGCTGTCGTGGTACGGGCGCAACGGTATCGAGCTGCACCTGGGCAAGAGCGTCGAGGCGCTGGACCGGGCGCGGCGCACCGTGACTTCCGCTGATGGCACTTCGGCCCGCTACGACCGGCTGCTGCTGGCGACCGGATCGAACCCGGTGATGCTGCCGTTGTCCGGCTGCGAGCTCGCGGGCGTGGTGTCGTATCGCGACATCTCCGACACGCGAGCGATGATCGAGGCGGCGCGCCCGCAACGCCATGCGGTTGTGATAGGGGGAGGGCTGCTCGGCCTGGAGGCCGCCAACGGCCTGATGCTGCGCGGCATGCAGGTGACCGTGGTGCACCTGATGCCGTGGCTGATGGAGCGCCAGCTCGATTCGACCGCGGGAGCGCTGCTGCAGCGCTCACTCGAGCAGCGCGGCTTGCGCTTTGTGCTGAAGGCGCAGACCACGGCACTGCTGCCTGGAGCGGACGGGCGCGTGGGCGCGGTGCGACTGGGCGATGGGACGGAGCTTGCAGCCGAGCTGGTGGTGATGGCGGTGGGCATTCGGCCGAACACCGCGCTGGCCGAGCGAGGCGGTCTGCACTGCGAGCGCGGCATCGTGGTGAGCGACACGCTGCAGACTGTGACGGATCCGCGCGTATATGCGGTGGGCGAGTGCGTTCGCCACCGCGGCGTCGCCTACGGGCTGGTCGCGCCCCTGTTCGAACAGGCGAAAGTCTGCGCCAGCCACCTGGCGCAGTTCGGAATTGGGCGCTATTGCGGCTCGCAGGTTTCGACCAAGCTGAAAGTGACCGGGATCGACCTGTTCTCCGCGGGCGATTTCCTGGGTGGCGAAGGCAGCGAGCAGATCGTGCTGTCCGACCCCAATGCCGGCGTGTACA
>Ga0187846_10001462_pt1 | contig 13346 bp, 8 predicted proteins | sample TC_taG_FD_161473 | JGI IMG/M metagenome (GOLD analysis project Ga0187846, IMG submission 161473) | Biofilm microbial communities from the roof of an iron ore cave, State of Minas Gerais, Brazil - TC_06 Biofilm (v2) | ecosystem: Environmental > Terrestrial > Deep subsurface > Cave > Wall biofilm ...
CCATCCGGCGAGTAAGCTACTTCGAACACTTGCAGAGGCGGGAAAGTGAGTTGAAGTCGCTGGCTTCCATCCGGCTTGCTTCGCCACAGCGTGCCTTCGGGCAGCGCGACATAGCTCATCCATTGGCCGTTGGGCGAAAAGTTCACCCAGTCCGCGGAGAGCCCCGAAAGATAAGAGACGAACTGCCGGGCCTTCTCATCATAGCGTTCCAGCTCGCCGCGGCGCTGCTCGCCGACTACAAAAAGTTCCTTCCCGTCGCGGCTCGGAACCGGCGCTCGGTAGCTCAGCGGCCCCGAAGTCAGTTGGATGGGCTCGGCGGACGCCCTTCGAAAAAGGCCGCTCTGCTCCCGGAGCGCCCAAATATCGGTTCGGGCGTTTCGCGATGACTGAAAAATGTAGTACTTGCCGTCGCGAGTCCAGTTGCCGCAACACTCGCTCGGGTCCGGGTTCCATCCGCCCAGCAGTGCGTGAGGGTTGGCTCCCGTAGTCCCCACTTCCCAGAGCGATGACGATCCGGCCTTGGGATCGCCTACGGTGAAACGCAGACGCGTTCCATCGGGAGACCACCGGATCCACCAGGTGCTCGCGGAAAGCTGGGCGACTTTTCGCGCGTTGCTCCCGTCGGTCTGTGCAATGTACAGACCGCCGTCCTGCATGGAATACGCTACTTGCCGCCCATCGGGCGACCAGGCCGCGTCATAAGCCTTGAAGTCGTCCAGACGGCTGGGCGAGCCCCCGGGAAGCGGGAGAACATAGAAGGGTGCTTCCAGCTCATAGCCTTTGAAAGCTCCAATAAGCAGCTCTGTCCCGGTCCGTGAGATGTCGGCGATGTAGGCGTTCGAAGACAAAGGGGTGCTCGACAAAGTCTCGCCGCCCAATCTTGATACTTGCGCGAACGAAACCTCATCGCCGTTGATTTCGGAAAAGTACAGACGTTCGCCGTCCGTCACCATCGGAATCCGGCCCAGCAGATCCCCTTTTATCCGCCCGTCGTGGGTCACCTGCCGGTAGTTGACTACCCTTGGCGCCGGCGAAGGGCTCAGAAAAATGTACGCGACGATCCCGATTCCCAGCGCCAGACTAAGCAGGGCCAGCAGCCAGACCCTTTTCTTCGTCATTTCATTCTGCGCGACCGGCGCTTGTCTCGCCGGTATCTCCGCGGCGCTGCTCGACTCCGTGTCCCGCTTTAACCGCTTCAGATCCGCTCGCATCTCCGAGGCGTGCTGGTAACGAAGATCGCGGTCTTTCTCCAACGCCTTGTGAATGATTTCTTCCAGCTTCGGCGGAATCTCGGGGTTGATTCGGGCGGGCGCGAGCGGCGGCCGGTTCAAAATCGATTCAAAGATTACTCCGGAGGTGTCGCCACGAAACGGTGACCTGCCCGTGGTCATTTCGTAGAGCACCACCCCGAAGGAGAACAGGTCGGTCCGCGCGTCCAATTCTTTTCCCCGCACCTGCTCCGGGGACATGTAGGCTACTGTGCCCAGCGCTGAACCGGGGCTGGTCAGGTTCTGCTCGTCGATCGGCACCGTCTCTGTATTCCCTGAAGCCATTGGGCTCGCCGGGCGCCCGGTTGGCGCAACCTTCGCTAATCCGAAATCGAGAATCTTGGCGCGTCCCCGGCTGGTGATGAAGAGATTGGCTGGCTTGATGTCGCGATGGACGATGCCTTGCGTGTGCGCCGCGTCCAGCGCGTCCGCAATCTCGATCGCCACCGACAGAAGAGTCTCCATCTCCAGCGGGCGCCCGGCCATGCGATGCCTCAGCGTCACCCCGTCCAGGAACTCCATCACAATGAACGGGTGCCCCTCGTGCTTTCCGATTTCGTAGATGGTGCAGATATTCGGGTGATTTAGCGCCGAGGCGGCCCGCGCCTCGCGCCGGAATCGTTCCAGCGCTTGCGGGTCTCGCGCCAGCTCGTCCGGCAGGAATTTCACTGCTACAAAGCGCCCAAGCTCGAGGTCCTCGGCCTTGTAGACTATGCCCATCCCGCCGCCGCCCAGCATCTCGATGATGCGGTAGTGCGAGATGGTCTGGCCAACGAGTTGCGAGGGCACGGCCACCGGCCCGAATGTTAGGCCGACCCTCCGGCGCCGTCAACGTTCCTCTCAAGCGCTCGCCCACTTTTTTTCCGTAGGCTTTCCTCTGTGACGTATGCTCCGCAGGAATTCGTGAGCCATCGGCGAGATTGGCGCGTGCTCTTGTGGGGCGTGCTTCCGATCTGCGTCCAGCTCCTTGTTCCGTGCTTTTGGCATCAGCGCATCGAAGCGGGTGATCTGGCCAGCCACGTCTACAACGCCTGGCTGGCCAATGAGGTCTAAATACGTTGCGGCAGGTCGCGGCAATGTTTTGCCCAATGCTGGAGTTCGTGATGTTTAACGCCCAAACGAAAACCTCCTTCAAACTTGACCTCGGCGCGCGTCATGGAAGTCCACAGGCGCTAACACTTGCATTCCGCATAGGGAAGCGAGAACCTACGGCCGGAGGACACCGTGGATAACAGCATTTTCAACTCTCCACTCCCTGAGCCTTCCGTCCGAAGCTTCAGCGCAGGACGGGCTGCCCCTCCCATCCCCAGGAAATCCGGGGGGTACGGCAAACCGTATTGCCCGAGGAAAGAAGCCGAATCCTAATCGACACTCCGGAATTAGAACATGACGCAACTCATTGAAAACAAACGATGGAGGCCTTCTCTAATCGCCAACAAACCCATGTTTTTTGCTGAATCGTATAAAACCGCACAAAATCGTATGTTCGCGCAGCCCGTCATGCGCCGGTTGCAAGCAGCGCGGCAGTGCATTCCTCAGTCCGGAAACAAGCCATTCAAAGAAAATCAAGGAGGCGGCCCAGGTCGAACCGCCTCCCGGTGTACGTCTGTGGGGTGTGAGTCCTCCGCAACCGCTGAGGAGAGCAGTTTGCGGAGAGATGTCCCACCTGCCTGGTCAAACACCGTCGCCCGCAGAAAGTTGCACCTTTCCATCGCCTCACAACCCTGTACAATTGCCGCCGTTTCCCGGCCCCGAGACACCCGCCCATGCGCCCGCGCCCACACACGCCTGATTCCGATACCAGCGTCGGTTTGACCGACCACGATGTGCTCGCGCATCTTGCTCGCGCTCGGCAGCCTGCGAGCTTGCGCGAGATTGCTCATGCGCTTGACTTGAACCACAAAGGCCGCCGCGCCCTGCCGAAACTAATCGCGAAGCTGAAGCGCAAAGGCGAAATCGAAGAGCCTCGCGCGGGGCGTTACCGTATCGCAAACCAGCGCCCCGCTCCGCCAAAACCCAAGCAGCCAGCACACGCCGCTGCCCCTCGCAAGGAATCGCGCGACCGCAATCTCATCGAAGGCCGCATCGTCACTCACCGCGATGGCTACGGGTTCGTCGTGCCGGTCGCGCCGGTGCCGGGAATGGAAGGCGACCTCTTCATCGGCCGCGATCGTCTCGGCGACGCGATGAATGGCGACCGCGTTCTGGCGCGCGTGGAACGCCATCGCCGCGACGGCCGTGCCGAAGGCTCAATCGTGCGTGTGCTCGAGCGCGCGCACACCACGGTTGTGGGCCTCTTCCGCTACGGCCCGCGCGGCAACGTCGTACTTCCCTATGACACGCGCTTGCTCCATGAAATCGTGATTCCTCCCGGCGAAGAACTTACCCCTGAATTGCGGCAGAAGCTTGGTGCCGCGCCGGGCACCTCGCGTCGCGTCAAATTGCCGGAGTTGGATGGAGCGGTAGTCAACGTCGAAGTCACCCGATTCCCCAAAGGCGGAGCGCCGGCTGTGGGCCGCGTCATCGAGATTCTCGGCCGCCCGGGCGACATCGGCGTCGATGTGGAGATCATCATCCGCAAGCATCACATCCCGCACGAATTTCCCACGGAAGTTCTCGCCGAGGCTCGCGCCACACCGCAGCAAACTCAGGAAGCCGACCTGCGCGGGCGTCGTGATTTTCGCAACTTACCGATTGTCACGATTGATGGCGAAACGGCGCGCGATTTTGACGATGCCGTGTACGTCGAGCGCCTCGGCGCCGGACGCTACCGGCTCCAGGTGCACATTGCCGATGTCGCGCACTACGTTCGCCGCGGCTCGCCGCTCGATGGCGAAGCGCACCTGCGCGGCACGTCGGTCTATTTTCCCAACCGCGCCGTGCCCATGCTCCCGGAAGAGCTTTCCAACGGCATCTGCTCGCTAAATCCTCACGTGGATCGCCTGGTGATGAGCGTATTGATGGAGATTGATGACGAAGGCAAGATTCTCGGCGCCGAATTCACCCCGGGCGTGATTCGTTCCGCTGAGCGAATGACTTACACGAACGTAAACAAGGTGCTCGAAGGCGATCCCGAAATGACGAAACGCTACGCCGCGCTGGCCGATGAATTCCGCCTGATGCGCGAACTGGCGTTGATTCTGAATGCCCGCCGCACGCGCCGTGGCTCGATTGATTTCGATTTGCCCGAGCCGGTGATCGAATTCGATGAGTTGGGACGCATGGTGAGTATCGTCCGCAGCGAGCGCAACATCGCCAACCGCATCATCGAGGAATTCATGCTCGCGGCCAACGAAACCGTGGCCCGCTACCTCGAGCAAAGAGGCATTGCCACCCTCTATCGCATCCACGAAAAGCCTGACCCGAAGAAAGTGCTTGAGTTCGAAGAACTCGCGCACGCCTTTGGCTATTCGTTCGGCATCGAGGACTTGGCCGAGCGGCGCGTGGCCGTGAAGCACGGCAGCGTGCAGGCGCCCGCTCGAGCTGGACGCGGAGGCCGCAGCCGCCCGCGGGCCATGACCGTCGCTCTCCCGACCGACGACATTGCCATTCGCCCGCAGCACTACCAGCGGCTCACGCAAAAAATCGCCGGCAAGCCGGAGGAGCGCATCCTCTCCTACCTGATGCTTCGCTCGCTGAAGCAGGCCCGCTATGCCGCGGACCCGATGGGCCACTTCGCGCTGGCGACGGACGAGTACACGCACTTCACCTCGCCGATCCGGCGCTATCCCGACCTGATCGTCCATCGCACGCTGAAATGGGCTCTCGATAACCCGCTCGCTACCGGACCGCTGGCGCAACCGAAGCGCGGGGAAAAAGAGCGGCCCGTGGCGACCCTTGGGCCTTATCGGCATGTAGAGTTGGAGGAGATTGCGGAGGAGTCATCCGAAGCGGAACGCCGCGCCGACGGCGCGGAGCGCGAACTGATTGATTGGAAGACGGCGCAGTTTATGGAAAGCCATCTGGGCGACGAATATGACGCGCTAATCATCTCCGTGCAGAAGTTCGGATTCTTCGTCGAGCTTCTCGAGATATTTGTCGAAGGTCTGGTATCGATCGACCAGTTGGAAGAAACGCTGGGCGAGCGTTGTTATTACCGGGAGCGCGACCACGCCATCGTGAGCGAGCGCGGGCGGCGCGCCTTTCGCCTGGGTGATCGTGTGCGCGTCCGTGCCGACCGCATCGACCCGATGCGCCATCGCGTGGAGTTTGCACTGATTGTTTCGCAGGCAGGAAAGGGCGCAGCTGGATAGCAGACGCTTTTCGTCGGCGCCCCGGTTACGTTGTCCTGCGTGGATGGAGGAGATGGCAACATGGCAATTCGCAGATGTCCTTATTGCTTGACCGTAGTTCCAGCCGGGCAGGTGGTCGCTTACTCATATGACCTCGTCTGTCCCGGTTGCCAGCGGCCGCTGGAGATCTCCCCGGCAAGCCGCGACATTGCTGAAGCGCTAGGCTTGGCCGCGGCGGCGATTGTCTGGTTTTGGACCACGAGATCTTGGCAGGCTCAAACCACGCTGGGATGGGTACTGCCGATTGTCTATGCGTTTCTGGCGCTCAGCATCGTTTCGACGCTCATTTTGATGCTTTCAGCGGATTTGCGTTTGCGAGCGGATGCTCCGAAGCCCGTTGAATTCGCGGCTGAGGCGGGACAGGGCACTCACCACGGCGGATCGCATCACTGAGGAATTCCGCCCATGCAATTTCGCCAGTGTCCTACTTTCGTACCATTGACGGGCTTGTCGCCAGCCGACAGACTTGGCGTATGGCCCGCCATACGTCCCTCATTGGTAAACGAGTTGAAGTCAGCTACCGTGCCGGGGATATCCTTTTATCGGCTGTGGGAGCGTTGGTGGCAGATTCTGGCCAATCGGTTTATTTGGAAGAGCGCTTCATCCAGCACGGCAATTCGAAAACGTTGCGCATCGAGATCCCGTACCCGTACATCGTCCGCATGGCCGAAGTTGCAGAGGCGTAAGCCCCGAACCAAGCAAACCCCCGAACAGCAAACGCGAAACCTCAGACGATTCCCTCGGCGCAATCGTCGACGCCGGATCAACTCCCTTTTCGCAGGCTTCCCACTGGGAAGTGTCGTGCCTGGCTTCCGCTTTTCGTTAAAACCGCCGGCGGGTTATATTCAGCCGCTTGGCAGGAGGGTTGAATGAAACCAACAGTAGGGTTTATTGGCTTGGGACTCATGGGCAGTCCAATGGCGCAGAATTTGCTCCGCGCCGGGTTTCCTTTGGTCGTTTGGAACCGCACAGCAAAGAGAGCGGAGGCACTTGCGCAAGAGGGTGCCCGCGTAGCGGGTTCGCCCCGCGAAGCTGCGGCTGCCGCCGACGTATTGGTCACGATTGTGAGCGACCCGCCTGCGCTCGAACAGGTCCTTTGGGGGCCAAATGGTGCGCTGGGCGGCCTGCCGCAAGGCAGCGTTCTGATCGATTCGAGCACCGTTTCGCCTGCGCTCGCCCGGCAAATTGCTGCCGCCTGCGCGGAGAGGAGCGCCGAGTTTCTCGATGCTCCGGTAACGGGCGGCACATGGGGCGCGGAAAAGGGCGAGCTGGTCTTTATAGTCGGAGGCAAGCGTGAAGTGCTCGAGCGTGTCGAGCCTGTGCTCGCAGCCATGGGCAAACGATTTTTTCATGTCGGCCCGGCTGGCGCGGGGCAGACGGTGAAGCTTGCGATGAACATGATTCTCGCACTCGAGGTGCAGGCCCTTACGGAAGCGCTTGCGCTGGTGACCCGTGCGGGTGTTCCCGCCGAGCGGCTCGTCGAGGTGATGCAATCCAGCATGGCGCGGGCGCCGGTACTCGACGTGAAAGCGCCGGTGATTCTTTCCGGAAATTTTGCGCCGAGTTTCCCGCTCCGGCTGATGCACAAGGACTTGGGCTTGGCGCTTGATCTGTCAAAGGAACTGGGCGTCCCGCTGCCTGCGACTTCTGCAGCCTATGGCACGTATACGGCCGTCAAGGACGCCGCCACCGAAGACGTGGACTATGCCGCAGTTGCTCGCTTCTGGGAGCGGGCATCCACTTCGCGGCCGAGCAGCCGCTAAAAGCTTCTTACGGCTGCGCGTCGGGCGGGAAAAAGCTGAAAGGAAGGTCGCGCGCCGTGCGCAGCCCGGCGGGCGCGGCCAGGATAACCGGGATGACGTTCACGACGACGGCCGCAGTGGCGATATCGCCGTGCGTCCCGCCGGGAATTGTGAGGCTGATGTTCGGCTCGCCGGCAAGCTCGATCGTGTCGGAAGCTTCCTTCGCGCCGACGTACATCCGGAGTTCCATGAAAACTTTTTCTACTCCTGCGGCTCTTCCGCGGGCGATCTGGTGAACGCCGGCAACCTGGCCGGGCTCGACTTCGAGAAACTCCGTCTTTACGCGTTCAGTGGCGATGACGGGTTCGATTGTCTCCGCGATGTTGTCCACGGCAAAGCCGAGGCCGTCGGCCACCATCGCAACGGATTCCGGCAAGCCATGGTGCTTGATCGCACCGGAGGCCACTCGTTCGCGGAATTCTTCCACGGTCATTCCCGCGCCGATTTTTTTCTGCAATGGCAGGCGGCGCCGCGAAGCGTCCACAATCCGCGTCGCCTTCGCGGAATCAACGCGCTGGGCCACTGCTGCGAGCGTGAGCAGCAGCTTATCCATGATGAAGCCGGGATTCACACCCGTGCCCACAAGCGCGACGCCTTCTTCTTTGGCGGCTTCATCGAGCTTCGCGGAAAGCTCCGGATGCTTGCGGAACGGGTAGGCCAACTCCTCGCACGTGGAAACCACGCAGCACCCGGCATTCAGGCACGCCAGGAGCTGGTCGGTTATGTGAGTGAGAAACGAGGAAGTCGAATGCGTTACCACGTCCACCGGTCTTTCGAGCATCTTGGCGGCGTCCGCGGAAACCGGAATCCCCCAGGGAGCGTCCTCGGCACCCACCACTTCGCCCAAATCACGGCCCGCCTTGGCGGGATCGGTATCAATTGCTCCGACAAGTTCGAGCGCATGTTTCTGCCGCATCAGCCGGACAATCGATGCGCCGATGGGGCCCACTCCGTACTGGATGACACGAATCTTCTTCTTCACTCGGTTCTCCGTATGAAAGGGAACGAAGCGAATACCACAAAGCAGCCGAACCTTCAACCGGATTCGGTGCCGAAGCCTTGTCCGGGGGATGCATCACGCCTTAGAGTCGGCCCTGGAGGTCACCGTCTCGAGAAGGCACGGCTTAGACGTCTTTGCGAGAGAGCCAGCCCGACAAGGAGTCAGACAGCCTGAAATTCGAGCGTGAGCGGCGTGCCGCGGATCACGGATTGCGTCACCGGCGAGCCTTCGAAAGCCTTCTTCCAGAGGTTGCGCAGCGTCGCTTCATCGGCGTCCGCCTTCACAAAGAGCTTCACGGTGATGTTGCGGTAACCCGGGTTCCCTGTCTCGCAGAGCCCAGCCCATTTCTGGATGTTATCGAAATGCGCTTCCAGAGCGATTTCCATGTCATGAATTTTGATGCGGTTAATCGTTGCGTTCAAGATAAAGCCGACGGAAAGACAAGCGCCAATGGCCGAAAGGAGCTGTTCGTGGGCGGTAGCAGACCTGTCGGTCGCGGCCAGTTCATGCGGCTCGTCCATCTCCACAACATGGTTGCGCATGTAGGCTTTCACACTGAAGCCGCCATTCCAGACCACGCGCGACTTCCACGGCCCAGAGGTAGCCTTCAGCACCTCCGGGTCTTTCAGGGATATGAGGACTTCTTCCAGTTTCGCTGGCTGCAAGCCATTCAGGATTCCTCCCGCTCTCTGTGCCTCTTGTGCCATTTGCTTCCTCCATTGTTCCGCAGAACCTGCGAGCGCTGCGGTTCTTCCCAAAGGACGCGTCGAGTGGCTGCTACGGAAGCTCTTTTCACAAGGCCCTAGCCGTCACAGCGATAGACGTGAGCTTCAGCTAGGCGGTCTCGGCGGAGTAGACGCTCCTTTCTGTCAAGGTATCGAAGCCGCCGTCAGGGTTCAAGCGGATTTTTGCGGGGCAGGAGAGCTGGTCCAGTTGCGTCACACGCGTGACGACTTCTTCCGCCGGCGCAATTTCGTCGGTTCGTGGATTCGTGATCCCGAGGCTGATTCTTTCGCTTCGCTATTCCTTAGAAAAAGCCGGTCGATGCCGTGTTAAGGAGGTGGAATTACTCTTCCGCGAAGCACCGCCGCGGGAACGAAACTTTTTCTTTCTCGGCGCGTTAAGGTAAGTAGGAGACGATGCCATGAACGCGAGAATACTGCTGGCAACGGTCTTCGCGGTCGCCGTGTCCGTGTTTCTCAGCTTGCGCCTGCCCGCGCAACAACCCAGCCAGGGCCAAGGTCAGGACGACATGGGCGGGATGGATCTGTCCAAGATGGGCAACATGCACCATGATGTTGCGGAAAACCCTGATGCGGCGCGCTCCGCGAACGATTCCATGTCACACGAGCACATGGAAATGAGCGCCCACATGTTCATGGCGGCGCCGCGCCCGGAAAACCCGGACGACGAGAAACGGGCCGAACAGATTCTGGCGACGCTGCGGCCTTCCATCGAAAAGTACAAGGACTACAAGGCGGCGATTGCCGACGGCTACCAGATTTTTCTTCCGAACATTCCGCAGCCGCAATACCACTTCACGAATTGGCGCTACGCCTTCGAGGCGGAGTTCGTCTTTAATGCAGCACACCCGACGTCGCTCCTCTACAAGAAAACGTCCGACGGTTACCAACTGCTTGGTGCCATGTATACCGCGCCCAAGAAGGACACCGAAGACCAGTTGAACGAGCGCGTGCCGCTCAGCGTGGCGCGCTGGCACAAGCACATCAATTTCTGCATGCCACAGCAGGGACAGCAGTGGTGGCAGGTGGACTGGAAGAAATTTGGAATGGGCGGCTCAATCGCTACTGAAGAGGCGTGTAACGAGGCGGGCGGGCGCTGGGTGCCGCAGATCTATGGCTGGATGGTGCACGTCTATCCGTACGAGTCAAACCCCGAAAAAATCTGGGCGCACTGAAGAGAAGCGAAACCTGGACTCTACAAGTTTGCACGGGCCTGTGCCACAACTTGGCGAAGGAGCACGCACAGCCTAAGTTCTGGCCGGGTTTACAGTCCCATGATGTGGAAGCCCGCGTCCACGAAGAGGATGTTCCCGGTGACACCGCGTCCGAGGTCGCTCGCGAGAAACACTGCCGCGTCGGCTACTTCCGCGGGGTCGGTGTTGCGGCGCAGCGGCGCGTGTTGAGCGACGTGGTCGAGGATGGTGGTGAAATCCTTGATTCCTCTGGCGGAGGCCGTCTTTACCGGCCCGGCGGAAATGGCGTTGACGCGAATCTTGTTCGCGCCGAGTTCGCTCGCCAGATAAAGAACGGTTGCTTCAAGGGCAGCCTTCGCTACACCCATCACGTTATAGTTCGGCACGACGCGAGTCGAGCCAAGATAAGTTAGCGTGAGGATGGAACCGCCCGAGGCCATCAGCGGGGCGGTGGTTCGCGCGACCGCCAAAAGGGAATACGAGCTGACTTCCTGCGCCAGCAAGTAGCCCCCGCGCGAAGTCTCGACGAACGGGCGCGCAAGATCCTCTCGGTTCGCGAAAGCAATGCTGTGGACAACGGCATCGAGCCGGCCATCTGACTTGAGCATTTTGGCTAACTCCGCGAGTTCCTCTTCTTTCGTTACGTCGCAAGAAAGAATTTTCGCGGCGGAAAGTTCCTGGCCGAGTTCTTCGACCGTTTCTTTTTGCCGCTCGCCTTGGTAGGTGAGAAGCAGCCGGGCGCCCTCGCGCCGATAGGCCTGGGCAATGGCGTAGGCGATGCTCCACTTATTCGCAACTCCAAGAACGAGTGCAGTCTTGCCTTCAAGTAGTCCTGGCATGGGACGCTATTCTAGCAACCGAAGCGGCAATCGCAGATGAGAATTTGGAAAAACCGCCGGCAGGCTAGCTCGGCGAAACCGTTTCAGGCGAAGCGGGCTGCCCCAGCTTGCCAAATCCCGTGACGACCACGGCCGCGTTAATCTACATCGAGAACCGCATCCCTTGCTGGTGCGGCGGTTGTTCGCAGCACCCCGCCGCGCTAAGCTCTCGGCTTTGCTCGAATCTGGGTAGGAGCTGCAGCCGCGAATGTTCGGGCGCTTTCAAACATTGGAACAAAACCACTGGGTGACGATCAGCATCTTCCTGGTCACCTATGCGCTGATTGCCCTTCGCAGCGGCCGAGGGAGCTATTTGGACCGGACCGCTGCGGCGTTCTGTGGCGCAGTGGCGATGGTGCTAGTGGGGGCTGTTCCGCTCAACCAAGCCTATCAAGCGATTGATTGGAACACGATCATGTTCCTGCTCGGGGTCATGATCCTGGTCGCGCACTTCCAAGTGTCCGGCTTCTTCGACTGGATTGCCATCCATGTAGCGGCGATTGCGCGGACGCGCTTTCAATTATTGGTTCTACTGGTCTTTACGACGGGCATTCTCTCCGCCTTCTTCGTGAACGACACGATTTGCCTGATTTTCACGCCCATCGTGCTCGCGGTCGTTGAGCGGCTGAATCTGCCGGTGGTTCCCTATGTGATCGCGGTAGCCACGTCGTCGAACATCGGGTCGTCCATGTCTATCACCGGGAATCCGCAGAATGCGCTGGTGGGTGTGTCGGCGCATCTTTCCTTTCTGGAATTCCTCGCGCATCTTGCGCCGGTGGCGGCGATCGGGCTGGTCCTGAATATTGCCGTCTTGACGCTTTTCTTTCGGCGCGAGCTTCTCAGCCATCCCTTGCCGGAACGAATGCCGGCGGTTCCGGTCAGCGTGAACCGTGTTCTGCTTGCGAAGTGCGCGCTGGCGGCAGCGCTAACAGTGGTGCTTTGGGTTTTCAATTTCTCCTTCCCGCTGGTCGCGATCGCTGTCGCAGCGCTGATCCTTGTGATCGGGCGAGTGCCGTCGGAATATATCCACCAGCGGGTCGATTGGGTGCTGCTGTTGTTCTTTGCGTCGCTGTTCGTTGTCATCCGCGGATTTGAAACCTCCGGCGCCACCGACTATCTGATCCGGCACTTCGAGCCGGCTTTGCACGGCAGCCCGGTGACGCAGCTCTTCGCTGTGAGCGGTGTGATGCTGGTGCTTTCCAACCTGGTGAGCAACGTGCCAGCGGTTCTGCTGTTCCGCCCGCTCGTCGGTTCCTTTCCGCACGCGCACTTCGTCTGGTTGGCGCTCGCGAGCACGAGCACACTGGCGGGAAATTCCACGCCGCTGGGATCCATCGCCAACCTGATCGTTCTCCAGCAAGCGAACAAAAAGACGGAGATCACTTTCTGGGAATTTACGCGAGTGGGCCTGATAGTGACACTGGTAACAACCATTGCCGCGATCTTCATTCTGGCTCTGGAATTCCGGTACTTCCCGAATTTGTGACGGGCCGTCCCGGCTTTTCTCAGGCGAGGTCGCCCTGTGGCGGAATTGCGTCTCGCGAAATGCAAAGGCCCGCTTGGAATGAATTCGGGCGGGCCTTTGGGAGAAACGCGTTTTCGTGAGAGCTACTTGATTGCCTTCTTGTAGTTCTCAGCAATTTGGTCCCAGTTCACGACGTTCCACCAAGCCTCGATATATTCCGGCCGGCGGTTCTGGTATTTCAGGTAGTAGGCATGCTCCCAAACGTCCAGGCCCATGACGGGTTTGCCGCCGTTCATGATCGGGTTGTCCTGGTTCGGGGTGGAGTCCAGAACCAGCTTGCCATTCTGAATGAAAAGCCAGGCCCAGCCGGAGCCGAAGCGTGAAGCGCCGGTCTGCGCGAACCTGGTCTTGAAATCCGCAAACGAGCCGAATGTCTTCTTGATGGCGTCAGCCAGCTCGCCCTTGGGCTCGCCGCCGCCCTTCTTCATAATCGTCCAGAACATGGAATGGTTGGCGTGACCGCCACCATTGTTCCGGACGGTGGTGCGGATGTTCTCGGGCACCCGGTCGAGGCTGGCGAGCAATTCTTCAATCGAAAGCTTCTGCAAATCGGGCTGGCCGTCGAGCGCCTTGTTCACGTTGGTGACATAGGCGCCGTGGTGTTTGTCGTGGTGGATTTCCATCGTCTTCGCGTCGATGTAAGGT
>Ga0187846_10001463_pt1 | contig 13344 bp, 15 predicted proteins | sample TC_taG_FD_161473 | JGI IMG/M metagenome (GOLD analysis project Ga0187846, IMG submission 161473) | Biofilm microbial communities from the roof of an iron ore cave, State of Minas Gerais, Brazil - TC_06 Biofilm (v2) | ecosystem: Environmental > Terrestrial > Deep subsurface > Cave > Wall biofilm...
CGAGATGAATTGGAACGCCGACTACGTGCTCACCGTAGCCGCCGACCAGAAGAACGCGGACCTGAACGGCTGGGTAACCGTCGTCAACCACAGTGGAACGGCCTTCCGTAACGCCCAGCTTCAACTTGTGGCGGGTGAAGTGCACCGGGTTCAACCCCAGGTTGAAGTCCGCGCGGGCATGATGAGGGTTCCTGCTGCTCCGCCTCCGCAGTTTGCGCAGGAAGCGATTTCGGAGTATCACCTTTATACTCTCGAGCGCCGCACCAACCTGCAGCAGAACGAAACTAAGCAGATCAGCCTGCTGGCTTCCACTGGCGTGCGCATCGACAAACTCTTTGAAGTGGATGGGCAGTCGTTTTACTACCGCAATGCGCAGCGCCCCGGGGAGCCGTTCAAAGACCCCGTTCAGGTGCACCTGAAGTTCAAAAACTCGCAGGATAATTCCCTTGGCCAGCCGCTGCCTGCCGGCACCATACGGGTCTACCAGGGCGATTCCAAGGGGCGGGTGCAGTTCATTGGCGAGGACCACATCGATCACACGCCCATGGATGAGACGCTGGACCTCCACATTGGCAACGCTTTTGACATTGTCGAGGAGAGAAAGCAGACGGACTTCAAAACTTTCGGCGCGAACACCTACGAGATGGCGTTCGAGGTCACGCTGCGCAACCACAAGCCCGAGCCCATCTCGGTGGAAGTGAACGAGCCCATCGGCGGCGATTGGACGATGCTGGACTCCAACTTCAAGTACGAGAAGACGGCCGCCTTTGCGTGCCGGTTCACTGTTCCAGTCGCCGCCAACGGTGAATCCGTGCTGAAATATCGGGTTCGGGTAAAGTGGTGACCCGCTACGGCTCTGCCAGGGCGCGGTGCACAAGGTGGATGGCAATTGCGCCTTCTCCCACTGCGGAGGCCACGCGCTTTACATTACCCGATCGAACATCGCCAACCGCAAACACCCCGGGAAGGCTGGTTTCCAGCATTTGTGGAGGGCGGGTAAGTGGCCAAGCGAGAGATGGCACCTTCGAACTTCTGCAGATTGGCAATGGCTGGCTTTTTGTACCGAGCCCCGGTCGCAATGACAATGGCTCGTGCCGACAGTACGCTGCCGTTGTCCAGGAAGATCTCATAGGGCCGCTTGTTGCAGTTCAGCCGCACGACGCTGTGTGCCACCATCATCTTCGCGCCAAACTTCTCCGCTTGCGTGATAGCGCGCGCGGCCAGCTCCTGCCCGGACACTCCAGTCGGGAAACCCAGGTAGTTTTCTATCTTGGAACTTGATCCCGCTTGGCCACCCGGAGACTCAGTCTCAATCACCAGAACGTCCAGACCTTCCGAAGCAGCGCAGACAGCCGCCGCCAGGCCGGACGGTCCTGCGCCCACGATGATCAAATCGCGTACCTGAGAGTTATCGATGCTGACGTTTAATCCCAGACAATCTGCGAGTTCCTGAGTAGAAGGGTTTCGCAACACGTTACGACCGTGGCAAATGACGACGGCCAATTTGACTTCAAAACGGTCCGGAAGTTCCTGCGACGTCTTGTCCGTGTCAAGATCTACGTAGGTGTAAGGATGCGTTCCGACTCAGGAACTCGCGCAGACGCAGCGTGTCCGCAGAGTGGCGCGACCCCATCAAGATCACGTTGCCCTGTCCCCGAGTGATGAGCGCGAGGCGGCGCAGGATGAACGCCCGCATGAAGATCTCGCTCAAGGTATCGGCGTAGCGGACATGGTTTCTCCCGATGATATTGAGTGGACAGGTCGCCAGTAATAGATGCACGCAGCCGTTCGGATTCAACGCGCAACAGCAGACAACAGATCGAGGCCCCGTGACTCACCCCCAATGCGAGCGCTGGAATCCGCCCTCCGCCGCCTTGGCTGCCCGCTGCTCGTTGCGAGTGGCCGGGAAAGCGAGAGCGGAGGGTTAGTGAAATCGTCCGTCCACGACAGGTTAGGAGATCCTGAAGCATGGTAAGATACCGATGCTTGTGTGCAATGAAAGTCTCCCTGAATTGGCTTAGAGAATTCGTCGACATTCCGCTCGATCCGAAGGATGTCCAGCAAGGTCTGACGTTGCTGGGGTTGGAGGTGGAGTCGGTCGCCCAGTCGAATGGCGATTGGGTTTTAAATGTGGAAGTGGCTACCAACAGGCCGGACTGCCTCAGCCACTACGGAGTGGCGCGTGAACTTTCAACTTCGTATCGCAAGCCGCTGAAGCGTTTGGAGTACACGCTTAAGGAGTCGCGCACGCGTGCGGCTGGTGAAGTGTCGATCGAGATCGTCGACGCCGACTTGTGCGCTCGCTACTGCGCGCGCGTCGTGCAAAATGTGCGGGTCCGGCCCTCGCCCGCCTGGCTGGCGAAGCGGCTGGAAGCCGTCGGCCTGCGGCCGGTCAACAATGTTGCTGATGTGACCAACTACGTCCTGATGGAACTGGGCCATCCGCTGCACGCCTTTGACCTTGACCTGCTCAGGCAGCGGCGAATCATTGTTCGCCGAGCCCGTCCCGGTGAACTTCTGCGCACCTTGGACGGAGGGAACCGGACCCTGACCTCCGACAACCCGGTGATCGCCGATGCGGAGCGGCCTGTAGGTCTGGCGGGGGTGATGGGCGGACAAGACTCCGAGATTTCCTCTCGCACCCGCTCGGTACTGCTCGAGAGCGCCTGGTTCGATCCGCTCTCTATCCGGCGGACCGCAAAGTCACTCGCCATGCACACCGAGGCATCCCATCGGTTCGAGCGCGGCGCTGACATCGAAATGGCCCCCGTCGCCCTGGATCGCACCGCGGGGTTGATTGCCGAAGTGGCCGAGGGCGAGATTCTGGCGGGCGTGGTGGATGTCTATCCGCATCCTAGACCCATACAATACCTGACCCTTCGTCGGGCGGAAGTCGTTCGCGTCTTGGGGAAGGAGATTTCCTGGGAGGACGTGGAACGGATTCTTCGCTCATTGGGATTTCAGGTGGAGCGACGCGGGACAGACGGGTGGCGAGTAACTCTGCCATCTTTCCGGCAGGATGTGACGCGCCCGGTGGACTTGGTGGAGGAGGTCGCGCGTCATTACGGCTATGACCACTTGCCGTCCCGGCTGCGCCCCGCTCCGCCACGCGTCGGGCGCGATAAGGTTCGGGACAAGGAGTTGGCCATCTCCTCTCGACTCGTAAGCTTAGGTTATCGCGAAACCATCACCTCTTCCATGGTCGACCCCAATGAGAATGAGAGGTTCACGCCTTCGCCGCCGGTCATCCTGGCTAATCCTCTCAGCCAGGAAGCGTCTGCCCTGCGCTCCACTCCGGTCCCTAGCATGCTGCACGCCATGCGCTGGAATCTGGACAGGGACCAGAAGGATGTGCGATTGTTCGAGGTCGGCAAGACTTACATAGCGCGTCCCCAGGGGTTGCCCGAGGAGCGCAGGGTCCTGACCCTGGGCGCCAGCGGTTACCGCCGGCTAGCGACGGTGCACGACAGCGCGACGGAGCGGGAACTCTTCGGTCTCGAGGGTGAGCCGCGTGACTTCTTTGATCTCAAAGGCGAGTTGGAAGAGCTCCTTGGTGTCTTCGACATTCGCGGGCTGCGTTTTGATTCCGCTTCGTGCCCTTATTACGAACCCGGCTTTGTCGGACAGTTTCTGGCTGCGGACACCGTATCCCCGGGCGAACGCTGTTTTGTATTGTTCGGCCAGCTTAGCTCGGAAAGGGCCGGCGACTACAAGTTGCGTCAGGCGTCCTGGCTGGCGGAGATCGACCTTGAATGCTTGATGAGTTTCCCTCTGAGGTCGATGCACTTCCGAGCGTATTCCAAGTTTCCCGCTGTGGAGCGCGACTTCTCCCTGAAGGGGCCCGACGGAGTGACTTACCGACGAATTGAGCAGGCCATCGCAGGGTTGGAATTGCCCGAGCTTGTGGGCGTTCGACCTGTTGACCTTTTCCGCGGAGGCTCGATGCCCTCCGGCCATTACAGTCTGCTGCTGAGGGTGACTTTGCAGAGCCAGACTCACACCCTTGCCAGCGATGAGGTCAACGCAGTCGGCAAGCGCATCCTTGCGGCACTCGAACCCTTGAACGTAAGACTGCGCGGCGGCCAGGAGTAGTCGCCAAGGGGCGTTCGACTTTCAACCTTGGACTTTCGACTTGTGGACTGATCCACGACGTTGACCTTCAACCTTAGACTTTCGACTTTGGACTAATCCATGACTGATGCGAACGATCACTTTCAGATGCTGGAAGAAAAGCTCTTCAAGGCAGCGGAAGTCTTCCGGCGGGCCCAAGAGGAGAAGCGCACCCTCCACCAGGAGGTGGAAAAGCTGAAAGCCGATGCTAAGGAGCGCGCACGGCGCTGCGAGGCCTTAGAGCACGAGCTCATCGCCTTGCGAAAGGAGCGCGAGGACGTCCGAAGTCGCGTGGAAAGGCTTGTACAACAGATCGACACGTTGACAAAGCCCGAATCTGAGGGATAATTGAGTCTGGAGCCTCCTTACCGCGCTGGGCCCGGCAACTGGAGGCTGACGGTTGGAGCGAGCGTGGCAACCACTCCGGAGGGCGTGCGGGTTGTGATTTATGACCAGGAATACCACATGCGGGGCGAGCTTGACCCGCAGTACATACGCGGGCTGGCAGAGTTTGTGGACGGCAAAATGAGGTCAATCGCAGCCCGCACGCGAACGGTGGACTCCCTGCGCACGGCGATTCTGGCAGCTTTGAATATCGCCGATGAGTACCACCAGCTACGAGCCAAACACGAAGCCGTAACGAAACAGGTTGATCAGAAGGTCGGCGCATGTGCTGAGGTGCTGGATCAGATTCTCGGTTTACAGCCCAGGACTTCAGATCCAGGCGATTGAACGCTCGACGCAAGAACTTGGATTTTGGAAACGGATCGACAGGAGCAGAATCTTTGGCTTACGGAGCCAGCCTGCGAGGTTGGTGAATGGCCCCACGGTTATTTGAACCAACACCGTCACAACGGGAGCCTTACTCGCTTTCCCGGTGAGCTTGAGTCCCGGCACGCCGGGATGAAGGCCTGATGGGAAGCGGAGGGCACCCACCTCGACAACGAGGTTCGAATTAACGCGGGTCACACGGCTGAGCGGGCGCTCCGTATGTTTTCACCGAGCCGCCGGAGCGAACTCCTCCGCCCTTCACCCGCCCGTAGGCTAGTCATTTGTTTTGGGCCACCAGCTCAGCTCTAGGGTCTCGTGGGAAAGTCGGCAAGAATTCTATTCATTGGCGACGTCTTTGGCCGGCCGGGTCGCCGCATCCTGAAAGAAGCGCTACCCCATCTGGTGGAAGAATACTCACCGGACTTGGTTCTGGCCAACGGGGAGAATGCGGCCGCCGGCTTCGGCATCACACCTGCGCTCGTCGAGGAGCTGCTGGCGTTGGGGATTGCCGTCCTGACTTCCGGCAATCACATCTGGGATAAAAAGGAGATTCTGCCCTACCTGGGGGACCACGCGGACGGCCGCCTCCTGCGCCCCGCCAACTATCCCAGTCCCTCTCCCGGTCATGGCCTGTACGTCGGCAGGACGCGAAGTGAGATGCATTACGCCGTGATGAATCTCCAGGGCAGGATCTTCATGCCCCCGATCGACTGCCCATTTCGAACCGCTGATAAGTTGCTGGAACAGATTCCCGCCGAGGTCAAGATACGCATCGTGGATATGCACGCCGAGGCGACGTCCGAGAAGCTGGCGCTGGGCTGGTATCTGGATGGCCGCGTGACCGCTGTGGTGGGAACTCATACTCACGTGCCCACGGCGGACGAAATGGTGCTGCCACAGGGGACGGCCTACGTCACCGATCTGGGAATGACCGGCCCCTACGACTCGGTGATTGGTGTCGAGAAGCGGGCGGTGATCGAAAAGTTCCTCAGCCAGGTCCCCGCCCGTTTCGAAGTAGCCAAAGGAGACGTCCGGTTGTCGGCCGTGCTGATCGAGGCCGAGCCGGACAGCGGGCGCGCCGTGTCCATTCGGAGGATCGTGCGCCGGTAGCGCCGGTCGCGTGCGGTTGCTTTTTGGCCCCATACGGTTATAATGCGCGCTCCGTAGTTGGGGGGTTGCAGCGCTGGCGAGGAGCTTCTATGAGCGAGAACCAGAAACGGTTGGGCGACCTGATCGACGATTACTGCCCGCGTTGCCGCCTCCTTTTGAACCACGCCATCGCCAGCATGGTTGACGTGGAAGTTGCGAAGGTAATCTGCCAGACTTGCTACACCGAACATCCGTACCGTCATGGCGAAGGAGGAAAGAAAAAGCCGCCTAATCCCCGCACCACCCTATTCGAGCAGGTTTTGGCTCGCGCACTTCCCTCTTCTCCGGTAGGAGCACCGCCTGCCGAGAAACCCGCTAGGAAGAAAGCCGCCCGTCCCGCTCGCTACATCTCGCGACACGAGACGCGACCACCCAAGCGCTCGCAATGATCAGGTATTATCCCGCCGAATCACTTCCACTTTGTTTCTGGATTTCAGAATGTAACATGTGCCACCCCACTCGATCCGCCGGCTGAAGCCTGCAATCACGAGGTTATAGAACATCAACCAGGGGACCAGTGGGGCCAGTTGCCAGTAACGAGGGCCGTAGAATGTTAGAGTGGCATTCTCTTCCGGAAAGAGTTCACCAGCAGCAACAGAGCGGAGGTATCCCTTGGCCAAGCCCAGACTGAGGACGAAGAGAAGTGATGCTATGATGGCCCATCGCTCCTGCGCCGAAGAACCTGGATGGCCCAGAAGCAGTAGCCCCAGCAGGAAAGTCGCGCAGTAGAGTCCATGGCTGGCCAGTCCCACGGTCCACAAGTGGACCGCGTAGACGCGGGTGATGATGATCTGCCGGTTGGCCCAGCGCACAAAATCACGAAAGCTCGACTCTTCCCGCGAAGCCAGCAGGCATCGGGGTTCGAAGCGAATTCTGCCACCCGCGTCGCGGACGGCGCGGGTAACAGCGTAGTCGTCGCTGACGGTGTGCGCCCAATAACGCTCCGCCAATCGCAGCCTCTCGAAGTCTTCGACGCGCAAAGCCATCGAACCTCCCCAGGCGAAGTTGTGGTCGTGCTCCCCTAGCATTGTGGCGATGGAGGTATCCCAGGCGGCGCGCAACTGAGAAGCAAAGCTGCAGCCGGGCAGGTACCAGCGGAATCCGGTGCTTACCGTAACGCTCCTGTCAGCGAGGGGCGATACCAGGCAACGCAGCCAGTCTGGCCTGGGGCGAGCGTCCGCGTCCGCGAAGACCAGCACCTCGGCTCGACCCCTCACCGCCGTGAGCCCGTGCAGCAGGTTGTTGACCTTTTCGCCCCGAACGTCCGAACGCCCCGCGACCACGACGGAGGTTGCATGGGGCGCCGGGAAATCGCCCCCCCAAGTCCTGAGGCGCTCCGAGAGGAAGCAATGTGCAGGATCCTCCGTGGAAGCGACCACAAAGACCAGTTCGTAGCCGGGGTAGTCCTGCGTCAAAAATCGTGCAAGGTTCAACTCAAAGTGCTGGTCCAGTCCTTTGCAGGGAATAATCAGCGCCACTGGAGGCAAATAATCTCCTGGCGGCTTTCTTAGACTTCGTCGAACGAGGCGAAGAAAGCGGTGACCGCTCCGGAGTGAGAAGATGCTCTGCAACACGAGGAGCGTCGCGAGAATCAAGAACAGCACGAAGAGTCTGGGTACCAAAAGAAACCGCCCTCGCGGCAGTAGAATGCGGCACCTGTCACATGTCTCGATCAAAGCCTTACCCTAAGCAGGTGCTCATCGCGAATTGCTAACTGCCGGCCGAAGAACCCCATGCTACCTTGCTCGGTCGTACATCGCCAACTGGCAATCGGAGACGAGTGTGCAACCGGGGTGAGGGCCAGCGAAAGGTCAGCGGCAACGAACTCGAACAACCCGTGCAGCGGGCGGCACAACTTGGCCCAGGGCGCTGACAACTGAAGGAGAACCTCGAACCCTAGTCTCTGGTGCGGCTGCTCGTCGAGGAGAGCAGCGAGGAGCGAGTTGTCATCACCGTTTACATCACATCGAAAATCGATAAGTATATGAAAGGGATTGCGCCATGAGAGTGACCTATGACCAGGAAACCGACACCATGACCATCACCCTTCGCGACGAGCGGATCAAGGAGAGTGACGAGGTCCGTCCTGGCGTCATTGCCGACTTTGGATACGACGGAGGCATCGTTCGTTTCGAGATTCTCGATGCCTCGAAGGTGGTGAAGAACACTCGAGAAATGCAGTTCGCCATCGGAGAGTGAACTGCCAGTGGAAGCCGCGCACTGTTTGCTGGTCAAGTTGTCGCGCGATTCTCCGCACTATCCGGAAGGAGTTCGCCACTTCCTTCAGAATTGTGTCCCGGTAACCATCAGTGCTCTGGGGAATCTCGAAATCCTCCGCGCCAGACTGATGGCCCTCTTTTGTTCCGTCAAGTGCCCCGGCAAACTCATCCTTGAGACCTACGATCTCGCGCACAAGTTAAGAGAGGAGGGCGTGACCGTCATCAGCGGCTTCCACTCGCCCATGGAACGCGAATGCTTGGAGATTCTGCTGCGGGGAACTGCGCCCGTAGTTCTGTGTCGCTGTAGGGGCGGGCCTCGTGCCCGTCCGAGGGCGCTAGCGGTGTCGCTCACGGTCTGGGTTCCGGATGAGCCAAAGGGCACCGGACCTACAATGCAGGTCCGCGCTATCCACTGGCGCAGACATGCCTTTTCTGGCATGTCTGGGAGGGATTCTGCCAGCTTTCCGGCCAAGCCTCACTCTTGGTCGCGCCCCTATGCGGGACCGGCAAATCCGGGCCGGGCTGACATTCCACTCGGAGCTGGGCAAAAGGCAGCCGGTTCTTCTGCTAAGATAACCGTGTGTACTCCCTAACCGGGAAGGTTGCCTCTTCGTGTCGTCGCGGCCATGTTCTCTCGTCATAACCGGATGATCGGCATGCTGTATATGCTGGCGGACGGCGCTCTGGCTCTCGCCAGCTTCTGGGCCGCGCACGCTATCCGGTCCCACCTGGCGACGCTTCGGCCTCTCTACCCTGCCTACTACTACATCTGGATTGTCCCCTTGGCGGTGGGCATCTGGATAGGCGCCGGCCTGACCGCGGGCATCTACCGAGAGATCCGGGAAGACGAGTTGGGACGCGCTTTCCTCGATCCACTGAAGGTATCACTCATTTCCACCCTGCTGCTCTTGGCCCTGACCTCGGCCTTGAAGGTGGGATACATCAGTCGCCTGATGCTGGGACTCTTTGCCACCCTCGATCTTGTGGCCATGATCTGTTTTCGGCTCCTGGCCCGGCACGTGGGCGGCGTGCTGCGTCGCCGCTTCGGGAACCTCCGTCACTTCCTCCTGGTGGGAAACACTCCCGAGACGATGGAAATTGCCCGCGCGCTGGAGGGCAACAGGCGCCGCGGCGTGATCATCTCCGGCTTTGCGGTGCTGGGCGATGTGGCCGAGATGGAAGAAAAGTTGGAGCGCTCCGGTCTGGAGCACCGGTATCCTGTCCATGTGTTGAGCGAAATCCCCGAACTCCTGCGGAGCCACGTCATCGACGAAGTGATTATGGCCGTCTCCAAGGACGAACTGGAGAAGCTGGAGGCGACCTTCGTCGTGTGCGAGGAAGAAGGGGTAAAGACGCGGGTTCTCCTCAGCTTCTTCCCCCACGTGATCTCCAGGGTTTATCTCGAGCGCCTGCGCGACATGCCGTTGCTGACGTTCTCCGCCACACCGGAAAACGAGTTCTTGTTGTTGCTGAAGCGCGTCGCGGACTTTGTGATGGCGCTCGTGTTTCTCATGGTTTTGTCTCCCCTTCTTTTGCTTCTGGTCCTGGTCATCAAACTAACCTCCAAAGGGCCTGTGCTCTACCGGCAAATACGCTGCGGCGTGGGAGGAAGGAGATTCACCCTCTACAAGTTCCGTTCTATGCGCCCGGATGCCGACTTGCTTCGAGAGGAGTTGGCAGCTTTGAACGAAATGGACGGGCCGTGGTTCAAGATCAGGAACGATCCGCGCTGCACGCTCGCCGGACGTTTCATGCGCCGGTTCAGCCTGGACGAACTGCCCCAGTTGTTCAACATCTTCCGGGGCGACATGTCCTTTGTAGGCCCTCGCCCGCCCCTGCCGGAGGAAGTAGAGAAATACGAGCGGTGGCAGCGGCGACGGTTACGTATGCCTCCCGGACTCACTTGCCTCTGGGCACTGGAAGGGCGCAACACACTCAGGTTCCGACGCATCATGGAACTTGACCTGGAATACATCGATCACTGGTCGCCCGCCCTTGACTGGAAGATCCTGCTCAGGACCATTCCCGTCGTGCTGCTGGGCCGCGGCGCCAGCTAGATTTAATTACGCCCCGGAGTGGTCCCAATAGGGACCAGGATTTAGTTGCGCAAGCACCTCCTTTTGAGCGTGGACGACGCATGATTGAACTCCAGGATGAGGAGGTTGGCGACGTTGTAGCCGCCCTCGATTTCTTAAAATCACAGCCTTTCGTAGACGTCGGCCGGATTGCCATTTCAGGCTGCTCCTACGGAGGCATTCAGACGTTACTTGCTGGTGAATGCAATATAGGGGTAAAGGCGCTCGTGCCGTTCGCTCCGGGTGCCATGTCGTGGGAGGGAAATCCGGGTGTTTCAGATCGGCTCAGTCGGGCGGTAGATCACGCCAGGGCGCCTATCTTCGTCCTCCAGGCGGAAAACGATTACAGCCTCGGGCCGAGTCACGCTCTGAGCAAGGAAGCAAAGAAGAAGCATAAAGATTTCCAGTCCAAGATCTATCCTGCCTTTGGCAGCAGCCCTCACGACGGGCACTGGAAGTTCTGCACAGCTGCGACGGATGTTTGGGGGAGCGATGTGCTGGCGTTTCTCGAGGCGCAGATGAAGAGCGGGAAATAACAGCGGAGCTTCGGGGCTGTCTGGCACGTCGATTGGCACGGCGTGAGTGGCGTAGAAAGCTCATCTTCAACGGACCGGTTCGTCAAAATTAAATTAATTAGAGTTAAACGACCGAGGGATGGAGCCATCGCGTTACTAGCCTAGCAGGCTCCTGCAAGAACACCGCTCATGCTGAGCCCTTCGCTGCGCTCGAGGGTAAACGCAGCGAAGTACTGCTTTATCTTGTTGAAAAGAAAAAAAAGCAGATCCCTGGCTACGCTTCGGGATGACATGGGCGGGGCGTTTTCTCACCGCCTCCTCCCCGCCCGCGTCAGCGCCTAGTAAACCCAAACCTGGGGGTCGGAGGGAAACAAACGGGTGTATACTTTCAGGCGTGGGAAGGCCCAAATGGAGATTGCGCCTTCCGCCCGCAGAAAATAGCAGCTTCTTTGGAGGAGGACTCAGGTGAGAAGAATCCATCGGCGCGTTGCCTTCGCGCTATGTTTCACGCCGGTGCTGTTGGCTCCGGCAACGCTGTTGGCCCAAAGCCCATTCGATGGCACTTGGCGCACCAACATGGACCAAGCGAAGATATCGCCCAAACCGAACGTCTTTTCGCTGGACAAAGGCATGTATGACTGTTCCAGTTGCAGTCCGAAGATCCACGTCAAGGCTGATGGGCAAGACCAGTCCGTCACCGGCCAGGCTTATGACACGATCAGCGTGCGTGAGGTCGATCCCAAGTCTATTGCCATCACAACCAAAAAGAACGGAAAGACGGTGTCCGAGCAGACTCGGACCGTATCGGACGACGGCAATACTCTGACGTTGAAAATTACTAACCATCCGCAAACCAGCGATCAAACCGTGACCGCGGAGGTTACCGCGACCCGAGTCGGCAAAGCTCTTGCTGGAGCGAATGGGACTTCTGGTTCGTGGCGAATCAACAAAGTGAAAGAGAGTGAAAACGGCCTTACCACCACTTACAAGAGCAATGGCGATGGGCTCAGCATGTCTGCACCGACGGGCGAGAGCTACACTGCGAAGCTGGACGGCAAAGACTATCCGGTTAAGGGATCCTATGGCTACAACTCTGTCTCTCTGAAGCGCGTTGATGACCGCACGATCGAGGAGACGGACAAGCGTGATGGCAAGGTCGTCGCAGTAGTGAAAATGACGGTCGAGCCCGATGGGAAGAAAATGACGGTGGTCGTCACGAGCACCCTGACCGGCCGAACATCGACTTACGTGGCCGAGAAGCAGTAGGAAAACGCGCTTTCACTTTCATAGAATTCTTGAAAATTGGAGGTCACAAATTGTGACCTCCAATCCAGCTGGGCCTCCGGAGACCGCCCTATTCGGGACATTCAACCCGAACCACCGTCGCACGTCGAGTGATTTGAACGTCCCCTATGAGATTCAAGCCGCAGACCTTGAAAAGTCGGCCTGCGCCACGCTTGCTCGGTCGAACCATATCGTGGCTATCGGCGGGTAAACATCTCGACCAGGATCGCGGAGACTGCCTGCGCGGTTTTCAAGGAGACAGTTCCCAATCTCCGCCCGAGGCGTTGCCTGTCTACGGCGCGGAGCTGGTCTACGGCTACCTGTCCGCGCTTGCCCTGGAACGTTACCATCACTCGAGTGGGATAAGGACGCACAGCGGCGGTCATGGGAGCGATGATGACGGTCCGCAGATGCAGATTGGCTTCGTCCGGCGACACCACCAGGCAAGGCCGGGTCTTCCGCATCTCCGATCCGTGGGTCGGATCCAGAGATACCAGCCAGACCTCATCCAGCCGCGGATGGTTCACCACCGCCAGTCCTCACGATCGAACTCGTTGGGGACGCACTCGGTCCGGACAATAAGTCGTTCAAAAAGATCACCACTGCCAGTCCTCGCGATCGAACTCGTTGGGGGGTAGGCCGTCGAGCAATAGTTCGTCCTTTTCGGCCAGACCCGCGGCGCGGAAGGCCTCTTCCCATCCCTGGCGCGGCACACGTTCGGGAGCGATGACGAGGAGATCGTTTTCAACCCGCAACTCGACGCTGTCGCCGAAGCCGCACTGCTCGATGATCGGCTTCGGGATGCGTATGCCGCGCGAATTGCCGATACGCACGATTTCGACTTTCATCCCACCAAGCTCCCTGTGCCTACATTGTGGTCACATAAGCACTCCCCCTGTCAAGACACGGATTTCGAGCGCCTGGCGCTTACCGTGCCCGGATGCGCCACTAGTGCGGACCTGTCGTGTAGGTCCGCAGCTTTCCCACAACCGGAGGACAAGCCGCAGACCTTGAGCTGCAGGTCTGCGCTACATTCTGCTGCAGGCTCGTCAGCGACCAGTTCCCAATCCGTTGATCACGGCGACGATCCGAAGGACGGAGGAACAGCTCGAAATGGGAATGTGGGTTTGAGCCACGTAACCACCCCATGGCTCAATGACTCAATACGCCGGAGTCGACCACCACGTGCTTGATGCGCTTGCGCCGCCAGGTGTAGGTGAT
>Ga0187846_10001464_pt1 | contig 13340 bp, 17 predicted proteins | sample TC_taG_FD_161473 | JGI IMG/M metagenome (GOLD analysis project Ga0187846, IMG submission 161473) | Biofilm microbial communities from the roof of an iron ore cave, State of Minas Gerais, Brazil - TC_06 Biofilm (v2) | ecosystem: Environmental > Terrestrial > Deep subsurface > Cave > Wall biofilm...
GCGGGGTGTGCGATACTAACCGACCGGCGTATTGACAGTGATGACGGCGTCGTGCGATACTCGCCGCTGCGGGACATTTCACAAACCATGCAATCCAACCAAACTTTCGGCTCTGCTTTCGTGCAGGGAGTCCACGAAGGCGAAACGTTGCCGCCGGGCGTTCAGGGCACGATAGCGCTAGCGGTGTTTGCGTTTTTCCTGTTCGCTGGCTTCGTGATCCTTCGGGCCTTTATCCGCGCGTGCGGGCGCTGGTGGCGCGGCTGGCCGAGGTGAACTTAAGGGGGCGGGATGAAACCAGATACGTGGTTCGTGGTTGCCTTTGCTGTGTTCTGGGTCGGGATTTTTCTCGGCTTCGCTTTGGCCGTATGGAAAGACAGGCTTAAGTGATCCCCCATGGCGGGACCTCCGACGTGGCTGGCGATAGCGCCCGGCGGTGGCTATGTTGACTTACACTGCAAAGCTCTACGCGCAAGGCAATTCCGTGACCCTGTGTATCAATCGGCCCACGCGCGACTTGGTGGGCCTTCAGGCGGGCGACCTGGTGAGCGTCGCTGTCCGCCAGCGCTCAATCACGGTGACCAAACATGACCAAGAACATCCAGGGCCTAAAGCGAAACCAACGCCCAAGGCCCACGCGCGACGATAACCCGGAACCCGGGCGGCCGGTGTACCGCAAGGTGCCCATCGAGCACTTGCTAGAACCCCTAGACCCGGACCGTGAAACCTTCGACGAAGTGAAGCTAGATGAGCTTGAGGCAAATATCCGTTGGCAGGGATTGCTTGAGCCACTGCTAGGAATCCAGGAAGGGCCGAACGTGCGAATCACGGCCGGGCACAGGCGGTTCCTCTGCTGCAAGCGCTTGGGCTATCGTTCCGTTGACTGCATGGTGTGGCCCGAAGGCACGACAACGGGTGAGGCAATGATGGCCGCGGAGAATGCCTTCCGCGAGGATCTTAACCCGGCTGAAGAAGCGCGGAAGTTCAAACGCCTACTCGATGGCGTTTGCGGCGGCGACACCGATAGGCTGTGCGAACTCCGGGGAATGACGCGGGTGTATGTCGAAGGGCGGCTATTGCTCTTGGAAGGCGACGCGCGCGTGCTGGAAGCTCTGGCGAAGTCTGAAATCACGTATGGCGTAGCACAGTGGCTCAACAAATGCAAGGACCCCATGCGCCGCCTGAGCCTGTTGATGACAGCCGTAGAATCGGGCGCTAGCGTCCGGTCGGTGCGCGACTGGGTTCAGCAGGGGAACGCCTTCGACGAGTATCAGGCGCACCCGGACGGCAAGCCGGTGGACTACGCGCCGCCGAGCGGGGCGGCCGTTATCAAACCGCTGTTGTGCGAGTACTGCCAGCTGGGGCCGCAGGATGGCGCGATCGAATTGATTTACGCGCACCGTCACTGTCACAAGGCGGTGATCCGCGCGTTTGAAGAGAAGATCTCAAGGCAGGAGTAATAGCCGATGCTGGACCATCGAACAATTGCCGCCAAAAACGCTGGTTTCACGTTTATCCCGGGCGCGCGGGTTCTGGACACCTTAACCGGCATGGAGGGCAAAGTACGAAGCAGTCGCTTTGTTCACACGCTGACCGCGCCGCCGCCGCCGCCGCCAGTCGCCGAACCCGGGCCGGTGTTGCGCTTGCCGACGGCTATGACTCTCGAAATGGTCACCGCTGATTTGACGGATGGATCCTCGGTCGAACGGCCAGCCAGCGTCTATATTGGCCTGCCGGCCGGCGTGGACCTTGAGGCCTTCCGATGAGCGGCAATGTCGCGCGGGCGTTCGAATGCGTCGTGTACGTGCCCGACGTGAAGACAGGAATAAGGCTCTACTCCGGGCCGGTGGTCGCGCCCGACGTGAATCTTACAATCTGTGAAATCGGCTGGCCGTGCCGGGGCGGCTACCGTTGCAGGGTTCACGTGTTGCGTGACTTCCTTGCGCGGCTGGGCCTAGTGGCCCAAGCCGACGGTTCGCCGATCTAGAAGGCGGAGCTATGCCTTGGACTGCTCAGTTTAGAGGCTACTTGGGTGTGCCTGAAGACAATATCGAGCCGGGCCTTCCGTGTAATGAAGGCCCCTGGACTGTGGTAATTCGTGAGGCAACCGGAAGGTACTACAGCGCGGCGATCATCGGAACCAACGTCATCCTGAAAATGTCGACACTGCCAATCGTGCGGTTCAAACGCAAGATCGAGGGCTTGTTCATGAAGCAGGAAAGCCCGTGGGTCTATAAATAGATGGACGCCGCGCGGAAGCAATATCTACTAGTTTTGGCGCTCGAAACGCAAACGTCGCCCATCGAAGGCGCGCTGTGCTACGCCTTCGTCGATAAGCACGCCGACGACTACGAAGATTTCTACTTCCAGAAACGGGTTGGCGAAGGGGTGACTTTGATCGACCCGGACACCGGGCAACTGGACAAGGTGTGGTACCAAGCCACGCGGAAGCGGGTGGACCTGGTCGGCTACACACCAGCGGGCGCAACTCTGGTGGAGTTTAAGAACAACGCCACCCGCGCGGCGCTGGTGCAAGTCCAGAATTACGCGATCGAATGGATCACCGCGCCGACGAAGCCCGCGGTGGTAGCTCTAATCGTGGTTGCGCGCACTGCCGAGCCGGGGTTCGAAGTGGCGGCCGGCAACATGGGCATCGGCTTCGAACTTTTCCCTGAGGTTCCGGTATGGCCACCAACGCGCACGCCGGGAGAGCGGAATGTCTGACCGGTCTTCCACCTCTAGCGCCCGTCTGGCAGCGTGGGGGTTCGCCCTGGATGACCTCGAAGCGTTCCCAGTCGTCCTAATCGGATTGGGCGACGGCGGCGGGAAGAATGCTGGGCGGCTCATGGTGTGCCTCCCCTCGGGCGATAGCTTGACCACGCGGGAGGTTGTTGCGCTCCTTCTAGCCGCTGCAGCGAAGCTTAAAGTAGGCGATTGCATTGAGAGCCGTTCCTAGCTGATGTCAGCCTCAGCCGCTAGCTATGCCATGGCCGTATAAGACACCCGACCAGGATGAGGAGCCGGCCGGTCCAGACAACACGTTCATGCGTCACGGCTGGATTCACTTCGTAGGCACAGATTACTGGTGTTGCAGATATTGCCAGTCCAAGCGAATTTACCTGGGTCCAGAAATGCCGCCACCGGACCCGTGCCCTAATCCACCGAACTACGCGACGTACCTATCCATCGCCAATGACGGGCTGTCGTGGGCCTAACGCCGCCGCCGCGCCCGCCTTTGGCTGTTTTCCACTGGTTATCAACATCTTGACAAGCGGATATGTGCTGTGGTTTCAGGCTGTAAGGTGGATTATTTGGTTGCCTGTTGAAATGTATAGTGCAAAACCTGTGGATGACTGTTGAAATGTGGCGCGCGGCGCCGTTTTCCTCACGCGTGGACACGAAATCAACAGCTTATTCCTCTGCGGTTGCTACAACCATTCCGGCCAGCACTCCTGACGGCTCCCCATGCCCACCCAATGCGGAGGGCCTTCAAGCTCAAACAGAACGTAATCCTTTCCGGGCCAACTGATTATATGCAGGCGTTGCCCCTTCAGGGGACCCCGGTCTAACACTACAACCCGCTCGATCATGACTGCGCCGCCTTGTGACTTAGGTGCGCCGCCGGGCTGGTTTTCCACATCGCCTACTATAACGATTCTAAGTGATATCTTGGGAATCATCAGAACCCGAGGGGGAGGGCGGGGGTAGCCGTTGCGAACTGTGATATGCTTCGGGTGACCGATTCTCCAATAGCGGCCGAGCCATGGCCGGGTGGTCATGGCTCGACTACTCGGCCTTCCTCGGGCGCGGAAAGGCTTAACCATGGCGCTCCGAGTGAAGGATGCCAGCGCATCCGCTCAGAAGTTCGTTAGCCGCGCACAGGGCGCGGCGGCTGATTACACGAAAGGGGTGACTGGCGCGGGCGCCTACTGGCAATCGCAAACGGTCGCCTCAAACGACGCTTACGTTCAAGGCGTCACGGTGGCCGCAAACGCCGGCCGATTCGCCAAGGGAGTGGCCGCGGCCGGGGGCGCGAAGTACGAAAGCGGCGCGACCACCAAAGGCGCATCGCACTACCCTACCGGCGTTTCATCGGCTGGCCCGGCTTGGCAGGCCGGCTTTCAGAAGTTTCAACAGGTATTGTCTGGACTCAACCTCCCGCCGCGGTCCGCGCGTGGTAACCCCGCCAACCAACAGCGGTCAACGATGGTTCAGCAAGCCTTGCATAACGCCAAGGTGGGCAGCTAAGGGCCGAGTTCCAGGAAGGGAGAACTAAACCATGGCATCTGGACCAGCACTTGAAGTTGTAGCCGGGCAAGTCACGGCGCCCGGCGGAACGCTTACCGCGCTCACGATGAACGCGGGCAACTCATCGACCGTCCGCAACGCAGACCTGAACTCGGCGGTTTTTTTACTCAATACTTGGGCGCGGAACAACGCGGCCGGCATCTGGCAAATTAAATCGCCCAAATTACACGACAACGTACAGGGCATCCGGCTCCGCGCTCTGGCGACGGACCCCGTACCGCTCATGTCGCGTTTTACCAAGCAGCGGCTTGTTCCACAGGACACCTTGACGCTGAACCTCTCAGGATCGGCCGTGGGCGGCCAATTCGAACAAGCGGCCCTCTTGGTCTACTACGGGGCGCTGCCTGGCGCGAACGCACGCTTTATCACCATGGACGATCTGCTCAAGCGCACCATGAACGTGTGGACCACCGAAATTGCGATCACTCCGGGCGTCGCCGGGGGATACAGCGGACAGGTGGCCATCAATTCGACCTTCGATAATTTCAAGGCGAACACGGATTACGCTCTGGTGGGCTACGAAGTGGACACGCAGTGTTCGGTGGTCGGTTTCACTTCGCCCGACTTCGCCAACCTTCGTGTCGGCGGGCCGGGAATAGCGAACGCTTCGACGGCAGGAACGTCGGGCCGGTTCCGCACCGCGGAATGGTTCCTGAGTCTGACCCGTGAATACGGGATACCGCTCATTCCCGTGTTCAACGCGGCGAACAAGTTCGGCACGCTGGTGGACATCATGCAGAATCAGGCGGGCAGCGCGGTGAACGTGACCGCGATCTTGCATGAGCTCGCCCCAGTTGGCGGGACCGGCTTCAGTTCCATGTAGGATGCCACTTAGCGCAACATCGCCAATCGGGTTACCGGCGGTTCCATACGGTCCGCTGGTAACCTTCAACGCTTCACAGGTTGGCCCGCCGAGCGGCGTCTACGTGGCCGCCGACGACCAGGTGATTGTAGCAATGCGGTCGCCGTCTGTCATTTCAACGCTGACCGCGTCGGCGCGTTTGTTAACCCCGGCGGGCCTCATCGTCACCACGCCCTTGATGCTGACACAGCAGACCTCTGGATCCGCTTACTTCACGGCGAAACTCGAACAGACTGAGGGTTTCATCCTGTCGGTTACCGTGTTCGGGGCGGCGGCCAGCCGGGGGCAGTGTTTCTGCAAGGTGTATATTCAGCGGTCACCCTCAGGCGGCGCGGGTGTGGTTTCGCACCTACTGGTCCAGGACTACGTGACCGCGGATGACTACCTCGGATATCCGCAGTCGCCGTGCTCCTCGAGCCTAGAAGGGCGCGGGTGGCTCCACCAGGTGGTTGTAGCCAGTCCAGTTGCGGGCAGTGATTGGTTGCTGACGGTCCCGGCGGGGGTAAGGTGGCGACTTAAGCACGTTGTCGCAATACTGGTGGCGAGCGCAGCAGCGTCAAACCGAATCCCAGTACTCAGAATCGGCTTGGCCGCCGCCAGCAACCTAGTCGACATGCCCGCGCCGTCAACGATCACCGCCAGCCAGAATGTTGTCCTCACATGGGGAGAGGGGCTGGTATCGGCGAGCGTTGCCGGGAATCAAGTACAGAGCCTGCCCGCCGAAACAATCCTGCTGCCGGGCGGTACGATCGGCACGTCAACGGCTGGCCTTCTTGCGGGCGATCAATGGAGCGGGATCGGCGTCAACGTGGAGGAGTGGGTCAGTCAGTGAGGGCGCATGGACGACACTAAAACACAGCAACCCGGCGGCTGGCAGCCACAAACCGAACCGTTCATCCGGGGAGTCCAAGGACCAGACCCCACGCCTTACGGTCCGGTGGAGCACTTCAAGCGGTGGCACGTCTCGCCGCCGACGCTCCAATACATCGAAGTGGATGACACGCTGGTGCTCTCTACGTATGCCTTCGGCGCTACGCCGCCGATCAACCTTTCGCTGCGGGTGCTCAGGGCCGACGGCGTAATTATCCCGTATTTCATACCGCAGATGAGCCTTGGCAGTCCGTCGGCTCCCACGGTGACCAAGCAGGGAGGAATCGGCGGGTTTATCCTTTCGGCCACGATATCATGCCCCGCGGCGGCGGCCGGGCAGGTTTACGCGGTGCTGGAAATACAGCGCGGCCAAGGTTCTGGCGACCTCACGATGGGCACCGTGCTGGCGGCGGGCACGCCGAACAAGTTTAACGACGTGTGTTATCCCACCATGCCGCCACTGAACCCAGAGGCGCTGCCGGGATATCCGATGGTGCTGACCGTGGCGAATCCGGCGGCCGGCGCGGATTGGACCTACACGCCAGCGGCAGGCACGCACGTGACGATTAAGAACATTCACGCGCAATTCGTGAGCGCCGCGGGCGGCCCCACGCGATCATCGCACATCAAGGTCCTCAGCGGGGCAACCGTAGGTGCGGACCTCGAAGCCAATCTTGGGATCGCCGGTGGTCTAACGGTAAATTTCAACTGGGGCCACGGGCTGCCGTTGGCGAACACCGCGCTGGATCAGACCATTATTTTTGTGCCGTTCCCCCTGAATCAGCGGATCGTGCCGGGGATGAGCATAGCGACGGCGACGGCAGGGATTCAAGCGGGCGATCAGTGGTCCGCCATCGCGCTCGACCTTGAGGTAAACTTCGGACTGTAGCGAAGGGGAAGGCAACGCCATGGCTCAAGTGTTCCAACAAGACTCGCAAATGCTCGCGGCGCCGGTGACGATCGTGACGACGGCGGAAACCACGGCTCTATCAACGAACGCGGTGAAGGCCCCGTTTGAGAACGCCAAGATGACCGTGCGCTTTTCGGCCCTTGTCACCACGGGCACGGGCGTGACGGGGGTCCAGGTGCGCGTGCGGCGCAACGCGGCGGCGGAAAATGTCGTGCTCAATCCCGCCGTGCAGACCATCGGCGCGGCCGCCAGCGCGACGATTGCGGTAAGTGGCGAGTTTACGGATGGAGTACCCGACGGCCGGGACTCCGTGTACTCGCTCACGGTGCAACAGGTGGGCGCGACTGGCAATGGTACGATCTTGGCCGGCTCACAGATCGCCGCACAGGTGTTGAGCGGTTGATGCTGCTAGCGCCCGGACCAATTCCTACGCTTTCAGCCGCGGGGTACGATGCGCCGCCCGAATCGTTCGGGCTGGCCGCCTTCGTGACCGCGCAACTGCAACCGCTCGACGATCTAGAAACCGGGATGGACGGATTCCTCGATCCGACCGTTGGAGATCCTGGAGACCTTCCCGACGACGGCACCGGCGACCTACTGGACTACTCGGACGCCATCTTTACGCAGACCGTCAATACGCTGGGAACCGTGCCTGTGGACGCGATCGACGCGGCGGCCGCGCAAGTGGACGAAGAGACGATCAACGCGTTCGCTATCACGCCCGCCGAAGCGTTTGAGGCTGTCCCGCCGCCACAGGTGGCCGCGCCGCCTGACGAGGGCACGCCGCCCGCCGTGCCGTACCAGCCGTCGGACGCCAGCATCAGCAACACATCGCGCCCGAACTCGGGCGATTTCGCGGTCGGCGACGGCTACACAATCACGGTGCATATCAGTCCGAACGTGGGCGGGAGCGGGACCTATGCGGGCGTGGCGGTTCAGGCCAATAAATTCGTGGATCAGGAATCACAGCCGGGGCTTACGCTGGGAACCACGGACGCCAACGGATTCCTGGCATACAGCGGGGTGTTCGGGCCAGGCGATGAGGGCGCATGGCACCTGGTGCTGTACGGGACCGCGCCCGACGGCACTCAAATAAATTTGACGACGCTCGATTTCAACGTTGGGCAACTGCCCGCCACGCCCGCGCTTCAGGTGACCTTCTTTGTGCAGGAGCTCGGGTACGACTGCGAAGAGTGCGTGTTGCACGTGGGCTACCACTGGACGCTGACCGTCAACGGTCCACCCAACCAAACGGTGGCGATATCGGGAACGTTCAACGGCGCGGCGTACCCCACGAACAATGTAGGATCGACGGACGCGACGGGCGCCTTCACCCTGAGCGGGCAAATGGGGCCGGGCGACGTTGGGACGTGGGTTGAAAACTACTCCGTCGGCGGCGTAGACTGGGGACGTTCGCTCAATCTGACCGTGCTAGCGTGAGGTGCGCTATGACCCCTGGAGGGATGCCAGTAACCGAGAAACGGGTGACGGAGTTCGTCGCCAACAAAAACGGAAAGAATGTTCCGTTTTACCGGATCAGTTTCCGGGTGAACGAGCACGGCCCTTTCAGCGTGGATGTTGAGCAGGCGGGCTTCAATGACGCGGTGGCGCAGAAGGCGATCCACGATAAAGTGGCTCAAGTTCAAGCACTCCTACGGTGACAAGTGCCGCCCCTTAGCGACGCGATTCTTCCATCGAAACAGCTAACCGCGTACTTGATGAAATACCGGGGCGTGGACGTGCGCCTGTTCTGCGTTGAAGAGGAATGGACCCTTGCGGCTTCCATTCTGGCTGTCGACCTGACCGTTTCCGAATTACGCAGACTAGAGAAGCTTGCGGCCAAGTGTCCACCATGGAATGCCGCTTCGTTTCATACCGCCTCAATTAGAGGGTTGCCCCAACCAACACGGCACTGAATGCGCTGGCCGAAGATCAAACCCGGTGATTTCGCCGCGCGGCGTCCGATAGCCAGTTGGCTGGCGCACGCCGTTATCCGAGTGGGATACGACCGGGGACTACTTATGAAACGCTGGCACGTCTACGCGATTTACGCTTGGCTCTTTTACTTCTCGCACTCTTGGTTGGGCTCGGGCTTGCCGTGGGCTATTTATCGCTGGTGCTGGAAGCCTTTGTTCAGAAGTCCCTGGTGGGATTTGGTCGGCACTCATCGCGGCACGAAAGGCCGGCTGAATGGCTGACGAAACCCCCACGCCCGAGCTGGTGACCACGGTTGGCGGCAGGCTGCCCGTCAATCCGATTTCCTTTGGTATTTCGATCATCGGTACGATCATCTCGGCCATTATCGGCATTTTCGGGATCGGATCGGGCGGCGACGTAAAGGCGCTCACCCAGCAAGTGAATCAGTTCGCCTCCGAGGTTACCGCCGCCTTTGACGCGCTGAAGCGCTTCGCCCTAACCGTGGCGGCGGCCCTCGGCGCGCTGCTGCAGGCGTTCCACGATACGCTTGTGACCTTCGTTCACGCGCTGTGGGATGAGTTTAAGAAGGTGGTTGCCGCGCTGGGCAAGCTAGTTGCCGAGGGCCTGTGTAAGGTGCTGCAAGCCGTCCGCAACATCCGCACGGTGCTGAACGCGATCTATCAGAACTACATCCGGCCGGTGCTGGCGTGGTTGCAATTGGCGCGGAAGTATCTGGCGATCTTGCGGGCGCTGCATGTCCCGTTTGCCGCGCAACTGGACAACATCATCGCCCGCATCCAGGGCAAGATTCTGTACCCATGGCTGTACGTGCTGCGCTCCATCAACGGGGTGGGCAACTGGGTGAACGTGATTCTTAGCGCGGCCGGGATGATCCAGCGCGCTATCTTCATCCGCACGATGTTCGCGTACCAGTCCGATTGGGTTAACATGTGGTGGGCGGGACAGGCGGGCGCGCTGGGCGGTAATCCGCCTTGGCCGCCCAGTGCACCACCTGTCCCGCAGTCGGACGCGGCGGCGCTAGCGGATCTCCAGGCCTTCGCACTCCTTGGAACCGGGCCGGTGGCTCAAGATGCCGCTAGCGCCGTCGCCGACCTCCAAGCAGAACTCGCCAGCGTCTAGCGTCAAATATATTTGACGGCCACGAACCGCCGTACCATGGTCTGCATGGCTAACGGAAACGGCATCACCAATGGCGGCGCACTCCCTTTCACGCCTTCGGCGGGCGAGACACCGATACCGACGCCGCCGCTAGATATTCCAGTCCCGGACATTCCCCCGGCAAATTTTCAGGCCATCGGCTCTCAGGTGGCGCAGGGCGCGAACCAGGGCGGCTTTTGGTCGGGATTGTTCGATGCGCTCTTTAGTTGGCTGCCTAAGCTGATCGCGCGCATACTCGGAATCCTCATGGGCGCGACGCTTACGGTGGTCGCGTTCCTGCTGAAGTTGCTCTTGAGCGGACTCGACAACGCACAATACGGCATCGACCAGGTGGCGTCCACGGCCGTGGAAGGTATCACCGGCGTGCAGGTCAACACCGGCGGTTGGACTACGATCGGTAACGCCGCGGCTCGACAAGCCGACATGAACAATATCGCCAGCGCCTTGCTTCAGGGCATCGTCGGCGACTACACCAGCGGCGCGACGCAGAACCTTGGCCCATCGGACGCGGGCGCGAAGCGTTACTTCGGCATCAGTACCAAGATTGCAGTTGAAGGGTGGCTTCAGGAATTCCTCGGCGAGTGCCTGCCCGTGCTCCATGTGGACAAGCTAGGTGGACTGAAAGACGCGCTTGAGGGCACGTGGGGATTGTCTCGGCTAGCGCGGCGGGCTTGGGCCGCGCCGGTGAAGGTGCTCATCGAGGACCCGTTTACGTGGCTCATGAATCAAACCTTCACCCCCGCCAAGGTTCCTGTGGAGACGATGATACGTGAGCTTATCCGCGCGTCGGACACCAGCATCGACTGGAAAGGCGAGCTAGCCATGTTGGGCTTCGGCGCCGACAAGATTGACGCGCTGGTGAACTACAACAAGCTGCACGCGCCCGTCGCCGGCATCGTGACGCTCCTGGAGCACGGGCAGTTAGATTTTCCGACGGCGACGGCGCTACTCCAGGCGCAAGGCTACGACTCCATCACGGCCGGGTATCTGGTGCAAATTGAGCAGACCAACAAGGCCAGCGCGCTCGCCATGGAGTTAGTGAAAAAGGCGATCGAGCAATGGGGCGCGGGGCAACTGACGCAAGACCAGCGCGACCAGGTGATACAGAATCCGTTCGGCACATCCACCGGTATCGTCTACGAAGGCGACCTCGGCGGCCAAAGCACGTCGTACGCCTTGTCGCCCGCCGAGCGCGCATACGTGCAGGTGTTGATTTCGCTCACTAATCAGAAGGCGGCCAAGACTCGGATGCTGTCAATCTCTGAGGCGGCGAAGCTGGTGGAGCAGGGCATATGGGGGCTTGACCAGTTCCGCGATTTGGTACTGGCGAAGGGCTACACTCCCGACGATGAGCAGGATCTCGAGCTTCTGACTTTGCTCGAATCTAAGAAGCTGGCGGACGCGGCGGCGGCGAAGGCGGCGGCGGCCAAATCCAAAGCGGCGGCGGCCACAGCGAAGGCGGCGGCGGCCACAGCGAAGGCGGCGGCGGCGAAGGCGGCGGCGGAAGCAAAGGGCGTCGGCGTAGCGAAGTTTGAATCGCTGGTGGCGGGCGGTGAAAAGACAATCGCCGACTATCAGGCTTTCCTGACGGCCAAGGGGGTCGCCGCCGACAACGTGACGGCGCTGACGGCGGCGCTACAGGCGAAGCTCGGCAAGGCGGCGGCCACTAGTAGCGCGGCGGGCTCGGCGGGCGCGGCGGCGAAGGCTAAGGCTTTGAATGTGGCCCAGCTAGAAACGGCCGTCACTGACGGGTTAATTACGCTGGCAGATTTCACTGGCCGATTGAGGACCGGGGGCCTCGATGATGGCGACGCTGCAGTGTTGACGGAGGAGCTCCAACAGAAGATCGACGCCGCTACCGCTAAGCATAACGCCCTTGCCGAAGCTAAGGCATCCGCAGCAATTAAGCACGTGAACCTCAGCCAAGAACAACGGTCGGTGTTGCTTGGAGTCCAGACGGCGAATCAGTACCAGCAGTTCCTTAGTGCTCATGGGTTCGCGTCCGAGGATATCGCCGTTTTGATGAGTGACATTCAAGCTCAACTGGCCAAGACCACTACGGCCAAGGCCGCCACGCCGGGCGCTACCTCAGCGGCCGCCGCCAAGGGAATCAATCTTACCACCTTGGCCAAGCTGGTGCGCGCTGGCGTCAAGCAGCCGTCGGATTACGCGGCCGCCGTGATCGCCGCCGGTTACTCCCCCGCCGACGCTCAGGCAATGGAGAGCTATCTGAACCTCCAGATGGAGCAAGATCAACAGACCCTTGCCGCGAAAGGTCGCGCGTCAGCGCTTCCAACACAGCGCCTGCTGAGCGTAACAGAGCTAGAGAAGCTTGCAAAGGCAGGAGTGGTTCCCGCCGCGACGTACACGCAATCCCTGGTGGCTTCCGGGGTGTCGGCGGCCGACGCTCAAACCCTGACGCTCGCGTTGGCATCCGGCATCAAGTCTAGCACCGCGGCGGCCGCCAATGGGCCTACAACGGCCGCCACGCTCAAGGCGAAGGGGTTGAGCCTTGCGGGGCTGGAAGCCGACACGGTGGCCGCCAAGCTCACGGTGGCGCAGCTAACAAGCATCCTGGCGGGGAATGGGATCACACAAGATCAAATCGACCAGGTTGCCGGGCTGGTGCAAGACCAGATTGATAACAAGGCGGCCGTGGCGAAGCTGGAAGCGGACGCGGGCGCGCGGGCGGCGGCGAAGGGGCTAAACCTTGGGCAAGAAACGGCGGCGGTGAAACAGGGAGTCCAGACGATCGGCCAGTATCAGGCTTTCGTCGCCGGGCTTGGTTACGATCCGGCAGACACGGCCGTGCTGGTGGGCACGCTGTCGGCAGAGCTCGCCAAGACAGCAGCTAAGGCTGGGGGTTCGCAGGCGACGCCAGCGCCGTCGCCGCCGGGGGAGTCCCCGCAGGCGAATCCGTAGACGCGGTTACGGACTTGCCTGCCGGCGGAGGGTGGAACCACTCGCGCAAGGTTGAGTCGAATGGGATATTGAGATACTGACTGACGGCCAACGCCCATCGGGACGGGTAGTCTCCAGTGTGGGGTTCACGGCTGCCCGCAACCCACATACGCGCGAAGGCGTCCAGGGTCATATCCAAGTAGTAGGGCCGCCGGTTGTCGGCGGCGATTCCGTCCACCATGGCAAGGAGAGCAAGCCAGCCTTCGTCTGGCGTGCGGTACTTGGTCAGTGCGCCGCCCGGCTGCAAACCGCCGGGATTGTTGTAATACCTAATGATGGAACCGGGCAGGTCGTAACCTTCCGCGTGCGCGATCGCCATGGCAAGCAGTAGCTTCG
>Ga0187846_10001465_pt1 | contig 13336 bp, 13 predicted proteins | sample TC_taG_FD_161473 | JGI IMG/M metagenome (GOLD analysis project Ga0187846, IMG submission 161473) | Biofilm microbial communities from the roof of an iron ore cave, State of Minas Gerais, Brazil - TC_06 Biofilm (v2) | ecosystem: Environmental > Terrestrial > Deep subsurface > Cave > Wall biofilm...
CAGGGGGACGGAACGTTTTACCTGGGGGCTTTCGAGGAGACCTTGGTTGGCATGGTCGGGTTTCGCCGCGAAGAAGGCAGCAAAGACCGCCACAAGGGGCTCGTTTATAGTATGTACGTCCTCCCCGACAGGCGCGGGCACGGCATCGGCAAAGCGCTGATGCAGGAACTCATTGCCCAGGCGAAGCAGCTGCCAGGGCTGGAACAACTGCACCTGGCTGTCGTCACGACGAATCGCGCTGCCTGCCAGCTCTACCGCTCCCTGGGCTTTGAGGTGTACGGAACGACGCCCCGAGCAATGAAACTGGGTGAGCAGTATTGGGATGAAGATCTCATGGTGTTATTCTTACACTGAGGTCTGATGTCATTCTCAGTTTCGATAATTGCCAGCCTGGGTCATGAAGATCCTGTAAAACCCTCTGATCAGGATTGCTGCTACACCCATTTCAATGATGAGCATTACAATCCAGGTCCAGACGAATCCTGGAGAGTTACGTAGGAGTAGCGCCAGGATAATTAGCGGAATGGCCAGTACAGCGAGGCAGCAGAGGACAACAACACCTGGCAGTAAAATACGCCACAGGCCCGAATCGCGCAGGTTTTCTGTTTTGGCCGTGCCGTAGGCTTCTCGGTGTTCGGAAGCAAGTTCCTGTCCCAGGGCAGTGGAGTTTTGTTCGGCAACGGTTTGCTCCACCTGTGTACCTGGGGATGCAGCTTTTTCGTCCATTATATAGCTCCTGAAGTATTTTTATAATTGCGCTAACAGTATATCACATAGAGCAGGCTCCTGCCCTGAGAGCGTATCTGATCCTCAGGGTCTTCGCCCTCTCTCGCCGTATACTCGCGCGGCTTCGCCGTGCCAAAGATTATGTTGTGAGGAACATGCGCTTCGCGCATGTTCCTCACAACATAATAAATCAGGCAAGCGCCGCAGGCGCGAGCTAGAGATCATGATGGAAATCAAGCAGACTCTGAAGTAATCCCAGCTTGACCCAGTGCTCCGTGTATGCCATACTAGCGCGGGTAAATGCAACGTGATGAGTCATATCAAATCCCGTGGATCACTGATGTTTTGAGTGAGAAGGAGGCCACCAGTGAAAGTGCGTGTGCGAGCGGATGACCTCCGGCTGGCTCTGCAAGGCAACACAGCGCTGGATTTGCGCGTCCTCGAGTTCGTCGAGCGTGCGGAACGACTGGTTGGCTACGCCTTCGTTGGAGAGCGGCCACAAGCGCTCGCAGGGCTGCAGTTCGGGCGAATAGGGTGGCAAGAAGAGCAGGTGGATGCCTTCGGGCACGAGGAGCTCTGGGCTCGTATGCCAACCTGCTTGATCGAGGACCAGCACGATCCGCTTGGCAGGGCTCGCGCCGACGGCTTGAGCGAACTGCGCCAACGCAATCGTGAACACATCCGTCCGCACTGTCGGCAAGAGCAACCACTCCGTCTGTCCGGAAGCCGGATGCACGAAACTGTAGAGGTAGAGCCACTGGAAGCGATGCTGCACGGCGACACGCGGGCGGGAGCCTTTGCGCACCCAGACCCGGCGCAGGATTGGTTTGAGCCCGATGCGGTGCTGATCGGTGGCCCACAGTTCGACCGTGGCCGCAGGAAACGCTTGCTGCACAGCTTTTAGGTGCTCCGGAAGGGTTTTTTGAACGCCTCTTGGGCGGCAGCATCGGCTTTGGCATGCCGAGGCCGCAGCACGCGCTTGGCATAGTGGAGCCGCTTGAGATACTCCCAGCCCCGTTGGGGATGGACCTGGCGTCCCGTGTGGGCAAAGATCCAGCCTGCAACTTTGGGGCCGGTCCACAGGCCCCCAGCGGCTGGTGGCTCATCCAGGGCCTGTTGGAGCTGCGCTTGCTGCTCTGGCGAGAGGATGAACGTGCCGCCGGGATTGTCATGGCGACGATCATCCAGACCTTGGGGCCCCTCGTCGTTGTAGCGATGAGCCAGGGTGCGGATCCATGCCAGGCAATAGCCGGTGATCTCGCTGATCTCTTTGGTTGACTTGCCTTGGGCGAGCAGCCAGATGATGTGCCAGTGGCTGCGCTCCACACCGTCTTTGGCCTGGCGGTATCGGGTCTCGATGGCTTCGATGCCCAAATGAGCTTTCATGGTGATTGGCTGTTTCATAACGTAAGTATACCATAGGATTTGATATCATTTGATGTAGCAATGGGTGCAGCATGTTAGACGACAGGGCAGAGCGGCAGCACGAATACGACTTGCATGACCACGATGCCGTCAACTGGTGGAGCTGGCGGCCGGGCATCAAGCCGCGCAAGGCCATGATGATAGGGGGAGCGATCACGCTGTTTGCGCTGCTGCTGGCCGCTATAGGGTTGATTACACTGGTGCTGGGGGTACTGGATGGATTCTCGGCGCCCTTACAGATTACTGGGGTGGTAGCGGGCCACACGATGAACAATTTCGATGGCCTCCCACGCTTGAACATTCGTATGCACACGCCAGGTTTTCCTACCAGCGTTTCTCCAGTAGTCTCAAACACTGCCTATCATACTATCTCTGATGGAGAACATGTCACATTAGACTATTCGTCACGACTGCATTTCCTCTACGCGTTGGAGAGCGTGGGACAATATTACGCTCTTCCGGGGTCCAGCAAGGGCGACGATCCGCTGGGTTCTATAGCGCTGTTGCTCCTGGGTGTGGTGCTTCTCCCCTATCCTGCGCTCCTGTCCCTTTGGAGCTGGCGCGACCTGCATCCCAAAAACGATAGTGGGGATGGACGACGTACAATGACGGCCAGAGTTGTTGGCAAGCGGGCAGCAGTACGCACCGCAGCCAGGCGGGGCACAAATCGTCCAGGTCTCCTGCCGCAGTTCTCGCGTTCGTGGTATGGAGTGGCGCTTGAACCCATCGATGAAAATGCTACGCAGCAGACTATGACCTTCAGCATCAGCTACGAGACGTACCGCTCCGTGGAGGAGGGGACGCAGGTGAGCATTACATACTCGCCGCACCTGCATTACGTGTACAAGCTGGAGCGGGCATCAAGTGCCCCCGCCTAAAGGCGGGGGCTTGCATCTCACCCCGAAGGGTGGACACGATAGGCCACTTGACGGGGCGACCCACCGACTAAGGATATACCGAAGTCGGCAAGAGAAGCGATGTGCTTCTCCCGAATGTTTTTCGCAGCATTGAGGTCTGCATTGAGATTATAACCGCATGTGCGGCAAAGGAAGAGGCTTTGAGAACGACGATTGGAGCGGTGTTGATAGCCACAATGGGAGCAGGTTTGCGAGGTATGGCGTGGGTCAATCTTGACCACACAGATACCCCATGCCTCCGCTTTATACTCGATAAAGCAGTACAGTTGGGCAAAGCTCCAACTATGCAGACGCCGCTTATTGTCGCGCTTCTTACTCGCTTGTTTGCCTCGTCCCATTCTGGAAGTCTCTCGTATGTTTTTGAGGTTTTCCAGGGCCAGGGTACTGCCAGGAGTGGCATGCTGGATGATGCGTTTGGAGAGGACATGGTCGTGGTCTCTGCGCCGCCGAAACTGTTTCCCACTCAGCTTTTTGAGGTGTCTCTTAGCCGATTTGGTGCCTTTGGCTTGCAACTTTCTTTTGAGGCGGAAGGTGCGGCGTTCCTGTTCCTTCCATCGTTTCTCCCCCAGGAACTGCTTCTTGGAGGTAACAGCAGGATGGTTCAGGCCCAGGTCTACGCCGATCACTTCGTTGGTGGATGGGATGGACGGTGCAGGCAGTTCAACCACAATGTGCAGGGTGAACCGCCCCTTGCGATAGCATAAGTCTGCACTGCATGGTTTGTTGCCTACGTACTGCACCAGATGAGCAGGAACGCTCAAGGCCAGTTCTACGCGCCCATGAATAGTAGCAAGGCTACAGGTGAGCGTGCCCCACTTGACCCAATACGAACGCTGGTCATAGCGGATAGCCGCCAACTCACTGCGAGGACAGCGAACCGGCTTTAAGGGAAGGGCAGGTTTGCCCTGCAAGAGCGCTCTGGCTATCTTCTTCGAATATGCCTGTTCTTTCTTGACCTTCCAGGTGAGCGCACTTTTGACGGCTTCGGTCGCCTTCACACGAGCAGCACAGACCAGCTGAGCAGGCAAATCAGGATACTCTGCACGCAAGGGATAGTAAGTACGTTTGTGCAACTCCATGCCATTGCTGCACGCCGTGGAAAAGCCCTCGCAGGCAACGGCATTGAAGCATGCTGTATGCTGCTCAAGGGTGGTCTTGAGGATCTGTGCCTGTTCTGGCGTTGGATTGAGTGGTACCACTATTGTACGTTCCATACAAAAAGTATCTCATATATAACTCCATATTGTCAACAAGCACAGACGCCTCTGTGGTCAAGCTCCAAGAAAGGAAGACGTTCTCATCCCCTGTATGAATGTTGGGGATTTCCGAACGTCGCTTTTCTATGATGAGGAAAAAGACGTAATCTACACGCTTGTAATCATACCCTATATTATATTACAAGATATCGAGTTTGTTACTCTTCAAGTCTTACAAAATAACCTGAGGATTCCTTAAAAGACTTGACAGACAGCTATTCCCTAAGCTATTAGCTTCAAAAGTACCTATTAATTGACTTAACAAGAAGAAAAGGCTATTCTCTCCTGGGATCAGATTAATTCTATATACAATATCACGAGTTAATTTGAACCTTGGAGTTACGATATCATGACAGATACAAATAGCTATCCTAAAAAGCCAATGCATGTCTCTAGAATCCATCCAAGTGTTAAAGAGCAGTGGCTAAGAAAAGCTACCATTTACAACCAAACTGGATATTATGGTAAGACCCTCAGGGCCTGCGAGAGGGCAATTCAAATAGACCACAACTATTCCAAAGCCTATAGTGGGAAAAGTCTCGCGCTCTGCCATCTTGAGCGCTATGAAGAGGCTCTTCTGGCTTCTGGGCAAGCTATCCGACTCAATCCAAACTATGCCAACGCTTACGTGGGAAAAGGAAATGCTCTCTGTGGCCTCAAGCGCTTTGAGGAAGCTCTTGCCGTTTATGAACAAGCTCTTCAAATCAACCCGAAGTGTAAAATTGAACGGATATATATTGACATGGTATATGAAGAAACCAATAAGCTTAGCAACCTTAATCTTGACCGTTATAAGGAACACTTAACCATCTATGAACAAGACATCCGGCTTAGCCCTAATGACATTAGGGTTCACATCGATAGGGCAAAGTTTTTCTATGAGATTAAGCATTACTACGAAGAGGCTCTTATTGCGTGTGAACGGGCCATCCAACTTGATTCTAGCAACGCTAAGGCCTACATAAAAAAAGCTGGAATTAATTACGAACTCAAGCGCTACGAAGAGGCTCTTGCTACCTATAATCAAGCCATCCGACTTGAACCTAACCAAGAAAAGGCTTATATCGATAAAGGCAAGACTCTTTATGAGCTCAGACGCTATAGCGAAGCCCTTGCTGCTTATGAGCAAGCCATCATACTTGAGCCCAATTACGATAGGGCTTATATCGGTAAGGGTAGGGTCCTCTATGAACTCAGGCTCTACGAGGAAGCGCTTAATGCCTATCGAAGAGCAAGCCGGACTTACTCCTTAGGCAAGGTTCAAAACAAGGGAAAAGGATGTGACAGTGTGAGAAGGCGCTGTTGCCAAAAAGCTCCCTGGAGAGTATGGTTGAGACAGTACATCACCATCACCCCCAGGGAGGAACCAATGGTCCAGACACATTCTCGCACAGCTCACGACTATGCACAATGGGTCAGCACGCTGGTGGCCTACAGTGGCAGCTATGGGATCGTCAGTGGAGTGAGTCAGCAGGTCGGCGTCGCCCGCCAGACCTTGTATCGATGGAAAGCCAAAGGGCTGGCGGCACTGGAAGCCGCTTTTGCCCCCACAGCCCACGGAACACCTCCAGCTTGCCCCTTGGAGCCAGCGATCTTGACCTTGCTGGTAGAGGGCCACGCCAGCTATCGGGGCATCCAACGATGTCTGTGGACCCTGCTGGGTCAGCACGTCAGCCTGGGCACGATTGCTGCAGTGGTCGAGAGCGCAGGCAAGCTGGCTGTGGACTGGCTTGGTCGTCATGCCTCTGAGACGAGGCGCGCGTTGGCGTTGGATGAATTGTATGGCAACACACACGGCCAAGCCTACCAGAGCGCTGGTCGATGTCCACAGTGGGGCGGTCTGGGCCAGTACCAGTCCGGTCGCGGTGGATGGGGAGAGCTGGACTCTGGTCCTGTGGCAATTGCAGGAGCAAGGCGTCGACTGGCAGAGCATGGTCAGTGATGGCGGGCGAGCCATTGAGGAGGCCATCAGCACCGTGACCCCCAAGCTTCCCCATCAGCGCGATGTATGGCATGTGCTGCACCTCTGTCAGCAGGTCCAGGCGCGTCTGGATCGTCTGGTGGAGCGACTGGAGCAGCAAGGACCGGTCGTAGCGCGGCAGGCAGCACGGCTGGCTGCTGGCAAGGGCCTGGGAGGCAAGCGTCCTAAGAGCGATGTCGGTGCCCATACTGCCGAACTCGCCCAGGCGCATGAGGTCGCCGACGGCCTGCGCTACCTGTCGAGCGAATGGCACCGCCTGGTGGAGGTGGTGGTGCTGGCGAGCCACCCTGGGCAGGGAGTCGTTTCCAGTGCTGTGCGGCAAGGGGAACTGGAGACCGTGCTGAGCTTGCTTGACGAACTGAGTCAAACGGCTCCTGATGCTATGCAACACGAGCTGAAGCAATTGCTGACCAGGCTGGCAGCAGCCCTGCCACACCTGACGCGCTTTGCGCCAGCCCTGGATCACCTGCAGGCGTCGGTCAGTCAGGCGTTGGGACAAGAGGCCCTCCACCTGCTGGCCTGGGCCTGGCAACGGCGAGCCATCCTGGGCCCCTGCAGCCAGGACCTGCTCACAGCTATGCCGCCCGACTGGCGCCCTCTGGCGGAGCCGAGGCTTGCAGCCTGGGATGGGGCCGTTCGGGCCAGCAGTGCCGTCGAGAACTGGCACAGTGTCTTGCGCCCCTACTTGGCAGTGCATCGCACCCTCTCGACCGCTATGCTGGCGCTGTTGGCGCTCTGGCACAATCACCGAGTGGCCCCACGGGGTCTGCATCAGGGGTACAGCCCGCTCATGCGCAGCGGACTGACGCCGCTCACCAACGATTGGCTTGCGGCCTTGGGTTATCCCCCGCCAAAAAGGGCCTATTCGCCTGAGCCTCGTGCCGATCCGCAACCGGTGCTGGCTCTGGCTGCTTCGCGTCATAACTGTCACGTTCATTTGAACCTTGCCTTAGGAAGAATAGCATCCGTAGAAGGCTTATAGCTTGAGCTTTAGAGCAAGTTACGAATACAGTATTATTTTGATTATCTTAAGTATCGCTTTTAAAACGCAGCTATGATGATCACTCAGCAGTTATTAGATGTCCTCTTCCCACCAAGCTGCGCAGGATGCCAGAAGAGTGGGTATATCCTGTGCTCGTCATGTATCTTGCAGATTTCCCCGCTGCCAGCGCCCGTTTGCCGCCATTGTAGCACGCCCCTCACCGGTGGAGGTACTTGCAAGCAATGCCAGTACCATCCCCTCAGACTGAGTAGAATACATGTCGTGGGCGCCTACCAGGGACCATTACGATCCTGTATCCAGGCATTAAAATATAGGGGTAATACTCGCGTGGCGGAGCCGCTGGGCCAACTGCTGGCGGAAGCCTACGTCAATTACGATCTGCATGCCGACGTGGTGATCCCGGTGCCGCTTCACAGCGAAAGGCAGCAACAGCGGGGCTATAATCATGCTCACCTGCTGGCGCATCATTGTGCTGTAAAGATAGGTGTACCGCTGCGCAATGATGTACTCATACGTCACCGGGCAACGCCTGCGCAGGTCGGTTTGAGCACAGTAGAACGGCGCGAAAATGTGGCTGGCGCATTTCGTTGTGCGGGGGCACTTGCAACTCGTGCCTTTCACGGACGTACAATCCTATTGATTGATGATGTATGCACAACGGGAGCCACCCTGGAAGCATGCGCAGCCCCGCTCTTTGCCGCAGGCGCTATGGCGGTAGTGGGGCTCGTGCTGGCACGGCCCGTATGAGTCAGGTCTACCTCTTCAATGGAAGGAAATGCTATGAACCGCGAGATGGAGCATATTAACGTGCTGGCCGGTGAGATCGGCTTTCGCGTAGCCACGACTGAAGGCGAACAGCGCGCCGCGAACTACATTGAGCAAGAGCTTCAAAACTACGGCTTGCAAGAGGTACGGCAGGAAGCGTTCCGTAGCCCTAGCGAAAGCGTGAGCGGTTTTTTCCCCTACATTCTCGCTCTGATTGGCTCCAGTTTGATAGCTCCCCTTGTCCCCCGGCTTGGACTGGGAGGTATGCTGGCCTCGTCCGCGCTGCTGATCGGTGAATTGCGAACCAACCGTGGACCACTCACCCACGAGTTGCGCAACGAGATCGACTTGTGGTCAAGCACTCACTGATGGAACGAAAACGGGCAGATCGAGTGTATACTTCTGTGTAGGTATTCTCGCCTGAAAGACGAGATCAGTGAAGCAGTCACTTCTCCGGTGAAAGGAGCAGAGCAGTATGTGGCACAGAAAAGCGACCTCCTCATCCTTGCGGTGTTCGCTTTGTCACAAGCCGAAGGACCAGGTCGAGCAATTGCTGGCGGGACCTCGGGGCGTCTACATTTGCAATAGCTGCGTGGATTGCTGTCAACAGGTCATGCAAAAAGAGCGAGAGAAGCAGCCAGTTCCCCCTCGCTGATCAATGTTGTTTGATCGCGTTCCCCCTACCCCACAGCTAGGCCAAGCCAGGTAGCAAAGGCTTGAGGAACGCCGAACAGTCTGATCGTAACTTGACCAGCCGTTGGGGCACGTGCATTGCAAGCCAGCCGCTCTGTCCACGAGAGACGATAATGCGCTCGCTGCGCACGGGACAAGGGTGCAGGTGAGAGCGTCGGGGCGATAGAACGGCCCTGTCCCACCTGCACCTCCACGTGTTGCTGACGAAGCAGTTGTATGCACGCCCGTCGATGGTGGCGACGATTCCAGTCCTGCCAGAGCAGGGGCGCGGAACCGACGACGAGGGGATGCAGCAGTACGCTCACCTGGCGCGGCTTCGCGGTGGCGCTGCCATTCCATTGGCACTGCTGGCGGACAGGACAAGGGCGACACCTGCGAATGCTGGCTGCATACACCACCCGCAGGCTCCCATCGGCCTCTCGACGCCGCTCATGGGCTACCAGCGATTGACCAGCGGGACACCGCAGCGTGCCATCCGATTGGAGGGGAAAGTCTTGCCCTGAGAAGCGGCCTGCTTTCCAGGGCAGAGCTACTTCTGCCGACCCGTACCCCTGAACAGGAGCCTGCGTGTGGACCTCCTTTTGCGCAGGTGGGAGCGCGGGAGCAAACTCAGTGGTGCGCACCGGATCAGGATGAAGCTGATGGCCCAACTCCAGACGGAGGTTCCAGACCCATTGAGCAACGATTTGCCAGGCCTCCTGGCCTGTTGCTGTATGACTACACCAGCGGTCGGGATCTTGTTCCTGGTCTTCATCAGCCAGCGCATTTTCAAAGGCACCACGGTGCAGATACAGCGCCACGACATCACTGGCGGTAAACGCGCTCTGGGGGAGTTGTGTCACGAACAGTTCGTAGACCACACCTGAACGGGTGACCCCGATCCGACTCTGGGCGCTCTCGGCCTGATGGGTCGCCACAATGAGCCGACACCCCATCCCCTCTGGCCCCAGAGGCAGATCAGGCCAGTCGTAGAGCGCGCGCACCATTCCGCTTTCTGGATGGCTCACTTGCTGATCGGGAGGCAGTTTCAGGCGAGCCTGGACCTCGACTCGCTTCAACATCTGATAGTCTTTGCCGCGCATCACAAACGGCAGCCCGGCCAGGTCGGCGAGGATGGCTCCTGTGCCATATTGTCCGTCGAGGCGTAGGAACGCACGCGCTTCGGGATGGTGATGCACCTGGAGATAGCTTTGAATGGCTGTGACTGCTCGACGCAGTTCTGCCCGGTATTCCCCGTTGCCAGGGTTTCCAAACGTGGCGATCCACTGATGGGTATGAGCCTGTAAAACGGTGGTGCGCGTGCGCACGACTTCCCCTCGCTTGCGTCCGGTGTAGCCAGGGGCACACAGCGGGCGCAAACGCCGTTGCGGGGCAGGCCGATCCGAGGTCACAGGCAAAGCACGCTGGCGGGCCGCCTCTCGCGTGCCATCCACATCGAAGACGAGGAAATGGTTTCCCTGTCGGTCGAACATCCCACCTGGCTGTTCCTCTTTTCCCAGAGGGCGAGCCAGCAGATCTTTCAGAAACAAGGTGCGCAGGGACTCGCCTGCGCTCTGATCAAGCGAGGCGAGAAAGCGCGAGAGCGTCGCGCGTGCTGGTAAGCGATCTCGTCCGAAGAGTGCCATGAACGCGTCTGCCCAGGGCTGGAGGCGCTCGTAAAAGGCTTCCAGCGTCCGTTCGCCGCTTACGGCATAGCCGAAGAGCACGGCGAGAAAGTCGATCACCTCATACCGTCCGCAGCGGCGACGGGCTAAGCGCACCTGTTCTTCGATAGCAGCAAGCACCCCCTGGCGTTGGAGGTGGTGAGCTATCAACGTGATTTCCTCGAATACGTCATACTGCCTCCCTTTTTGATCGTCTGGTACGTCGGCCTTGACATCGCAGCCATTGGTGAAGTCGTCTTTCCTCTTCTTCGGTCAAAGAGATTTTCCAGGGCATGCTTCTGGCCAGGTGCTCGCCTGTAAGTCTGCCCGTTTTCAGCCAATTGAAAATCGTGTCCTGGCCCACACCCAGCTTTGCTGCAGCACCTTCGACCGAGTAAGAGCCATCTTCCCATTGGGCCGGGTTGTGCTGATTTTTGTTGAGCTTGACCGTGGGGATCTGCCACTGATGACGTAAGTGGCAGACGATCTTGCTCGTAATCGGGTGAACCAGCCCAGGGGTCTGATATCCCTCGCGCTCCAGCGTCGCTGCAATCTGCGCATCCATCAGCCCCGCTGACGCTCTGCTCGCGTACGCGTTGCTCCAGTGCCTGCGTCCCAGTAAACACGGCGTAGCTGTGCACCCGACGTTGATAGCAGAACTGCTCATGCACTCCAGTTTGCCAGTTGACTTGCACCCAGACCTGGCCTTCAATCCGCTTGCTATCGATGATGACCTCTCGAATCACCAGGCGCAGCATCTGTTTGCGCTCCGTATTGGTGGTGGTCTCCGCTTGCCAGAGCGCCGGTAAATCGCTGCCCAGGGCCACCATGGCCTCTCGGCCCTCCTGCGTGAGGCCCCCAAAGCGACTGGCTTTCCAGGCGTGGTACTCTTTCTCCACGGTTTCCACAGCCCGCAGTTGCTCTTCCCACTGCTTCTCCAGCGAGCGAGCGACTAACCGGTTTTCTGGCTCTACTGCTTGGTACTGGCGCTCTGCTCGCTTGGCCTGGTAGCAAGCCCGCTCCAGGCGGAGTTCCCACTGTTTGCTTTCGGCTTGCTCCTCCTGTTCCAACTGCGCCAGGGCGGCGAGCGCGAGTGTCAGTTGGTCTGGCCGAAGCGCCGAAAGTTCGCGCTGTTCGACCTGCGCATCCAGAGCCAGCGCACACACACGTTGACAGTCTGTTCCTCCGAACTGGCTCTGGTCGGCGCTACACCGATACTCGGGCCATTCGCCCTGCGGGCCAGAGTAGTGCAGATGGAACAAAGCTCCACAGCGCCCACAGCGTACGATCCCGGAAAGTCAAGGCTTGTCCTTTGCGGGCCACCCCAGGTTACTCCTCTCGATACTTCAGGCTATTGGCGCGTAGGTGCGCCTGATTCGCCACAAATTCGTCCCACGCAATATACGCTGGATAGCTATTGTGCAAACAAATCTCCCAGTTGTCAATGGGCTGCAGAATGCGCCCTCCACTCGGGTGCCCAGGGGTACGACGGGCTGGATCAAACTGTTTGCGCCCATAGACGTAGGCTCCGGCATAGGCCGGATTGTGGAGCATATCGAGAATGGCCGAGGTGCGGGCAGGTTGCCAGACCACTTCGTAGGGAGCAGGGCCAACGCGGGGACGAGCTGGCACAGGCAGATGTGCTGCTTGGAGATACCGCATCACGCCGCAGGCTCGAGCGAATTTCCCGAAATTTCTCAAAGACCAGTCGAATGCGCGCTTGCACCTCTTCGTCTGGGTTCAAGATCACTTCTCCCGCAGGTCCGCGAGCCAATCCTACCGGCAGCCCTTGGCGTAGTTCTCCTCGTTCGGCTTTGTGTCGGGCTCCAGCCTGCATGCGCTGTTTGAGTTGATGGAGTTCAGCCTCGACTCCGCATGCCGGTCAAGCCTAAGAGAAGACGATCATGGTAGAGCCGAGGATCGTAGAGCCGTTCACCATCGGCGATCAAGGTGCCAAAAATTGAGCAGACTTCGAGCAGTTGATACCAATCGCGATTGTTGCGTGCCAAGCGGGAGGCATCGAAGCTGAGCACCAAACCTGCACGAGCCAGACTAATCTCGGCGAGCAGATACTGAAAACCGCCACGCGCAAAGGCATCCGCTCCTGATTTGCCCAAATCCTCATCAATGACTTCTACTCGCTGTACTTCGCCATCCCAATTTAATAGCTCGCTCCACCAGGGAGTATTGGAGTTCGGTGCTTTCGCCGTGACGCGTGACTTGCATGAGCGAGGATTGACGGATGTAGACATAGGCCATCTTGGCCCGCTGCTGGGTGGTCGGCGTAAGAGGCAGTAACTCAGCGTTCATGATCGCCCTCCCTGTTTGACCTGGCTGCGTGCATGCGCCGAATGAGATCGGCGATCAGGTGCGCGAGAGGCTTTTGGTGGCTCTGGGGAAGCTGATGGAAGATCGTTGTGGGAACGGGAGCTACTGGGATCGGTTGGAGAGATGGTTGACGCGGTCGGCTCGGCATGGCTTTCCTCCTTGGCCAGGCCCCGAGTTGCTGCACCAGGCGTGCTAGAGGAAGGATAGTCCGAACTGAGATCACAGGCAAGGGAAAAGCAGGCGAGACCGCCACGCCTTCGCGTTCGAGATTGGTGGCAGCGCGTGGAACCATGTGCCGCCGTCCACTTGGCAGCAGCACCATCACCTGGGGCGTGCTGCGATTGATCCCCACAGGAAGCTGCGGGAGGGTTTGACCATAAAGGGGATGGGCGGGATCAGTGATCGTGACCTCACCACATACCCTGTCTAACAGTGGGGTTTCTCGTTGGGTTTGATTCGCTAAACCAACTGGGCGGTGTGGGTACCGAGTGAGCAGAGGTCTGGATGCTGACGGGAGAATACGTGTATGAAGTTCCTGGCTCCTGACCTCTGAGGGCCATGCACCTCGTAGCCGAGCAAGCAGGCATGGAGAGCACCTT
>Ga0187846_10001466_pt1 | contig 13330 bp, 10 predicted proteins | sample TC_taG_FD_161473 | JGI IMG/M metagenome (GOLD analysis project Ga0187846, IMG submission 161473) | Biofilm microbial communities from the roof of an iron ore cave, State of Minas Gerais, Brazil - TC_06 Biofilm (v2) | ecosystem: Environmental > Terrestrial > Deep subsurface > Cave > Wall biofilm...
CCCGCGCCAGCGTGAGCTTGTCGATCGAGAGTTGGTTCGCGGCGGCGATAAGGCTCTGCTGCTGGGTCTGTAACTGCACCTTAGCGCGCAGCATGTCGATGCTAGCGATCACGCCGGCCTTGTTTTGGTCCACTGCCTGGTCATAGAGCGTCTGGGCTGTCTTCACTTGAGCGCGGTCGGATTCTACGGTGGCACCTTCCGCAATCACTTGAAGATAGGCATTGCCCGTCACCAGGATCACGAGGTCACGATCGCTTTTGTAAGAGAGTATTGAAGCCTTCTCGGCCTCCGCCGATGACTTCCAACTCTTGAGGTCGGACCAGTTAAAGACCTGCTGGGAGAGAAAACCGCGGGCGTCGGCGATACTGAAGGGTCCCACAATCGGCGGGATGCCGTGGAACTGGCTGACCGGGAGCCCGAGCGCCGCCAGGTTAATCTGCTCGATCGTGGCACTCACTCGCGCCGTTATGTTCGGCAACAATGCGCTCAAGTTGCGAAGCCTGGCGGCGTGGGCAAGACGGGTGTTCTGGTCGCTCTCAATCACCCCCAGGTTGTATTGCAGCGCGCGATCGAACGCCTCTTTGAGGGATAGCGGCAGCGTCGTGCCCGTCGCTTGGCCAGTGAGCACGCTCCCGGAGAACTCGCTTTGCGCCTGCACGACAGGCATGCTTCCAGACTGGCTCGCTCCGCTTGGTGCGCTCGAGCCCGCCATCTGCCCCTGAACGGGTCTCGCGGGCCCTACTAGCAGAGTTAACAGAACACCTAGGGGACCCACCACCTCCCGAACCTGTTGGTTGCGAAGCATCACAACTCCTCCATGGGACTGCCCATTGACGATTGTCGATTGCCGAGAAGGCTGCTGAAAAGCCTCCGATCATGTCATCCCGAGCGAAGCGAGGGATCTGCTTTTCATCTCTTTTCAATGAGACAAAGCAGATGCTTCGCTAACGCTCAGCATACAGGCGTCTTTTTTCAGCAGCCTGCTACCCTGCTCGCGCTTTCGCAATCGGCATTCAAAATTCAAACTGTCGTCCGCTGCTTGGCAAACCTGGCCACCGCGTCGAGTATGATCTCAACCGCCACGTCATCCCCCAGGCTGGAATTCACCATCAGGTGGAACCGATCCCTTCCGGGCCACTCGACGTCGAAGTACTGCTTAATGAAGGCGGCGCGATCACGGTCCACCGTCTCTGCCAGTTCGATCGCTTCCTTTTCGCTCTTGCCTTTCGCCCGGAGACGGCGGACCTTCTCTTGAAAGGGACCGTAAATGAAAACATGAAAGGCGTCAGGACGGTTGTTCAGATAATAGGCCGACCCCCGGCCCACGATCACACAGTTGCCAGCCTCCGCGATTCGAGGCAGAATTTCCTTCACCACATCGCGGACGCAATCGGTATCTACCATCTTCAACCTCGGGGCGTTCAAGCTCCCCTCAAAACTCCCTCGCATGAAGGCCTTGAAAAGGCGGTAGTAGGCCGGGTCTCTTCTCTCCTCATGCTCCTCCACCGCGCCGCACTCGCAGTCGAGGCGCCGGGCGATTTCCTCCGTTAGCAACTGGTCCCACAGTTTCCAGCCGAGGCGGTTCGCCACCTTTTCGGCGATCACGCCCCCTCCGCTCCCATATTCGCGCTCCAGTGTAATGATTCGAATCATGGTAATCCCTCCGAGAATCCACAGATTTCGCAGATTGCGCAGATTAAGAACAAGCGCGGGATCTCACATGCCTGAGAAATCTGTGAAATCTGTGCAATCTGTGGAGCCAACCCTAGCCGACGGCTAACTCCCCGCCGCCCCCCGGCTCATTCTTCTTTAACGCGAAGGATAGCATAAACATAATCGCCGCCCCCACGGCGAGAACCAAGAATGTATCGATGTAGGCCAGTGTAGTCGCCTGGCCGATCAACGCCCCATAGAGTCGAGCGTAAGCCTGCCTCGTGGCCCGCGAGGCGTCGAAACCTGATGTGGCCAAGCTCGCGGCCAGAGCCTTAGCCGTCTGGGCAAAGGTCGGCTGCCCTGGGCTGACGTGCGCCACCAGGTACACCTGATGGAATTGCGCCCGGCGCGCAATAAGAGTGGTTACCATCGACGTCCCGATGCTGCTGCCGATGTTACGCATGAAGTTGATCAGCCCGGAGACACTGTTGCTCTTCTCCGCCGGCATTCCGACGTAGGCGACCAGAGTGATTGGTACGAACAGGAAGCCTAAGCCGAACACCTGCACCACGCGTATGAAGCTGGCCACCCCAAAACTAATATCGAGATCGAGCCGCTGCGTGGAGTAGTACATGGCAATGGAGAGTGTCAGCCAGCCAAAAGCGATGAGGTAGCGCGCCTGGACCTTGGAGGTGAGCATCCCTACCACCGGCATCATAAACAGCAGCAGCAAGCCTCCGCCCGAAAGCACTAAGCCCGCCGACTCGGCCGTATATCCCATAAGGGTTTGCAGGAACTGAGGCATCATGACCAGGCTCGAGAACAGCATGATCCCCAGAGTGAACATCATCGCGTTGGCTCCGAGGAAGTTGAAATTCTTGAAGAGGCGCACTTCGACGATGGGGGCCTTGTAAAACCATTCCCAGATGACGAGCGAAACGAGGCCCACGCCGGCGATAACGGCGAGCGTGAGAATGAAATGCGAGCCGAACCAGTCGTCCTCCTGCCCTTTGTCGAGCATCACCTGCAATGCGCCCACGCCGAGGGTGAGCAGAGCCACCCCGATGTAGTCAATCTTTACTCCCGCGCCGGCGGCGCGCTTCACCCAGGGCGGGTCTTCCACTAGGCGATAGACCAGCAGCAAGGCCAGAATGCCCACCGGCAGGTTGATGAAGAAAATCCAGCGCCAGCTATAGTTATCCGTGATCCATCCGCCCAGGGTGGGCCCGATGGTAGGCGCAATGACGGCGGTGATGCCGTAGAGCGCGAACGCCAGGCCTCGCTGTTGAGGCGGAAAAGTGTCGGCCAGGATGGCCTGTGCCATGGGCTGGAGTCCACCCCCACCCGCGCCTTGCAGCACTCGAAACAGAAGGATCGCAACGAGACTCGGCGCGATCCCGCACAGCAGCGAGCTCAACGTGAATACTACCAGACACATCATGAAGAATCTTTTGCGACCGAGCACGGTGGCAAACCATCCGCTAATGGGCAGAACGATGGCGTTCGAGACCAGGTAGGAGGTCAGAATCCAGGTGCTCTCATCGTTGCTGGCGCCGAAGCTCCCCGCCATGTAGGGCAAAGCGACATTGGCGATGCTTGTGTCGAGTACCTCCATGAAAGCCGCCAGGGCCACCACCACCGCAATCAACCAGGGGTTGGCCTTGGGCCGCCATGGTGCGGCAGCCGGGCTAGGAGTTCCCGTGTAGCTGTCCCTTTGCGAATCCATTGATCTGTCAACCCCTTCCCTAGCGGGTCTTTTATAAGATGAGTGAAATGGCGCGCCGGGTGCAGCCGAGCTTTCCGCGATATGGGCACTTCATGGCACTTCATGGCGCAGAGCCCGGTGAAGCCGGGCTGGCGGTTTGGCCGGCGAAGTTTCCCTTTGGCTTCACCGATCTGGCCAAATGAAAGACGGCAGGGGCCAAGAAGGCAACCGGCGCTTTCGTCTCACGTCTGCGCGAGTTTTCCCTTGAATCGCGCCGAGCATTCTGATTAAAATCCAACCCGGAGATAATGAACAATTTCCACTAACGTTCACGAAGGAGGATCGATTGTGGTCACACTCAGTGATGCGCGCAGGGTTATTGCGGCCGCCGAGAAGAAAGCGGCGGAGATCGGACAACCGATGAACATAGCGGTGGCTGACGAAGGAGGGAATCTCGTGGCTCACGCACGCATGGACGGTGCGTGGATCGGAAGCATCGATATTTCCATCAAGAAGGCTTTCACCTCGCGGGCCTTCGATATTGCGACTAAAGATCTGGCCGCGCACAGCCAGTCGGGTAACCAGTTCTTTGGCATTCACGCCTCCAACAACGGCAAGATCATGATTTTCGCCGGAGGCATACCTTTGAAGCGGGACGGAAAGGTGGTTGGGGCTATCGGGGTCAGTGGAGGTTCGGGGGACCAGGACCATGCCGTGGCGGAGGCAGGGGCGGCGGCGTTCTGAGTCCAGGGTCAGGATTCCGGAGTGCATACCGCTTCGTGAGCCTCGGATGTGTCGGATTCCAGACTGCAGGTTTGATTTCACGTGAACTGAAGGGTTGCTCAGCCAACCTCGAAGCCAATACGGTCGCGTTGGGCGTTTGGCTGAGGGTTGACATGGATATTGCGGCTTATTTTAATGAAGCGAAAAGGAGGAGCGAACTATGGCAAGTAATCGAGGCGTAGCGTACATGGGTACAGGAGTGGTGGAATTGCACAGTATCGATTTCCCCAAACTGGCCCTTGGAGACCGGAAGTGCGAACACGGAGTTATCCTCAAGATCGTTTCTACGAACATTTGCGGAAGCGATCAACACATGGTGAGAGGCCGAACGACAGCCCCCAAAGGATTGATCCTCGGACATGAGATTACCGGTGAGGTCATCGAAGCGGGGCGCGATGTGGAATTCATCAAGGTGGGCGATCTGGTATCGGTACCGTTTAACATCGCCTGCGGACGGTGCCGGAACTGCAAAGAGCGAGCGACGGGCGTTTGCCTCAATGTGAATCCCGCACGTCCCGGCGCTGCTTACGGCTACGTTGATATGGGCGGCTGGGTAGGTGGCCAGGCGGAGTACGTGATGGTGCCGTACGCCGATTTCAATTTGTTGAAGTTCCCCGACAAGGCGCAGGCCATGGAAAAGATCCGGGACCTGACGTGCCTTTCCGACATTTTGCCCACCGGCTACCACGGTGCCGTTAGCGCGGGCGTTTCGACCGGCTCAACCGTGTACGTTGCGGGTGGCGGCCCGGTAGGCCTGGCCTGCGCAGCGGCCTGCCAATTGCTCGGGGCGGCTTGCGTGATTGTCGGTGACCTGATTCCGGAGCGCTTGGCTCAGGCCAAGAGCTTTGGCTGCGAGACGGTTGACGTTTCCAATAGCGCCACCGTCGCCGAGCAGATCGAGCATATTTTGGGCGTGCCGGAAGTGGACTGCGGGGTCGACTGCGTGGGGTTTGAAGCGCGCGGTCATGGTAACGACGCTAAGCGAGAGGCTCCGGCGACCGTCCTGAACTCTTTGATGACCCTCACGCGGGCCGGTGGTGCACTGGGTATCCCAGGACTGTACGTCACCGGTGATCCGGGTGGGATCGATGAGAACGCGAAAGTCGGAAACCTGAGCATTCGCATTGGCCTGGGTTGGGCGAAGTCTCATCACTTCACCACCGGCCAGTGCCCAGTGATGAAGTACAACCGCCAACTGATGATGGCCATTCTCTACGACAAGATTAAGATCGCCAAGGCCACTAACGTCACGGTCATCACTTTGGAGGAGGCGCCGCAAGGTTACAAAGACTTTGATCGGGGAGCCGCCAAGAAATTCGTCCTCGACCCGCACCACAGCATTTCGCGAAACTGAACCGAGTTAGATCGATCGGACTCACGCAGTGCCAGTCTTGGGCCGGAAAACGCGATGACCTAGTGGGGCCAGTGTTGGCCCAAGGTGAAATCGTGTTGTGTCAGGGCATGGCTTCAGCCGTTCTGGGAACGCCTTCCCCCATCAGGCTTTCAAGTCCCTGATGGCCGGCACCAGCGGCTAAAGCCGTGCGTGTCTACGCCGTCCTGCGGCACGGCTGAAGCCATGCCTTGATACAAGGCAAACCCGTCATGAGTAGGGACCTAACAGGCTCCCGCGGTCTTGCTACGCGGCCGCAGCGTCCGCTTTCCTTGACGCGACAAACGCGGGTCTACGCTGAGTTCGTGCGAGTCGGCTTCGTCAACACCCTTGCCTACCGGCTGCGCTATTATACCGGCATCGTCACCTATTTCATCTACGTATCGGTCTACTATTTCATCTGGAGGGCGATCTTCGCGCACAGCTCTCACATCGAAGGCTTCGACTTCAGTCAGATTCTCACCTACATCGCCGTCGGTTGGATCATCCGGTCCTTCTACTACAACAACATCGACCAGGATATGGCCCAGCAGGTGATGGAAGGTAAGCTGGTAATGGACCTCATCAAGCCGGTGAATACGCAGCTTATGTACGTCTCCCAGGCGCTGGGCGAGTCGGTATTCCGCCTCGCTCTGCTGACGGTACCCACGGCTTTGGTGTTGCTTCTGGTATACCCGCTGCGCCGACCGCCAAGTGTTGGTCACTTCGCCGCTTTCTTCTTGAGCGTTGTCCTCAGTTTCTTCATCGTTGCCGGCATCAATTTTGCCGTAGGGACACTGGCCATCCGCCTGAAGTCGATCCTCGGCTTGCTGCGCGCCAAGTACTTTTTGCTCGAGCTCTTCTCCGGGCTGCTCCTACCCATCTCCTTCTTTCCGCATTTTTTCCAGAGGATCCTGGCCGTTCTGCCGTTTCAGTACATAAGTTATATTCCTGTGTTGGTGTATCTGGGCAAGATCAGCGGCTTGGGCGTGCTCAAAGCATTGGGGGTGCAACTGTCCTGGGTCTTCGTATTGCTGGCTTTCGGTGACGGCATGTGGCGATGGTCAAGCAGCAGGATTACGATCCAAGGAGGCTGAATCCACAGGTTACATAGCGCGGCCCTCGGCCGCAACCAAAACGGGATTCTCCGGTTTCTGGAGTCCGATGGACTCCACCGGAGTCCTGAAATCGGACTTCGCCTCGGTCAGGGCAGGCTTTGCTTTGGTCTGAACAACTAAAGGATTATCCCATGCCGAAGTCTTCGCCAGGTCATGAACTCGCTCGCCTTCTCTGGGTCGGCCCGCTGACGGTAATAGCCTCAGTGGTTGCCGTCCTCCTCGTTCGCGTCGTAGTCGTCGCACTTCTACAACCGCCGCCTGAGTTTGGGCCGTACATGTGGCAAAACTGTGCCCGGCTGACTGCCATATTGGTGGCCGGCGCGGTATTGGTTTTTGCGCTTGTCGGGGGCTTCGCAGCGAACCCCATAGGCATATTTCAGGTCATCTCTACTGTTGCACTTGTACTTTCCTTTGGGCCCGATGTTGCCTTGACCCGAGCAGGGTCAAATTGGCCCATGGCTTTCGGGTTGATGGCCCTTCACGTTTGCGCGTGGGCCGTGTGCGTCGGCATGTTGACAAAGCTTGCGCCGCCAGAGCGCGGGCTCCCAAGGGCGGCTGATCAGCCGACACAGGGCTAGCTAAGCTAGGTTCATGCAAAGACCTCAAGAGACACTGAAGGGAGGGTGATCTTCGGAAGGTGAAACGACACGTTCGGTTGTTTCTTCTCTACTTCGCGCAATACGCCAAGGTGCGGCTCGCCTACAAGGCCGATTTCTTCATCGCCTTCTTCTCCTCCATGACCGCCACGGTGTTGGGTTTCGGTTTTGTCCTAGTGCTGTTTTCCAAGATCCCGCAGCTTCAGGGCTGGTCGTTTTACGAAATCCTCTTTCTTTACGCCTTTTCGCTGATCCCTCTAGGCTTCTTCAACGTCGTGAGCTGGAATCTCTACGAGTTTGGCGACATTTACATCATCCAGGGGCGCTTTGACCGTATTCTCCTTCGCCCCGTAGATACGCTGTTCCAGGTGATCTTCGAGAAATTCCGCATCGAGTCTTTACAGGAAGTGGTCACCGGCCTGCTCGTGATCACCATCTGTACCCGCCGCCTGCATCTTGCTTGGCCTCTAACCGATTACTTGTGGTTTGCACTGATGGTGGCCTGCGGGGCGTTGATTACCTCTCCGTGTTCTTGAGCCTCACTGCGGTTTCGTTCTGGTTCGAAGATCGCGTTGGGATTGTCCCGCCGGTGTTCAACATGCTGACTTTTGGTCGGTATCCCTTGACGATATATAATGTCTTTATTCAGTTTATGTTGAGCTGGATTATCCCCTTTGGATTTGCCTCTTTTTACCCCACCACCCACTTTTTGAAACGAGAGACTTTTGCGCCCTACTTCCACCTGGTTCCGTTAGTGGCCGCCGGTTTCTCCGGTCTCGCCGTACTCGTGTGGAACCGTGGCGTACGCAACTACAGCAGCACTGGATCTTAGGAATGACTTCTATTTTTATCGGTCTCATTGTATACTGCGCTTGACCCTAACTACCCATGGCATCCGCTCCCGTGGAACCATCCCAATCCCATAAACCTCGGGTTACCGCCCCGCGAGTGATGGTGGCGACCACCGCTATGCTCTCGTTCATTTCTTTCTGGCGGGCGGCCGCGATTGTGCTTAACGACCTGGCTTCCTCAGCGTTTTACGCCGGCGGCATCGCCGAGGTGGCCATCGGTAAAGCTGCACCCTGGTTCATCCTCGCCGTCATGCTGTTTGCGTACGCGGTGTGCCAGATGTACGTGGAAAGCTGCAGCATGTTCGTGCGCGGCGGCGTGTACCGTGTCGTTAAGGAAGCCATGGGCGGGACGCTAGCCAAGTTCTCCGTCTCCGCCCTGATGTTCGACTATATCCTCACCGGACCGATCAGCGGCGTTTCCGCCGGTCAATATTTGGTGGGCTTCCTGAACGAACTGCTGCATTACGCGAAACTGAACATTATTCTTCCGACCAATGCGACGGCAGCGGTTTTCGCCGTGGTCGTCACGCTGTATTTCTGGTGGGAAAACACTAAAGGCATCCATGAGTCCAGCGAGAAGGCGGTGCGGATCATGGAGCTCACCACGATCTTGGTGGTGCTCATGATCGGTTGGTGCGCCTACACCCTTTGGGTGAGAGGAGGCCACCTACCCCCCTGGCCGAAGCCCGGGAACCTACACTTCAATCCCGAGGCCGAGGGTTGGTTGCGCGCTACCCATCTACCCGAGGTCATTGGGGTGGTCGGCATCTTGGTGGCGTTCGGTCATTCCGTCTTGGCCATGAGCGGACTCGAGACTCTGGCCCAGGTCTATCGCGAGATCGAGGCCCCCAAGCTGCCCAACCTCAAGAAAACCGCATTCATCATCTTCGTTTACAGTCTTGTCTTCACTTCCCTGGTTTCGTTTTTCGCCGTCATGATCATCCCCGACAGGATCAGGCTGAACTTTAAGGACAATCTGATCGGCGGTCTGGCAATGCACGTGGCAGGGGCTCTGCCGCTGCGGCTCGTCTTCCATGCCTTCGTGGTTGTAGTCGGGGTGATGATCCTCTCGGGCGCAGTCAACACGGCCATTGTGGGATCAAACGGTGTTCTCAATCGAGTGTCCGAGGACGGGGTTCTGACAGACTGGTTTCGCCATCCACACCCCCGATTTGGGACCTCTCATCGCATTATCAACCTGGTCGTTGGTCTGCAATTGCTCGTCATCTTACTGAGTGGCGGAAACGTGATTCTGTTGGGGGAGGCGTATGCCTTCGGCGTGATCTGGAGCTTTGCGATGAAGGGGTTGGCGGTTCTCATTTTGCGCTATACCGAACCTGGACCCCGCGAGTTCCGCGTTCCTTTGAACCTGAGCATCGGCGGATTTGAAATCCCCATCGGTCTTGGACTGATTACCCTTACGCGCTGTTCGCCACCGCGTTCGTCAATCTTTTCACCAAGCGGGTGGCAACGACCACCGGCGTCCTCTTTACGGCGGTCTTTTACGGAATTTTCACCGCTTCGGAAAGGATAACCCACGGTAAGGCCACAGCTCGCGCTGAACTCGACCAGTTCAATCTGGCCCCAGGCGAGGAGATCAGCCCCGAGGGTCTGGGAGTGCGTCCGGGGAACATCGTGGTTCCGGTTCGCGATTTTAACACACTTTACAACCTGGCCCACGTCCTGCACCGTGTTGATCCCACGCGACAGGACGTGGTCGTGCTCCATATTCGTCTTCTGCAGCGAGCGGGATCGGGTGAACACGCCTTGGAGCCCGAACAACTTGGCGGCCTCACTGAACAGGAACTTTTCTCCCGCGCCCTCAAGCTTGCAGAGAAGAGCGGCAAGACGGTACACCTCGCCGTCGTGGCGGCCAACGACGTTTGGGACGGTATTCTACGGGCTGCCCAGTCCCTGCAATCCTCCACCATTGTCCTCGGGCTCTCACCCAAGATGCCGCCGGCCGAAGAAGCGCGCCTGGCCGGCGTTGCCTGGGAGCGATTGTCGCCTCCCAGGCCGCACTTGATGCTTGAGATCTACACGCCGGGAGGTCAGGAAGACATCTTCTACCTCGGCCCTCACGCCCCTCGCCTCACCCCCAAAGAGATTGACGACCTGCACCGCTTGTGGCTGCGCTTCAGCGAGGAGGTAGGCTGTGATCTACACCACCACGACATCGTTCACTTCGCGTTGAACGAGCTGAAGAAGGAGCTCGCCGAAGGCAAAGAGCAGGAGGTGCTGGCAAGGCTCCGACAGCACCTGGCCGAAATCATGCCCCGGCGGGTGGCGCACCTATAATTGCCGATTTTCGATTTGCCGATTGCTGGTTGCCGCCTGCTGACGTCCTTGTACAAGCCGCAGACCTCAAAGACGGAGGTCTGCGCTACCCGGCTGAAGGCAGGCACCATCGCAGGTCTGAAGAGCCTGTCGGAGATAAGCAATGCCGAACGAAGGATCAATAACTTATGAACGGTCTAAAGTCTGTAACCTGTTGATTCTATGTCGGACGAATTCTATTTCCGACAGGCTCTGAAGGTCTGCCCCAGCCCGCGATTGCCGAAGGGAAACTGCTTTGCACGTTCTCACTGGGCAATCGGCAACCGACATTCAACAATCTTGGCAATTTTTCGCGCCAATGACGACACTGCGGAGCGAGGCAGGCGGGACGTGGTGAACCAACGCAGACGATCCTTTGGAATGCTCCCCGTGACTTCAGCCACATAAATGTCGACGAGAATCGAGCGGTAGGTAATTGCGTGACGCAACTGTGCCAGGGGGCGCGGTATGCCGGACTGGCTTCTCCACCCGACGTTATCACCGGTCATCTTCTTAACTCTAGCTTCGAGCCGCCTTAATGCTTCGCCGGGTGAGCTCCCAAAGGCTGCCGGGAAGTTCCAAAGCCCCTCCATGAGACCTTCGTCGAAGCCAAGCCCCAAGGCCACTTCAGGTTTCGGTGCCTGACGCTGTGCCGTTGTGCGCCCTGCGCTGCCGCGGGGGCGCCAGAGTACAATGGTTGCGAGGTAGCGGGTCTCGCTCGCTCGTCGTGGGCGCGGCTCAGGGTAGGCTTCCGGCACTCCGTCGCGATATGCCTGGCACATCCGGTGGAGCGGACAAAATTCGCACTTCGGGGCGCGTGCGAGGCATATGGACTGGCCCAGTTCCATTATCGCCTGGTTGAAGCTTCCCGGCTGCCTTCGGGAGAAGATCAATTCCAGTTCTTCGGTTAAGGCATGGCGGAACTTCTGCTGATGCAGATTGCCGCCTAACGCCCGCAGTCGCGATACTACGCGCGCAACATTACCATCAACAACGGCGTGCGGCTGGTTGTAAGCGATGCTGAGGACGGCGCGCGCCGTATAGTCTCCAACGCCAGGTAGCAAGCGGGCTTCCTGGTAACGGGAGGGAAATACTCCACCCCAATCCCGCACTACTTTCTGTGCTGCCAGATGGAGATTGCGCGCCCGGCGGTAGTACCCGAGTCCAGACCACAGTTCCAGCACGCGTTCGAGGGGCGCCCGGGCCAGACTCTTGAAATTGGGGAACGCTTGAAGAAAGCGCAGAAAATACGGGATAACGGTGTCGACTTGGGTCTGCTGGAGCATGACCTCCGAGATCCACACCGCGTAAGGATCCTTGTTTTGTCGCCAGGGCAGAGGGCGGGCGCGGCGCTCGAACCACACCAGAAGCGCGCGTCGAACACTGGGAGGATTGGAAGGTTTGGGGGCGGTCACAAGCGTGCTCGGAGGTTTTCGCCTCTCAGACCTTGTGATCGCCCTTGGCAGGCATCGTGGGTGACCCGGCTCCTCCTCGAATGCCCACGGCGACGCCCGTGGTTAGTTCAATTCGAACTCAGCGCTTCTCACCGGAGAAACGTTGCCCCGGTCGTCGCGAGCGCGCACTTCAATTCGATACTGACCGGGCTGCAGCTTTTCGGTGGGAACCAACAGGGCCACGGGAATGACCGGGCTGCCTTTCTGGGCGAAGTCATTCACTAAGATGGTATTCGACGTGTCGACGGGCTGGTTCGTCTTGCGGTCTAGGATGTTGTACAGGACACCGATTCGCGGCGGCATGCTTGAGGCCATGCCGGGTTCGTACACCTCGGTGTAGAAGCCTAGCCTTTCGTCCTTCCTAAAGCGGTTGTTGGAAGACGGAATTATTTCCATCGCTTGGCCGTTTGAGGTCTTTGTCACCAGCGGAGCTCGGTCTTCCAGCAAGGCAGCGTCCAGGCTCTCGCCCAGTTGCGACACGGGTCGAATGTTGTTCGTGAGGGCCACACTGCTGAGCTGAAATTGCTTGCCGTCGTAGGGGTCGACCACCAGGGGTAATTCGTATTTCCCGAAACTCTGACCTCCGTTGGCAAGAACAACCTTCAGATTGTATTTGCCCGGTGCGATGTCGAAGGTGTTGCTATAGTTAAAGGGGCCTTTCGTGAACTCTTTCATCTCCTTTTTGCCGAGGTCGATTTTGCGGTTATCGCTGAAGCGCGCGGCCACCGACCCATCTTCCCGGTAGGCGATACCGAGGATGTTGACCTCAGTGTGGTAATCGCCTTTCTCTTTACCGAAATCCAGTTGTTCGGCGGGTACGTCTAACGCCAGGTTGACCCGCGCAATGTTCGGCCCGGTATAGAAATACGGAGCCCTGAGGGACACGGAGATATTCCCAGGCTGGGAGGCCGCGGCACGCGCCTCCAAGGATTTCCCCTCGGTTTTCCCAGCCAGCACATCCCGAGCCGGTACGTCACAATAGCCACTGCGGGCGCGAACGTTCAACCCCTGCGGCTCGAGTTTGACCTTGATGGTGTGGCACCCACCCTCCGCCGACTTGGCGGGAGGCGTGTAGCCGACGACATAGTATTCATTCAAATCGCGCGCGATCTTGTCCAACCCGGCCAGAAGGTCGTTGGTGTTGAAGATGGGGAATCCGCCAGTACCGCTGGCCAGCGCGTAAAGCACTTCCTGATTGGTTGTGGCGCTCTCAGGAAACGGTGGGATGATCTGTCTCGGCTGATTGAGCGGATTGACGAACTGGTTGGGGTTGTTAAAGGCACCCCCTCCCCCTCCACCGCCACGTCCGCTGGTTCCGGTGGTGCCGCCGGTCCCGCCTTTGCCGCCTGTGCCTCCCGCGCCGCTCGTCCCCGCTGAGCTTCCGTGACCGGCGCCTCCAGTTCCGCCAGCGCCCGCACTACTGCCACCCGGACTACCGCCGGTTCCACTCCCTGAATGTCCTCCACCGCCCCCGCCACCACCCCC
>Ga0187846_10001467_pt1 | contig 13319 bp, 28 predicted proteins | sample TC_taG_FD_161473 | JGI IMG/M metagenome (GOLD analysis project Ga0187846, IMG submission 161473) | Biofilm microbial communities from the roof of an iron ore cave, State of Minas Gerais, Brazil - TC_06 Biofilm (v2) | ecosystem: Environmental > Terrestrial > Deep subsurface > Cave > Wall biofilm...
GCAAAATCCAGCGATAGATATTTTGTGTACACTGCGCGACGTCGCAAGGTGTACACTTTGCGCGATCAGAAAGAGTGTACACAATGTCGAGCTCCAGAACGTGTACACGGAAACGGCCGCCCATGACAACCCAAGCGGAAGAATACATTGATGTGAGGGAACTGCGGGCCCAACTAAAGTCAGTGCTCGACGGCACGAAGGCAAAGGTAATCGGAAGGCTTTGGCGTCCGCGGGGAATCATTATCCCGTTTGCCGTGCACCGCTACATGACCCAAGACGAACTGGAAAAGGCGCTACAGAGAGCCGCGCAGCAAGTCGAGAGGATTCTTCGGGAGTTGCGTGCTAGCTGGTAAGTGGAGTTGTGTTGTAAGGCGAGAGAACGCGGAAATCTACCGGCACAAGATCGAACTTGATTCCGTTTTCCTCGACCAGCGGGAGCGCGTTTTCCTTGAAGTCAGCCCCGACCAACTGCATGATCGGGTCAACGGGCGTGATCTTGTTTCGCCGCCAGATCGCATCATAGGAAAGAATCTGGCCGATTTGAGGCGGCCCGAGATCGCGCTTCACTTCGAAGATCACCGGGGCGTCGCCCTTGAACGCTACAGCGTCTAACCGGAATTGCGTAATCATGATCGCCAACTCACGGATATTATCGGCGAAACCGGGCCCCGGGTCACGGCCCGTGCCGATTCTCACGTTGTAATCAAAACAGTCGCCGGGTTTCGGTTGCCCTCCTGGTTGTGTGGCACGGTAGGCCAGCCACGACGCGGGCAGCGCGGAGTATTCCGCTTGGTGCAGTCGAAGCCACTCCCGCCAAACCAGAATCTCCGCGACATTCATGGCGGGGAACTTTAGCCTATCGCTTTCCAGCTTTTTCGCCGCGCTAACTCCAACGCTCACGCGCTACCTCCCAGGAAAGTACAAAGCAAGTTCTTCGGGGCTCATGTGCAGGTAAGAGATTCTCAAGTCCATGTCCGCAAGACCATCGGGAATCCAACTCGGTAGCTCACCCCTGCTAGTCTCAGGCAGGGCTGCGTTCACCACCGCCTCCTTCGCGTGTGCTAGTGTTCTAGACAGCTTGCGCTTCCCCCAACGCGACGGTGCCCAATCTTTTTCCTCTACGCAGTGAGCCTGCCCCGCCTGTTCCCTCACGTCGCCCATGCGTCAAAACCCCACAAGGTTATCTATTCCGCTTGCGACCACGGAAGCGTACTGCGACCCGCTCAACTTCACTCCGACTGCCCGCGACCACGCCGCAAGTATGTCTTTTTTCTCCGTCCCGTTCACCGGAATGCCCTGCAAGAACGCGATCACTTCCGCCACGTTCTCGGGATTCATGAATTCTTCTGGAATGATGTCGGTTGCGCTCTTGGACATCGGCCCACAACTCCCTTCCGCGATGCACCCCTCACTTCCGCAGAATCCACGCAGAGTCACACTCCCGGTACTCTAGCGCAGGCTTCCAAACGGCCTCGCCCAAGTGCCATACGAGCCACGCTCCGCATAGCGGGCACTTTGTCCCGCTAGGCGCTTTCCTTCCGCGCTCGGGCCCAAAGGCGGCGGCGACCGTCGCATCCAATTCAGCCGGAGTGAATACGAGATCGCCTTGCCGGAGGAATCGCATTGTTCCGCCTTACTCATTCGGCCACTTTTCCCCGTGGCGTTGCCGCATGTCGTAAATCGAATCGCTGAGTGAGACCGTCATAAAGTTTGCCGCCATCAGCAGGTGGTACAGGCCGGTGAGATGCCGCGAGACAAGCGCGGCTTTACCGTCGCCGGCGTACCGCCGATTGAGCCTCGCGCACTTCGCTTGCGCTTCCGCGATGTGCGAGATCATCAATTCGAAATCATCCAGCGGGGCAGCTTGCGCTTTCGCCGCTGGATTTTCACTTCGCGCTTGCGTGTTTTCGTCCACCTTACCTTCTCCCCGACCGTGTGAAGATGCTTTCGAAAGGCCGCGTACAACTCAGGATTCGCTTTCCGCAAAACACGCCAAGTCTCAGGGGGCGTACTCCAAGTGCCGCGTCGCATCGCCCGCTCCCCCTAAGTCAATTTCGCATACTCCAATTGGCTACGCATATCGAGGATGTAGGTTTCCAAGAGTTGCCGCGCATCACAGGTGCAATGTCGCTCACATTGGCGACAAGACGCGCAGGTGCCCGAGGCGAGCAGGCACTCGCAATTTTGGTGCGAGATGCCCGAGGCAGTCCAATACCTACGAGAGCAGCACGGGCACCCCTTTAGGCGAAACGGGGGCATATTTACTCCAGACTCCTGCGTGTTTTCGTCTCTTTTCATTCACGCCCCCCGATATTCAATGTGAATGTGCGGCCCGCCGGGCCCGACTCTTTCATCGAAAACGCGACACTCCCAGTCAACGCACGTCGCCGAGATCACGTTGAGAAACAGGACTTGGTGTTCGATGTCGAGATCCGAGATGCGAATGTCAACTGCCAGTCCCGATTCGTGCAGGCTGCCGGGCGCATGCGTGCCGTCTCGCCCGCTTGTGATTACAAGCGCATGGCCGAATAGCGCCTCATGCACTCGCCCGAGCAAGCCGATGTATTGAAGCAGCGCCGGGCTAACCCCGTCGAGAATCACTTCCGGCCCGCTCGGGACAACAAACTTAGACCAATCAATCGTAGGCTGGCCCGCACCCGGCCCTTGTGAAACGCTCATTTTTTGTGCCTCCCTCCCTTTCGAAACAAGATAATCGACCACATGCTCCCCGCCCGGTAGCAGACATCGCCGAAATCCGGCCAGTGGACATAAACGCGATCAACGGCTACGGCGACAACCTCGCCCGGGTGCGCCGTGTCTTTCCAATAGGCAACTTCATCGCCGAGCTCAAGTGTCAATTCGTCAACGCAAAGCATTGGTCACTTCCGGGGCAGGGGCGGCTTATAGACTATCGCGCCCTTGGCGTCAACTACTGTGCCGTCCGTTCGCGTTGAGAATTGCGGGGGCACCGGATTAGTCGGGTGCCCGGGCGGAACAGCCGCTAGCGACCTGCGAATCAATTCCTTTGCAATCGGTGCGGCTTCGATGTCGTTATATGTAGGGGGCACGAATCTCTCCACCTTCAGGTAAAGGCCCCATAAAATAAATGGGGACTGTCCTCTTGGATGGCTGGCAGATAAATACCTGCCCATGCACTGCGAAAATTGTGGGGGGCACGTCCCTAGAGAGTGCCGCTGCCGCCTCTGCCACCGACTCGTAACAGGGCACTGTAATTTCAAACCTACCAATGTCCATAGAGCCCCCCATCTAAATTCACGCCGTCAACTTGTCCAGATCGTTCAAGAATCGCCGCAACTCGCGCGGGCCGTTTGCAGCCTTTTGCTTATACGACACAAGGCGCTCGCGCACTTTGACCCGGAACGCTTTCAGGTGTTTCCACTCGTCGAACATATCCTCTACCGTGTCCGGGGTTGCCGCGCCGTCCTGCTTTCCAGCTTCCGCCGCGTCACTTTCCGAAGATACCCTGCGAGTCTTTTTCTTTGCCACTTGTTACCCCCTTTCCGATTTGCGAGCGAATCGCAGAATCGAGTGAGCCTACCTTGCGAAGCAACTTAGTGAGCCCGATGCACGCGCCAACAAAAACCCACACGAAACAACCCACGCCCCAAAAGAACGGGCCGGGTAAGTGGCCGTGGTACGCAAGATTGAACATGGCGTACATCACCATAAAGCAGAAAAGCCAGATGAGGAAACTCACCGGCTCCCCCTTTCCCACGTCAAGTGACGCAACGCCCAACACACAGGTGGAATCACGACGAACACGCCTACGCCGAGCAGTTCAGCGATTCCGTTTGGCTCATGTTCAAACGGCAGAGAGCAGCTAAACGCGACACCGATGGCGAAGAACACAACCCAAACGAAGAATTGCGCGGCGGATAGTTTCGACATCCACCAAAGCAGTGCGGCGGTTAGCCCCACAACGATCAAGAAGTTGATTTGCTCCATCGCTCCACCCCTTCCACAATCCACCCCGGCTTTCCCCTCCATCCATCGGCCCTCAAAATACGATGAACGCTCTGCACATTCAAGCCAAATCTTACAGCGAGTTGCTGGACAGTAACCGTCCCACCCCGGAACACTTTCAGCACGCGCTCGCGCTTGGCCTTCGGGATTCTATACATGGGGAACCTGTGAGATGCACTCTAGCCCCACGGCCCAGACCTTGCCGCCCGCCCTAAAAATAAAGAACTCTCGCTTACACTCGACGCACACTGCGGTAGGAAACGGGAGATCGCCGACCGCTCTGCGGCCCCGCACCGGCTCACGGCAAAGCGTGCAAAGCAACTGCCCCGGGACTGGCGGCAGGCTAACCGCTTCGATTATGTTCCCTTCACCTTCTGCCACCATTCGATTGCCCCATTCGGGTGAATTACTTGCGCGTGCGTGATACCGAATTTCGTAATGAATAACTGAATCGTTGGGCCGTCGCCTCGCGGCCTTGGTGCAGGGTCAATAGGCGTCAACTCCCCCTTTGGCTTTGGTTCGATAATCCATCTTTCTGCCATTGCGGTACCATCGCCCTATTGTGTTCCAGTTCCGTGCACTCCAAAAGGTGCCCTTCAATCTTGAAATACGCCGTCTTGTGAACGGGACAGTAGTAGTGAACATGAACCCATCCCGCCCTAAAGCGTGGTTCCATCCAAAAAGAGCAGTGCGGGCACTTTGCTGTTATGAACTCACTATCTGGCGGCTTGTCCCATTCACTCCTAGGCGATTGAGCAGGTCTGCCAGATCGCGCTTGTGGTAGGCGTGTACCGGCACGTCCACCATGTTCCTTTGATCGTCTCGACGCGCACACCAAACACACTCCTTTTCCGCCGATTGAACGAAGGCCGCAGCGTGTTCGGGAGTATGCAAAGGTTGCCCGCCCGCCGCGACTAGCTCTGCGGATTTGAATTGATCTACCATGTAACCTAGTGCACGCGCACTCGCCCCGTGCGTACAGGCTTGGTCTATCAGGTAACCCCGCTGTGACGGGTTGGGACAACGCATGATTTGTTTTCCCTGCGCGAAACTGATTTTCCTTTCGGCTACAGCGGCGGACACGTCGGGGAAGTCATGCACCAATCGGACACGTTCGTTAACGTAATTCTCGCTACGGCAAAACTGTTTCATGATCTGCGAAAGGCTCCAACCGTGGCGCTCGCTCAATTCGAGATATTGGAGACCCTCCTCTGCCGCCGTGACGCTCTCGCGCATAAGGTTTGCGTGCGCCATCACCGCATAATTCGCTGTAGTCCCCACTGGAAAGATTCGCACCGGAACAACTTCCAGATCGGCGGCACCCGCAGCAATCCAACGCCGGTGCCCGTCAAGAATTTCGTAGCGCGGTAGGCCCGGAGACTGCGAGTCTCCAATGGCGGTTTCCTTTCCTCCGTCTCCGGGTAGCTCCGCGCCCACACGCTCGACCACCAAAATAGGCTCAAGAATTCCCAACGCGCGGATAGACTCGACTAGCTCCGCCATCTTCGCTTCGTCCATGCTCATGCGCATTGGATTCGACGGCGGCGCAATTTGCTCGCGGCGAATATCGGCGCTTTCAATCACGCGACACCCGTGAAATCTTGGCCGGTGGCAGAGCCTCTACCGGGATGGCGGGCATGGGCATGATCGTTTCCGGCACGCACCGCCTGAAAAGGCCGAAGTTTTGGAACACACGAAGCGAGATATAATCGCCGGGGATGATCTGTAACTCTCTGCACAAATCCTTCGGCAGGACAATGGCGTAGGAGTTGCCCCACTTTTTCACGCGTAGCAGCCTAAACGGTAGCAGCATCTAACTCCCATACTTACGCGGGCGGGGCGTGTCACGTTCCCCCCGTTGGGAAGGTGGGCACCCCGCCCGGTCGCCTTGCTTTTCGATTGCCGGTGACTGTATCACGGCTTCGGGAAGTATCACTTACAAATCAATTCAAAATCTTAAACCGTCGCCGCCGCATGTGTGGAAAACAGGCCCGAGCGAAAGCCCCACGTAGGGTGAGTAAAACATAAGCAAACACAAGGCGTTTGGCTTCTCCCTCTCGAACACACGCCAGGTTCTCTAACCCCTATCCCATCGGGTATTCGCCTGTGGAAATCCTCTGGAAATTCTCTTGACACGCTGTGCAAAAACCCCTTCAACTCCCAAGCGTTACGGCGGCGGGGGGAATTTTCCACAAACCGCGCACCGGATATTCACAGGTTTTGCACAGGGGGGCATAGAAAATGCCAATCAAGATTAAAGACCCCGGAACACTGTCGAAGAAGTGGTCAACACGCGCGCAGGCCGCGCAACCGGACTATGTTGCTGGCCCAGCCAACGCCCGGGTGTCCCAGTCTGCCGCCGCGATTGCCGCCGCTCCAACGTGGCAGGCCGCAGTCAGTTCCGCCGACGCGCTCAAGCGGTTCACAGGGAACCTTGCCAAGGCAGGTGACGCGGGTTGGGCGGCGGGCGTAGCCAACAAGGGCGCGCAACGATACGCCCCCGGAGTGCAGGCTGCGCAATCGAAGTGGCAGGCGAACACGTCGCCTTACTTGCAGGCGCTCTCCGGGCTCGACCTGCCGCCACGCGGCTTGCGTCGCTCCGCGCAGAATTTGCAGCGCGTCGCAGCCGTTGACGCCGCAATGGTAGCAACAAAGGCAGCACAGGCTTAATCGCCCCGGGGCGAAGCGATCTCGCCCAGCTTAGGACGCGGGCGGCATCTGCCGGGATGCCGCCTGCCTTTACTCAGAGGGAACAGTGAGAGCCGAGGAAGATTTTCCGAAGGGGCACCCCGCGCGATTCGATTACGACCCCGAGTCGCCAGCAGCGAAAGAGTGGGCGCGATTGCACGTTTTCCCGCGAGGGGAACCTGCTTATGCGCCCGATCATCCACGCGCAGGCGCAGACGAAAACCCGGGCAATCGCATCGAGTGGCGGGCAGGCGTTGACCCCGAAAACCCCGAGTACGAAGCGTTCACAGGGAGACCGCCAGACCAAGCCGCCGCCGTTGCTGCGCACAATAGCGAATTGGCTAAGGCGGCGAAAGAGTCGCCTGTACTTGAACCCGTGATCGCGCCGGAACCCCCAAAGGCGCACCCAGAGGGAGAACAACATGCCGCGAGCTCTTGAAGTAGTGGCCGGATTCGCAACGAATCCCGGCGCGACGCTTACCACCTTGACGCCAAGCACTGGGCAATCGTTCACCGTGCGCGGCACAGACACGACGAAGGGGGCGTGGCTTCTCTCTCACTGGGCGTTCAACGCGACTGCTGGTGAAATGCGCGTCACGTCACCGCGCTTGCACGACCAAGTACAGGGCATCCGCAACCGCGTGACCGCCGCGCTCACTTCCCCACTGTTCATGGGGACGCGCGGTGCCGACTTCGCGCAACGGCTCTACGCCCAAGACAACATAACCGTTCAAATCTCGGGCGGCGCGGCAGAACTGGATTGCGGCGCATTGCTCATCGGGTACGACGATCTCGCGGGCGTTGCCGGGCGCTTCATTGACCAGCCCACGCTCAAGAAGAACGGGCTCAACTGGGTGACTGTCGAAGTCACAGTGACCGCAGTTGCAACGGGCAATTTCGGCGGGGCGGTAGCTATCAACTCGACCTTTGACACCTTGATCGCAAACACAGATTACGCGATTGTGGGCGGACTAACCGACACGCGAGGCACAGCCGTTGGAATCACCGGCGTGGACTTCGGCAACTTGAGGGTTGGATTCCCTGCAGAGCCAACCTATCGAAACGCCTTGTGCAACTGGTTTGAGATGCTCTCGTTTTCCTACAACGCGCCTTATATCCCGGTGTTCAATTCGGCGAACAAGGCCGCGACAACCATTGACGTTGAAACAAACGGTGCGGGCGGAACGTACATAATCAACCTGAACCTCGTTCAGCTTGCTCCGGGCACAGTGCCAGCCGCCGCAGGTGGAACAACCGCCGCCGCGCAGCCGGGGGCTTAGAGATCACTTCGCACATCGTGCGAATGCCGGGGCGGGCGGCTTGGCCGCTCGCCCCTTTTGATTGTGGGGAATGATGGCAAGTGCAGGCTCGCTAGGCGGTGCGGGTGGAACCCCCCGCCTCGTAAAACCAGGGCAACCTTCGGACACGCCGCAAGCTCCGTATGTCGGCGCATCGCTCCCGAATGTCGTTCGATTCAAATTCCAAGACATCAGTCCGCCGTCCCCGCTTTATGTCCAGCGCGACGATGTTCTACAGCTTGTTGGCACGACCCAGTTGGCGGGCGGCGACATACTCAATGTGACCGCTCGGATACTTCTGCCACTGCCCCAACAAACTGGACAACCGGGCGACCCGCCGATTGACTTGTCGAAGGCCGAAGTTGAGGGCGGACAGCCGATTATTACAATTCAGCGGGCGCTCCCACTGCCGACCCCGAACGTCTCAGTAACCCTCAAAATCCAGCTTGCCGAAGGATACCTGCTATCTGTAGAAGCAGTCGGCACCAGCACTTCCAATCGCGGATTGACGTTCTGCGCGGCTGCAATCATCCGCAACGCGGTGACCGCGTTCAATTCACCTTCGGAAACCCTGTTCGCCGACTATGTATTCTTCACTTGGGGCCCTACTTGGCCGGGCGGCAGGATACTCGGGTCAATCGAGGGCCCCGGATTCCTCTCGGTGCAGGGGATTACCGCGCCCGCAGCCGGCGCGGATTTTACGACCACAGTGCCAGCAGGGATGCGTTGGCGTCCGATCACATTCTCAGCGGTACTCACCACCAGCGCGGTTGCCGCAAACAGGCAGCCCGAGATCATCATTACGAACGGGGTTAACACGATCTGGCAGTGTGGCGTGCAGGCGAGCATAGTTGCCTCGACAGCCGCATCGGTCACGGGCACGACTACGAATCCCGGTACGGACGTTGTAGCGACCAACTTCCATTTTACCTTACCCCCGGCGATGTTCATGGAGGGCGGGTACGTCCTAAAGAGTCTCACGGCGGGTATTCAAGCAGCAGACCAGTGGAGCTCGATTGTGCTGCAAACAGAATCGTGGCTCGTAGTGGCCTAATGAGTGGCGGCGGAAACAATTCGGAAGGCGAGCGCGGCGAAGGTGAAGCGACTACGCAGGAATTGGACGTGGTTACGCTCACTTACAATCGCGTAACGGACAAGCTCGACATCGGCGGTATGTTCACGTCATACGACCGCGCCCTTGACATGCTGGAACGCGCCCGCAGGTCGCTTGACGCGACGTGGAAAGTGCAATTCATGAAGCAGCAGCAGGCAGAGGCGATTGAGCGCGAGCGCGTCGCGGGAATTGTGCGCAGAATTGGCGAAAGGCGGTGAGACATGGGAGTCCGACTAGCATCTGCATTTAGCTCAACGATGATTGCCAATGTGCCAGCGTCCGGTGCGGAAACGGTCATACTCACCACGCCTACCATAGGGCTAACGCTAGACAACGCCGCAGTCTTGATAGTTTGGTACCTCAATCAAGGAATCGGGACTGGGACAACAACGGCATCGGCCCGCCTTAGGCGGGGGACGATAGTTTCAGGAACGCTCATAAACCTAGGGCCTTTTCTCTCGGTCACGGCGGGCGCAAATGCCAACTTTAACGGGTGCTATTTTGACACGCCGGGCATCGTAGGACAGGTGCAGTATTCCTTGACTCTGCAAGGAACGGGCACTACGGGGGCTTTCTCAAACGGTGATGGCTGTATAATCGCCTTTGTGCTCTAAAGAATGTGCCTTTCGACCTCACTTTCGATCAGCCGCACTTCGCAGAATTGTTGCACGATATTGTTGGCGATGCAGGTGGGCCGGGAGACGGATTCGACGCGCTGTTCTCTGTGTTGGTGGACGGGATAGATGCGACCGGCACAATCTTTGACATCTTGCTCCCCGACGAAGTGGCAGCGTCAACGGCCATTGCCGAATTAGACCCGATAGCAGCCGCGCTTCCAGTACAGGCCGGGAGCGACGCGGATGCAGAAATGACGGGCGAGATCGGCAAGCTCGACACGCACTTCGCCGGATTAGTTCCCCCACCCACGCCGCCGCCCACACCGCCGCCCGGAACACCACCGGGCGGCCCCGCTCCGTGCCCCGGTACGATGGAATACCCGAAGCCAAATCCGAAAGCGCCAGCAGGCTATCAGGACTTGCTCGACTTCGGCACCGTGAAGGTTATCTCAGGAGAGGCAATTCAGACTTACAGTTTCAAGCCAACGACTGAGTGTGACTGGAAAATTCCACACTTGGTCTATGAACAATTCCCAATCGGTAGGGAACGCACATTCTACCCACAAGACCCAAGCGGGCAGCAGTACAAGGCAGGGGAGACGGCGCATATCCCTGTTAATGCGCCCCTCATCAATCCCGGCGAGTACAGCGGTTGGTTTGGCATCGCTACCGACTTTACAAAAGACGTTTGGAAGGTGTATATGCAAATGAAAGTATTGAACGAGTAGGCGCTCGGTACGGGGGAAACAATTATGGCGATTCCTTCACAGGTTCAGGACGTGATTGTTAGCTCGACTGTGCGGCTTAACCGCGACGGCAGCGTGACGCCGATCACGCGCTATACCTATTTTGTTGGGAAGCACGGCCCATTCTCGTTCGATCTGAAACACGACGAGGATACGCCTGAAAACGTGGCGGCAAAAATGCAGATGCAAGTTGACAAACTGACACAACTGGGAGTCGTGAAATAAGGTGAGCGACGGGAACGGTAACGGCGGCATCGGCATTGGCGACATCTTCTCTGGCCTCGGAGATGTAATCGCTGCGGCGGTGCAAGAGCTTATTGCCGCAGTGGTTTTCCTCGCGCAGCTACTCGCCGCCGCGTTTACTTTCCTTTTTAACCTCATCGCCGCACTGTTCGATTTTAATATCGGCAGCGACTTTGGATTCCTCGACACCCTCAAAACAATCTGGCAAAAGGTTCTCGAAAAGACCCTCATTCCCCTTCTAGCCGTTATCAAGACCCTAATGGATTGGCTGCACCGCAAATTGCAGCCGATCATTGACTTTCTCACGAAGATGCGGAAGTGGCTCGACGACTACTATAGGCGCGTCCTGAGACCGCTCCTAAATGTGATCTCCCGCATCCGACAGATTCTCCAATTCTTCAAACTATTTCACTTGAAGTGGGCGAGTGTGCTGGACAACTTTCTCGCCAACTTGCAGAACAGGATTATCGCCAACTTCCAGCTTGCCCGCGCCAACCTAAACTTTCTCCTAAACTGGCTACAAATCGTCACCAACCCCAACGCACTCATTCGCCGCGTGCCGTTCCTAGCCTCGCTCGCTCAGGCGCTCAATCCGCTTTTCATTTGGTCAACGGGAAAGGGTATCGGCTACTACCTAGGCATAAGCGGGTACGGCGGGCCGGGCAGCTTGCCTGTGAAATCGGCGGCTAGTTATTACGGCGATCTCAAACAGGCGGCATTGACCGGCACGGGCGACGTGAGCGCGTGGCGAAGTACGTTTGCCTCAACGCTCAATTCGACCAAAGGGGAGATCGGGTAAAATGAACGGCGATTCTGGCAATCTGCCGACTGATGGCCCGGTACCCGTTGGCTTCGATGAAGTATCGCTTCAAAACCTTGTAAACGAGTTGGGGAAGGTAGTACAGAACACGCAAGGCGAGTGCCCGCCGCCGAATATCTCCGCGGCCATCCCGGTGCAGTCCCTCAGTGACTTGTTCAACTTCATGTGCGGGATGCTCGCTGCGCTTGGTGTCTCGCAATTCATCGCGCACTTGCTCGCCGGTACGGTTTTGGTGCCGCTTGTGGCGCTCAATGCTGGCGTAAGCATCATAATTTCCATTGTCGCTCCCGTCCTTGCTGCGCTTGTGGGGCAGTTGCTCGCAGCCCTGGACGAGATGCGGAAAGACTTGGAGCCAAGCGTACAAAACCTGTCTGTAACCGTGCTCAATGAACTTCTCGGGACTGACTTGCAAGTGGGGCAAGTGGTCACCGGCATGGACATGGCTTCGCACATTGACCGGGCTGGCGTGATCGGCGGACTGTTCCACAATACCCTAATCAAGGAATTCACGATCAGCACGCCGCTTGACCCTAGCGACGGCGCAACGAACGCTCGGATTTTCTCGGGCATGGTAATCAACTTCGGCACAGTGACGGGCACGCTTGCCTTGCTCGGGGGGCTTGTTCCATTTGCCCACATAGACGAGATCAGAGAGATCGGCGAGAACGTGGCTCGCAACCTTGGACTGGGCAGGCTCGCACGGCTCGCCATGCAACCGCTGATTCATACCCTGATTCAACTGCCGTACTCTTGGTACTTCAACTTGCAATACAGGCCGACCACGTTCACGCCCGCAGAGTGTTTCAATCAGTTTGCGCTAAAGGCGATGTCGCCAACAATCGTGCATGATTCGCTCGCACGGGCGGGATACTCAGACGACAAAATAGCGGAGTTGATCGTGCTTCACCAAAAGGAAGCGGGCGTGGACCCGCTCTTGCGTGCCTACAGGTACAAAGAGATTAGTCGGGAGAGCACACTTGACTTAATGGGGACGCTGAACTATTCGCCCAGCGAGGCGGCGAAGGTTGTTACAAACTACGAGAGGGAACGGCTCGACACGCACGTTGACGGTCTCATATCGGCGATTCTCGACGCAGTGAAATTCGGGAATGTCGAGCCCGGGGAAGTGCAGTCCCTCTTACAGGCGCTCCCGCTGTTCGATTCAGAGATCAACTTTATTCTTGCCCGGGCAAACTATTTGCGCAAGACTCCGCACCGATCTCTGACCGTAGCGCAGCTTGAGTCGGCAGTCGAGCAGGACATCATGGCGCTTGACGAATTCGAAGCGTACCTCGCAACGCTCGGATTCTCCACGATTGACGCCATAGTAATCGAGCAACTGACGTTACTAAAGCAGAAAAAGCAGGAGGCGGCCGCCGCTGCCAAAGCCAGGGGCGCCGCAGCGAAGGCGGCGAAGGCTGCAGCGGGAGCTGTCACGACCACTACGACCGCCACCAATTTGCCGCCGTCACAGATCGCCTGAAAACGCCCACCTTGGAAGTGGCTCAGAGCGAATTGTTGGGAGCATTGGACTTACAGAATGGCATAGGGTAATACCCCTAGGGCACCCGGAATAATCGCGCCTTGCCCCCAAAGGACGCGATTTTCGTGGGTCTGGCAAGGCGTCCTAACCTGTTTTTTGAGGGTTCCACTGCCTGATCGAAAGCTTCCCAGGCCATAAATCGCCAGCAACCCCCTACAAAATGAGCAACTTACATCGCCGCACCCGGCTCCCGGCATCCTGGCCGCTTCAATTTCGCCCTCCTGAGAAGAAATTCGCGCACGCGCACGACGCAGCGTCGCGGCGCA